>Ga0134093_1001161_pt1 | contig 26706 bp, 16 predicted proteins | sample 4_1taG_FD_94452 | JGI IMG/M metagenome (GOLD analysis project Ga0134093, IMG submission 94452) | Switchgrass degrading microbial communities from high solid loading bioreactors in New Hampshire, USA - 4_13_20_68_A1 metaG | ecosystem: Engineered > Bioreactor > Semi-continuous > Anaerobic >...
CTGTATAGAGCATGCCCAATATGCAGAATATGATAAGGATAATTACAGGAAGAACAAGGTCTATGACCTTTCCTTTGCCTTTGTCCACCTCTCCGTCCTGTCCTTCATAGGGACGGTCAGGAGTGGTATACACATCGTTATATAAAATGGCATTGTCCTCATGCAGTTTCATCGGTCCATAATCAAAACCGAGCAGAGTAATCAATATAATCATGGCGATGGTCAGAAGGGAATAGAGATTGTAGGGGATCGCATCTATAAACAGTTTCATGCCGTCATAACCCTCTACTATTCCAACAACTGCCGCAGCCCATGAAGATATGGGAGCAATCATGCATATGGGAGCTGCTGTGGCATCAACGATATATGCCAATTTAGCCCGGGAAACTCTGTGTTTGTCGGTTATGGGTCTCATTACATTGCCAACTGTGAGACAGTTGAAATAGTCATCGATAAATATGAGGACACCAAGCCCGAAAGTCGCAAGGATTGCGCCTTTCCTGTTCCTGATTTTTCTGCTGGCCCATTCACCATAGGCTGCCGAACCGCCTGCCTTGTTTGCCAGGCACACTATCGTGCCAAGTATGACCAGGAAAATCAGAATTCCAACATTCCAGCTGTCAGCAAGAGAAGCTAAGAATCCTTCAGTAAACATCGCAGTGAAAGAATTTAGCGGATTGAAGTTGGCATACAGAAGAGCGCCAAATAGAATACCTATAAAAAGAGAGCTGTATACTTCCTTGGTGATAAGTGCAAGCGCGATGGCGATTACCGGCGGTGCCAGTGACCAGATTGTTGCATAGACATTGCTCTGATGCTCTTCACCTGATGCGTCCGAGGCAAAGATGGGCAGCGCAAATGCCAGAAGGATTACTGCCAGAATAAGCAGTAAAGAGAAGAGCTTTCTACGATACATAAATAAACCTCCCAGAAGATTGATATATTCAAAAAAATCATGAGACAAAGGGATGTCTCATGATTTTTTATTCCAAAAACATGATAGCGCTCCACTATTTGTCCAATAGTGACAGTCTGATGCATATTCTGCACCAGCCCAGGCATGGCCCTCTCAGGCAAAGAAAACCATACCTTCGGCGGCCAATCTTTTCAGCTGTTAAGTGCCTGAACCTGAATAACAGCCTACTCGTAATGCACCGCGACCTCTATCATATACGGTATTCAGTTGGGAATTAAAGTCCTCAGAATAATTGAACTTTATTAAAGAATAGACTTAGGAAGGGGTAAAAGTCAATAGTAAAACGAAAAAGTTTGAAAAATAAATATTATTGTCGTATTTTTAAGCTATTCTTCAGGGAGACAAAGAAAAATAAAGGAAAAGGAGGGGACTGTCCATCCCCTTTTCCTTATTACGACAGCAAGACGCGGTCGTTTGCGAATTCTTCACCGCTGACACGCCCAAAACGGGACAAAAGGTCTTCGACTGTAAGATTCTTTTTCTCTTCCCCTTTTATATCAAGGATTATCTGGCCGTCATGCATCATTATAAGCCTGTTGCCGTACCTGATGGCATCCCGCATATTGTGGGTAATCATGAGGGTTGTGAGGTTTCCTTCAGTAACCAGTTGATCTGTCATCTCCAATACTTTCTGGGCCGTTTTCGGGTCAAGGGCGGCGGTGTGTTCATCCAAAAGCAGGAGCTTGGGCTTTTTCAGGGTAGCCATCAGCAGTGTCACTGCCTGTCGCTGGCCGCCCGACAGCAGACCTACTTTTGTGCTGAGCCTGTTTTCCAGGCCAAGATCAAGTCTGCTGAGGAGCTCTTTGTAGAGCTGTCTTTCCTTATTGGTAATTCCCCACTTCAATGTCCGTCTCTGACCCCGGCGGTATGCAAGGGCCAGGTTTTCTTCAAGCCACATGTTTGCGGCCGTGCCCACCATTGGGTCCTGGAACACCCTGCCCAGCATTGCGGCGCGCTTATGTTCCGGCAGCTTCGTAATGTCCTTGCCGTCCAGTATGATTGATCCCCCGTCTGCGGGGTAAACTCCCGCGACGCAGTTCAACAGGGTTGATTTGCCCGCCCCGTTTCCGCCTATGAGCGTTACAAAATCGCCTTCTTCAAGGTGCAGGCTGATATTTTTCAAAGCGACTTTTTCGTTAACTGTACCCGGGTTGAACACTTTATACAGTCCGGTTATTTTCAGCATAACTACTGCCCCCCCTTGACAGATTTCTTCAGTGGTATCAGGTATCTTTTCAGCACCGGCAATGACAGCGCAAATGCCACAGTGAGGGCAGTAAACAGTTTTAGGTCGTTGGCAGGCATTCCCAGCTTAAGGACGAAGGCAATAATGATCCGGTACAGTATCGACCCCAGAACCAGCGAAATCAGCCTGCTCATAAAGCTCTTTTTTCCGAACAGAACTTCACCTATTATAACCGATGCAAGGGAAATAACAATCGAACCGGAACCCATCCCAACATCGGCAAAAGTCTGGTATTGGGCAAGCAATGCGCCGCAGAGAGCTACCAGTCCATTGCTTATTATAAGCCCAAGGATTATCGTTACATTGGTGTCAACTCCCTGTGCCCGAACCATCTGGGGGTTTTTCCCTGTAGCCCTTATGGCACATCCTATCTCGGTTCCCAAAAACCAGTAAAGCGAAGCTATGATAATTGCTACACATATAAGATCAAATAAAATAGTGGAAAAGGTCCGGCTGATTCCCATGTTTTCAAAAACAGTGTACACGGTATCAACTTTCAGCAGAGATAACTGGGCTCTCCCCAATATCCTTAAATTCACAGAATACAAACCAATCATTGTCAGGATACCGGACAGAAGCGCCGGTATCCTGAGCACGGTATGCAAAAGGCCAGTCACCAGACCTGCTGACATTCCTCCCAACAGGGAGAGGGGTATTGCAATGAACGGGTTGACTTCCGCGCTTATTATCCTGGCTGCTATGGCCGCACCCATTGCAACGGTCCCTTCGACTGTAAGGTCAGCTATATCAAGGATACGATATGTAATATATACGCCGATTGTCATTACAGACCATACAAGTCCGAGCGAAACGGCACCCAATAATATTTCAAATGTTTCCCGCACTTTTTTCACCTTTCTGCATTAACACTTAGTAGTATTTGACATATTGTTTGAGATGTTCAGGAATCTCAAGACCAATTTCTTCAGCGACAGCTCCATTGATTGCAAAATCAAATTCACTGGCTGATTCAATGGGCATTGTTGCAGGTTCGGCCTCGCCTTTAAGGATTTTGACTGCCATAAGGCCGCTTTGATAGCCCAGATTGTAATAATTTATCCCCAGGGTGGCAAGACCGCCGTTTTCCACCATGCCGGCTTCGCCACATATAACGGGGGTTTTTGATTGCGAGGTAATGCCGTATACCACAGGCATGGCGGATGCAAATGTGTTGTCTGTCGGTATGTAAATGGCGTCACACTGGGACACAATGGCCTGGGTGGCCTGCTGTACGTCGTTTGAATTGGCGACTGTCACCTCAACATACTTGAGGCCCAGCTTCTCAATGCATTCTTTTGCTATTTTTGCCTGAAGTATCGAGTTATCTTCGCTTGATGTGTAGAGTACGCCCACGGTTTTTGCGTCTGGCACGAGTTCTACCAGAAGATCGATCTGCTCCTTAATGGGATTCATATCGGTGGTTCCGGTTACGTTTCCACCGGGTCTTTCATTGGAATCCGCCAGTTTTGCCGACACGTAGTCGGTAATTGCGGTACCTACTATGGGTATGTCCTTGGTCCTGCCTGCGATGCTTTGTGCCGCACCTGTCGCGATGGCCAGGACCAGGTCAACCTTATTGCTTACAAAACGGTCACTGATGGCAGAGAGATTGCTTTGGTCGCCCTGCGCGTTCTGGTAATCAATTGTTATGTTCTCACCGTCAACATAGCCGTTGTCTCTGAGTGCATCAATAAATCCGTTCCGGGCATTATCCAAAGCTACATGGTCTGCCAGCTGGATAATTCCGATGGTTATCTTCTTTTCCCTGGAACATCCTGCTGAAGCGATCAGCAAAACAGCAATGAGCAATAAAGATAACAATTTGGCCAGTTTCCTCATAATATCCCTCCTGATTTTTTTGGTATTAAAAACGTCCCTGGCAAATGACAGGGACGAATTGTCAGTTCGTGGTACCACCTTATCTTCGTTGTTTTAAAAAAACAACCTCAGCGAGCAACCAACATTGCTCCTCCGCTATAACGGTCGGACTCCGGCACAGACTATTCGATGACCTTTCAGTGTGCTGCTACCGGGACAAATTCGCGATACCACATCCTGCTTTCTTTCCACCGGCCGAAAGCTCTCTGAAGGACTGACATTATCGCTACGGTTCCCGGTCATCGCATTTATGACTCTGATCGATGCATCTATATTCAGTTATATGCGTTCAATTATAAGTTTAATTATAAGTTTAATTATAAGAATTGTAATATTTAATTTTTTATTATTCTATGCTATGACTTGCGGATTGTCAACTATTCTTAAAAGAAAAAATAATATAATCTTATTGTGAAAATTCTGCAAAATTTCCCATTAAAAAGTTTTGTATAATCAGAATATTCCACCGTGTATTTCCATAATATATAGCACCTGGTTGAAATAAGTTAACTGAACACAATTTCAGGATTTTGGCAGAATATTATTATAATATGGAAATAATAATGTTAAAATAACTAAAATAAAGAGATTTTCAGGCAATATTTTTAAACAGTTTGTCAAAACTGAGGCAATAATGTTAAGATATTCTATGGATTGGATAAATAAAAATTTGGCATTGTTACGGTATTGATAATATTACTGTATTGCAATCCTCAAAATAATTCAGGCCCGCGGTAACTGGAGGTAGTATGGTTAGGCGTATAAGTGCTTTGAAAAGACTTTCGCTAACGATCGCAACCCTGCTTTTAGCATATATAATTCTCAGCATTTATCTCATTTTGATTATTTCCAGGGAACTGACCGGGGATGTGAATGGAAAACTTGCATATATCATTTCTTTCAATCTGGCAACCTTTTTGGTCCTGGTACTGATTTCTCTTTATGTATTCACGTATATGAAGCGCAAAGTATCAGGACCTGTCACGGTTCTTAGAAATACTATAGATAGGTTTGCCAGGAAAGATTATTCCGCCCGCACAAATATAAAAGGCAGCGATGAAATTGCGCTTGCCTGCGAAGCCTTTGACCGCATGGCGGAGACCATCCAGCAGCTATATTTAAGCAAGACACAATTGGACGCGAATTTGTCCCATGAGATTAAAACACCTCTGAATGTAATTTTCGCTTCTGTTCAACTGATTGAAAACTATAACTCCATCACAAGTCTGGAAAAATACAGAGCCAAGGTTTCCACCCAGATGAAGCTTATACGCCAGAACTGCTACAGGCTGATGAGACTTACCAGCAATCTGCTGGATATCAGCAAACATGAAAACGGCTTCCTCAGGATAAGGCCAGGCAACTATGATATAGTGAAACTGGTCAGAAATATCACGGATTCGATTCAAAAATATACGGAGGCCAAAGGCATAAAACTTGTTTTTTCTTCCGAACCGGAAAGTCTTGTTATTGCCTGCGACCCGGACATGATAGAAAGAATTTTGCTGAATCTTACCTCCAATGCCGTGAAATTTACTGATAAAGACGGAAAAATAAGTGTCAGGATTTCTGAAAAGAAAGATAAAGTGCTCCTCAGCGTCAAAGACACGGGCATTGGCATTCCTCAGAATAAGCTGGACAGCATATTCGAACGTTTCAGACAGGTTGATGATTCTCTGAACAGAAATCCCTACGGTACCGGTATAGGTCTTTCACTGGTCAAAGCTTTTGTGGAAGCGCATGAAGGAAATATTTCAGTAAAGAGCGAATTGGGGAAGGGTACGGAATTCGATATTGAACTGCCGAAAAAAACCGTGGACAGTAAGGCTATGGCCGATAATAATTCTCCTGTCTCCCAGTCAAATGTCATAAGCCGAATCAATATAGAATTCTCAGATATATATCCTGATCTTGAAGAAATGGCATGACTTTGAGCATTTCAGCAGAATTTCCGGCGTATGCTGAACTTATGGATAAAACAGAAAACGGCGATTCCCATATGGATAACCGCCGTTTCCGGCTTCTGGTTGGTCAGGTTGACACCTGATCATATAATCAGCGTACTGATACTTTGAGGTTTTGCGAGACACCTTGAAACCAGATCATATACCCGAAGGGTGAATGGAATCTCTTCCCCGGATGGATTATGTACTACTGTTACAAGACTTCCATCCGGATTGACAAAGGCACAGGCTTCAAGCCTGTTGGTATACAGACTGTGCCCGATACGTTTGGCACCGGGTCTTAAGTATTTGCTGAAATGTCTGATGAAATACCATGAGGCGTTTTTATGCCATTTTCCTGTCAGGGTATCACACATGACCGGGGCTTCGCAATAGTTGCCCGCATGGTTGGGCCCGCCGTTCTCATCCAATACCAAATTTCAGTCAATGAATCCATGCATTCCGTTGTTGAGGCCGCCAATAATATCATGGGCATAAAGAGCCGCGTGTCTGTGGGCATCCTCCCTGGAATGACGGCTGTATTCAACACAGGCTTCGGTACTTATAAGCAGCTTATCGGGAAAACGTCTGTGAGTGAGGGATATAGCCTCGAAATGGTCTCACGTATACCAATGGAAACCTATTGCCCCGACAATTCCGTTGGTTTTATCATCAATGATATTTTCGCTGCGTTCCAGCATTCTTTCCTTATTGTGGTCCCAGATCATAATGATTGTGGAAAGCCCCAGCTCGTTCAGCGCCGGTCTGAGGTAATTCAGGATGAAATCGCGCTTCTGTGCGGCCGAATATATACACGAATCCCATGTTTGAGTGGATTTGGGCTCATTCTGGGTTGAAATGCAGAATACGGGGAGCCCCAATTTCTCGTATTCTTTTATATAATGAGCCATATATCTTGCCCATGTGCCATAATATTCGGGCTTCAATTCTCCGCCATAGTTGCGGCAATTGTTTGTTTTCATATAGGCAGGCGGACTCCACGGGGCCATGAATAGTTTAAGTTCACCGGCAATTTCCCTGGCATATCTGAGGAAAGGAATGATGTGTTTAAGATCCCTCTCAAGGGAAAAGTGGACAAAACCACTATCACCGGGAACATCATCGGCACAGTAATTGCCAAGGGAAAAATCGCAACTGTCCATATGGGTCCTTGCCAGGGTGTATCCGAGTCCTTCCTTGCTATAATAGCTTTCGATAACCCGTTTGCGCTCATCTTCCGGCAACTGGCTAAGGACATACCCTGAAGCTTCAGTCATAGCCCCACCGAAACCAAGTAAGGTTTGAAAAGTTATTTGAGGATAGAGGTTCAGCAAAATCATATCGTTGCCGCCCTCATCGCTATGTAACGGTTGACGTGTTTCTGCCTCAATAATCTGATTATTGATAATTTGCGTAGATTTAATCTGCATCAATTTTACACGGCTTATAAGGTATCCTGCTATACATTTGTTTCTATTATAATATTTTTAAGTAACTGAATGTCAATATTTTCGGTAAATTTAAGCTAATGAACACTATAATGATAAACTAAAAATCAACTTAAATTTTATTGATTCAAGATATATATCCAGATTGAAAAAATCCTGTTTAATTATTGAGAATACATGATTTTGGCGTTGATTTACAGAATATGTGCAGATCGGTTATGAATAGTATCGGATTATTGACGATATATAAATGAGGGATTTTATGATTGAAATAATTATTAAGTTTATGTTGTGAAAATTACCAAGAAATAATCAGAAAAATCATTATTAAGATATAAAGGTTACAGCAGTAACGCAATGAATTTGATTAATCAGAATAAAATCTTTATCTTATGGGTATAAAGGTCAAATATAAAATGCTGCGGGGGTATATTGATGCGTAAGATTTTGCTGAACGACGGATGGAAGATGAGGCAGGCAGGCGGCGACGAGTGGATTTGCGCCACTGTTCCAGGCTCGGTATTGGCTGATCTGCTGAAAAATAAACGCATAGAAGATCCCTTCTGGCGGACAAACGAATATGCTGCAAGGGACTTGTTTTACAATGATTACGAATACCGCACGGCTTTTACGGTATCCGATGATTTGCTCTCCTTTGACAGTCTGGAACTGGTATGTGAAGGTCTGGACACTCTGGCCGAGATACGCATTAATGGAAAATTTCTTGCCAGGACCAACAATATGTTCCGCACATGGCGTTTCGACATAAAACCTTTCGTTGTTCCAGGTGAAAATGAACTATCCATTATTTTCTCATCCCCTCTAGTTTTTATTGGGAAAGCGCTGGAGACAGTCAAAGGAACCCGGGATGAGATTAATTACTGTCCAACAGGAGGGATTCCGGGCCACAGTTTCCTCCGGAAGGCGCACTGCATGTTCGGATGGGACTGGGGACCCCAACTGCCTGATGCCGGGATATGGCGCGACATTTATCTGGAAGCTTTCGGTCATGCACGCATTTCAGACGTTCTTATTGTGCAGCATCATAAAGAAAATGAGGTCGATCTGGAAATAAATCTTGAAGTTGAGTTCTTAAACTGGCGTGAATCCTGTAAGGCCACTGTTGAACTTACAGCGCTGGACGGATCGGTTCAGACCGCGGAAGTCACTGGTTTGTCAGACGGCCGAAACAAAGTATTTATGAATATCAAGAACCCAAAAATATGGTGGCCGAACGGTTATGGAGAACAGCCCCTTTATAAAATCAGCATACAGCTTTATGCGGGCAACCATTTGTGCGACGAGTGGACGCGTCGAATCGGGCTGAGGACCGTTACCGTCAGCACTGAAAAAGATCAGTGGGGAAATGAGTTTTGTCTTGTTGTCAATGGAGTTAAAATTTTCGCCATGGGCGCGAACTATATTCCCCAGGACAGCATTTTTGCCCGTATCAGCCGGGAAAGCACAGAACGTCTGATCCGCAGTTGTGTCGAGGCAAATTTCAATTGCCTGAGAATCTGGGGCGGAGGGTATTATCCCGAGGACTTTTTCTTTGATCTCTGCGACGAATACGGCCTTCTGGTCTGGCATGACCTTATGTTTGCCTGCAATGTTTATGTATTGACGCCAGAATTTGAACAGAATATTATTCAAGAAGTCAGGGACAATGTGCGAAGGATACGGCATCATGCATGCCTTGCCCTCTGGTGTGGCAATAATGAGCTGGAACTTGGCTGGACCCATTGGTATTCTATGTATGGCTGTCAGTCACCGAAACTTAAAGCCGACTACATTAAAATGTTTGAATATATATTACCGAAAGCGGTAAGGGAGAATGATCCGAATACATTCTACTGGCCTTCGTCTCCGTCGTCTTCAGGAAGTTTCGATGATCCCAATGATGAAAACAGGGGTGATGTACATTACTGGGATGTCTGGCATGGTCTTCAGCCTTTTACCGAATACCGCAATTACTATTTTCGATTCTGTTCCGAATTTGGTTTCCAGTCCTTTCCGGGACTTAAGACAGTTGAGAGTTTTACATTGCCCCAGGACAGAAATATTTTTTCACGTGTTATGGAAAGTCACCAGAAAAACGGCTCAGCAAACGGCCGCATATTGCTTTACATTTCCGATTATTACCTTTATCCAAAGGATTTCAGGGCACTGTTGTATATTTCCCAGGTACTTCAGGCGGAAGCCATACGGTATGGGGTGGAACACTGGAGAAGTAACCGTGGCCGCTGCATGGGAGCAATTTACTGGCAATTGAATGACTGCTGGCCGGTGGCAAGCTGGTCAGGCATTGACTATTATGGACGCTGGAAGGCACTGCACTATGCTGCTAAGCGCTTTTTCAGAAGGAAGACCGTTTTTCTGCGGGATGATGGCAGAATACTTGCATGGTATGCGGTAAATGAAACAAATTCCGAATGGCAGGGCATCCTGAAAATTACCGTCAGAAAAACTGACTTTACCGTCCTTTATGAGAAATCGGTAAAAATCACCTGCCCGCCGTTATGCTCCATACCAGTTGAGACAATGGATTGTACTGCCCTTTGTATGGCGTTTGGGGATGAAAATATCTATGCGGCATATACCCTGACCGTTGAAGAAGGGGCAGAAAACACGAGGTGCGCTTTGTTTGTCCGCCCAAAACATTTTGCCTTCAGCAAACCTGAATATAATCTATCTGTAAAGGATAGCGGCGATGTATTTGAAATACATGTTACTGCAGACACCTTCTGTGATTGGGTGGAACTCAGTTTGGACGGAGCGGATCCGGTGTTTTCCGATAATTATTTCTGTATTGCGACTGAAGATGGCGTTACTGTAACGGTTGACAAAAAATATCTGCCTGAAGATATGGATGCGGAGAAACTGAAACATTCCATAAACATTTACAGTATAGCAGACAGCTTTTGATATTGTCCTTTTTTCGGTTGATTTTGATTGAGTTACTTTATTTTACTTGACGGTTGTTTGCCATGGGGAAAGAGCGCATGATATCCGGAATGACAGAAGTTTGAATTAATTCGGTTAAAAAGTGAAATGGATATGGAAGTTGGAACTTATTCAGTTTGCTTGACGAAATACTTTACAAAATGTATTATATAAATATGCAATCAGAGTTATTAGGAAAGTGTGGAGGTATAATGGGAAAGAAATACAAATGCTCAATGCAGGATATAGCTAAACGACTTGGAATATCAAAAAATGCTGTTTCGTTGGCATTGAACAATAAACCAGGAGTAAGCGAACAATTAAGGCAACAAATAATCAAAACGGCTCAGGAGATGAATTACAGCGGCCTGAGCTACAAGAGAAAGAATAACAATATATTGGTGTTAATCCCCGAATACATAAGGAATGACACATATTTTTACAATGATATCTACTGGTCAATTGAAAATGAAGCTAAACTGAAAGGCTACAATGCGATACTTACAAGCGTCAGTGAAGAAATGGAGAGCGAACTGAGGCTTCCGGGCATCTATTTTGATATGAACTTTTCAGGAATCCTGATCATTGGTGTATTCAGGAAGAATTTTGTGAAAAAACTTCTGACCCTGGGACTGCCAATAATTTCAGTCGACCATTACTATGATGATATAATGCTTGATTCCGTCGTCACGGCCAATGTTGAATGCGCGTACATGGCTGTACAGTACCTGATTGACAACGGACACAAGGATATTGGGTATATCGGTTCCATAGACATGACCGCAAGTTTGTATGAAAGATGGATAGGCTATCTCAAGGCAATGAGGAAAAACAACCTGGAAGTCAATAAAGAGCATTGTATCACAAAGCCATCTTCCCTGTACAGTCTTTTGAATGAAATATCTGAAATAGAGAAGAGTCTGGATGAAATGAGTTCTTTCCCCACTGCATGGTTTTGCGGGGGTGACCGCATAGCTTATGCGCTTATAAATGTATTGACAAGAAGAGGGATAAAAGTGCCTGATGACATATCAGTCATGGGATTCGACGATCTGCAGGCCTCAAGCATAATTGTGCCCAATTTGACAACCGTCAGGGTCAAAAGACAATCAATAGGCGCCGCGGCTATTAATCTTATGACAGAAAAGATTGAAAAGGGCGGAGATGTAATTAAGTATTCCATTTATGGCGAATTGGTCATAAGGGATTCGGTAAAGAAAATATAGAAATCCCAAGCTTTGTAAAGGTCAGCCGGCTTTATAGACTGCAGGCCCGGCCAATGCCATTGTTTCAGGGAAGGAACGGGCATTGGCTGAGCTTTTTTTTATAATCAGCATATTTCGCTTAGCGTCAGCTTATCCGGAAGACTTTGAATCTCCCGTCTGATCTGTGTGGGTCTTAAAGATTGAAATTGAAGATTTCAGTTCGGATACGGTTGCATTCAGTTCTTTTGCATACTGGTCAAGTTCTTCTGAGGCATACATCTGCTCTTCGGTGTTGGCGGATATTTCTTCAACGGTAGAAGCCGTTTCTTCGGAAACAAGGGCTATATTCTTGATGGATTCAAGAACATGGCGGTTTGACGATATGATTTCTGCAATGGAATTTTCCATTATTGCTATCTGTTCTGAAACTCCGTCCATTGCTTCATTGATCTTGATAAAGGCCTGGGTTGTTTCTTCAACGGCCTGCATTTGCTGATGGATGACCACACCCGTTTTATCGGCTTCTTCAGCAGTATTTCTTGTCCTTTCTATCAGATCGCTTATTATCGCATTTATCGATTCAGAAGCTTCTTTGGATTTGTCTGCCAGTTTCTTTATCTCCTGGGCTACCACAGAGAAACCCCTGCCGAATTCACCGGCTCTCGCAGCCTCGATTTCAGCGTTGAGAGACAAGAGATTCGTCTGTTGGGTGATATTGAATATCAGGTTGAGAATGTCTTTGATTTTATGCATTTCCGAATCCAGGGATTTTATATTCGTTATTATTTTTTCGGTGGCGTTACGCGTCAATATGGCTTTACTGTTAAGGGCTTTGGAAGTCAGTAAGGAGGAAGCACACAAATTCTTTGTGTGCTTTACGGTGCCTGCGACTGTGTTGATTTCATATGATATGTTCTCGATAGTCTCATTCAGGTTTTCGGCGCTTTTCTTTGATGCAAGAACTTCTTCGGCTTGCGACATGGCGCCATTGGCGATGTCCTGCATCGTTTTGGCGATATTCTCCGAGGAAATATATGTACGCATTGACAATGAATTGATCTTATCTGATTTTGAGGCGACACTTTGCGAAGCTTCGTCGACTTTTAAAATGAGATTCCTTATTGTAGAGATCATTTCCTGGAAACCGTTCAGGACCGAAGATATTTCATCCCTATTAGGGTCGGATATCGACATTGTCAGGTCTCCGTATTTGGATCTTTCCATAAAGGAGACAAGCTTCTCAAGGGGGCTGGAAATTGAGAAGGAGATAAAAGAGGAAATGAATATTGACGCCGCAAGTATAACTATGGCCAAATACAAAATTGCATTGCCAATAACCCTTGGCTCTGACTGAAGATATGAGAATGGTGTCATTCCGACAACATACCAGTCAGAATCAGGTATCACTGAATGGGTAACAAGATATTCCTTTCCGTCGATAGACTTGTTAAATGTCGTCTTTCCGGATTGATGACTGTTCAAAATATCTGTTATCAGTGTCTCATCCGGAAACGGCCGGTTTATGTGGATTGCTGAGCTGTTCATACTTGAAATGACTGTTCCGCCGCTGTCTATTACAAATATGTCAGAACCTTCCCCGATACTTATTTCCTTATATATTCCTGACATGAAACTTTCGTTATAAACAACAAATAACGTGACTTCATGATTTCCGCGGTCATCGCTGTAATTTGCTGATGAACTTCTCATTATAAGAGGAGAATCGCTTCTGGTAGCCAGGGTGTAAATAAATATGTCTTTTCCGTCGTCTGCTTTCCTGTATGTCCAGGTTCTGAAAGTATTCGACCGGAGGGCCTGTTCCCTGAGCCCCCTCATTTCTTCAGCGGAAATATAGGGCGCCTGTCCAAACGGGCTTGTATCAAATTTGTACTCATCATTCACATTCAGTATGACTGCCAGAACATTACGGTCAAGAGTATAATCTTTCTGAAGCCTTGGTGTCAGATATGTTGCTGCAATGGTTCTCTGGTCAGCCGCATGGGAAATGGTATACCTGTTGAGTTCAACCATAAACTCATAATCCATGATTTTCGCATAGTTTATCGAATCATAATTTTTAAGTCGGCTTGATATGTTCCCGGCAACCATTTTAATCAGTTCTCTGGTGGAATTTTCGGTTTTGGAAAGAATGGCGCTGCTTGTTTTGTTATAACTGTACAGGCCTATCACGCTCAAAGGTAAGATGGACAGAATAAAGAAGGATATTATAAGCCGTGTTTGGATATTCAGCCTTCTCAGCAGGTTTTTTCCTATCTTCAGATTTGCAATGTCTTTGTTTTTCCTTGTTTTAAGTTTGGTGGTGCCGGTTGTCTTGTCTTTTTTCTTTTTGAACCTGATTTTCATAAAAAACCCTCCAATTTAATAAGGACGAATTATGTCGGAAAATAATGAATATTTTGGTTTTTTTGAGATATATTAAAGTAAATTTAATTTACAGTAAAGTATGACATCATATTAGCGACACCTGGCAACATCTATTGCAACCCTGACATAAAAAGCAATTTAACTACAGTATGTGTTGCTAAAATGTATAAAATGTATAAAATGTCCCGATGTTTCAACGGGAAATTTAATTATATTCTATAATATATAGTAAAGTTATAAAATTTACTTGTCAAGAAAAAATGGTTGACAAAAGTAAAGTTAAAATTTAAAATTATAGTTGAAATCCAAAAAAATAAGGAGGAGACCCACATGAAAAAAAGTCATTTCAGAATGACAAGTAAAGTTCTTGCGATAACCATGATTTTAGCGTTGATGCTGAGCATGGCTGCCTGCGGACAAAAACCTGCCGGCAATGGCGGAGAGACCTCCACACCCGCATCGCAAGGCAATTCGTCAAGTTCAGGACAAGATGAAAAACCAGTTACGCTGAAATTCCTCGGAAACCCCAACCCTTCCTCAAATGAAGCCTACAAGGCCATAGCTCAGAAATTTACAGAAAAATATCCGCACATTACATTTGATTTTTCCACCGCTCCTGAGGATCAGTACAGACAGACCCTGACAACAAGGGCATCAGCCAATGATGTTGACATTTTTGGTGATATGTTCTTCAATAAACCTCTTCAGGACTGGACAGTTGGTGTTGAAGCTCCGGACTGGCAGAAATTTATCCAGGAAGGTTTCTATGAGGATCTCACCGGACAGCCTTTCCTCAACAACTACCATGAAGCTGCGGTAGCCGCTTATTCATATGAAGGCAAAAGCTATGGGCTTCCGCTTGGTATCGTCGCTTACAACGGCATATTCTACAATAAGGAAATCTTCGACCGTTTCGGATTTGAGGTTCCCGAAACATGGGATGAATTCATAAATATTTGCAAGACCTTAAGAGAAAACGGAATTGAACCTATGACCATAGCAGGTAAGGACGGATGGCCTTACGACATGATGACGGCAGCGTTTGTAAATGCAAACGTGGACGATGAAGCCCAGTTTGGAAAAGATTTGTTCACAGGTGCCAAGAAATTTACTGATCCCGATGTACTTCAGATCTTCAGACTGATAGATGAATTCAATACATACATTGAACCAGGTTTCCTGGGTGTTGACTACAACTCCGTAATAGGCAGATTTGTTTCCGGTAAAGCTGCAATGCTTCCAGACGGAACATGGCAGGGGGCCGAAATCAAGAAGGCAGATCCCAACTTCAAGTTCGGATATTTCGCAATCCCGGGTGTAAACAGGAGAAATGACGGATTGAAGCCCCAATTGGCAGGTAAGTATGACTATGGTCTCTTTATTTACGGAAAAGCTACTGAAGAAAACAAGAAAGCTGCCCTGAAGTTCTTTGAGTTCTTCTCTGAAAAGGAAAATTACACACAATTCATCAACACTGTTGGCTTCCTTCCCACACAGCCTGACATTCAGATTGAAGACGAATTTGTCAACTCACTCCAGCCTCTGTTGCAGGATTATGAGCAAAGTTTCGAGTTCCTGCTCTATACTCCTAAGGGAATAGGCCAGTACAACGGATTTGTCGGCAAATTCCTCAAATCAGCCGGTGGGCCTGTCGAGACCGTGGAAGAGCTCGCCCAGAAAGTACAGCAGGACTTCGACGAGGCGCTTGCCAAGGCCAAGGCTGAGCAGTAAAGACTGTCAAGGTTGAATTCCTTCATGACTGGCATGGAGGAATTCAACCCCCATCCCCCAATGACTATAAATTCTATGCAATTCCGGATCCCAATTTTGTAATAAAGGAAGTTTGAAGGTAATGAATTCATCATCAAGGATATGGAACAGATACATGATCATTTTAGGCATACTGCCAGGAATTTTAGTGTTTATAGCAATCACTCTCATTCCGTCTGTCACAACTGCTGTTCTTTCATTTACCAATATATCCGGCATACCGGGGGCGGAATGGGAATTTATAGGTTTTGACAATTACAGGGAATTCTTTGTCATGCAGAACAGCAGGGATACGGTAATGTACTTCAAAAACACGTTCAAGTTTGCATTCTTTGTTACGGTCATTCAGATGACTTTATCTCTGCTGATAGCATTGTTGTTAAATTCCAGGCACATTTACAGAAAACTGGCCATTTTTGCAAGAGCCGCGGTTTTTCTGCCTCAGGTACTTGGAGTAACATTGGTAGGCCTTGCATGGACTGCCGTGTTAAATCCTATGGACGGTCCCATGAGCGCTTTTTTGGGGTTGTTCGGAATTAAAAAGACAGCTTTCCTCTCAGACTGGGATCACGCCATAGATTGGGTAATACTCATACAAATATGGCTCGGAATGGGATTTTCAACTGTTATATTCCTGGCCGGGTTACAGAATATACCCGGTGATCTGTATGAGGCAGGAGTTATCGACGGAACAACGGGATTCCAGGCCTTCAGATATATAACTTTGCCGCTGATATGGCCACAGGTCACTGTAAATGCTGTCATATGCGTAATAGGTACCTTGACGAACTTCCAGACCTTCTACGTTACAACAGCGGGAGATTTCAACACTATGACGCTGGGGATGAAAATGTTCATGACAGCCTTCGGCGGTGGAAGATCATCACTTCAGGGCGGTGCCGGAGGTTTTCTCCGTCAGGGATATGCGGCTGCTGTTGCCATGATACTTTTCCTGATTGTGCTGGTATTCACTTTATTGACTCAGTATGTGTTCAGCAGGAAGGAGGAAGAGATATGAAACTGAATTTGGCGAAGAAGCTGATACTTTATCTTTTCCTCGTCATTCTGCTTGTAGTTTACATATTTCCTGTTTATTACGTCGTAAATACATCCTTGAAGACGCAGCAGGATTTTCTGGCGAATCCAAATGGATTTACAAAAACTTTTGCCTTTGAAAACTACAGATTGGCATGGAAAAACGCCAATTTCAGCACTTATATATGGAATAGTTTGTTCTACACCGCGGTTTGTACCGGGATAAATATCCTGATGGCTATTTTTCTGGCATTTCCAGTAGCAAGAAGATACCTGAAGTTCTCAGGACTGATAGTGACTATGTTTGTTTCAACTTTGTTCCTGCCGGATGCGACAATCCCGCGCTTTCAGATCTTCCTGCGGCTGGGCATATACAATACCCGTCTGGGATATATTTTTTGGATGCTCGGGATCAACGGTGTTGCGCTGATGTTCTTTGTTTCCTTCATACGTGGCATACCAAGGGACTTTGATGAGGCCGCGGCCATTGATGGATGCGGTTATATGAGATATGTCGCAAAAATAATAATCCCGATGATGAAACCCGCCATATCTTCAATGGCAATACTGAATGCCATAAATATATGGAACGACATCATCGGAGCCACCGTCATTCTCAGAAGTGACAAGCTTCTTCCGATAACCAGGGGCCTTTTGAATTTTTCAGGTTCATACAGTGTCAACTGGACCCAGCTTACCGCTGCAATGCTGATAGTAGCAATGCCATTAATCATCGTCTATGTTTTCACCCAGAAGTACATCATCGAGAGTGTTGTTGCTTCTGGTCTAAAAGGCTGACAATTTGGAATGACCTAAATAACTGTATTGGCGAGGTATGATATGAAGCTGCAGAAATATGAACACAATCCGATTTTGTCACCGAATAGGAATAACTACTGGGAAGAATTATGCACATGCAATCCGGGCGCATGGTATGAAAACGGCAAGTTTTATCTTTTGTACCGCGCAGCCGGCAAAGATCATGAACACAAGATTTACCTTGGACTTGCAGAAAGTGAAGATGGTTTCAATTTTGTGAGGGTTTCTGATGAACCCGTATTGTCACCAAGTTTTGACGGACCGGATTCCGGATGCGTGGAAGATCCCAGGATCGTAAAATTTGATGATTATTATTTTATAACCTATGCATACAGGCCTTATCCTCCGGGACAGTACTGGAATTTCGGACCGGATGAAGTGCTTCAGTATGAGTGTCCCGAGGCTGCGCCGCTTGTTTTAAAGAACAACATTACAAATTCGGGACTTCTCATATCGAAGGACTTGAGGACTTTCAAAAGAGTTGGCCGCATAACACGTTCCAGCCTTGATGACAGGGATGTAATCCTGTTTCCTGAAAAGGTGAACGGAAAATTCGTTATGCTGCACAGGCCGAAAGAATGGGTCGGCGAAAAATACGGATGCGATTATCCGTCGATCTGGATCAGTTTTTCTGACGACTTGATGGAATGGGGTAATGACATCCTGCTGGCCAAAGGTGAGCAGGAATGGGAGAGAAAAATAGGCGGAAGTACTCCTCCACTTAGGACGGAGGAAGGATGGTTAACGTTATACCATGGCGTGGACGCCAAAGGTATTTACCGCGTTGGCGTAATGCTTCTTGATCTGGAAAATCCGGCAAAGGTTATAGCGCGTTCCCCCCATTACATAATGGAACCTGAATATGATTATGAATTCGAAGGTTTCTATAAAGGTTGCGTATTCCCTACAGGAAACGTCATAGTCGGCGACATCCTCTATGTGTATTACGGAGGCGCTGATAAATACTGCTGTGTGGCGACCTGTTCTGTGAAAAAGCTTTTGGATTACGTCCTGCAATTCAAAAAATAGAATGTCTTTCAAGAAGTAGATTTCATGAATAATATGGAGGAGGCTCATGGCAAATTATTTGCCATGACATAAATATGGGAAAGGAAAGCCAGATTTATATAAACTGCTTGATTGCATATACCATAAAGGACTCTGGAAATCGGGGGGATTTGCCGGCAACCTTAATCCCCCCCTGCCCCCGATTGTTCCCAGTGTCCTTTTTCAGTTCTTGAATTGCATCCGCTATGCATCATTCTTAGGTTTCGCATCATCAGTCCTACGTCAAAGTCCTGCATTCAAACTTTGATGTCAGAAAACTGAAAATATTTTGTTCATGCCTTCTGTTTCAGTTGCGTCAGCCGTTCAGGTCAAACTCTGATATTTTAATCAAATGATTAAAGGAGGGTAACAACATGATTGAAAAAGTAATTTCACTTATGCTGGTCTGTACTTTGATTGTCACCTTATTCGGGATGGGTATCAGGAAAGTACAGGCCGACAGTGAAACAGAAGCTCCTGACGCTACGGTAATAATCGACACTGATTCTGTAGTTGTTGAAGAGTACAGGGGCGTAGGGGTTCAGTGGGATCCTATTGATGATGTATTCCCAACATACACATCGGAAGAGTGGAATACGGTAATCGAGAGATTTGATTTTGCCCAGTTTCCGTTTATCAGGTGTATGATAAACGCAACCGACTACTGTAAATCCATAAATGCGGAGGGCAATGCGGAGTACGATTTTGAAAGCGACAATATGCAGAGACTTTACCAGATACTTGATTACTGTGAAGTCAATAATGTTGAGGTGATGTTCGGCGAATGGTCAAAACCCAAAAGGCTTGGAATTACTTCATCCGCCGATCCGAGATGGGCAAAAATCATTGCCGATCTGATGGTCTATCTGCTTGACGTAAAGGGCTATACATGCATTAAATTCTACAATTACATCAATGAACCCAACGGCAATTGGCCCGGCGCATCTCTTTATGATGAGGAGGGCGACAAATTTATTATCTGGAGAACGGGCATAAAGAATCTGCATAAGGAATTCACTGCCAAAACTCTCGGTGATGGTTCAAAAATAATAGACCATGTCACAATAGTGGGACCTGACAATACCGGAAATGATGAATGGGTAAATTATGCCGTCGACCAGCTTTCTAATATCATATCCCATTATGAAACCCACAGATATGCCAGCAAATCCGATATTACAGCCAACAGAATCGAGCAGCTCGCCTATGAAAAAAGAAGATATATAGACAAATATGATGACAATGGCATTTCCAAGGAGTACTGGATGTCAGAAGCCGGCATGGTTGAAGGCAAACTGGAAGCATATGACTGCCAGATGCTGGTGGAAGATTTCGTTTACGGTGTGCTCATGGCAGATTACACCATTCAGACCATGAGAGGCGGCCAGGCGGGCATCATCTACTGGATGCTTGATGATATTATGCATGCCGCCCCGGGAAACGATCCAGTAAACTTCCCATATAAACAATGGGGTTTTTGGACCTCAAGGCCTATCACACGTGTATATAACGGAGAGACCCAGGTCCAGACGGATGATCTCAGACCATGGTATTATCCTGTGTCACTGCTCTCAAGGAACATTCCGAGGGGAAGCAAAATAGTATATGCAAGTCCTTCCAACGTGCCTAACCTGAATATTACCGCAGCTACCTTCAAGGACGGGAACAGGGATCATCTCACTATTGCAGTTGTAAACGATTCCCAGGATAATACACCAAGAAAAACAAGGCTTATAGTCCCCAGCGCAAGGACACCGGTAAACCTGGATATGTATGTATATTTCGATGACAACAGGCCAACCGACGAAAACGGATATCCGGTAAAATGGAAAACCCTCGAAAATGTCATTTTGTCGGAGGGCATAGATATCGATATGCCTGGAAGCGGTTTTGTGCTGCTTACCACCAAGGACAACGGAACAGGTATTACTCTCACGCCTTCCAATCTTGCCAGGGGTAAAACCGCAAGTGCAAGCACTGTCCAGCTTACATCCAGATATCCATATCCGGAAAAGGCTGTGGACGGAAATACGGGAACACACTGGCGCGCAAATGTAAGAACGGATATAGAACAATGGCTGAAAGTAGATCTGGGTTCAGAAATGCTGTTCAACAGGGTCAAGATCGACTGGAACGAAGGTTATGCCACTTCATACAAAATCCAGATATCCAATGACGGAGTTGTATGGGAAGATGTGTATGAAAACACCATGGGCAAAGGCAGGACGGAAGACATAGTATTTACCGACGATCCAGAAGAGGCCAGATATGTCCGTGTTCTCCTGCTGAAGAAGTCAACCGGTTCATATGACGGATACACGATCAATGAATTTGAGGTTTATCATGTACCCAACGCCCCGGTGACAAAAGAGGAGGCACTTCCCAATTACCTCAGGGATGACTGCGATAACTTCGATAAAGTCCATAAATATGACATGGATACCATTGATACCGGCGACGTATATAACAAGTTCAACGGGGACGCCGGAAGATTTAAGAGATGGAGCGACCAGTACAAGTATGTCATTTACTATCTGCCAAACATTGAAACCTTCCGTGCACGGATTTATGTCGACAAGGGTAGCGATGGCCTGACAGACATACTTCTTGATGACGGTTCTGTATACGTATATAACGGGAAACCTGTGGTTGATTTCCTCGTTTCTTCCGATGAGGTCAACTGGCAAAGACTCGAAGTTGTCCACACCGAAAAAGTATACAGTCAGGATCCTGACTGGTATCATGTGGATTTCTCACCGGCTGAAAAAATTCCTCCCGGATATCATTATCTGAGGATTGACTTCAATCCGATGGGTATTCCGGGAATTGACAGAGGATGGACACCTCAGCTTTCTGAAATAGAAATCTGGGCGGCAGAAAAGGAACCTGTTGTCAATCTGGCTGAAAGGAAAGAAATAATGGCAAGCTCCGGTGAGAACGCCGGATATGCTGTCGACGGAGATATTGAAACAGGCTGGACTACTTCAGAGGAAAACGCCTGGATATATGTAAATCTAGGAAAAGATGCGATTGTAAACAAAGTGGTTCTCAATTGGGGAGAAGATTTTGCAATCGATTATACTGTCGAAGTTTCGGACGATGCCGAGAACTGGACAAGAATAGGCGCACAAACCAATGGCAACGGCAAGAAGGATTCAGTTATCCCTGTTGAGCCTGTGAAGGCAAGATATGTGAAACTGACTGTCAACAGGAGCTCAAATGCAGCCGGCGGATATATCCTGAAGGAATTCCAGGTCATGGGAAGCTATCTTTCGGCTGCAGATGTCGCCGCTTCCATCACTTCCATCGCCAGTCCTGAAAAAGGTGCATCACAGATTTTGCTCCCCCAGGTTCCCGAAGGTTTCAGGATAGAGATTTACAGTTCTTCAGCTCCTGATATAATAAGCGGATCCGGTGATATCACCACTCCTGAATATGACACTGTTGTAAAACTGATACTGAAAGTTACAAGAATTTCAGATGAAAAATACGCCTATACAGGAGCCATTCCGGTACTTGTTCCGGGAACAAAACAAGTAAGCGACAAACCGTTTACCATCCAGGCTGCAGGCGGACTTGACAGATCGGCCGGGATAAAAGCAACTGCCAAGTTTAGCGCAGCCCCGGGGCATGACATTCCTGAAGGGGCCAAAGTTGTTGCATTCAGGCTGATGAAGGGTGACCGGATCGTAAGAACTCACACCCGTACTGCAAACATCACTCCAGGTCAGGAGATGTCAGTCTATTTCAATATTCATGATCCGGACAGGAATTATTCAGTAAGGGTATTTGTTTTCGACACCGACATGACTCCTCTTGCGGATTCGATCGTTATAAATTGACATGGGACATGCGGAATGCTTCTGGAATATGCAGTAATTTCGAAAATACACAGCCATCAATCCGGTTATCCGGAAATACAAAACAGAAAGCGAGGTCAAAAAGGATGAAGAAGCGACTGACAGCGCTGTTAACAGTCCTGGTGTTCCTGTTTTCCATGATGCAGTTCAATATATTCGCGGAGTCTGCCTCAGTAGTGCTTGATGATATATCAGGCACTGTGCCCGGCGGGACTGTCACCATATCGGGAACAACCACACTCAGGGAAATCGTTATCAATGTAAAAGATCCCTATAATATCGATCTTTATTACAATGTAATAAGACTGGCTGATGGAAGTAAATTCTCTGACACCATTACCATCCCGTCAGATGCCGCAACCGGCACTTATACTGTGCTGGTCGGAAGCGGGGAGAGTTATGCAACCAGACAGTTCCAGGTCAGAAAAACAGGCAGCGGGGAAGGTTCATCTTCCACGCCGGCGCCAACACCCGGTAATATAATACAGGCACCGCCTCCTGTTCTTGGTTCTGACAACAACGCTTCAGTAACAATCAATAAGCAGGTCATATCAACTGCCTTGGAAGCGCACGATGCTGTGACCGTAGTTGTACCGGGTGTTTCCGGCGCCAGTTCCTATACAGTAAAACTTCCTGCTGAAATATTCATCCCGGCAGATCCGGCCAGGGCCATAACAATAGAAACAGCGATTGGGACGATTACTGTCCCGGGAAATATGTTCCCTGTATCTGAGATTAAGGATACGGAAACCATATTCCTGAAAATAGCAATAACCGAAGCCAGCGGACTTCCTGAGGACGTTAGGCAGCTTGTCGGCGGCAGGCCTGTGATTGAACTCTGGGTTTTTGCAGACGGGAAGCCAATTGCATGGGAAAATCCTGAAGCTCTTGTTACTGTCTCAGTTCCTTATATCCCGTCAGCCGACGAACTGAAGGATCCGGAACATATAGTCGTGAGGTACATAGACAGCAACGGACAGGTTAAAGCGGTGCCGTCAGGAAGATACAATCCTGCTAGCGGCACAGTGACATTCACGACCACACACTTCAGTAAATTCGCTGTAGCTTTTGTCTACAAGTCTTTCGATGATATTGCAGCATATCCGTGGGCAAAGAAGGCAATTGAAGTTCTGGCCTCAAAAGGAATAATTGCAGGGACCGGACCAGCCGCCTACTCACCTGCTGCCAACATTACAAGAGCCGACTTCCTGGTTCTCCTGACAAAGACATTGGGCTTGACAGCCAAGGTTGACAGCAACTTCAAGGATGTGCATGCCAATGCCTATTACTATGAAGCGGTAGGAATATGCAAAAAATTAGGTATCACTTACGGCGTGGGCAATGACATGTTTGCACCGGATGAGAAAATCACAAGGCAGGATATGTTTGCCCTTATCCACAGAGCCATGGTTATAGCCGGTAGAAAACTGGACAAAGGAACCATTTCGGATATAAGCAGTTTTAAAGACTTTGACCAGAGTTCAACTTATGCCGTTGAAAGTGTTGCCACCCTGGTAAGAAACGGTTTGGTTGTGGGACACGACAATAAACTTAACCCGAGGGCAAATACGACGAGGGCTGAGGCTGCAGTAGTGCTGTACAGGCTGTATTATAAGTAATTTCTGTCAGAGCGGACCAAACTTATTAACAGACGGGAGGTTTTAATGATGAGAAAAAAATGGCTCTCACTGATGCTTGCGGTTTCCTTCATGTTTACGGGAACAGTCATGTTTCCGGCACAGCTGTCACGGGCAAGTAACGTGGATGCTGTCGTATCCGTCGATACGGATACTGTGATCATAGATGATTATATGGGTGTCGGGCTTCAATGGGATCCTTCCGATGTCCACGATTATACCGACGAAGAATGGGAGCTTTTCATGGAAAGGGTTGAGTTCCTGAAGCCCAAATGGGTCAGATGCATGATACATGACTCTGACAGTTATGCCGTTGATTATGATCTGGAAAATGACAGACCTGTTTATGACTGGGAAAGCCCGCTGATGAAAAGAACGTACCAAATTCTGGATTATTGCCAGGAAAATGATGTCGCAGTCATGTTCGGCGAATGGGACGACCCCGCGTCAAGAGGCGCAATAAAGCATTCGGGCATAGATGAGGACGATATCCGCTGGCCTATGATGATAGCGGACTGTCTGAACGAATAGATAGGCAACAGGGGATATACATGCATAAAATACTATAACATGCTTAATGAACCCAACGGTTCCTGGTCCTCATGCAACGACTGGAACAAATATAAGGCCGCCGTCAAAAACCTGAAGTATGTATTTGACAATACCCCAATCAGCGGCACAAAGGTCCAGGCCGAAAGAATTAGCGATCTGGTCCAGATTATCGGTCCGGACAATTCAGGGGACAACTACTGGATAAGCAATTCAGTCGACCAAATTCCGGAAATCTTTGGCGCATATGACACCCACTGGTATGCCGAGGCATCCGATGTAAAGAACGGTCACGTTGAAAGCACAATGAAATATTACAGGGAATATATCAACAACTATGATCCCAACGGCAAAAACAAGCCCTTCATCATGGGCGAAGCAGGCCTGGTTACCGGAAAGACAGCCGATGACAGCCAGCCTAATGTGTTTGAATACTGGTATGGCGTCAGCATGGCAGACTTCATTGTCCAGACAATGAGAGCCGGTATGGATGCAATCACTGCCTGGATGCTGGAAGACAGCATGCATCTGAGGAAGACCGATCTTGTGCGCAATGTTACCGGCGACCATTCAAATCCGGAAGACCTGGCCATAGACTATGGATTTAAAGTATGGGGCATGTGGAACTCCAAGGGTCCTGAGATGGCAGAAAAAGGCCTCATCAGCCATGAGGAAGGCCAGAGGCTTCTGGCTCTCAGACCATGGTATTTTGCATGGGCACTCTTCTCCAGAAGTTTTGTAAAGGGTAGCAAGATTGTCAGAACAAGCGATACAAATATTAACGGTGTCCGGACGGTTGCGGCAATTGTACCCAAAGGCGGGGACCTGTATGATATCAGCATTGCCGTTGTAAACAACTCAGGCTCATCAAGGACCATCAAGGTGAAAGTCCCGAATGTAACAGGTTCTGCCACATTCCAGAAATACAGTTACTTTGAGGACACCTGTCCCAGGACAATTGAAGAATGTATCGAAAGTGTGGAAGTTATAGAAAATCTTAATCTCAATACAGGATATGAATTGACACTTCCGGCAGATGGTTTCGTAATTCTGACAACGGTGAATGATGACCGTCTGGGTGACAACGGGACGCCTGTTACCCTGACAAAGAATGCAAAACCTGCCGCAGAAGGGATTGTGATCTTAACTCCCTATGACGTTTCTTCTGTATCTGTCATGAGGGAATTGCAGCTTATCGCCAAAATCATGCCTGACGGTGCCGAAGGGACCATCAAATGGTCGGTAACTCCTTCCGACAGGGCAACCATAGACCATACCGGCAGACTTAAGCCAATCAAAACAGGAAATGTAAAGGTAGAAGCTTATCTTGAAGAAGAGCCGGGCATAAAAGCCATTAAGAACATTTCCATCGTTCCGACCTTTGTTGATGAAATAAAGGATTTTTCAAATATGTATTCATATTCAGGCCTGGATTTGGATTCAAGCAATGCTGGCAACTATTTTAACGGTGATGATACCAGGGTAAAGACAGAAGACGGATATTTAATTTATGAAGTACCCGGAGTTACTACCTTTGATGCCATAATCGGATTTGAAAACAAATCCGCAGAGGATAACCTGACAATAATAAACGAAGCTTACAGTGTTTCAGTGACAACCGCTGATTCAATAGATGGAGCAGTGTGGGTCAATGTTCCGCTAAAAACCGGACCGGTCATTGCTACCAATGATGGCTGGCATATAAGCAATGTTACGAACGCAGAGGCTCTGCCGGAGGGAACCAGGTTTGTGAGAATAGACATGAAGGTGCCGCCATACAGCGGTATTAACCCATGGTCAATACAGCTTCTCAAGGTTACATTTGAGGCACCGGACTCTGCACAATACAAAGAGGAGATACTGATAGACGACGAATTGGATAACTTCGACAAAATGTATGGTTACTATAACCTGGTTATTGACGGGGATCCGAAAGAACAGGAATTTGGAGATACAAGCCGCCTC
>Ga0134093_1001163_pt1 | contig 26644 bp, 11 predicted proteins | sample 4_1taG_FD_94452 | JGI IMG/M metagenome (GOLD analysis project Ga0134093, IMG submission 94452) | Switchgrass degrading microbial communities from high solid loading bioreactors in New Hampshire, USA - 4_13_20_68_A1 metaG | ecosystem: Engineered > Bioreactor > Semi-continuous > Anaerobic >...
ATGCGGTTGGCCAAACCTGCTCTATTTTAGCAAATGGAGGTATTTTTATCTACTCATAGCTATAAGCTTTTTGAACCACCTGCATAGCAGGTGGTATTCATAAATACAATAAAATCTCAGGGGTATCGAACCCCTTCGATTTTGCCGCTTTCACTTCGTTCGAAAGCCCATAAATAAAAAAACGGCTAACTCTATAAATTAGCCGTTTTTTTCCAATTATCAATCCAGATAGTCATTGGGTGTTTCGGCGACTAAATTTTCATCATTATTTATGTACTCATCTTCATTGGTTTTGTCTCTATAAACTTCAAAAGAAAATACTATTATTATAAATTGGGCCAAAGTAAGTGCTGCTGAACTGATTACCGAGCCAACATACGGCACCTTATCCAGAAAAGCATCCACAATAAAGGATATGGTTGAAGAGCCTACGTTAACAATAAGTAATACTGCCAATGTATACCAAAAGTATGATTTACCGACTGATACGGACCTCTTAAGTGCATCAAATATATCCAAGTTGTCGGAAACCATAGCAGGGAAACTGAAGAGCAACAATATCGCCGAAGCAATGAGCCCTGCCAAAACTACTGCACCTACCAAAACAAAAGCCAGTACTCCCAAAGGCATCCATACGCTCATCAAAGCTATGCATATACCGGCTAATACAGCAACGACAACCCCTATTCCAAAATAAATAATAATTGTCGCCACTACAAATTTGATGAACTTTACAACATTTTTTGCAAATTCCGGAAAAAAATCAATTAAGCTTGCATTTCCGGTATTCAATGCTTTATTTACCATACCATAGGTTGCCGGTACAATAATTATTAATGGAATTAAAGACACTAAAGAGATTATCCATAAAGTCCTCATAGACGGTAAAAGAGTGGAATAGAGCTCGAAAAAATCATTAAAACTCATTACCAATGAAGGATCTGCATTAACCATTCTGGCAAGTTCTTCAGACTGTGCCTTTACCAACTTATTGACAGGCTCACTAACTATTGCAGGAACTACATATGCAATAAATAGAGGTATTACAAACAAAATATGCTTACCTATAAATTCAAAAGTATTCACCAAATATTTCATGATTAACCTCCTTTATTTAAGTAATTTTTAAATAAAGACATCACCGGTAAATTCTCTCTCTATTATATTATTTGTATTTCGGTAATACAACTTATTTTCACAGCAGATATTTGTATCAATATCTTTTTCAATAAATCAATAGTCAATATAAGATAAAAGTAAAACAAATACCCTGCTGAAGCAGTTATACTTATGGCCCAGCAGGGTAATATGCACTCTTAGCCGGAGGAGTTACCCAAAATCACTTCCACTCTGTGCTCCTTACCGTCATCCGACAGCTCTATCACTTTCTCCTTTAGTTCCTCACCGTCGATAACAACCTTTTTTACGCCTTTATTTATGCCGTCGGGATTTTTTACTGAAATATAATACAGAGTATCTTTATACCTATACTTTATTTCAAATTCCGACCACACTTTCGGTATGCAAGGATCTATCAACAGCCGTTCCCCATGCTTTTTAAAGCCAAGAATGTACTCAATACCAATCCTGTACATCCAGCCGGCGGCACCGGTATACCATGACCATCCTCCCCGTCCTATATGAGGTTCTACCGAGTATACATCCGCTGAAATCACATAGGGCTCCACTTTATATTTCGACAGTTCTATCTGTGTTTTTGCATGATTGATTGGATTTATCAAATTGAACAATTCCAAAGCTTTATCTCCGTCACCCAGCAGTGCAAAGGCCATAACAACCCAGCAGGCTGCATGGGTGTATTGCCCACCGTTTTCACGCACTCCGGGAACATAACTTTTTATATAGCCCGGTTCCAAATCCCCTTCATCAAAGGGAGGAGTCAGCAGCTTAATAAGGCCGTCATCCCTTTTTACAAGATAGTTTTCCAGGGAATTCATTGCAATATTTATTCTTTCCCTGTTGCCGGCACCGGATATCACTGCCCATGACTGGGAAAGGGAGTCAATTTGACATTCACTGTTTTGAATGGAGCCTAGAGGTCTGCCGTCGTCAAAATATGCCCTCAAATACCAGTTGCCGTCCCAAGCGTTTTCTTCAATGGATTTGGCAATTTCCTGTGCAACAGCAGTATACCTGTCAGCCCGCTCTTCTTCCCCCATGCTTTTACAGAGGGGAGCAAATTTCATCAGGATTGAGTGCATGAACCATCCCAACCAAACACTCTCCCCTTTACCCTTGTTGCCAACGGTATTCATTCCGTCGTTCCAGTCACCGGATCCTATTAAGGGCAGTCCGTGTTCCCCGAACTTCAACGATCTCTCAATAGCCCTTATGCAGTGGTCATATAGTGAAGCCTTTACATCTGACACCCTGGGAATCCTGTAACTCTCATCCTCAAAATCCTTTAAAGGTTCATCTTCCAGAAAGGAAGTTTCAATCTTCAATATGTCGCTATCGCCGGTAATCCTTATATACTCGGCTGTTACAAAGGGCAGCCATAAGAGGTCATCGGAAAATCTTGTCCTTGTACCCTTATACTTTTCCTCATGCCACCAGTGCTGTACATCACCCTCAATAAATTGATGTCTTGAGTGAAGCAATATCTGTTCCTTCGTGATATCAGGCAATATATGGGCCACCGAAAGACAATCCTGCAACTGGTCCCTAAATCCATAGGCACCACCCGACTGATAAAATCCCGACCGTGTCCACATTCGGCAAGATAAAACCTGATACATAAGCCATCCGTTCAGCATATAATCTATTGCCTTGTCCGGTGTGGAAACCTGCAGGACTTCCAGTTTTTCCTTCCAGAACTTCTTTACCTCATTGAGGGCTTTCTTTACCTCATCTATTTTCCTGTATTTACCTATCGACTTTTCCGCTTCTGCAAGACTTTTCTCCTCACCTAAAGCAAAAACCAACTCCTTTTCTTCACCGGGCCCGAATTTTAAAACCACACCCAGCACTATACAAGGGTCCAGGCCTGCACCGGTAGTTTCAGACAGTTTTTGCCTTCTTACTCCCGGAGGATTTGCCAAAGTGCCCCCGGCCAAAAATTCCTTTCTATCACAGGTAAAAGTCCTGTCTCTTATGGAAGTATCCACATAAGCCACTCTTCCTGAGAACTCCTCATTGTAAGTATTTCTGACCAGTATGGCTCCCGACTCGTGCCTTTCGGTACTTATATACGGAGCAGTGGCCTGATCAGTCACACCAAGCACAGGCCGGATGTAATAGTACAAACTTAGTTGTCTTGTAGTGTCGCTTGTATTCTTCAGTTTTATCAAGCTAAGTTTTACACTGTCCTTCACCGGAACAAACTGAGTCAGCTCCTGTTCAAAACCATGGCTTGGATTCTTGAAAACACTGTATCCGAAACCGTGTACTGCTGAATAAGTTTCGTCTTCCCGTACGGGAAGAGCAGTAATACTCCATATTTCTCCGGTTTCTTCATCGGAGACGTAGATAATTTCACCGGGTGTATCGGACACAGGATCGTTAGACCAAGGAGTAAGCTTGTTCTCACGGCTGTTTTCATGCCACACGTATCCTCCACCGGATTCGGTAACAATAAAACCGAAGTTCCGGTTGGATATTACGTTAGACCATGGAACCGGTGTGGTAATACCGTTTTTCAATTCAATCTTGTATTCTTTACCGTCATTTACAAATCCGCCTATGCCGTTGTAAAACTGCATATCGTTGTTTTCAACATATTTGCTTTCGTACTTTCTTAATGTTCCTTTATATTCTTTCAATTGAGAAGCAATACTTTCCTTTTGCGTATAAAGCTGTTCCCTCAAATCACCGGCTCCGCCCCTAAGCACCACCCGTGCCGCTGCACAAATCAGATTGACATCCTCCTCCGGAAGGTTGCTCTGCTTAAGGACAAAAACACCACCGGGTTTATTTATCAAATCATGGGCGTGACTTGAGGAGAGAATATCGGCCAAAAGTCCCTGCAATGGGTTGGAATAGCTGTTCTCCTCCTCATTAAGTATCACGAGATCCACTTTCAAATTCTTATATTTCCAATACTCATGGGCTTTCAGCAGCTCATAAACAATGTCTATATCCTCGGTTTTTTCCAAAGTGAGCAGTACTATCGGCAAATCCCCGGAAATGCCATAGGTCCACAAACCACTCTGTCCCTTGGTATTGTTTGCAATGCAGTCCTTTCTGAGCCTTTGTGCCGGGCTTATGAATAAGATATGGGATATCAGCTCCTGGTAAAATTCAATTTCAGAAGCTTTCAGATTCAAATACCTTGCTTCCACACGGCTTCTGGTGGCAGCAAGATTGAATTCCTCAGGTATAATCTCCCGGTTTATATATTTGGCAGCCATATCCAATACAGCTTCCCGACTTTCTCCCACCGCAACGACAAAATTCAGTTTTGCCATCTTCCCCGGCTCTACTTTTATCATGCACCGCAGGCTCATAATGGGATCAAGCACCGGTCCCACAGTATTTGACAAGGGTTTGTTCTGCTCAATTACCAGTGGATTGGACACATTTCTTCCTCTTCCTATAAACTTGAACCGGTCGGTTTCATATTGCAGGCCTCCTAACGCCTCTCCTTCTACAGTCATTAAATTTATGGCCCATACCGGTTTATCGTTTTCAGATCGTGGCCTTCTGTTGGCTATCAGGCAGTTCAGTTCGGGGACAAACTCGGTTCTTATAAAAAGGTTGCTGAACGCAGGATGTGCAACATCGGCACCGTGATGTGCCAGAACCAGTTCATAATAACTGCTTATTTCAAGCACACAGGCCTCGTTTCCATGGTTCGTGAAGGTTAATCTTCTTATTTCCGCATTGTCACCGGAGCTGACCACAATTTCGGTTAAAGTGTCAATATCCCCATCCTTTCTATGGTATTTTGCCACTCCTGAAGTGAAAACAACATTATACTCATCCGGCCTTTTGTCCAAAGGTGAATAGGCAGAAGACCATGTTGTATTTGTGTTGGTATTCCTTATATAAAAGAATATTCCGTAATTATCAAGGGTAATGTCTTCCCTCCAACGGGTCACATCAATCATATTTCCCCTGCTGTATCCCGTTCCTTTGTCGGTAAGCATTACCGAATAACTTCCGTTGGATAAAATATGGGCCTTGGGCAGCACAAAATCCGGTTGATTATACTCCCTGAGGGAATCTTCAACGTCATAAGAAACATCGGTAAAGGGAAGAATTTTCTCCTTGTTCTCCTTTGTAAAGATAATATTTGCCGGTACCTTTTCCTGAAGCAAAAGTTTTGCAGCATCAACTATCGGATCGTTATGGAAACGGTTTTGCATTACATTTCCGTTCAAATAATTGTTCAAAGCGACCAGACTCATTCCCTGGTGATGGGCCATGTAACTCTTCACAATACCGCATTTTGATCCTATGGGCAGTCTCTCGGGTGTATAATCTATGGCTTCATAATATCCATAAGGCCCATTTGCCCCTTCGGCTGCCAATCTTTTTAAATTTTTTACCGAATCATGGGGATCGACGGGCAGTGCAAGCATAGTTGCATAAGGTGCCACCACCATGTCTTCCGCAAGGCCCCTTTTAAGTCCAAGCCACGGTACGCCAAAGGCTTTGTACTGATAGTCCAACTTAATGTCAAAGGAATAAAACCCTGACTCGGAAGTTCCCCAAGGTACATTCCTCTGCTTCGCATATTTCTTTTGACTCCTCAAGACAAAGGCATAGGTTTCGTCAAGCAAAGTGTTTTTTACACTTTTCATCAAAAGCAAAGGCATAAAGTATTCAAACATGGTTCCGCTCCAGGATATCATACCTTTATAGCGGTCCACCCTGGTAAGGGTTCTGCCCAATTTAAACCAATGCTGTACATCCACTTCTCCCCTGGCTATGGCAATATAGCTTGTCTGCCTTGCCTCGGAAGCCAGCAGGTCATAGTATGAGTTTGTCAGGCAGCCCTCCTCGATATTGTAACCGATGGAAAACAACTGCTTCTTTTTATCATACAGATGGATAAATTCAGTTTCATTGGACAATTTTTCAATCCTGTCTATTAAGTAATTGTAATTCGAAACAAGTTGCTCCACATTTTGGATTGATTTGTCAAACTCATGTTTCAACCTATCCAACCAATTTTTTATATTAACAAAATCACTTTCCTTGCTTTTTGCAATTTTTTTATTAAGTTGGTCTATTTCGACTTTGAGTTTCCTGTAATGTTCCGTTAGTTTTATCAGAGGAACATTAATTTTAAACAAGTCAAATATGGTTTCAACATGTTTTTTGACATCATTGCCGATAGAGTCCTTCTTTAACTCCCCGGGAACTTCAAACAGCAAGTGGCTCCAGGAATAATAATTGCCAAGTTCATTCTTAAATAGCGACACCATGTGGTGAACTTTACGCGACCATACATTTATCTTTTTGTTTTTATCCCCTTGATTTGCTCCAAGTTTGTCCAAAGCTCCAATCCAAAGACTCAAATCATACCTTCCTGTTTCATCAAAGCTGGCAGCAAAGTTTTCAAGCCCTTCGGTTTCAAAGGAAATACCGTTTGCCTCCCTGTCGGATAAAATAACGGTATCTTTCAATCCATCGGCAAACACCTTTTCTATTAAAGGCCTGTTTAAATACTCAATTAGCCCTTCCTTCAACGTGATTAAATAGCACACAAAGTTCCCGCTATCCACTGTTGAGATGTATCTTGGCCTCAATGTGTCAAGAGTACGCGTATCATACCAGTTATAAAGATGTCCGTTCCACTTGTCCATCTTTTCAATGGTGGTAACGGTGCGTTTTAAAATTTTGTACATCTCCTCGGTACCTATATATCCCAAGTCTCTTGCACTTAAGGCGGCAAGCATACCAAGCCCTATATTTGTAGGCGATGTCCTGTAAGCAATTCCGTTTGGCGGATCTTCCTGGTAGTTGTCGGGTGCCAAATAGTTATTCTTGCTGTTGACAAACTCCTCATAATACCTCCAGGTTTTTCTGGCAGTAACTCTAAGTTCAAGTAAATCTCTACCATCCAAAGGTTCAATTGATTTTACCTCTTCCCGACTTACCCTGTAGGCTATATAGGGCGAAAAAAACCATATTGCACAGACTATAGTTGCCCAAATAGCCGACTGAGGTTTAAGAAACAACGACAGTGCCAAAACTATAACCGACTCTAAAACACCTATTCTCATTTTTATAATATAGCTTTTCAAAGAGTTCTTAAGGGTCTTTTCGGTATCTAGAGCAGTCACCCATTCAAGCATATTCCTTTTGGTTATCAACACTCTAACCAAGGTTATGGAAATTGCATTTACCATAAGATATGCCTGATACGGTAAAAACACAAACTGCAGTGTTATTTGCAAAAAAACCGCTTTCAATCCGCAAATAACAGGGATATACCTTCTTGAAAGCATTGCCCTAATGGGTTTGTAAACCAGATAGTCAAAGCCCGACAGAATAAAGGGAAAATACATGGAAAACAGAATAATCCCTATCCAAACAAGAGTATTTCCCGGAAATATACTTAAACCGAAAACCGCAAGCAACATTAAGGAAGGGGCGACCAGGCTTCTTCTCAAGTTGTCGACTATCTTCCATTTCGATACTGCAGTTATTGGATTGTCTATTTTCTTGCCGGATTTGTTCCTTATTTTCCCGCCAAGCCACTGCAAAAGCTGCCAGTCCCCCCTCACCCAACGGTGAAGTCTCATGGCATAGGAATTATACTTTGCCGGGTATCCGTCAATCAGTTCAAGTTCACTTACCAAACCGGCCCTAATATACGAACCTTCGAGCAAATCGTGACTGAGCACAGTGTTTTCAGGTATTGCATCGACCAAAAGCTTTTGGAATACGTTAATATCATAGATACCTTTACCGGTAAAAATACCTTCGCCGAACAAGTCCTGATATACGTCGGACACTGCACTGGCATAAGGATCCCTACCCTCCTCGCCGGCAAAAATTCTGGAGAAAAGGGATTTATTCACACTTTCTATGTCAAATCCTATTCTCGGTTGCATTAAACCATAGCCTTTGACCACAATGCCTCTTTTCTCATCTATTTCGGGCAAATTAAGCGGATGAACCATAGTACCTATCAATTTTTTTGCAGTACCTAAGGGCAGTATGGTATCGGCATCTAGCGTAATAACATACTTTACCTTGGGCAAAAGGGATATATCCTTTGAAGTAATGCTGTAGCTTGTCTTCTTTGAACCTAAAAGCATGGCGTTGAACTCCACAAGGGCTCCCCTTTTTCTCTCCCATCCCATCCATTTTTTCTGCCTTTCATTAAACTGCCTATGTCTATGAAAAAAGAAGAATATATCATTGCCGTCCTTGCTGTATTTTTCATTTAATTGCTTTATCTTATCCAAAGCCGTTTCTATTATTTTTTTGTCGCCAGCCATTTCCCTGTTGTCCGAATCTTTAAAATCTCCTGCCAGGGCAAAATATAAGTTTTTTTCCCTGTTGGAAAGATAGTATACCTCAAGGTTATCTATCAACTCCCTTGCCCTCTTCTCGTCGGGCAACAGTGCAGGAATAACCACCATGGTACTGTACTCTTCCGGTATGCCGTCCCTTAATTCAATCTTTGGAAAGAATGAGGGTTTATACAGGTGGTTAAGCACCCAGTTTATGAAATTTACCGAAACATCGGCTGCAGGTATAAATACAGCCAAAATACCCAATAGTGCAAGAAGCGTATTGAACTTTTGAGCTTCAGTAAATATATACCGGGCTGTCAGAATACTTATTGCAACAGTTAATACCCCTATAGAACCTATATACATAGCCAGGGGATGTTTTCGTAAAAGTTCGGAAAACATCCTGTTAAAGGTTTTCTTTACACCTATCTCATCTCTGAGCTGTTTTACACCCTCACCTATTATATAGTAACCCACATGGATTTTTTTCCTGTAATTTGCGTCATTTAAATCTCCTCCGGCTTCCAAAGCCTTTCTTGCAAGCTCAATAACCTTGTTGGCAACATGTTTTTCCGAAACATCAAAATCCAAAGCCAACTCTTCTATTCTCTTTCTATAATAATTTTTGGAAGTCAGGTCCATGAGATTGTATGTTCCGTCAGGGTCCGACCTTAAGATATCCTCCACCTTGCTCAATGCCTCAAAAATCTCTACCCAGTTGCAGGAGGATATATACTTGAGACTTACAATACAGTTGCCTATCGACCCCTTTCTTGCAGTCTGCTCGCTATGCTCTTTATGGGTAATATAATCGATATCGGTACCGCTTACAGCGAGAATGTCGTCAATTTGGCGAAGAACAGGTGCATAAGCCCTGCCCATCTTTCTAAGTCTATAGGACAGATGCTCTATAAAAGTGGAATTTATTTTGTACTCACCTTTGAGCTCATTTTTAACTGAATGAACAAGCTTATCGGCATCAAATCCGTCTTCCGTTTTCGCCGATGAGAGTATATCCTCAACTTTCCGTCTTTGCCTCTGAGATTCCTCTATTGTCTGACATATATATTTTATATTTTCAATCAAAGCCAGTTTAATCATTATCGCCAATGCCCACAATTCCCTGCTGGCAAGAGTCCTGTGCGATTGATAGGCATTAATGTAATTGACAAGCACTTTCTCGTCAATCCTGCCATCGGTGTGGGATACAAGTTCAAGGGCAACGGTATATATTCTTGCATAACCTTTCAAAGGTCCGGACGTCAGCATTGGAAGCCTTGAATAGTATTCCTTGCTCAAATCCTTCCTTACACTTTTCACCTGCTCCTCAATGATATAAAAATTATCGAGAAGCCACTCGGCAGCAGGCGTTGTTCCAATTCCCCTTTGCATATCTTCATTCAAGGACTTGTATACCGACAATATATATCGATAATTCTCATTCATTCTCGGAACAGGCCAATTAAACAGATTAAGCTTTTTAGAAACAGCATGTTCATACGCTATTTCTATTGCATGGGCTTCAAGCTCATCGGCGTTTAGCGATGCATCCCTAATTTTAATTTTTTCGTCTTTTGATTTAAACAGTATCAACCAAAAAGTAAAAACAAACAAAATCAGAACAGCAATTAAATATAAAATTATGTAGTCATGCATTGCAGCTAACCAACTCCTGTTCGATATTTTGAAACTCCAGAAATATAGCATTCAATTTTAAAAAGTATTTTTAGTATATGCGAAATAGAAATATTCAAACATGTCTACAGATATTTTTCCCAAAAAGTTTGCTTTTTACAAAGACCCCAAATAAAAAAAAGAAAACCTTAAAAAATTCAAGGTTTTCTTTTTTATAATTATTGGGGTATTTTTTACGAATTATATGTCAAAGCATAGAGAATCCATCCCTGTGCTTTTATCTCAATTGATACTACTGCACTGCAACCTCAGCGGGAAATTTCGAAATTTTCCCCAAAAGGTACATTTTAATACATGCCAAATCCAATGAGTTTATGTCCCCGCTGCCATCCACATCAGCAGCCAGTTCTCCGTTTTCGGTGGGTAAACTCTTAATTTTTCCAAGCAGATACTTTCTCAGATATCCGAGGTCTATGGAATCAACATCACCGTTACCGTCTATATCTCCTAATTTGAAGGCAGACGGCTCCACAAAACTATTGGCATAGGCAGCCATAAACACCAATGCGGAATTCCAATAAACGGTATGTTCGTTGGCTACCCAGTCACCGGTGCTGGTAGTATAGCATTTGGCGGCAAAATTTGAAAGGTCTGCACCTTCATAAGTATTCGGACCACCGGCCATGTATCCGTTTGGAATACCCGGTTTGCCGTCATTGTTGTATATGTTGCTGAATACTCCCTTAATTGAGTTTTCACCATGACCGGATACATAACTGATGCCCATGGGATTGGCACCTAAAAGCCAGTTTAATGACCCAAAGGCCATCTCCTTGACTTTGCCGATGTCGGCGGAATCCACAAACTGAGATACGATTATTGCATCCATAGGAACATTCATCACTTGCATATTTATACCCCAGTAATAGTTGCCGGGTACGATGGTGTTATTCCATGGATTGTTTTCATATCTGTCGAGTATCAAATCCAGCCATTTTCCGAAAGCTGTTTTAATCCATGCAGCCGCACTTTCATCAACATTTTCAGCCTTCATATAGCATAAATATGCGGTAAGCCACATATTACCCCAAGTATGGGCATAGGCATAGGAGTTGGTAAAATTACTTTCGAAACTCTTATAATTGTTTAAGAAATATGTATTGTAAATCTCATCACCGGTGGCTCTGTAAAGCGATGCTGCAGCCCACAACCTGTCGGCCTTGTCATTGCTTACATTGTAAGGTCCGGGAGGAGAAACTTTATTTGATGGATTGTTCTCCAAAAATCCCCATGCAGCTTTTGCCGCATTCAAGCATTTCATTGCAAAATCACTGTCAATATCCTTGTATAAAAGATAGGCATGGGCCAATACCGCAGCTGCACATGCAGTATCATCGGTAGTGCAACCGTTGGCATTCATTAAAGTTCTTTCCTTTATATTATTGTCGTCATCCGACTGTACCCTTGGATAGAACCCTCCACTGACTATTTCCTGCATTTTGAGCATCCATTCCAATTCCCATCTGGCCTCATCAAGAATATCCGGAATGCCGTTTTCGCTTTCAGGAATGTTGAAATCGTAATTTTCCATCTGCCCTTTAAACATTTCATAGGTCCAGAACAGGTCCGACAAAGCCGTTGCACCGGCATTGACATATTTTCCGAAATCTCCGGCATCATACCATCCCTTTGTAAGGTCCCATGTTCTTGACATTTGGGGTATTTGACTTCGAACCGCAACATCCGTTGGAGTCATATCCTGACGGGGATATCCTTCGGCATAGGGCTCAACCAGTTCAATACCCTGACGCTGGTAGTAGAAATACCTTATAGCATCGTACAACAATTTGTTGTATATATTCTTTCCTATATTAAACTTATACGATTTTTCCTCAAGTTCGGGAATCCAAACATAGTACTCGCCTTCATCCGTTAAATCCGAAAAATCCGCTTTCAAAATCTTTTCTCCCGAGTCAACAGCTTCAAACTCGGAAACAAGAGACAGTTTGCCTTCAAAAACGGTACTGTCGTCCTTTGAACTTCTGACTTCAAAAGCATCTCCCTCCGATACTTGAAGCTCCTCAACAAAACCCGTTACAAGGGCATATTTTTCCGCATCGGGAAGGAATCCCACCTGGTTAATCTTTATTGCAGCATAAGATTTTTCATCATCCGGCGAAGTGATTTTCAAGTCGTTAATCCAAACGGTAAAGGGATCGGAATGCATTTTTTCTTTTGACAATACCAAACAGGTAACTGATGTGGGATCAAAACCGTTATTCGATATAAAATTCTTCAAAGGTATTTTTACATGTTGCCATTCGGTGGTAATATCCACATATTTACTTATATAGGTACTCACATCAATTTCAAGTCCTTTATCCCTTTCGTAGACCTTGTCCCTAAGGCCAATAACAAATTCTTCACCGCCGTCTTTACCCTTGATGTTAAACTCAATGAAACCGTTCTCCATGTACTGGGAAATATTGTGGGTATTCCATCCCCTCAAGGTCAACAGCGATATCCACCAACCCGATGTCACCGGTTTAACTACATTGAGTCTCAAAGACGGTAGATCATTATACGTTTCATCAGTATCAACGGGAAGAGTGCTGTTTTCTGTCTCCAACTCATCTGCACCGCTACCCGACCAGCCTGTTACAGGCTTATCAAGAAAAATCTGAATATCTTTCAACTTTCTGTAGCCTTTCGGAGGAGTCGCGGCATTTGTAAAAACTGGGGTCAATAAAACCGTCAGCATTACGACAGCAAGAAATAATGACATTTTCCCTTTACTCATACATCTACCCTCCCTATAATATATCAGATAATGAAAATTCAGAACCTTGAGTATAATTTTAAAGTTCTAAATTTCTATAATATTCCATTCAAAAAGATTATTGTTTTCTTGCCATTCATGCGTTTCTTAATATTAATTCGAAAAACAGTAAAAAAATAATATCCATATTTGACCATAAGTCTTTAAAAAATTTTACTTATAGGACAAAACTTTACTTTTACCGTGTATGAGATAAAAGGGCATGTTTCAGCTAAAACCATTCAAATTTATTCAATTATTTTTGCATTCTGCACCTCAGTACTTCGTATATCAAAAGACCTGCCGCAACGGATGCATTAAGGGATTCGCTTTTCCCTTCCATCGGTATTTTTACCAACTCATCGGAAATAGCCGCCACACTGTCGCTTATTCCATTAGCTTCATTTCCTATGATAACGGCAATATTATCCTTGTAATTCAAATCAAAATAGCTTTTCTCACCGTCAAGATGTGCGGCACAAAGTGTTATTCCTTTCTCTTTCAAGCTTTGAAGGCCTTCCAATATATTCTCGCAGTAACAAATAGGTATGTGAAATATCGAACCCATGGTAGATCTCAATACTTTGGGGTTATACACATCGACACACCCCTTTGATACTATTACAGCTGTAGCTCCGGCTGCATCGGCAGTTCTGATTATTGTACCCATATTTCCCGGATCCTGTATGGAATCCAAAACAACAAAGAAATTCTTGTCGTCATAAACCGATTCAATGCCAACCGATTTTTTACTCATAACTGCAAGTATTCCTTGGGGATTTTCGGTATCGGTAACCTCCAAATAGAGCTTGTCGGGAACCGTGTAAACATTGCGGGAATCGGCTTCTTCCAACTGTTTAAGAATCTCGCTGCCGCCTTTTACTTCGGTAATTTTTTCCGACACAAGCACCTTATTTATCAATTCCTTTTCCTTTAAAGCTTCTTCAATGAATCTTATACCTTCAATAAAGTACAAGCCTTTTCGATCTCTATACTTTTTTTCCTTTAAAGCTTTTATTTCCTTAATTATGGGATTCTGTGCACTGCTGATAAAATTCACCCTATCACCTCAATCACAGTAGTTACCTTTTCATTATTCCGAAAAATTCATAAATTATCATTAATTATTAAAAAAGACCAGTTTCTTCAATCAATGAAGGTTACTGGTCATTTTTTATCCATCTCGAAGCTGCTCACTTGTTTATTCATAAGCATTCGCTTCATAACAATCCTTTTATTATTCAACCTTACAGTACTGCTTTAACCTTTTCTGCAAGTTGTGCAAAGGAAGCAGGATCGTTAACAGCCATTTCAGCCAACATTTTTCTATTTAAAGTAATGTTGGACTTTTTAAGACCATTCATAAACTTGCTGTATGAAAGTCCATTCATTCTTGCAGCAGCATTTATTCTTGCTATCCATAATTGTCTGAAATTTCTCTTCTTAGCCCTTCTATCTCTATAAGCATAAACCAAGGACTTCATAACAGCCTGGTTTGCAATTCTAAAGTTCTTGCTCTTTGCTCCAAAATAACCCTTAGCAAGTTTCAATATCTTCTTGTGTCTTGCACGGGTTCTCATTCCGCCTTTTACTCTTGCCATTGTCTATCCCTCCTTCTTACTTCTTATATGGAATTAACATTTTTACTGTAGGTGCGTTTGCATCGGATACAATTGCGGATTTTCTTAACTTTCTTGTTCTTTTAGTAGTCTTCTTTGTCAAAATATGTCTTTTAAAAGCCTTTGCTCTTTTAATCTTTCCGGTACCGGTAAAACTAAATCTTTTCTTAGAAGAACTATGTGTTTTTATTTTAGGCATCGTTTATTCCCTCCTTATCTACTCAAAATTACTGTTGCTTTGGGTTAATTATCATAATCATGCTTCTACCTTCGAGTTTAGGCTTTTTCTCCACAGTTCCAAACTCCTGTACAGCATCGGCAAACTTTTCAAGTACTTGCTGGCCTAATGCAGTATAATTCATTTCTCTTCCTCTGAACTTAACGCTCACCTTTACTTTGTCACCGTCTTTCAAAAACCTAATAGCATTTTTCACCTTAAATTCAAAGTCATGCTCTTCGATAGAAGCAGATAATCTAATCTCTTTTACATTTATAATTTTTTGATTTTTCCTTGCTTCTTTTTCCTTTTTGGAAAGTTCAAACATGTACTTGCCGTAGTCCATGATCCTACAGACAGGTGGTGAAGCTTGAGGAGCTATTTTCACAAGATCCAAAGATTTTGAATTTGCCAAAACCTGAGCCTCTTTTGAAGACATAATCCCGAGCATTGTGCCGTCCACATCTATCAGTCTAACTTCCTTATCTCTTATTTGCTCATTAATCATTAATTCGTTTTTGTTAATAACAAACACCTCCGGGCAAATTTACAGTTTTGTGTTAACAAACGTAAAAAAGTGGATCGAAGAATCGATCCACTTAACTCCCAATAAGCAAAGTTAAAAAGCGTAAGCCTTAACTATTAACCTTACCAGACCCAACCCGTAAGGTGAGAAGTGGATGACTTCTTCTTCATTACACCGTTATATCCTATCAAAAAATTTTTTAGATGTCAATTGTTTTTTTACTAATAATTTATGTCTTCAAAAATAACAGGTATCAATTCTTTAAACTTATTCAACAAAGGTATGGCAATCTCTCTTATCTGGGGATGTGCCGCGGAAGATGTCCTCAATTTGAAAAAATGCCTCCATTCTCTAAGATTCATAGTCATCACCAGTTCCGTTTTAAGAGAGTTGGGAAGAATACTTCTTGCCTCCTGGGGTGTTGCACCGGCTTCTAGCAATTCCATATACTTTTGCTCGATGTACTCCATAACACTTTTCCAAATTTCGTACTTCTTCTTTCCCTCCGGTGTTGAGGTATCCCAGAAACACGGTTCAATATAAGTTATTTGATTCGAAAACTTGTCCTTGCTGTAATTGCAATATCTCGTACTTTCCTGGGAATACGAAGCAAGTCTATGCCTTACTATCTCATGGGTAACTCCCCTGTCGCATATCACTCTTACTGTAATTGAATAATGTTCAATAACAGCTTCATGACCGTTTTTTATTATCTTTCTTACAAAATCGGCATGAGAGTTTTCGGTAATTTTATCTTCACTTTTATAGCATACCCTTCCTGCTTTTTCAATATGCTTTAATATCTCTTCACCGTTTATATCGGACTCTATCACAAAATATGGCTTAATTACAATCACTAATCTCAAACCCTTTCCTTTTAGTTTTTTCAAACCTAATAAAGATTTTATCATATTAATCACATAAAAAATAGACAATAAAAAAAACTTCCGCTTTATTTGCAACAACATACATGCTTGGCATGTTTATCTTGCAAAAAACAGAAGTTTTTATTAATAGAAGTTGTTTTTATTTAATTATTTATATTATTTAATATTTGTATTATTTAATATTTATATTATTTAGCTTTAGTTTTTACCTCTTCAACAATTTTATCGACAAAATCATTCAACGGCATTGCTCCAAGATCGCCGTCCTTTCTTGATCTTACCGCCACTGCCCTGTTTTCCATCTCTTTATCGCCTATAACCAGCATATAAGGTATTTTCTCAAGTTGGGCTTCCCTTATTTTATAACCGATTTTCTCATTTCTATAGTCCACTTCAACCCTTATACCTTTAGCCTCCAACTCTGCTCTTACCTCGTCGGCAAATTGATGGTGCTTTTCTATCAAAGGAAGAACCTTGACCTGAACCGGTGAAAGCCATGTGGGGAAAGCACCGGCAAAGTGTTCGGTAAGAATTGCTATAAACCTCTCAATACTTCCGAATACAACCCTGTGAATCATAACCGGCCTGTGTTTCTCACCGTCGGGACCTATATAGCTCAAATCAAATCTCTGGGGCATCTGGAAATCAAGCTGTATTGTTCCGCACTGCCATGTACGTCCTATCGAGTCCTCAAGGTGGAAGTCGATTTTAGGTCCGTAAAACGCTCCGTCCCCTTCATTTATCTTATAACTCATTCCTTTTGCGTCAAGGGCATCCTTAAGTGCATTTGTAGCCATTTCCCACTGTTCGTCGGTTCCCATTGAATCCTCGGGACGGGTAGAGAGTTCCACATGGTATTTGAAACCAAACACATTATAGAAATCGTCTATAAGGTTTATAACACCCAAGACTTCATCCTTTATCTGCTCCGGAGTCATAAATATGTGGGCATCATCCTGAGTAAAACATCTCACCCTCATCAAACCGTGCAAAGCACCGGAAAGTTCATGTCTGTGAACCAATCCCAGTTCTGCAAGCCTTTGAGGCAAATCCCTGTAAGAGTGCAACCTTCTCTTATATACAAGCATTCCTCCGGGACAGTTCATGGGCTTGATGGCAAAATCCCCTTCATCTATCTTTGTAAAGTACATGTTCTCCTTATAATGATCCCAGTGCCCCGAACGATGCCATAAATCTTCGTTCAATATTATGGGAGTTCTAATCTCCTGATAACCTCTTGCCTGGTGTTCTTCCCTCCAATAGCTTTCAAGAAGGTTTCTTAAAACCATACCCTTTGGCATAAAGAACGGGAAACCGGGCCCTTCCTCGTATATATCAAACAAGTCGAGCTCTTTGCCAAGCTTTCTGTGATCCCTCTTCTTAGCTTCCTCCAACCTGAAAAGATATTCATCCAAGTCACTTTTCTTGGAGAAGGCAGTACCGTAAATTCTTTGAAGCATTTTATTCTTCTCATTACCTCTCCAGTATGCACCGGCAACCGACAAAAGTTTGAAGGCCTTTATCTTTCCTGTAGATTCCACGTGAGGGCCTGCACAAAGGTCAACAAAATCTCCCTGTTTGTAGAAAGAGATTGTCTCGCCTTCGGGCAAATCCCGGATAAGCTCAACTTTGTAGGGCTCACCCTTCTCCTCCATATATTTAATGGCTTCCTCCCTGGGAAGAACAAATCTCTCCAGTTTCAAATCCTCTTTTATTATCTTCTTCATCTCTTCTTCAATCTGGGCAAGTTCCTCAACAGAAAAGGGCTTTTCAACATCAAAATCGTAATAATACCCGTTATCAATTGCAGGACCTATTGCAAGCTTGACATTGGGATAAAGTCTCTTTACGGCCTGTGCCAATATATGGGATGCAGTATGCCTATAGGCATGTTTTCCTCCGTCATCGTCAAAAGTCAGAAGGTTTAATTTGCAATCCTCATTCAACTCATAACTCAAATCTTTCACTTTTCCATCAACTTCTCCAGCCAGTGCCATCCTTGCCAGTCCGGCACTAATGCTTTCGGCAACTTCTTTAATGCTTATACCTTTATTATATTCTTTTACGCTTCCGTCCTTTAAAGTAACTTTTATCATATCCATCTATCATCATTCCTTTCTATGATATTATTAGCAATATATAAATCAAAAAACCCTCATCCCTATAAAGGGACGAGAGTCTTATTCCCGTGGTTCCACCCTAATTTGTACTCATTGTGATTGTAACGTAATCAACGTTCCAACTCCGAGGCGGTCTTCAATTGATTTCCCCTAAAAGTACTTCCAGCCAAGGTACTTTCTCTCTGACAGGTTCCCATCAATTTACTCTTCTCATCATAGTCGGATTACAATTATATTAATTTTACGACTATAAGTTAAATTATATATATCCGGACTTTTATTGTCAATGCGTTTCTTTCGAAGATTCTACCAAATATAATTTTTTATCTTAAAAAATTGAGTTCCCATTGCTAACTCCCCTTCACATTGATAACCTTATTGAGGTTGTAAATTTTAGCTTTACGATACCGCTATTTACGAACATTCAGGCTGATGCCCGTGTATATGAAAAACCGCAACAACAACGAATTATTTTGTAGAGGTGACTTTTTTATGAGAATATTTGAAATTCCAAAGAGAAGAAATAAATTTATTGCTGCTTTGGTAATAATTTTTATTGCACTTTGCATAATACTTGCAACCAGGGATAAAGGCTCGAAAACCACTCTCAATACCCCTGATAAAAACATCCCTTCAACAGCAAAATCTCAAAATTCAACGGTATATTCCGATAGATTCTTAGAGTTGTTTAACGACATCCAAACCAAAGGATATCTAAGTGAGGAAGGAATACCCTATCATTCAATTGAAACACTATTGGTTGAAGCTCCCGACTACGGTCATATGACAACAAGCGAAGCTTTCAGTTATTTGGTATGGTTGGGTGCCACTTACGGCAAACTGACGGGAGACTGGTCCTATTACAAGAGTTCATGGGATTTAACCGAAAAATATATAATTCCTGATGCTCAAAAAGATCAGCCGGGCGTTGACAAGTATTCCCCCAACAGTCCGGCACAATATGCTCCGGAAGCTGATACTCCCAATGATTATCCCACTTCGGGAGTTGAATCGGCTCCTACCGGAATCGACCCCATAGCGGAAAGTCTGGCTTCCGCTTACGGTTCTAAAGCCATATATCAAATGCATTGGCTTCTTGACGTGGATAATTTCTATAAATTCGGCAACCACGGTGACGGTACAAGCAGGTGCTCTTACATAAATACATATCAACGCGGACCGGAGGAATCGGTCTGGGAAACAGTTCCCCACCCTTCCTGGGAGGACTTTAAATGGGGTGAAGGCGAAAAAGGCGGCTTCTTAACGCTATTCGGAAATTTCGGACAACCGTCAAAACAATGGCGATACACCTCGGCCTCCGACGCTGACGCCAGACAGGTTCAAGCCTCTTACTGGGCTTATCTGTGGGCAAAAGAACAAGGTGTGGACGGCGAAATCTCCGAATATTCCGATAAAGCTGCAAAAATGGGAGATTACTTAAGATATACTTTTTTTGATAAATACTTTAGACCTATAGGTGTACAGGACGGCTCCGCTGCAGGCACTGGTTACGACAGCTGCCACTACCTTCTGTCTTGGTATGCTTCCTGGGGCGGAGATATTGGCGGTGCATGGAGCTGGAGAATCGGAAGTTCCCACTGCCATCAGGGATATCAAAACCTTGTAGCAGCCTATGCCCTTTCCCAAGAACCTGCCTTAAAACCTAAGGCACAGGGTGCACAGGAAGACTGGCAAAAAAGTTTGAACCGTCAGATTGAATTATTCCAATATCTCCAAAGTTCGGAGGGTGCAATCGCCGGAGGTGTCACCAACAGTTGGCAGGGCCGGTATTCCAAATATCCCGCGGGTAAAAGCACCTTTTACGATATGGCCTACGATTACCAGCCTGTATACCATGACCCTTCCAGTAACAATTGGTTTGGCTTCCAAGCCTGGTCCATGGAAAGAGTCATGCAATACTATTATCTTTCGGGAGATGCAAATATAAAAAATGTATGCGACAAATGGGTTAAATGGGCTCTTGCCAATACCAAGTTGAAAAACGACGGTACATATGAAATCCCTTCAACCCTTGAGTGGTCGGGCGAACCGGATAAATGGACAGGCAAGGCAACGGAAAACTCCAATCTGCACTGCAAAGTAAAGGATTACACCAATGACGTCGGTGTTACCGCCTCTTATGCAAAAGCCCTGATTTTCTATGCGGCCGCAACCGAAAAACACACCGGTACAATGCACTCGGAAGCTAAAAACACAGCCAAAGAGCTTCTCGACAGAATGTGGACAAATTACAGGGATGACAAAGGTATTGCAGTCCCGGAGGAAAGAGCGGACTATAAACGGTTCTTTGATGAGGTCTATATCCCGGAAGGCTATAACGGAACCAACGGTCAAGGTGCCCAAATTAAAAACGGCGTAACCTTCATTGACTTGCGTCCCGATTACAAAAAAGACCCCGATTTCAAAAAGGTAGAGGAAGCAGTCAAGAACGGCAAAAATCCCGTTATGACATATCATCGCTTTTGGGCACAAGCTTCCATTGCCATAGCCAATGCAATGTACCATATATACATAGAGCAAAAAGACGGACTTGTCATAGAATCCCCAGAAACTGAAAATTCAACCGATGCAAGTCCTTCAGAAAATACGGAAAATGTACAAACTACGGAAAATACACAAAAATCAGGCGATTACAATTATATAGTCAAAAATAATATTCCGCCCCAGCCAAAAGCCAGCGGCCCATACAACTACGGTGAGGCACTGCAGAAGGCTATTTTCTTCTACGACTGCCAGCGTTCGGGAAAATTGAGTTCCGGCACCCTTCGTTTGAACTGGCGGGGTGATTCCGGTTTGGATGACGGAAAAGATGTCGGCCTTGACCTTACCGGTGGATTTTATGATGCCGGTGACCATGTCAAATTCAATCTGCCCATGGCTTATACTGCTACAATGCTGAGCTGGGCCGTTTATGAGTACAAGGATGCTTTTGTAAACAGCGGTCAGTTAGAGCCTCTTCTGGAGAATATAAAATGGGCCACCGATTACTTCATCAAGTGCCATCCCGAACCTAATGTATACTACTATCAAGTGGGGGACGGAAATGCGGATCATGCTTGGTGGGGTCCGGCTGAAGCAATGCCTATGCAAAGACCGGCCTATAAATTGGACAAATCCTCACCCGGTTCGGCAGTTTCCGCACAGACAGCCGCCGCCTTGGCTTCCGCATCAATCATCTTTAAAGATATAGATGCAGCTTACTCCAAAGAGTGTCTGAAACATGCAAAAGAACTCTTTGAGTTTGCCGACAGCACTAAGAGTGATGCGGGCTATACTGCTGCCAACGGCTTTTACAATTCATGGAGCGGATTTTACGATGAGCTTTCCTGGGCAGGAGCCTGGCTTTACATGGCTACCAACGACAAAACCTATCTTAAGAAGGCTGAGGATTATGTCAACTATTGGGAAAAAGAAGGCCAATCAAATGCCATCAAATATACATGGAGCCACTGTTGGGACGATGTACACTACGGTGCAGAATTGCTCCTTTTAAAACTAACCAGCGGAAACGCCAGGTACAAAGAAGCTATTGAAATGCATCTCGACTGGTGGACAACGGGCTACAACGGAAATCGTATAAAATATACGCCAAAGGGTCTGGCATGGCTTGACCAATGGGGAGCTTTAAGATATGCCACCACAACAGCATTTCTTGCGTGCGTGTATTCCGACTGGCCGGGTGCAGATAAGACCAAGGCAAGCAATTATATGAAATTTGCCGAGGCCCAGGCCAATTATGCCCTAGGCAGCAGCGGCAGAAGTTTTGTTGTGGGATTCGGCAAAAATCCTCCCGAGCATCCGCATCACAGAACGGCACACGGTTCATGGGCCAACAGCATGAGCATACCGGAAAAACATCGCCATGTTCTATATGGTGCCCTTGTGGGAGGTCCCGATTCGAATGACAATTATAAGGATGAAGTAAGCGACTACGTTTGCAATGAGGTGGCTTGCGATTATAATGCAGGATTCGTAGGGTTACTGGCAAGAATGTACAAAACCTATGCCGGAAGTCCTTCGGAAACCTTTAGCGGCATAGAAAAAATAACCGAGGACGAAATCTTTGTTGAAGCCGGTGTAAATGCCTCGGGAAGCAATTTTATCGAAATCAAGGCAGTAATCAACAATAAATCGGCATGGCCGGCCAGAGTTTGCGAGAACCTATCCTTCAACTACTACATCGATATAAGCGAGGTAATAAATGCCGGTCACTCGGCTTCCGACATAAAGGTAAGTGCAAACTATAACCAAGGTTCAAAAGTATCACAACTGAAACCCTTTAAAGGCAATATCTATTATGTAACTGTTGACTTTAGCGGTACAAAGATATTCCCTGGAGGTCAGTCGGATTACAAAAAAGAAGTTCAGTTTAGAATATCCGCTCCCGATGGAACTTCCTATTTCGATCCGAAGAATGACTACTCCTATAAAGACCTTGCATCCAATTCAATAGTAAAAACCAAATATATACCGGTTTACGATAAAGGCAAACTTGTATTTGGAATAGAACCGGACGGAAAACAAGTTTCTTCAGGCAGCACCGACAAATCCAACACAACACAGCCTGCAAGCAAGACAACGGCACCGATTGAAGCGGCACCAACACCGGCAGCATCAGCAGGCTCCGGCTCAAACAGCAATACCAACGCCTCCGGCGGCAGCGGAAAGGTTGTTATTCAATACGCCAATGGTAATGCAGCCGATTCCTCAAACGGAATCAATCCAAGACTGAAGCTTGTAAACAACGGCAGTTCAAGCATAGACCTTAAGGATGTAAAAATCAGATATTACTATACCATTGACGGTGAAAAACCTCAAAACTTCTGGTGTGATTGGAGTTCCGCAGGTACCTCCAATGTAACCGGTACCTTTAACAAGCTTCCCAATGCCAAAAACGGAGCCGATTATTATCTTGAGATTGGCTTTGCAAGTGGAACCGGCACTTTAGCACCCGGTAGCAGCGTTGAAATTCAAACCCGTTTTTCCAAGAACGACTGGACTAATTACAGCCAGTCCAATGACTACTCTTTCATTTCGACAGCTTCAGACTTTATAGAGAACAATAAAATTACGGTATATGTTTCAGGTAAGCTTGTATGGGGAAATGAACCTTAAGCAATATGAAAAGAAAATAGAAGGGGCTTCTTGGCCCCTTTTATTTTACAGTTTTTACGGGCTTCGAAAGTCCCTAAATAAAATCTCAATGGCTATCAACGCCCCTTCGTTCTTACGGCTTTCACGACCTTCGAAAGCCCCTAAATTAAATCTTATGGGCTATCAACGCCCCTTCGTTCTTACGGCTTTCACGACCTTCGAAAGCCCCTAAAACAAAACCAGCGAGCAATCTAACAACCACTCGCCGGTAAAAGTTTGTCAATATTTCATTCTACTTGAGCCCCACCCCAACTATTAACATTGAGGCGGATTTTTACTAAACTTTCGAACGTATCAAATCAAATTCATTATCTGACATTTATCCATCTAACCAAGTCCAAATAGCTTGTCGGCACTTCCATACCCGATATTGCAGGATACAGCAAGATAAACAATGCCAGTGTTATTACAAGATAACTGTAAGTGAATACTTTTGAAGCCAAAAATGTGATCTCTCCTGCGTATTTGCTTCCAAAATCCCTTTCCACAACTTGCGGGAACTCTTCCCTCAAGAAATTCAATACATACACTATGCAAAGTATCAAAAACGGTACCGATGTAAAGAAATGATAGATAAATATGCATCGCGACACCCTGAACCACGGAAGATACTGGAAGGCAAACGCAACCAGGAACGGCACGGCCCTTTTATCCTTCTTGGCAATACTAATCAATATGGCAGCTAATGTACATATAATTCCAAACCAAAATACTGCCGGATTACCTAAAACATACATCAATGAAGTCCTGTTTACCGGGAGACTGGTATTTCTATATTCAAGCAGAGGCTTTTTAATTAACGGCCAGCTATAAGCCGGAGATGCAAAGTCATGGTCAGCATCAAGATGTGCATGATAATCATACATATTCACCTGATATCTCCAAACCTCTTCCAAGTTGTGATGCTCTCCGGGCAGTGTAATTATAGGCAGATATGAAGCTGTATAGATTATTATAGGTATTATTACAAAGAATATTACACAAGCCAGGCAAGGTTTTACAAAGTGTTGTTTAAACCAACCCATTATTTTTTCCTTCCTTGCCAACACACCCATCTTCTTTTTCCTCAGCTGCTTCTCAAAACTCTTGTATTCCAATATCTTTGAAGTGAAATAGAGAACGGCAAGTCCGCCTCCTGCATATACGGCAGTCCATTTACTAGCACATCCGAGTCCCCAGAATATTCCCGACAGCAATAGCGGTATAAGACTCTTTTTCAATCCCACCTTATAGGACTTGTTCATAAAGCTGTCATACATGAAGTAATAGGCCAAAAGTACGAACAAGGCCGGATATGAATCGATTGTACCTATCCTTGTCTGTGCAAAGTGCATACACTCAAAGGTCAACAGAAAAGCACTTATAAAACCATAAATCCTCTTGCGGAAAATTTTCTTTCCGAACAAATACATAACCGGAATCATGGCCACACCGAAGAGGGTTCCCATTATACGCCATCCAAAAGGATTTACTCCAAAAATGAGCATACCCAAAGCAATAATAATCTTTCCTAATGGCGGATGGGTTGTTTCATAAGGTTCCATCCTGTAAATGTGTTCAAAGGCAGTTCTGGGATGGTATATTTCATCAAAATATGTAGAGTTCATAAAATTGTTTTCATAATCCCCTACATCCTGCTCGTCAAAGAGATTCTCAAAAGTACCTCTGTCATTTTTGCCCTGCTTGGACGTTTCAACAGTAAAATTCTTTATAGGTTGATTGCTTCCCTTTTCAAAAAATACTATCTCATTTAATGTACCGCCGATTTTCTGTACTCTCAATCTCAACGTTTGGGCTCTGAACTGGACGTTTTCGGCTGACCACATAAACGCCTTATACACATCCTGGGTTAATGTGGCAACAGGCTCGTAATTTCCTTCAGCATTGAGATATTCAACTCTAACCGAAATATCACCTATACCGTTATAATAAGCTATTTTGGAAATATCGTACTCACGGTCGAAATTGACAGTTATGGCAGTACCTAATTCGGACGGTTGCCAGAAAGTCTCAGGTACATTTGTGCTTCCCAACTTATAAAGTGCAATAACCGTATAAACCAAAGTTAATGCAGCCATTACAATCAAATCTTTCCTATCTATCGAAAAAGGCTTGTCGTTCGAATCATCTTCCTCAGATTCATTCGAGTTATTCTTCAACTGATTTTCCGACTTTGCACTTTTTTTCTTCTTGTCAGACTTACCCGACATGAAAAATACCAAGAAAGTAATAACACCTATAGAAACTATCAATCCTGCTATCAATGCTACTATCCAACCTTTACTGTCAGCTTTGCCTGACGAATCGGAGGATTGATTATTTTGCGGTGCATTATCCAAACTGACTATTGCAGCATCGGCCGGAACGTCCAACGTTTCTTCCACAGTGATATCATCGAAATATGCAGTTCCCGAGCTCTCGCCACCGTGTCCTCCCACACCGGCTGTAAGGTCAAGTATGGTTTGCTCCGGGCCTGTCCTTCCGTAAAGTTCGACATAAGTCCAATCGTTTGTGCCTTTCAGCTCTGGAGTAGAGATAAACGTTCCAAACACTGAAATAATTGCACCTTTACCTTGTTCTGAGACATTCTCAGTCTTAATCCATCCGGATATTTTATACAAGGTATTTTCCTTTACACTAACCATTTGCCGAATTCTCGAATCGTTTGGAGCGGTATTGGTTATTCTGACACAGTTGTTTCCCGAATGGGCCAATTCCGGCGAAGTAATCAGACTTACTTCGGTAGAAGTGTTATAACTCCATTTCTCCCAAAAGTCCATTTCCAAAGTATTTTCCTCAAATCCAGGATTAAAAACCTTGTTTACATCTTCCGCATAAGCAGCCCCGAATTGTGCAAATAAAAGCGACACGGCAAATATGGCTGCAATCAGCTTTTTTAACATTTACGCGACCTCCTAAAATAAAAATATAAATATAAATTATTGATTACTTTATTGACCTATTTATTAGACGGAATATAAAATTGAAAATTTGACTATAGATAACACCTTCATTTCACCAATTTTTTGAAATCAATACCATAAAATCGACAAAAGGCTATAATCTAATTATATATGCTTTAATACTCCATATCAACAAATAAATATCATTGAATGCAATTTTGTCTTTTGAAAATCCCTATTACACACCCTTCAAAAATGAAGAAAAATATCCCCTAAAACTAAAGCTTCTCATGCAAACGGAAAATTTCC
>Ga0134093_1001170_pt1 | contig 26492 bp, 22 predicted proteins | sample 4_1taG_FD_94452 | JGI IMG/M metagenome (GOLD analysis project Ga0134093, IMG submission 94452) | Switchgrass degrading microbial communities from high solid loading bioreactors in New Hampshire, USA - 4_13_20_68_A1 metaG | ecosystem: Engineered > Bioreactor > Semi-continuous > Anaerobic >...
ATATATAACCACTGTCAACACTATTAAAAAAATTTTTTTATTGCTTAATTTTCTACTATTTGATAACATAACAGTATAGGATACTATAATATGTGTTGAAATTGTATTATTTTACCTCCGATAGTAAACTGTAAAACTTTGCAAAAATTACACCCGGTAAATCTTTGGAGACGAAATCCGGCTAAAAATTGACTTATATACGCAGCATCTTTGAGACAATACTAAAAATCGAAGGTAATTTTGAACAAGTGTTAAAGGAGGATTTATTTTGAAAATCCAAGAATCAGCTGAGAACTATCTCGAAACGATTCTCATACTAAAGAAGCGTAACGGATATGTTCGCTCGATAGACATCGCAAACGAGCTTTCTTTCTCAAAACCGAGCGTTAGTACTGCTATGAAAAACTTTCGTGAGCAAGGGTATATATCTGTTGAGAGCAACGGTTGTATAATGCTTACAGAAACCGGATTGGCGATAGCGGAACGGGTTTATGAACGCCATTTGCTGCTCGCAAAATATCTCATGGCTCTCGGTGTTGATGAGGAAACAGCAAAAGAGGATGCATGCCGGATTGAGCATGTTATAAGCCAACAGACCTTTGATAAAATAAAAGAACACGGTCAAAAACTTTTCAATATTGATGTTAAAGAATAAACATTACGAAAAAATCGAAGGTGCATCGTCACCTTCGATTCTTTACAATATTCGCAAGACTATAAAAATATCCGCTTTTTGCATAGTATGTATCTATTAAAAGCGGATGTTTTATTTTACTTCCTTTTCATAAAATCATAAACCTTTTTGGAAACCTGGGCTATTACATTACGCGACTCTTCGTCGCTAATTACCCCTTTGGACATAACTGCCAATATATATGGGTTATCCGCATATATTATACCGACATCGTGCACCGCTTGAATCTGATCCCCTATTTTGTGGGCAACCTTTACATTCTTCGGCAATAGCTTCGGCAGTCTGTCATTATACACAGTATTGCACAAATTACTCTTGAACTCTTTTCCCAATTCTTTATTTTCATTGCAAAATCTATAAACTTCTTTTAAATAAATTGCCATATCTTTCGGACAGGATACATTTTTATTATCGTCTACAACCGTTCCTCCCAGTGTTCTCATAAAGTTCTTGAGATTTTTCCTTCCAAAATGCCTTAAAAGCATGTTTGTAGCTATATTGTCACTATATACAATGGAAAGTTTTAAAAGATACTTTATTGTAAAACTTTTACCCTCGAGCTTTTTGGTTTGCAGTATGCCAGTCCCGCCTTCAAAATCGTCTTCAATATATTCTATAGTATCTTGAGCATCAACCTCTCCCGACTCGATTTTTTTATAAACATAATAATTGAGAGGAACCTTTACCGTACTTGCAGCCGTATACTCATCTGTGTCGTTGATTCCAAATTCATAACCGCTTACCAAGTCTACAAAGTATATGCCGTACTGTCCCGTAAACCTTGAAACATATGCTTCAAGCTCACTTTTCAAATCATCGTAATTTCGGTATTCTTCATCAACAAAATCGTCGATATCTTCTTCTATAAAATCCTCCGTATCCTCCACATAAGCATCGTCCTCAATGGGCTCCCCCTCGTAAGATATGCTCGAAACCAAGCCCATGCTGTCGGGTATAACGGAAGGATAATACTCAACGGTGTCTTCATTTTCTGTTACGCTGTTCGCCAAACTTTTATTGTAAAACAAATTCATCAATTCTTTGTGATAGTGTGAGTCAACAAAAGCAGCAATTGCCACTATGCCTATAACCAATAAGGATACAGTCACAAAAAGTCTTATTCTTCTTTGTCTTCTCCTCTTTTTAATCCTTTCCTTAATGGAAAGTCTCCTGTCAAATCCCATGGTCACCTCGAATATGCACAAAGAAATACTGATACTATACTATAAATATTACAGCAAACGGGATTTTATACTTTCTCGAATCTTTCAACATTAAGTATAAATATTGTAGCTCCTCCAACAACAACTTCAACGGGATTGTTCAATAACATGCTTCCTACATCAATGGGTGCAACGGGTGAATTAATAATTTGTTTTCTGCTTTTTGATTTACTCTTGATAATTTCAATAACCTGTTCAACCTTGTCCTCATCCACACCTACCAACAGTGTCGTATTACCCGACTTCAAAAAGCCTCCTGTGGAGCACAGTTTTGTAACAGAAAACGAGTTTTTATTGAGCTCCTTCATAACCTTATTGCCGTCTTCATCATTGACAATCGCAAAAACCAGTTTCATTTCGCACCTCCATAACCTATTGTTGTATTGAACCTACAATATTTATATTTATACCGAAATGTATTCATTAATCAATTGAAAACAATCCTATTTAAACAATGTATTAACTTAAGTCATCCTTTAGCTTTGGACTTGAAAAACAGCTTTAACACAATTTTCTTCAATCCCCTCACCAGTTTCAGAATAACTAAAAACATTTCTATCCAAACCAATATTAACAACAATATTGTAATCTCTTTATATTCAATCATTGATCTAACCAAGCTTGAAAACATATCCACCGATGAATAGACATTGACCGAGGGATACAAATCCACACTGATCTCAGTACCGTCCATCAAAACATACTTCATAGCTCCGACAACTTGAGTCTTAAGGACAGGAAGTTCTATATTTTCCTTGGTTTTTATATCAATATCCTTTATATAGTCTTCTCCCACCGGAAAAGTGTAATAAACATCTATGGGACTTATTAAATCTATCGTTTTGTCTCCAACTGTTATTGATTCTATAGTCTGATCTTTTTTTACCAAAATGCCGGTCCTGTAATTGTTAAAGCCATAATCAAACAGTTTGGTTGAATCTTCATAAACATACTCTTCCGGCGAATCCAAAACGATACTAATAATTCTCATATTGTTCCTTGTTGCCGTAGTTATTGCAGTTTGCCTCTCCAATTCATTATAGCCCGTCTTGCCGCCGTCAATACCGTCATAGCTCCAGAAAAGATTGTTGCTGTTAGTTATAACCTCCACTTTATCTTGATTTGTCCACAACTTTGCCTGGGTAGAAAAAATCTTATCAAAGTTTGGATTTGACAAGGCATATCTCAACAATATTGCAAGATCATATGCAGTGGTGTATTGTGCTTCATCATACAATCCGGTAGGATTTGTAAAGTTGGTATCTTTCAGTTTAAGTTCACGGGCCTTATTATTCATAATATCGACAAAGGATTTGACATCTCCCGCTACATACTCCGCAAGAGCTATGGCCGAATCGTTTCCGGAAGTAAGAATGATAGTGTAGACCAAGTCCTCCAGCGAATACATACCTCCCACTTCCAAATTAACCTTAGACCCCTCAACAGTGGTGACATTTTTACTTACAGTCACCTGGGTATCAACCTTTGAACCGGCTTTTTCCAACGCTAGAATTGCAGTCATCAATTTATTGGCACTTGCAATATGGAGTCTGTCCCTACTGTTCTTTTCGAACAAAATCTGGCCTCTTTTGGACTCGACAAGTATCGCCGAAGCAGCCTTAAGTTCAAGGGGCTCAACATCTGCAAACACCTGGATTGCACCGGAAAATATTATTATTAATAATGATATCAGAAAGCACTGTACCTTAATAAGAAACTTATTTCTCATAGTTTACCTCATCTAGTTCTACCACTGGTATTTTAGGATTGCAAGGACATAAATTTGGCTATTTGAGATTTATTGCCATTAAACAAATTAATTATAACAAAACAATATAAAATATTCATTAGCTAATTTTATTATAGTATTATAATTTTTTATTTACAACAGCCGTGCAATTTTTCATTAAAAGCTTTAAGCAAAAAACAAACTTTTCGAAGTATGAGATACATGAAATTTTCCAAGTACAATATATACCCCCATTTCCTTAAAAAAGGCAATTTTATATGAAAATCCTTATGCAAAATCATGCAGTATTTCTTTTTAATAATGTGGCAAACTATAAACAACAACAGGAGGTGATTTTTTTGCCAAGCAAAAAAGATGCAAAAAAGAAGAAAGCAAAGGCACCGGTTGATAATTCCCAAGGACTATATGAATTTGCCAATGACCAGTTAGGAGAAAACAAGGATGCAGCTTTCAGCGATTTGGACAGCAGACCGGCCAAAAAGCAAAAGTCATCCAAAAAGAAGAAATAACCCCTAAAATAAAATCTCAGGGGCATCGAACCCCTTCGATTTTGCGGCTTTCACTTCGTTCGAAAGCCCCTAAATAACAACAAACAAGAAAAGAGCAAACTAATGCTTTTCTTGTTTGTTTTAATATTTATAAAGATTGAATAATCAAAAAACAATATTTAGTTTTGCTCCTTTAATTGCTGTATAACTCTTTCCTGCTCATCTTTCAGTATATTCAAATAAAGCTTCAACGAATTCTTTGTGTTATAATCTTGGAAAATTATATTTATACCGTAATGGAAATTATTGGATTTTTTCATTTTCCACATTACAGTTCCGGGTAATTTCAATATTCTGTTATCAATCAATGTATCAAAAACAACTTTATCTCCCACAGCCAGTTCATTCTTAGATATCACAAACAACCCGTTCAAACTGATATTTCTCACATAGGCAGCTTTCTTTGCACCGTTTTGCGATATCATATCAGCATACAGCGATACGGGAAATCTTTCAAAAATTCTTTTTTCTTTAATATGCTCGGTATTTTCGATTTTTAATGCCGCACTTCCTTCCTGGGCATTTATCGATTGAATTGAGCATTCGGAAACATAGATATCCGAACCACTCTGAAACCCCAAAACAGCCGGATCGTCTTCAAATAAATTGTAAACAGAGAATTGATTGGGAAGATTTAGCAAAACCTCATTTTCCGATACGTCAAGAACAACGCTTTGAAAAGGAGTTTTCTCCGAATAGTGGACAACTGATACAATATCACCGGATCTTAGTTTCATATTGTACCTCCGTTTTGAAGTTTTTTATTTGTAATTACAGCGTATTTTAATATTTCTATATAAATACTCAAAATCCTTCTAAATTTCTAAATAAATGGATTTACTTTCTGTTAATCAAATAAAATAATTACATTTTACATAAGCTATGATAAAATATAGATATAATTTATATGTAATTGTATAATTAAAACTTTTCAAGAAAGAATTATCTTTTATTTCATTTAATACTTATAAATAGAAGTTAATAGTTATTATCAACATGTAATCCATACCATGAAAGCTGGTGAATAATTTGGACAGAATAGTTTTTAAAGCTTACGCCATAACTAATGAAATAGAACTCAACAGGATTGCCGACCAATGTCATATTCCTAAGAAATATACTTGGGAGGAGCCACTTATACTTTACGGCAGCGTATTGAGCTCAATTCTAAAAAGGGAATTGCAAGCCGAGCAAAAAGTTATGGTATTTTCCTTTGGAAGCATTGTATTTATCAATTGCACAAGTCGTGACGAAGCGGTTTTCATGGAATATTTGAAAAGCATTAAACCGGATATTGACTTAAAGACTTATGATAAATACAGTGACGATTATCAACTGGAAATCAGAGAAAATTCCGAAATTGAGCTGACCGACAAATATGTTTTGGTACCGAAATTTGAACCGTTTTATCCCGAACTTATTTCTACAGTAATTGCAAAATCGGTGGCCCTTGAAAAAACTGAGGAGAAGCTGGGGCAAATCGTTGACACACTTGAAACAATGATTGACAGGCTTGAAAAGGGAAAACTCAATATAGGCAATAAGGAACTTGCCCGCACTACAGCAAAAATAGTCCGGCATGAATACAATACATTGGCCTATATAATGATTTTGGATAAACCCGACATTACATGGTCCAGTATTCAAGCTGAAGAATTTTACAGCCGTATGTCAGAATTTTTCGAGTTAAATGACCGGTATGTAATCTTAAAGGAAAAAACAAACATATTGAACAGCATCATAGACGGTTTCTCCTCCATAACCCATTCCATCAGAGGCTTGTTTGTAGAGTGGGTAATAGTCATACTTATTGTTGTGGAAATAGTTCTTATGATGGCTGACTTATTAAGGTAAAGGATTGTTCTGAATGGAAAATGTAAAAATAAAAAGTGTAAAGATTGCTCCCTTTTTTTCACTGGATAAAATTGTAGAACTATTCGGTATACCCATGCAATTCAGCTGGGACAACTGCGTCATTTTAAGCGAAAGCGACCTGGATTTGGCATTAAAATACAATACTAAGAACAAGCACGTCTATATTTTCAAACATGGATGCATTTCCTTTGTCAATTTTGAAGACGAGGAAATTTTCACCTTCATTAAGTACATTGAATCCATCGGTTCTAAAGTCAATTACTCTCTCATTTACAAATATTATGATGCCCACAATATAGAAGTGCTGCCCAACAATAAAATCAAACTTCTGCCGAATGACGATACGGAATATGATTATGACGTTTCCATTATACATACTATTTCTATAATTCTTTCAAAGTCCACAGAACTATATAGAATCGAAGAGGAATTGAACAAACTTCTTGACGAGGCGGAACAATTCATAACCTTTCTTCAAAAGGGACGTCTCAGTTTCTATAGAAGAAAGTCCTCCTTGATAATCTCAAAAATACTGCGTTTCAAATATGACAGTATTCACAATATTAGAGTTTTGGACAGACCGCTGTTTGTGGAACAAAGTATGTACCTTAAAGCTATATACTCCAGACTTTCAACATTTTACGAATTGGATGAGAGGTTGGAAATTGTGGAGGGTAAAATAGCCAGTCTGCACGATATTCTGGAACTATACTCAAGTTTGAGCGTTAATCAAACCGAGACACGGTTAATCCTGTTTGAAATATTTTTACTGGCTCTATTCCCTATTTTTCATATCATTGAGCATTTATTCAAAACAGGAATTTCACTAAGCTTCTTAACCAACCTATTCAAATAGAACAGGGTAAGGTTCTCTATTAAATCAGACAATCTTACCCTGTTCAAGGTTCTATTTTTCCACCAGCATATTTACAGGAACATCCTGCTTTGTATTTGTAAGAAGATCCGATACTTGAACGGTATTATCGTCCAATACGTTTTCTATCCAAACGGGAGAACCTTGGTATAAAACTTTTATTACCCCTTTCGATTCCATAATTTGCTTTGCCCTGTTACTATCCATACAATCATCATCTCCAAGTATTTTTGTTTTTATTATGCCTCCATACTTTTGCTCTTATAAGTCAATTACATTTTGGCAATATATGTTACAATATGTTATCTTAATATTTTACAGATTAAAGAGAATTTTATTATATTCATTTTGATTCCATTAAGTTGTATAATTAACACATAAGATAACATAATGCTTCTTGCAGTAAACTCACTTCACATCAAAGTCAATCAGTTACTTATTATAATTTACATAAATCAAATTTTATCGGAAGGAGGAGTCAAGAAGTTTTAACTCTTTCAAAATCCTGATTCAAAGTTTCACCAAGTTTTTTCTGTTAATTCTTTAGTCTAGTTTATTTTTCATTGTTAGGGGAGTTAATATTTACACTTTATTGTAGTTCATTAAGGGGAGTAGTTTCAGGTATTAGGGGAGATAAGAGAATCGTAGAGAGGTAAATAGAGAAATAAATAAAAAAACTACCAAATATAAAGAATTTATACGGGAGTTAATGTACAAGGCTAAAGAATAATAGAAGCAAAGTTTAAAAAAGAAAGAAAAAAGTTTAGAGAGAGAATTTTTTTTATTTCACTTTTAATACCGCCAACAGATACAAAAGGCGGAATATAAAGGGAGGTATAATGTATGAAAAATTTGAAAGCAAAAATAGTTTTTGGTTTACTTGTTGGTGCAGCAGTAATAACTCAAATTGCTACTGTTTGCCAAGCATCTTGGTACAGATTTAGATAATTTCCAAACTAGAAAACTCAAAATTTTATGACTTAGGCACCTTATCGGGTGCCTTTTATTATTTGCAAATTGCAATAAATTAATTGGGGTTTATTCTAGATTTTAATCCTTGTTGTTTCTCTTTTCCCTCTCCATCTCAATTTCCTTCATCTGCCTAATGAAGTTCAATTGGGTTTCAGTTCTATATATTGCACCGTTTTCAGTAACATAGCCATCAGGAGAAATCATACGATTATCAGTTTCTTTTTCACTATGAATTCGGTCAATAAATTCGTAAAATTCCGTGCCTTCAATTTCAATATAGTTTTTGCATAACGGGCATACAAGACGATAACTTATTACATATGGAATTATCGGACGTCCAAATATTGTAAAATATATTGACAACTTCTGCAACTGAAATGTGGCTTCATTACTGCAGTTGTTGCATTTTTCCCTCTTTGCCGGGCCATAGTTTTGTACTTTTTTATGCTCCCACCCAAAAATGGACATATTCCATACCTCCTAAACCTTTTGCCATATAGCACTTACTTGTCGGAAAAAACATGCATTAGATTTTATTGACCTTTTATCTGCGGTAAATTACTATGACTCCACTGCTTTTCATATTTAAAAAATCTGCTTCCACCACTAAGACTTCCGTAATAAACTTAAAACTTTTACCACGTAAATCAGCGAGTAGAATTATTAGACATGCTACATTTATAAAAAGACTGTATACCAATATTTTACTACATTTTTCTTTATATTACAAGTTAAAAATTTCATAAAACAATTGCCTTGCTTTTATACATATTTTCTTAAACATCTTTCCTTGGACTTTTTGCTAGTGCATCCTTCCAATAAAATAAAAAAAGTGCCGTAAGCTGCTCGATGCAGTTTACGACACTCTTTTATTTAACAAGATATATTATTTCAAGCTTAATCAGTTCTCTATCGGAAACTTTTTAATTTTACCAAGCAAAAATCTTCTCATGATAGCAAAGTCGATGGAATCGAAATAACCGTCTCCGTTTAAATCTGCTGCTTTTTCACCGTGTTCATACGGGAATTCTTTTATACGGCCGGTCAAGTGCTTTCTCATAGCTGCAAAATCAAGAGAATCCGCATATCCGTCACCGTTTACGTCACCTAAAACATAAGTGGGAGTCGGTGTTGGTGTAACTATGGGTCCTACTCCGTCAGGCTCTTCACCGTATACCAGTTCCGAATTTACATAGGCAGTTATTTTGGAGTTCTCGGTAAACGAAGTCGACTTATCGTATGAGTAATCGTTAGATAAATCGTATTTCACACCACTCTTGGTAACTCTAAACTGAATGTCGCCACTATCCGAGCCCGGTGCAACTACCCCAGCTCCGCTCTTAAACCCTATTTCAAGATAGTTATCCGCACCATCTACTGCCGGAGATATGTCGACAAACTTTGCCTCCACCATCTCTTTACCGACTTTTACATAGTCAAATATGCACTGTTGCGTATCCTCCGAATCCTTTGTATACCAGTAACGTATTTTCAATGTTGAAAGGTCAATAGGCTTCTTACCGGTATTTTCAATTCTTAATGTGGTTTTTATATCCCCTGCTGCATCGGAGGCATCAGTTGTCTTGTACAAAATTTTAAGTGACGGCTTCAAATCGCCTGGGTTACCTGTAGGCGTAGGTGTCGCAACTCCTTTAGGCGGTTGCTCTCCAAACACCAAATCATCGCCAAGGAATACTGCTATGTAAGGATTCTTTTTGAATTCACCGGTTATTCCCTGTCTACTGTAGTCATTGGTGGGATCCCAATGGAATTTGTAATTTTCATCCTGGGCTGCCACAACTGCAAACTGAATTTCACGGGTACCATATACCTTGTAGCCCGACCAGTCGAATTCAACGTAGCATACTCCCGTATCATCCCATTTAAACGGTCCTCTGTACTCAATAGGCCCTCCATAGCTTGAAGCATTCTCATCATACATAATCTGTAACTCAACATCGTCTATGGTCTGACCTGCATCAAGCAATTCGGATATGTTAAAGAAATACCTTGCTTTCATTGCCTCCTCAAAATGAGGTGGATGAACGGAATAATTGTAAAGTCTGATGGTCACCTGTGTTCTTTCTTTATTCTCCTGTTCAAGTTTTGTTTCGGCGTAATATTCGTCAACCGGATCCTCCTTTGGAGGGAAATTGGGAAGAATTTTATGATCCTGGCCGTAGTAGGTACAGAAACCAGCCAATGCTCCTGTAAATCCTGCATTATAGTCTATGGCGACTTCATTATATACGTAGTCTGTGGTTTCATCTATATGGTTATCCTCCAAATCAGGGCCTCCTGCAAGAGCACCCCACAAAGTATGGCGATGTTCTTCCGGAACCAACATACTGTTGGTTTTTGAACCGTGTGCCGCACGATGATGCGGGTGTTTAACCGAGTTCTCGGAATATCCCACAATATAGCATCTGTTAAGCGGATTATTACCCATTATGTATTCCATCTGCTGTCTTGCCCATTCGGTGAAGTCTTCACGTCCGGTATATTTTCTATATACAAAGGCACAAAGCTGTGCAGCAGTATTGTATCTTGCAGAACCCCAGGTATTTATAACTCTATAACCTGAAGGTGATGCCGCAAGGAAAGCATTATCCTTCGGGTCTTCATGGGGAATTCCAGACCAGTATTCAAGGTTCCATCTGAAAATATACCAGTCTCTTTCAGTATTGGTTATCGGTGCGAGTTTTGCAAATACTCCACCCCAAACAACATCCCAGCAATGTACCCAGATATTCTGCCAGTGATTTTGCTCATTGACGATAATTTTACCTAAATAGCCGGTGTACTTACCGTTTTCCATGCGGACTATGTCATCTATGTAACTTTCATCTCCGGTTGCAATATTCAACCAAACAGCACCCCATGCCAATTCATCGTCATCATAAGCCGAACCGTAGTAACCGCCTGAGTAACCGGTTCCTCTATATTTCTTTCCAAAGGCGTAAAGTGCTTTTGCTGCAGTAAGACACTTCTCTGCGTATTCCGGATCGGAATCCTTCCAGTTCAAATAACTGATAGCCAACGCTGCCGCTGCATCACCGCATTGGTCGGCAGCAGGATTTTCCGGTGTTGCGAAAAAGGCTGGCCTTACTTGATTTTGAAGTTCCGGTGGCCCCCAATAGGTATGGTCTATATCACCATTTCCCACCTGGTAGCAAAACGCAATTAAATTGCCGTCCTTGTCCAAAAATGTGGACCTTAAGAAATAGTCGGTAAACCACTTCAGGATATCAAGCATATGTTCTTCGAGGCCTTTGTCCTTATAAGCCTGTCTAAACTCATAAAAGCCCCATCCTAAAGTTGATGCAGTGTATGCTTGAGGAAGACCGAATTTAACATGGTCCCCGGCATCGTGAAATCCTCCGCTTAGGTCTATAGTGCCGTCACCGTCAGGATCAAAGATATCCCTATACATGTCAATATACTCTTGCGACATATTGGTACCGGGACTTTCCTTATCCTTAAATGGTATTAACGGAACTCTTTCATCCTCTAAGTGACAGTCACCCCTCCATTCAAGTCTTCCGCCGGTTATCCCCCTACCGCACTTTTCTGCATCATAAAAGTGCAATGACAGTTGAAGTGCTTTGGCATAATTGATTTCAACCTCAGCAGCTTTAGCCGAATTTACCGGCGATGCAAATAAAGTGCTGAGAATGCTAAATGCCAAAAGTACTGCTTGCACTTTTTTTCGTATATTAGCTTTCAGCATTACATATACCTCCCCATATAATATTTATATATTAAAAAATTAATTGCCCAATATCGATATCATATCAAATATATTCTATATAATTTAATTATATCGTATAAAGTGGATATCCGACTATATTTTTTTATAAATTATCATCTTTTGTGTATTTTTATCTAAAACCTAAAAATTCGCCGAGTTTTTATGCTATAATAAGAAAAAATCAGAAATATAACCAAAAAAGGAGTATACGAATGTTAAAGGATAAGATTTTAAATAAAAGACCCGGTATTGTCACCTATGGCATAACTCCGCCAAAGGTCATCAACACGCAGGAAAAAATTAAAGAGATTTCCGAGAAACAGGTGGAAAGAATAAAAACTCTTGATATAGACGGTTTGGTTATATATGATATTCAGGATGAGAAGGAAAGAACTGAAGCTGAGAGGCCCTTCCCTTTTATAGAAACCATAGATCCCCAGATATACAGCGATGAGTATTTAAAAGATTTGCAATTACCGAAAATAATATATCGCTGTGTGGGCAAATACACTCCAAACCAATTTACCGACCTAATAAAAGGCAGCTTTAACGAAGACATGTTTTCCGTATTCGTAGGTGCTGCCTCCAGAACCCAAAAAGTATCCTTGCGTTTGTCGGAAGCCTATAAAATTTGTGCCTCTGTCAATCCAGACCTCATTTTAGGTGGTGTGGCCATACCGGAAAGGCATATAAAAAACGGAGAAGAACATATGAGAATAATCAATAAATTCCAAAGCGGATGCAAATACTTCATATCCCAAGCTGTATACAATGTCGAAGCCGCCAAGGACTTTTTATCGGATTACTATTACCACTGTAAAAAGAACAATATCGAAATGGTACCTATTCTCTTTACCCTTACACCTTGCGGTTCCATAAAGACCCTAGAGTTTATGAAATGGCTGGGAATCAGCATACCGAGGTGGCTTGAAAACGATTTGTTGAACTCGGAGGACATTCTGAACAAATCGGTTTCACTGTCAAAAGACATTTTCACCGAGTTATTTGACTTTGCCATGGAAAAGGGTATTCCTGTAGGGTGTAATATTGAAAGTGTTTCAGTGAGAAAAGTTGAAATAGAAGCTTCAATTTTGCTTGCAAAGGACATTAAATCCATAATTACATCGAGGTTGAATTAGTTTTTTACCTTTCATTACATAGGAAAGCCGCAAAACGAAAAAACGAAAGCAAGAATCATACATACTCTCATTGCTTTCGTTTTTATATTTTATCAAAGACTTGAATTCATTATGAACTAGTCAATAACATTATAACTTAAAGGTGCCATTAAAACCATCGGAACCGGTCGAAGATCCTTAGGATCGCTTCCCTCTTTCAGCATTTTTTGCAATGCTTTGAATTCCTCGGATAAAAACAGAATCTTCTCAATTTTACTTTTGCTTTGATTTTCCTGCAATTTCTTCAATACAACGTCAACGGCGGCAAGATAAGTTTCGTAATCGTACAGTTTGCCGAAAAATCTTCTTTCGTCAGGCAAAACCAGTATAACCGTATCGGCGTAACTCACACCTTGCATTACCACACGACAGTAAATTGCCGGGATAAACCAAAATAACTCCCAAGCAATATTGAAGTCCTTGGCAAACTCTGCAATTTTATTTACCAACCCTTCGACGGTATCCTCGGGGCCATAATCTTCAAAAACGCTTATTGCGTATTCTGCACACTCTTTCAAGAAGTTTTCATACTCAATATCCTTCTGCCTATTTTCATTATAGGACTCATCGGACTGGCGTATTATTATATACTGCATCTCAACCGAATTGCCTCTGCCGGAAGGCAATTGCTTCACATATTCATCCAAAATCCTTTCAGCTTCAAGAAAAGGTCTGTTGTTCAAATTACACTGATACAACACCGCACCATTAACCTGTCTTGTAATTAACACCTTAATCCAATAGTATTTTAGGTTATTCAATCTTCTTACTATCGGCTCCCTCAAAAGATTAAAATAATGGTTGTTCCCCAACCCCGCCAAGTTCTCGGAGCCTTGCAAATTTCCTATATAGGAATGCCAAATTCTTGTAATGCCTCTTTTACTGGTTTCAATATCCAAAAGAGGGTTATGATTTCCTTTCAATGCCTCTACAACAACATTCAGCACGCTTTTTATGAAGATGTCGACACTGCTGCTGATGGCCTCTTCCAAATCGTTGTTCTTGCCTATTCCGGCCAAAGATTCAGATATTTCGTCTTCTCCAAAATCCTTGTTTTCAATGAGAAAATCTATTTCTACAACGGTATTGTCCCCTTGCTGGATTTTGTTCTTTATTGAAGCTTTTATTGTCGTATCGAGTTCAGGAAGTACGACCTTGTCCCCGTCATCGCCCACTTCAAGATTCATCTTTGAAATTTTATCTTTCAAAATATTTAGCAGCAAATCTTTTTCATTCACTACCTTAACATCTTCATTTTTGTTTTCTTTTGTTTCGTTTTCACCAATTTGTTCCTCAATTTTTGCACTTTCTTCAATAGTAGCTTCCTTGCTTCCTTTTGCCTTTAGCTCTTCCTTGTCCTTCTTCCGTCCAAATAACTTGTCAATAAAACCCATACAATAAATCTCCTCTTTTTTAAATTATAGTCGCATCAAAATTGTGCCGTTTTAGCTATTCTTTTTATACAAGTTTCCATAACATGATTGTACCACACCTCAGTAATATTATGAAGAACTATTTATATTTCAGGATGGATTGTATTGAATAAACTATCCATATAAACTAAACTATATATATTAACGTTGCAGGTAATTAATAATGGGAAGGATATTTAAATTATTATTCCGCTTTTGCAAATTTGGGGTCAGCGAATTGGGAATAATTTCTTGAAAGCTGCAAAAGCAAATTCAAAACTTGTATATATCAACCGGAGGTCTATTTATGGGAATAAGCATAGAAATCGCCCGTCAAAAGCTTTATTCAAGCTATGGCGTTGACGTGGACAAATATACTAATGACGAATCGGTAGATTTATTTGAAAAGAAACTAGATTCAATATTCTCCTTCGGTTTTGCATCAATTCTACCGATGGTCATTTCAGGTTTGGCAGCACTTGTGTTATCCGTTCTGCTGGCAAACTATCTAGATTCGGTTAGCTTTGGAGTTATATTTTTTCTATTGTCGACACCCGTTTTTGTAATTGGCACAGGTGCAATTAGTGTTGCAAAAGCAACCGAGAAATTGTTTGATGGAATCAGTTTTATTCTGGAATTTTCTTCAAACGTTACAATGGATATCAAAAACGGTATCGAAAAAAGAGGAAAGTTCAGTACAAATCCAAAAGATCTCTCACTACTTGTTTTATACGCCATTGTTTTCCCTATAGTAAAGAAAATATTGAGAAAAAAAACCCTTGGGGGCATTTTGTATTTCGTAGTTTCAAAGGTTGTCAACAAAGCTTTTTCAAGAATTGAAATCCAAAACAATATTGAAAGTGAAAACAATGAAGTTGATAAACAGGACAGCAATACCAACCGATTTTTTGCCGTTTCGGAAAAAGTAAAAAACGTATCAAAAGCAGCATTAAAATCTCTAATTGTTATTCTCAAGATTATAGGCATTGCTGTTATTGCTTTTGGAGCTATTCTATTGCTGATTCTATTCTTGATATTCTATTTCTACAAAGCGAGTACAATGTAGTTTATTCAAATCCGAAGTAATTTTTTGCATTGTAATAAGATATGTTAGATACGATCTCACCTAAGGTATCGTAATCCTGGGGATATTCCCCATCTTCCACCCATGTCCCAATCAAATCGCACAATATGCGGCGGAAATACTCGTGCCTCGGATAGGACAGGAAGCTTCTCGAATCGGTCAGCATACCCACAAAACCTGCCAAATAGCCAAGACCGGCAAGGGAGGTCAAATGTTCCTTGATGCCGGTTTTATTATCGTTGAACCACCATGCACTTCCATGCTGTATTTTGCTTACTGCACCAGAATCCTGGAAACAACCTATTATTGAATCGATTATTGCATTGTCCATTGGGTTCAAACTGTATATAACGGTCTTCGGCAGCCGGTTATCAGTGCAAAGGGCATTTAAAAAATCGGCTAATTGAGCACCGGAAGCATGGTTGTTTATGCAGTCGAAACCGGTGTCGGGACCTAATGCCATAAACTTGGCGGTATTATTGTCACGTTTGCAGCCATAATGAAGCTGCATTACCCATCCCAGTTCATGATACATTTTCCCGAGGGCAATCAATAAAGCAGTCTTAAACTTAAGTATATCCTCCACAGTAAGAGGCTCGCCCCTCAACCTCTTGCCAAATATCCCGTTTACGGTATCTTCCGAAGCAGGAACATACATAACATAATCAAGGCCATGATCCGATATTCTGCAATTCATGGAATGGAAGAATTTCATCCGCTCCTTTAAAGCTTTCAGCAGAGAATCAAAGCTGTCCACCAAAACCCCCGACACACAGCCTAATTTATCGAGGTATTGAAGATAATCCTGTTTTTCAATGTTTATAGCTTTGTCGGGCCTCCAACTGGGATAAACCTTTACTTCAAAAGTCGGATCTTCAGCTATTTGCCTGTGCCATTCCAACGAATCCACAGGGTCATCGGTAGTGCATATATGAGTTACATTGGATTTCTCAATTATTTTTCTCGCACTCATTCCGGCAAGCTTTTCATTGCATAGGCTCCATACTTCTTCAGCAGTGTCCTTATTCAAAATCCCCTTATAATCGAAATATCGCTGCAATTCCAAATGACTCCAATGATATAACGGATTTCCTATAGCTTTCGATAAAGTCTGTGCCCACACGAGAAATTTTTCCCTGTCTGAGGCTTTACCGGTTATGTATTGCTCATCCACTCCGCACCATCGCATCAATCGCCATTTGTAATGATCTCCGCCAAGCCAGATTTGGGTTATGTTCTCAAACTTAACGTCTAATGCAATGTCCTTTGCATTGAGATGACAGTGATAATCAATTATAGGAAGCTTGTCGGCATAGTTATGGTAAAGGTGAATTGCCGTCTGGGAATTTAGCAAAAAATTATGATCTAAAAACGGTTTCATGGGATTACTCCTTTTTCGTCACTTGTAAAACTGATTTATGGGAATTATAACAATTCTTTGCTGAAATTATACCACTTCCGGATACGTAGAGTAAATACCATCTCTATGAGCTACCTTTCGGTTATACTAATGATATCTAGCATATATAAAATCTATAGAAAAAACACAAAAGCATCGAACCTTTTCGTTCATTCATTTTTAACCGCTTTCGAAAGATCCAAAATAAAAAAGTCCGAAATCCTATCAATTCCGAACTTCAAAATGGAGCCACTGGAGGGAATCGAACCCTCGACCTATTCATTACGAGTGAATTGCTCTACCCCTGAGCCACAGTGGCCTATAATTTATATAATTATGTTACTTCCAAAATAACAAAATGTCAAGTTTGAATAATAACGGAACTTTGTTACAATTAATACCAATTAATTTCCCAAAACTCTCTTGGAAATCTCTTTTACTTTGCTTTTTGCCTTTTCTTCATCGATTGTTTTCAGTACTCTGTTCTCCATCAAAATATTGCCGTCTACAATTACGGTATCGACATCGGAACCTTGAACACAATAAGCCAGGGCCGGTATATAGTCATTAACCGGTGCTATGTGCGGTTTATCCATATCAATTAATATAATATCCGCTTTCATGCCTTTCCGGATTTGTCCCACTTCCTTTTCAAATCCGATGGCTTTAGCACCGTTTACAGTAGCCATTTTCAGCACTTCCTCGGCAGTAACTAAAGTTGGCTGCATTTGCACACCTTTATGTATCAAGGCTGCAATGTGCATTTCCTCGAACATGTCAAGATTGTTGTTGCTGGCCGTACCGTCGGTACCCAATGCAACATTTATGCCCTTCTTCAACATTAGCGGTACATTGGCTATTCCGCTGCCCAGTTTTAGATTGCTTGTGGGATTGTGGGCAACACTAACCCCTTTGCTTTTCAATATCTCAAAATCACTGTCGGATAAATGGACACAGTGGGCTGCTATTACAGGAACATCGAATACACCGGTCTTTAGGCATACCTCTGCAGGATTCATGCCGTATCTTTTGATTCCGTCTTCCCTTTCCTTCAAAGTCTCAAGCAGATGAATATGAATACCGGTGCCAAGTTCCTTGGCAAGCTCGGCGGATTCGGTCAATCCCACTTCATCACACAAATAAACCGAATGAATCTCAACATACACTTTTATTCTGCCGTTGGCCTTGTTATGCCAGTTTTTGAAGTATTCGACGCATACGGGCACTTGGTTCCTAACCATTTCATCGGTACTACCGATAAATTTAAAGGCATTCCTGGATAAATTGGCCCTCATTCCGGTTTCCTCAACCGCTTTAGCAACGATATCCATGAAATAGTACATGTCGGTAAAAGCAGTGGTACCGGTTTTTATCATCTCAGCCATACCGAGCATTGTTCCCCAATATATGTCCTCTTCGTTGAATTTGGCCTCTGTCGGGATAATATTGTTGAAAAGCCACTCCTCCAAAGGCACATCATTGGCATAGTTTCGCAAAATAGTCATACCGCTGTGGGTATGGGTATTGACAAGCCCCGGCATGGCAAGTTTGTTTCTGCCGTCTATCACCCTGTCCGCTTTAAACTCTCCAAGCTTTTGTTCATCAGTACCGATGTAATATATATAATTATCCTTTATGGCTATGTTGGTGTTTTTAATTACCATGTTGCTTTCATCGCAGGTAACCGCATCTATGTTTTTAATCAGTATATTCACTTTATACCTCTTTTCCAATATGATTTAACGACAAATATTCAATAGCCTTACAACATTATATAATAGCCTAATTCCAACTGCTCAAATACCTTTTTTGTTCCTCGGTCAACTCGTCAATTTCCACTCCCCAAGATTTAAGCTTCATATTTGCCACTCTCTTGTCTATTTCCTCGGGAACATCCACAACACGATTTCCAAGTTTGGTATAGTTTTTCACCATGTATTCTGCCGACAATGTTTGAAGGGCAAAGCTCATATCCATGATTTCAGCCGGATGACCGTCACCTGCGGCAAGATTTACCAATCTTCCCTCCGCAAGTACATTAATCCATCTTCCGTCTTCCATTCTATAGCCCATGATGTTCTTCCTCTGTTCCTTCTTCTCAACAGCCATTGCTTCAAGTTCCGGCAGGCAGACTTCCACATCAAAATGCCCGGCATTGCATAAAATCGCACCGTCTTTCATAACCTTGTAATGGTCACTGTGGATTACCCTGGTGCAACCGGTAACGGTAATAAAGATATCGCCGTATTTTGCAGCTTCCTGCATAGGCATTACTTTATATCCGTCCATTATTGCCTCAGCAGCTTTAATTGCATCAATTTCGCAGACAATAACATTGGCACCCATGCCCTTTGCCCTCATTGCAATACCTTTTCCGCACCAGCCGTAGCCAATAACCACAACGTCTTTACCGGCCACAATCAGGTTTGTAGTTCTGTTTATTCCGTCCCAAACCGATTGACCGGTGCCGTATCTGTTGTCAAAAAGATACTTGCAATAAGCGTTGTTTACAGCAATCATGGGAAACTTCAAAACGCCTTCCCTTTCCATGGCTTTTAAGCGAATAATACCTGTGGTTGTTTCCTCACAGCCACCCATTACGTGCGGAATCAATTCGGTTTTTGATGTATGCAACAGATGGACCAAGTCCCCTCCGTCATCGATTATGATATTTGGCTTATACCCCAAGGTTTGGCTGATGTGCTGCTCATACTCCTCCTTGGTGGCCCCATACCATGCGTATACACTAAGTCCGTCCTTTACCAAGGCTGCAGCGACATCATCCTGTGTGGACAAAGGATTGCTTCCCGTCACAGACACCTCCGCACCTCCGGCAGCAAAAACCTTTGCCATATAGGCTGTTTTTGCCTCAAGGTGAACCGATATGGAAACCCTTATGCCATAAAAAGGCTTGGTTTTGGAAAACTCCTCTTCAAGGCTTCTTAAAAGCGGCATGTTTTTTCTTACCCATTCGATCTTCTGCTTTCCCGATTCAGCTAAATTGATATCACGAATTGAACTGTTCATTTATCCGTTACCTCCAAATTTTAATGATAATATTAAATCCTGCTAATCTATATCGGCCACATTTCTATAACTTTTTTAACCACAGCGGTGAAATTCTTTTCCGCCTGTTTGGCAGTTTGCATAACCTCTTCATGATTAAGCGGCTGATCCAAAATACCGGCTGCCATGTTGGTAATGCAGGATATCCCCATAACCTTCATTCCCGCATGCCTTGCGGTTATTACCTCTGGTACTGTGGACATTCCGACGGCATCGGCACCCAATATACCCAAGGCCCTTATTTCTGCAGGAGTTTCATACATAGGTCCTTTAGTGAAAGCATAAACCCCTTCCTGCATTTTTACTCCCGCTTCCTCGGAAGCCTTTTTAAGCAGTTCCCTTAAATCTTTGCTGTAAGCCTCGCTCATATCGGGAAATCTAACCCCGAATTCATCGAAATTCTTCCCCCTTAGGGGAGAGGGTGCGAAAAAGCTTATGTGATCCCTTATTATCATAAGGTCTCCCGGCTTAAAGGATTTATTTATACCACCGGCGGCATTGGTAACAAGAAGCTGATCTATACCAAGCAGTTTAAAAACTCTCACCGCAATAACCACTTGTGAAATGTCATAGCCCTCATAGTAATGAAAACGACCTTTCATAGCAATCACAGGCTTATTGGATATTTCTCCGCACACAAGTTTCCCGGCATGTCCTTCCACTGTCGACAAGGGGAATCCAGGTATATCCTTGTAATCTATTTCAATACCACCCTCTATTTCATCCACAAGAGGACCCAATCCCGAACCCAACACAATTGCAATTTTGGGTTTACAATTAATTTTACTTTCAATATATCGGGCAGTATTTTTCAAATCTTCATAATTGTACATAAAATTCCTCCTAATATTAGTAATATACTTATTTTTAAATTCTATTAGGCCACTTTGAAAATATACTATGTGTTTTATTCTAAGAAAAAGCATATTTTATTTATAGCCAAAATCCGTAAAATCATGTTCAATGGGTAATTAATTTTTACCCCTAGATAATACACTTTTGTAAGTTGGCACAGATTGACTTTTATTTTTATTAAATATACCATAAAAAATTGTTGAAGAAAACAAATTAAACCGAACAAAGGTAAAAAAAAGCCATGCATCATTTGCACGGCTTTTTATTATCGTTATATTATTGTTTATGCATCAGCCAAAGTGACCTTTTTATATTCATCACAGGCTATTACCTTCCTCTTGTTGTCTATCTTTGTTACAAGCATTACCTTTGCATTCCACAAATCAACTACATGTTTCAAAGTTTCGTAGGCGTAGCTTATATCCAATTCCCTTCCGTCGTAATCATGTTCCAGAATAAGCATATTGTCGCTTTGTACCCATTCCAAAACTTTTATTACCGGAATACCCGACATGCCGGCATTGTTTGCTATGGTATTGCGAACTTCCTTCCATCCGTCTTCGTCGGAAACATTGGTAATCACATAATTGTTACCGAGTTTTATATATTCAAAAAGATTCATCTCTTCACAAAGTTCCTGGGTCAGATATCTTCTGATAAACGACTGATCCCTTTCAACTTCCCTGATTTCAAACAGCTTCTTCAAATCACCGTCGTTTTTATTTTTTATGTCTTCAAAGATTTTAAAACCTACATAATAAGGATTGAGTTGACCCAAATGAGGCCTTATAACCTGATTATGGCGTTTTAAAAATTCGATATGCAGTCCCTGGGGAAGATTCAATTCATTGAGTATGGTATAATGCCAGAAGCTCGCCCAGCCTTCATTCATGATTTTAGTTTCAATCTGGGGAATAAAGTACAGGGTCTCCTCCCTGACAATATTTAAAATGTCCTTTTCCCAGCTAGCCAATTTTCCATAGTTGATTATAAACAAAAGCATATCTTCCTCAGGTTCGAAAGGAATCTTCTTAAAATCCGGCAACGGCTCTTCCTCTTTCGTTCTAGGCTCCAAAAAGCTAAACTCATTTACTGGCTTTGACAGCTTTTTTAAAGCCTCCTTCTTTTTCTCCTCATCGGATATCCTCTTTTCGCCTATCGTCCTCGATACTTGATATTTTATGGCATGTGCGGCATTTAAAATCTTCTCCACTTTTGCATATCCGATACCCGGATCCTGAATATATTCCCTTATCCTGTTTGCATGATTCTTAAACATTTCCACAGTGTTTTCGGCACGGGTTCCAAGCTTGAACAGCCTGTTGTTCTTAAAGAAATCATTGTGACCGTAAACATGGGCTATGGTAAGAATCTGCAAAAGCAGGGTATTATCCTTCATCAAATAAGCGAGACATGGATTAGAATTTATCACCATCTCATAGGGAAGCCCTGTCAAATTATATCTGTGCAGTGTCTTGGTTCTCTCATAATGCTTTCCATAACTCCAATGGGGATAATGAGAGGGCATACCCACATAAGTCTCGTAGCCAATCATATCTTCATAACTGCATATTTCAAATTCCTGCTCATAATAATCAAGCCCGAATTTTTTAGCAATCGCTTCTATTTTTTCATTCCACTCAAGCAGCTCATTCATACTGTAATCAGCCATATGCTCACCCCCCGGATCCGGTTAATTTTTTAAACAGTCCTACTCTCCTTCTTTGTCGAGAAGTTTTTTCAAACCGGGCAAGATGTCTTCCTTTTTAGTCATTGTTATAATGGCAAAATTTTTGTTGCTTATATTCTTCTGGAACTCACTTTTTATTGTACTCGATGAAGAATAATAACCCGGTACAATTTCACCATATCCGAATAAATTACACACCTCGCAAAGTTTCTGTGCATATTCCACTGCCTTTTTGTTATCCTCGGACCAATTGTCTCCGTCACTGCAGTGAAAAGCGTATATATTCCAACTGGCGGGATTATATCTCTGCTCTATGATCTCCAATGCCTTTTCATAGCCGCTGCTGATATAGGTTCCGCCCGACTCACCCTTGTGAAAGAACTCATCTTCATTTACTTCCTTCGCAACGGTGGTATGGGCGATAAACGCCACTTCAACATTGGAATACTTTAGTCTTACAAATTGGTAGAGAAGAAAATAGAAACTTCTCGCCATATACTTCTTGGTCTGATCCATTGACCCGGAAACATCCATTATACAAATAACAACCGCGTTAAAATCCTTTTTATGGTCTTCTCTGACTCTTCTGTACCGTAAGTCATCTTCCATAAAGGGAAATCTTTTTCTTTCGTTCTCATCCTGTAAAATATCTTCAACGGGTTGTTCGGTACCGTTTATCTCCTCATGAGTACGCAAAAACGCTTGCTTTCTTTTAATTTTCTCAATAACCGAGCGTCTTTTTGCCAGTCTCGGAGGGATACCCTTTCTTTGATACCCCAAGTTTTTAAAGCTTCTGATAGATTCTATCTCAGCCATTTTCTTTCTGTCAATGTCCGGAAGGTTAAGGTCTTCAAACAGGTAATTAATCAATTCTTCAATGGTAACTTCAGTTTCATAAATGTCCTCGCCTTCCTGATTTCCTGCCTGACCTTCGCCGTCTCCCTTTTTCCCTGCCTTGTCCTGCCCTATTCGGTCTCCCCGTTTTTCGCTACCGTCTCCCGAACCGGCAAAAGTTCCGTTATTGCCATAGATAAACTGGTATTCCTTGATTCCTTTAATGGGAATTTTGATCTTTTTGTCCTTGCTCTGACCGATAATACTCTCTTCGGCAATTATATTTCCAATATTCTTTTTTATAGATTCCTCAACCAATTCTCTATGGCGACGTCTGTCTTCTGCCGCCCGGTCTTTTCCGGTATTGACAAACTCCCTGAAAATTGCCATTGAAACCACCCCCTCTAGTATTCGTATTATTCAGGAAGGGGGTTTAGTCCTTCCAAAGGTTATTGGCAGCATATTTTAAAACTACATTGCAGCAATGATCGCAATATCCGTTTCTCTTCATCTCCTCAACCATGGCATCGAATTTCTCGCTCTGTTCCTTATCCCTTACTTTCGCAAGGGTAATAACTCTGCTAAGTTCCCTAACCGACGCAGTCAGCTTCTTCTCAATAGCCTCTTTCAACGGTTCGTAGCTGTTAAAATCAAGCTTGCCTCCGCTTCTTAGAACATAGAACATGTATGCTGTAACATCGGCTCTAAATCCTTTGGCTGCCGTATCGGTAATTCCTATTTGTTCTTCAATGGACCTTAAGAATTTTTCATCGGGTTCAAGTTCTTCTCCCGTATTCTTATCCTTAATCTTTGTCTTGTTTACAAAAGCTTCGGCATGGTCGAGATAATTGTTGAACAAACTTTCCGCTTGTTCCTTGTATCCGTGAATGAAGGCTTTTGTTATTTCCTTTTCAAGTATCTTGTTATACTCTTTTCTTATGCTGTCCTGTATAAATCTCAAATACTTTTCTCTTTCATCTTCACTTATTGCCAATTCTTTAACCGCTTTAACCAGCGATTCCATAACCGAAATAGGATTTATGCAGTTGTGCTCCGACTCTGAAAGGGTGGTATCGAGAGCTTTCATGATAAACCTTGTGGAAATACCCGTCATTCCTTCTCTTTGAGCTTCTTCCTTCAACTCGAAAATGTCTATTTTCCTCGTCATACCCTTTTCCACAATTTCCTCACCGTTATATATTTTGAGCTTGGTCATGGGGTCTACCTTGGTAGACGGTGCAAGTCTTGTAAGAATTGCAAACATTGAAGCAATCTCTATGGTATGCGGAGCAATATGGGCACTGAACTTACTCTTTCTTAAGATTTTCTCATATATCTTAATTTCCTCATTAAGCTCCAAGCAGTAAGGAACCTCAATCTTTACAATTCTGTCCAAAATAGCCTCATTGGTATGATCCGATTTAAACTTGTTCCATTCAGCTTCATTGGAATGGGCAAGAATTATGCCGTCAAAATATATCATCGAGCCTTTACCCGGTGACGGGATAGACTTTTCCTGGGTTGCAGTAATCATTGTATGAAGGTATTCCGTTTCGTTTTTGAACACTTCTATAAATTCCACAATACCTCTATTACCTACGTTAAATGCCCCGTTTAACGACAATACCCTCGGGTCGTCCTCTGCATACAAGTCTATTTTGGATATATCGACACTTCCTATAAGCACTGAGGTATCCTGATTGTTCGGGTCTACCGGAGGCACAACTCCTATTCCCTTTCTGGACCTAATTGAAAAACCTATGGTTTCAACAGGGAACTTCTCATACTCTCCGTTAAACTCGTTCTTCAACCTGTAGCGGCATATGGGGCACAGGTCCCCCTCAATTCTTACATTGAGTATCTCTTCAAATTCTTTTCTCAAATGCTTCGGAACCAGGTGCAAGGGTTCTTCCCTCATGGGGCAGCCTTTCAAAGCATATATCGGGTCACTCATTTCCAGTGCTTTTTTTAGAGCCTCCATCAACGAAGACTTTCCGGCACCGACAGGACCCACAAGATACAGAACCTGTCTTGATTCTTCTCCGGCCATTGCGGCAGAGTGGAAATACCTAACTATCTTCATTATGGTTTTATCTATTCCAAAAAAGTCATCCGCAAAGAATTTGTATTTTTTTATGGTATCGTTACCATATATCCTACGCAATCTGGGATTTTCATCGGTTTTTATTACCTCTACTCCCGGCTCCGTGATAACCTTATACATTCTCTGATGGGCCAGCATCGGAATCTCAGGGTTCTCTTTGACTATTTCAAGGTAATCGAGAAAGGTACCCTCAAAGTGTTTAACTTTTCGTTCTTCTCTATCCTTTTGAATTATACTTGAAAAATCACGTCTTTCCATAATTATGCCCCCTTTTCTTTCACAGGAATTTGTTAATACAAGCCTTGCTTCCAACAATAAATATTTTAAAATTGTTTTACTAAAGCCTTAATAAGGTACACTACAAAAACTTACCATATTTCGTATTAAAATTATCAATTTCCCATAAATTTCCTAAGTTTTTAAAGCAAACCGTACATTTTAAAAATTACGTCAACACTATTTAGTTTTTATATTCCACAATATCAAAGCCTTAAATCATAAATTCAGCACCGTCAATATTAAATTACCTACTTGAAATTACTCTTAACATGTTTTATTATATATGTTACACAATAGTATTTACTTTGGTGTTTATTTAAGTTTATACTATTTTATATAGACATCTACAATTCATAATATTACCAAAATAAATATAAAATACTACCAGATATTAACTTTAACGTATTGTTGTTTTGGCTGGTTTCCATTTCATAAGATACTGCTAATCTTCAAATAGTTTAAAGCATTCGAAACGCGTTGCTCCAAATTTTTGTGATGTACACTTTACGGATATAAAGCATCGTTGCTGCGAACGTATAAATCCAGTTTAGCAAGTAACTGAAACAAAAAGATTTTCCCGGACAACAATGTCTTAGAAAACTAAAACACAGAAATAAACCATTTCAAGGTTCTTATTTTACAGAATTGCTAATTAAATTATATCATACATAAACCTAAATATCTATAATTTTTATTTGCCACATTTTACTTAAGTCCGTAATTTAATTTGGTGGTATAATATTAAAGTAACTTTTATATAACTTTTAATATACTAAAATATCAGGAGCATTCCTGTAAAGAAAATAAATGAACTTTGAAAAACAAGACACCTCGCAATAAGATAGAGATGTGCTGATTCAGACAAGAAAGGCACAAAACTAAAATATTGGAGGCGTCATATATG
>Ga0134093_1001171_pt1 | contig 26489 bp, 20 predicted proteins | sample 4_1taG_FD_94452 | JGI IMG/M metagenome (GOLD analysis project Ga0134093, IMG submission 94452) | Switchgrass degrading microbial communities from high solid loading bioreactors in New Hampshire, USA - 4_13_20_68_A1 metaG | ecosystem: Engineered > Bioreactor > Semi-continuous > Anaerobic >...
TCTTATCGAAGAGATTAGGCGCAGGGAACGAGTTATCCGTATTTTCCCGAACCGGGAATCGGCAATTCGCCTAATTGGAGCCTTACTTATGGAAATTGACGACAAGTGGATAAGCGGCAAAAAGTATCTGGATATGAGTGAATACCTTCAGTGGCAAGAAGAGCAAAAACAAATTAATGATCAAAGCAATATTGCGTATATCAGATAAGCTTATTGATAACTGAGGAATTTACACACTAATCTGGACTTGATCTTCCTGAGCTGCCTCCATGCATTGAATTACCGGAACTTGACGTGTTGTGTCTACAAAAATTTGGAATTCTTTTGTCTCTGTCCCGTCCCAATCTGCATATTCGATTGTAATTCTGTATTTCTTGGTCAAATCAAATACTCCACCTGCGCTCGTGTCGCTTGAGGAGGTCTTATCATCTACGCTTCTCGACATGCCGATAGCGAAACGGGCATCTCCAAGTTTTAACATTCCATCCTCAATAGCCATCTTTGTCTGTCCGGAGGTTGCATGCTTTTGGCAACTTTTCGTAGTGTATCCGGTTCCGATCCGCTAGCATCTCTTCATGCAGATTTTGGTTGAATGTATTAAGGTCATCAATTATGGGCAATGAGTTTAAGTTGTTGCCCAGACTGTAGCCAACGGTCACCTCTACATGGCCTTTTTCTTGGCCCTTGCCTGGATTGCAGAATTCAGTCTTGAACCGGTAGTGCCATTGAAACGGCTTGAACATTTCCGTCAAAGCACGGTCTGTTCCCGAAATATCTTGGTTACAGCGGCAGAAAGATTGTCGAATCTAATCACATGAGGAGTTCCGCCAATAAGGTGGAAGAGAACTTGAAGCCCGTGCAGGAAACAAACTATGTTTTCAGACGGCAATACCATGCCAACTCGTGCGTTGCTGTAAGGGAACGACATCACCAGCAGATGGAAAGTCTTGAGCTTTTTGCTGCATATGGCCTGGAACTCTGTAAAATCCACTTGGGCTTCGCCAGGAAAATGTTCCAACCTAACTGCCTGTGTTTGGGACATTATACGCATTTGCTGCTTAATCTTACGAACATAGTCCCGTACAGTCCGTTCAGAACCTTGATAACCTATCTTTTTAAGCTCATCAAAGATAGCTTTAGCCGTTTTCCTTTGTTTTCTAGGTATGAGCTTGTTTTCTTCGAGCATTGCCTCAATGAATTCCTCATAACCTTCCATGACTGTCTTTTTTCTGGCACGCCTGTGTCGCTTCTGTAAATCTACTTCTCCATCAGCGTACTTCTTGGCGGTTTTCCAACTGCACTTCAGTCTGGAAGCGATTTCGCTGATAGACGCACCTTCATTCTCCCTTAGATGTTTGATATAATTGATTTGAGTCACTGTTAGCACTCCTTTGTTTGCCTCCTTACAACGTGGTTGCTCAGAGGCTAATTTTAAGGATGCTACGGTGACTCCTTTTACTATGGAATTTTAGGCTGCCGTTATCGATACTCTTATTTTACCGAAAGCAGCCTAGATTATAAGGGCGTCAGCCAGGAACGCCGTGCGAGTATGTAGGGTTTGGTTAGATCGAGATATCCGCCGGCCTCGGTATTATTTTTGAATGTGTACCGCACTAAAGGATTTATTAAAATTGTATATATACATTCATTAAAGTACCTTCTTCTTGAGTGAATGGTGTTCGATGACCTCATGAGTTCGCTATGAGCTAAATATGGGGTAATAAAGAAAACACCCATCGAGGACGCTCAATGGGTGTTTTCCAAATTTGAGTTCGGCGCTTAGAGATTATTCGACGTACTCAATTTTTATACTCTTAATTACAAGTTCTGCATCGCTCTCGATTCTAACTTGCAGGAAGGATGTGGCAGTACCTACGCGATCATCTCCGATCATGTTAATGACAATTGTCCCAACACCATCCTGAAGTGCCGGCAGATCGCTGAGCTTTGATTCGTATACTTTTGATTTGCTGCCATGCACTGAATCGTCTTGCTTTGTCTCGTTATTATCTACATAAACCTGGAACTTCTTATCGTTATTTCCCCTAGTTTCGGTATACTCGATTGTGATCGTATAGTCTTTCGTCAAATCAAAGACGCCTTCAGGTTGCTTTGAAGTATCCGCTGTGGAATGGTGGCCATCTGGCATACCAATTGTGAATCTGCCGCCCTTTCGTCCGGAGCCAGTATCAACACCGATGACGAGGTGGCCATCCTCAAGTGCAACACCGCCACCAGTTCTTCTATACATCGGTTGATCTGTAGTTCCCGGCAATGCTTTATAGCTTGCTTTCCAGAAATCATCAATACTCTGGAGTCCACTAAAGTCTTCCAGCAATATCAGAGTCTCAGGCTCCTCAGGCTCTTCGGGCTCCTCAGGCTCCTCAGATTCCTCGGTCACTGTCACAGGGACTTCTGCTGTAATATCGTCATAGGTGACAGTGATCATGGCTTCGCCGACTCTCAGACCCTTTACCTTCACTTTTGCACCGGTGTCAGCCGACAGCTCAGCCACTGGGCCAGGATCTTCGCCGCCTTCTTCGGCGCCTTCAGCCTCTTCCACATCCTCGATGACCCACTTGATGTCGGCGGCTTTGACGTTCATTTCTTTGCCCTTATTATCCTTTACAACAGCTGTCAGTTCGCGCTCCTCGTCGACAGCGATTTTGACTTCAGCGGGTGTCACAACTATCTCGGTCGGCTGCTTCTTGAAGAACGGAAAAATGTTGGCGCAACCACTCAAGCCTACGGCAAGCACCAATACCAGCACAAGCAACAGTCTGTTTCTGTTCATCAAAAATCCTCCCTCTTTTTTATTTAGCAGATTATTGATGGCAGAGCCACCTATTGTCCTTACGATGTCCTGCTAATGACATCCTGCACAAACGGTTGCTCAAAGACTAATATTCTCCAGAGATTTCCTCTAATCCTTCTTCAGATTTTAACATTTGCCAAATATTTTACTGTAAAGTCGCAAAATAATGGCTGAAAAGAATTTATTTCGATAGCTCTCGGCTGGTTCAATGCCGTGTCAGAACACAATGCCCTGCGCGGCGAGATCAACAACGGCTATATCATCGACGAGGATTACTTGTCCTTCATTGCCCGCATGCTGGATTTCCACGCCGGTAATGCCTTCGGCTCCCCTGGAGTAGGGCACCGGGCCGCCTATAAGAGCTCTGCCGCCGCCTTCGCCTTGGTAGAACGAATATGTTCCAGCATCATTGTCAAAGACGATCTCCAACCGCAGCCAGTTGTTGGTATCAACGGAACCAAGCTGTGTATCTGAGGATGAAGAGCCTTCAGTATTGCGGTGCCGGAAGCCGTTGTTATTGGTTAATTGGAACCCGGCGCGTTTTCCTGCACCGGCAAGGGATACATTAAATGAACCACTACCGGCAGGCTTCTTGACCAATAATGAAACGCTGCCTTTTGTCACAGGTTGACCAAAATCAACTTGAAGCTGTGCATTCTCTGCTGTTTTCGTAAGTTTTAAGACGTTTGTGCCTTGACCGCCTTCGCCGGTGGCGATGACTGCATTTCCGCTAAAGGTGTATCCAGCCGTTGCTGCGGGTGTACCTGCTGCAAATCCTTCGAAGTTTTCACGGATCTCTTTGGCCGGTTTAGTTTCAAATATGTACAGATTGAAAGTACCTTTGAGCTCACCATACGCTGCAGTCACAACCACTTTTCCTGCTTTGACACCAGTCACTGTAGCAGTAGCGCCCTCACCAGTAATTGTGGCTAATGAGGGGTCACTAACGGACCAAACAATTTCGTCTTCGTTTACAGGTTCGTTCATTTGATTTGTGACAACCGCTGTTAATTCTACTGTATTTGTATCTGTGATGACCAAACCGTTTCTTCCATCTTTCCCGGATATGGTGATTGACGCAGGATCAGTCGAGCAACCAGTCAATCCCACAACCAGGATTAAAACCACGGCTAACACCAGAGGTTTCTTCCGCATCGACATGCGCATCCCTATGTAGGTTTTAGTGTCAAGATTCGTGTTATCACCAATATCTCCTGCAAAGGGTCAATTTGACTCAACTGATCTGAACAATATTCTGACTGTTGCACAGCTGCCAGTATTCGCCTTTTAAGGTGAGCAGCTGTTCATGAGTACCGCTTTCCAGAATTCGGCCATCGCTAATGACAATAATCAAATCGGCATTGCGGATGGTGGATAAGCGATGAGCAATCACGAAAGAGGTTCTGCCTGCCAGCAGTTTTGCTAGAGCCTGCTGCACTTTTTGTTCGGTCAAGGTGTCGACGTGAGCCGTGGCCTCATCAAGGATCAGGATTCTAGGATCAGAGATAAGGGCTCTGGCGAAGGAAAGCAGCTGCCGCTGGCCGGTGGAGAAGTTGGCGCCCCGTTCAGTCAGGATGGTATCCAAAGTGATCCGGTTTTTGATGAACGTCTCTGCCAAGCCCACAGTCTTGAGCGCGTCCCATATTTGCTCGTCGGTCGCTTGGGGAGCGCCGAACCGGATATTGTCCCTCAGGGTCCCGGAAAACAGGAACGGCTCCTGCAGCACCAAGCCGATCTGGCGGCGGTAGCTCTCCAGGTCGTGTTCTTGGATGTTCAAGCCGTCCACGGCGATTCGGCCTTCGATTGGATCATAGAACCGGCACAGAAGATTAATAATAGAAGTTTTTCCTGCGCCTGTGTGCCCGACCAAAGCGACAGTCTGGCCCGGCTCGGCTGTGAAGCTGATGTCATGCAGCACGATCTCGCCGGGGTCGTAGCCGAAGGTCACATTCTGGAACTCCACCCGGCCGATGATCTTGGGCATGGGCTTAAGGTTTTTGTTAACCTCGGTTTCCGTGGTCATGATCCGTTTAATACGCACAGCCCCGGCCAGTGCCCGCTGGATGATGCGGTAGGCTTGGGAAAGGCTCCTTAATGGACCGAAGAACTGGTCGGTATATGCGATAAAGGCCACCAGGATTCCGGGGGTGGTCGTTCCGTCCAGCACCCACTGGCCGCCGAAAAGGAAAATGGCGGCAATGCTCAAGATCCAGGCCAAATCGATTGTCGGCCAGAAAAAGGCGTAAGTGGCAATAGCCTTCATGCCTGCCTGAAGCAGGCTGTGATTCTCAACCTGAAACTGTTCGTGGAAATGTTCCTCTGCCTGAAAACCCTGAATCACCTTGATGCCCGAAATACTTTCCTGCAGGTTGGCGTTGACCAGCGAGGCTTGTTCCCGGACCTGATCCTCCGCCTTGCGGATCCGCGAGGTGAGAAACGTCATAGCATAGACCAGGATAGGGGATATCAACAGCGTGATCACGGTCAGGCGCCAATCAAGCCAGAACATCAAGACAAGAAACCCAACCAGCCGCAAAGAGTCGATCACCATGGCCACAATGGCATTGCCCACCAGATCCCGCAGGGCGTCCACATCGCTGGTGAGGCGGGTGATCAGTTTGCCGACAGGGATCTTGTCGAAGAACTGCACCGGAAGCTTCTGCATGTAGGCGAACAGATCATCTCTGAGCGCACGGATCGAATCCTGGCCCATTTTGGCCATAAGCCGCCCCCGGAGGATGTTCGCCACAGTCATGACGATGATCAAGGCAAAGGCGATTGCGATCAGAGAAACGAGGCCCCGGAGATCATGCGCCATGATGTGGGTGTCCACCGCCTCGCGCATAAACATCGGTAGAGCGATGCTGACCAGGCTGGAGACGATCATCAAAGCTACAGCCGACCACAGCTTGGCCTGATGCGGCTTGACATACGGCACCAGGATTAACAGATCTCTCAGTTTTCCTTCTCGTTGATTAGGCTCCTGATTGGTCACGGGGATTCACCTCTGCTTCCACCAATAGACTCATATTCTCGCTTTGTATGCGGTACAGTTCGGCGTAGACACCGCCTTTGGCCAAGAGTTCCTCATGAGTGCCCTGCTCGACAATCCGCCCCGAATCCATCACCACAATTTGGTCAGCGTTCTGGGCGGTGGACACCCGCTGGGCGATCACCAGGACCGTCCGGTTTTGATACAGTTGATCCAGCGCCTGTTGGAGATGAGCTTCCGTCCTCATGTCCAGGCTGGCGGAGGAATCGTCGAAGATCAGAATCGGCGGCCCCTGCAAAATGGCCCGGGCGATGGCGATCCGCTGCCGCTCGCCTCCGGAAAGGCCAATACCCCGTTCTCCGACAACGGTGTCCAAGCCCTGGGGCAGTTCAGCAATGAAACGGCTCGCCTGGGCGGCTTCGATTGCCTGTTGAATCGCGGATTCGTCAACTTCTCTACCCATCGTGATATTATCCCTGATGGATTTGGAGAAAAGGAAATTGTCCTGGAAGACAAACCCAATCTGACTGCGCAGACACTCCAAATCCCAGCTGCGGATATCGATCCCGTCGATGGTGATGCTGCCCTCAGTGGGATCGTAGAACCGGGCCAGGAGATTGGCGATAGTGGTTTTACCGCTGCCGGTCATACCCAGCAGACACACGGTCGAGCCTTTAGGAATCCTTAGGGAGAAGCTGGTCACCGCTTCTTCGCCGTTGGCATAGGAGAACGAGACATTGTCGAAGGCAATCTCGCCTTCGACGGCCTTCACAACCGGATCAGCAGGCACCTCCAGCCTGTCTTTTGCGTCCACCACCTGATAAATCCTGCCAGCGCCGGCGATAGCCCGCTGGAACATCTCAGACAGCCAGCCCACCGAGCGCACAGGCCAAATCAGGGTATTGGCAAAATTGGTGAAGGCAATCATCGTTCCCAAAGTGATTTCTCCGCGGATGACCAGGATACCGCCGGCGGCCAAGGCGATCATGCTGGACACAGTGCCCAACAGATCCATGGATGGATGGGCGAAAGTGCTCAAGCGGGCAATTTTCATGCTCAGTTCATAAAACATCCGGTTTTCGCCGCTGAATTTCTCCTGCTCCTCTTTCTGCCTGGTGAAAGCCTTGACAACCCGGATCCCGGAAATGTTTTCCTGAGCGGTGGTGTGCACGCGGCCCGACTGCTCCTGCAGCTTCTGATAAAGCGGCCCGATCTTCCTGCTGTACCAGTAAGCCAAACAGGCCAGGAACGGAAAAGAGGCAAAGACAACCAGCGTCAGCCATGGATGGAGCATCAGCATCGCTGCGGACACTCCCACGAATGTGATGATGTTGACGATTATCAGCATGATCACAAATCCGGTGCCATCACGTACCGCATCCACATCTTGCGTGAGGATGGACATCAGATCACCGGTCTTCCGGGTGTCGAAGAAGCTGAAGGGCAGGTGAAGGACCCGCTTGAAAAGTATTCTCCGCAGATCATGGCTGATGTAGCTGCCGGTGCCCTCCTGGTAATAGATTTCCATATATACCAAAAACCCGCGGACAACGGCAATGGCCAGCAGGTACAACGCACCAATCCTGACGGTGGCCAGGCTTTCGGATAGGGGTGCGCCGCTGCTGAAACTGTCAAAGACATCCCGCGTGATTAAAGGAATTATAATCAGGCCTATAGAATCACCTAGCATGCCGAGCCCAGCCAGGGCTCTCCTGCCCCACTGATTTTTCACCAGTTTGTAGGCGCGCCACAAATACTGCATTTCAATCACCTGTTTTCGAACGTATGATAGCCATATAACTGTACCATATCTAGCAGCAGTTAACAATATTACCCACAGGAAAAAATGATTGGGAACGATTCATGTTTCTTGGGGGTATGAAGTTGCGCTTAGGTTACGATTTCTACCGCCGCGACGCGCTGATCGTCGCCAAGGAGCTGTTGGGCATGCATCTGGTCCGGGTGATCGATGGAAAACGGCTTGTCTGCCGCATTGTGGAGACCGAGGCTTACCGGGGCCCGGAAGACAAAGGCTGCCATGCTTACAACAACCGCCGCACCGGCCGGACCGAAGTGATGTTCCGTCCCGGCGGCTGTGCCTATATTTACTTCATCTACGGCATGTACTACATGCTGAACATTGTCGCCGCCGCAGCCGACGAGCCCCAGGCTGTCTTGATCCGGGCCGGCCAACCCCTCGAGGGGGTCGAGCTGATGCAGGCGCGGCGGCCCAAAGCCGGCAGCCGTTACCAGCTCCTCAACGGGCCGGGGAAACTCTGCCAGGCTCTGGATATTGATCTAAGCTTGAACGGTTATGACCTGGCAGCCGGTGAGGAACTGTTCCTCGAGCGGCCGATGGAGCAGATCCGGGAGCCCATCACCCAGTCCAAGCGGATCAACATTGATTACGCCGAGGAGTGGAAAGACAAGCCGTGGCGGTTCTATTTCAAAGGCAACCCTTACGTTTCCAGGCCCGACTAGCAAGGCAGGAAATGATTCTTTGAATGTGGTATCATAGCAACGAGAGCACGAGGGCTGTGACAGCGGCCGTCAAGAGAAGATCAAGGAGGTTACGCGATGGGCACTGACAAATACCGTAACGGCAGTTTTACTTTGCCGGGCGAGGCCGGTTATGAAGAACTGACTTTAAAGCTCGCCGAGCGCTGGGGGGCCGATGCGATCCGGGACAGCGACGGCACACAGCTGTCGGAACAGATTTTCAAATCCGGTTACGACATCTATTCAACCATCTGCCTGATCAGGGCTGACAATGAATTTGCCAAAGCCAACCCTGACAAACTGCAGCAGACCTATTTGATGAGCAAGCCTATGGTGGCAGAGGGTGAATGTGTGACCATAAATCTTCTGGACTCATATTACAAAGAGCAGTTCAGAGTCAATTTCGACGATGATCCCAAGGAGTTCTGGCAGGTTTTCGACCGCACCACCAACACCGAAGTGCCCTTGTCCGACTGGACCTATGATGCCGGCGCCGGGACCGTGACGGTGAACAATGTCCAAAAATGGCACCGCTATACAGTGAATTTCCTGGCCTACCGGATCTGGGAAGAGATTTCCGCATACAACCACCGGACCAACGACTGGGGCGACCGGGAGCACCTCATGCCGGTTGATCCCATTCACCCGGAAGTGCAATCGCATCTTCTGAACTACCTGGAGCAGTGGCTTAAGGAGCATGAGCACACCAAGGTTGTCCGCTTCACATCATTGTTCTACAATTTCTTCTGGCTGTGGAGCGACGATCCCAAACGCCCCTACATCGTCAATGACTGGGGCGCCTACGGCTTTTCAGTTAGCGCTTACGCCATCCGCCTTTTTGAGAAGCAGTACGGCTATCGGCCTACATCTGAAGATTTCGTCACCAACGGGCTGTACAACAGCTCTTATCTGCCGCCGTCGGATGTGTACCGCGACTGGATGGAGTTTATCCACAACTTTGTGGTGGATTTTGGCAAGCGGTGTGTGGAGTTGGTCCACAAATACGGCAAGAAAGCCTATGTGTTCTACAACGACCACTGGATCGGCATGGAACCCACCTTGGAAAGGTTTGAGGAGTTCAACTTCGATGGGATTATCGACGGGATTTTCAACGGCTTCGAGGCGCGGAAAGTCGCCGAAACGCCCCATGTCCAGGTGCGGGAACTGCGCCTGCACCCGTATTTCTTCCCCACGGGAGTGAACGGCGCTCCCAGCTTCCTGGAAGGCGGCAATCCCACCCTGGAGTGCCAGACCTACTGGGTGGACATCCGCCGGGCTTTGCTCAGGGCCGGTGTGGACCGGATCGGGTTCGGCGGGTATCTGCACCTGGTGGAGCGCAAACCTGATTTCGTCGACTATGTGGAGAATTTGGCCCGTGAATTCCGGATGCTCAAAGAAATGCACGAAAATGACGAGCCTTACAGCGCCGACTTTTCCGCGGCGATTCTCACCGCCTGGGGCAATATGCGGGCCTGGGGCTGCCGCGGGCACTTCAACCGTGGGAACTTCTACAACGAAGTCATGGAGTCCATTTCCGGCCTGCCCGTCAAGGTCAGGTTCATCAGCTTCATCGACATTGTGGAAAAAGGCATCCCGGAAGATGTAAAGGTGATCATCAACGCCGGAAGGCTCGACGATGCCTGGAGCGGCGGCTGGAACTGGAAAAATCCAGTGGTGATCGAACGGATTACCGAATGGGTGAGCCGCGGCGGCAGCCTGATCGGTGTGGGTGAGCCTTCGGCGTTGAAGCACGGCACTCAGTATTTCCAGCTGGCCCACATCTTCGGTGTGGACCGGGAAATCGGATTGAGCGTCGGCTTCGACAAATATCCTTTTGAAGTTTGCGAAGAGCATTTCGTCACGGCGGATGTGGATCCCGATACAGTGGATATTGGAAGCTATGTAGACAATATCTATATCCTCGGCCCCGAAACGAAAGTGATTGCCGCCAGAGACGGCTCGCCGATCATCACAGAGCACCAGTTCAAACAGGGTAAGGCTCTGTATTTCGCCGGGCACAAGTACAACGCGGAGAACGTGCGCCTGCTGCACCGGGCGATCTTCTATGCCGCCGGCAAAGCTAAAGACATTGAAGAGTGGTTCAGCAGCAACTACCATACCGAATGCGCCTATTACCCAAACCACCAGACACTGGTGGTGATCAACAACAGCTTCGAGCCGCAAACCACCACTGTCACCGCTGCCGGCGGCAGAAGGATCAATGTGGAATTGGAGCCGGCCGGAGTGAGATTTATCCAAGTGCGGCCGTGACCAACCGGACAAGTGACGGCACAGCACAAAGCTGAGGTGGTAAGTGTTGTTCAGTAAAAGGTCCAAGCGGGCTGCCGCTGTGATCGCCGGCCTAATCCTCTGGTTAGCCACATTCATTCAAGTTCGCGCCGGCAGCGAGCAGCATGCCGAACCCGGCATCCAGGCGGTGGCCAGGCATGTGGTGATCAACGAGGTAGTGTCCAACAACGGCCGGACCTTGGTTGACGAGGACGGCGAGCCGTCGGATTGGATCGAACTGTACAACCCTGGTGGCGTCGCTGTTCATCTCGGCGGCTGGTATCTCTCGGACGATCCGGCCAAATTGGCTAAATGGCGGTTTCCGGTGGACACCTGGATCGGCCCGGGTGAATACCTGATTGTCTGGGCATCGGATAAGAACCGGGGTGGGGCGGAACTGCACACCAATTTCCGGATCGCTCAGGAAGGCGAGTCCCTGTTCCTCGTCGATTGGGACGGTGCCACAGTTATTGATCAGGTGGATGTCCCGGCCATGAGAATGAATTTTTCCTACGGCCGCAAACCGGACGCGGGCGAGACTTGGGCCTTGTTTGAACGGATTCAGGTGACGCCAGGCGCTTCCAACAACCTGGCAGCAGTCTATATAGAACCCGACCCAGCCTTGAACCCCGCCTTTTCCCACACAGGAGGGTTTTACCGCGAGGCCTTTGATTTGGTGCTCGAGCCTGCGGCGGGGACAGTGGTTTATTATACCCTGGACGGGTCGGTCCCTGATCCAGTCCACAACCGGGAACGGACTTACGAGTACAATGAGCCGATTGCCATCAGGCAGGAAAAGGTGCCGGTGGGCAGGAGCGTCACCATTTACGCGCATACCACACCGCAGCCGCCTTTGACTTATCTTGTCTCCAGCCACAACCGGTGGTACCTGCCCCGGGTGGAGCAGTTCAAGGGCACCGTGATCCGGGTCCGGGCCTATGCTGCCGATGGGGTGCCCAGTGAAGTGATCACCCATACCTACTTTGTCGATCCCAAAGGTTTTGAGCGCCACACAGTGCCGGTTGTGGCTGTCACCTGTGATCCGTACGACCTTTTTGATTATACAGAAGGCATCTATGTGCCGGGGAAGGGCTACTACGAAAACCTGCCCTGGGCCTGGCACCACTGGGGCAGCGGCAATTTCCACGGCCGGGGCGACTTGTGGGAACGGCCGATTTATATTGAGTTCTGGGAACCGGGCGGAGTGCTGGCCTTTGCCCAGAATGCCGGAGTGCGCGTCCACGGCGACGCTTCCCGTGCATATGCCCAAAAAAGCCTGAGGATCATCGCTTCCAGCGACTACGACATAGTGGACCGGTTCTACCACGAATTGTTTCCCGGACGGACCAAGCCCTTTTCCGACGAGCCATTTGATGAATATAAGTCGTTTATACTGCGGAACGGGGGCAACACCTGGGACTTCACCATGCTCAAAGACGGCCTCCTGGCCAACCTGCTCCACCATACCAAGCTCGACCACATGTATTTCCGCCCGGCGGTCGTCTACCTTAACGGGGAGTACTGGGGGATTCACAACATCCGGGACCATCTGGACGAATGGTATCTGCACTACAGCTACGGTGTGGACCCTGAGCATGTGGAAATGATTGAAGACAACGTCTTTCAAAACGAAGGGAACATGCCGCTTGATGATCCAACCCGCCGCAGTTACCGGCTGCTCCTCAGCCTGATCGATCCCAACTATCGGGAAGACGGCTATGCCACCGTCTCCACCTTGGCAGATCCCGAAGTTTATGAACAAGTGAAAAGCCTAATCGATATCGATACATACTTGGACTATGCCGCGGTGCAGATCTACATCCAAAATCACGACTGGCCCGGAAACAATGTCCGCCTCTGGCGGCTGAACATCCCAGGCAGCGATCCCAGTGCGCCTTTTGGCCGCGACGGCCTGTGGCGCTGGATGATCTACGATTTGGATCTCGCTTTCGCCAACTACAGCGCCAATACCATGGTGAACGCCACATTGACTCACGGTACCGAATGGCACAATCCGGCGTGGGCCACCTACCTGCTCCGCTCGCTGCTTGAGAATCCGGAGTTCCGCATTGACTTCATCAACCGCTGTGCCGACCACATGAATACAACCTTCCTACCGGAGGTGGTCATCGCGGAATTGGACCGGATCGAAGCGGCCATGGAGCCGGAAATCGCGGAGCACATCCGCCGCTGGGGCCGGCCTGCCGGAAACCTGGAACTTTGGAAATCCCAGAATGAGAGCCTGCGGGTGTTCGCCCGGTTCCGGCCTGCATCGAATATGAATCATATTGTCCGTTACTTTAGGCTGGAAGGCACATACCGGCTGACGGTAAAGACCGATGCGGCCAAAGGGTTTGTCAAGGTCAACTCCATTACCATCGCCCCCGGCACGCCGGGAGTGACCGACCCTGGAAATTGGAGCGGCACATATTTCAAAGGCATCCCCATCACTATAAGCGCTGTTCCCCATGAGGGGCATCGGTTTGTCGGGTGGGAAGGGGTGCCGGAAGAAATGCGGCACCTGCCGGCAATCACCATAACCCCAAAGGACTCGCTGACAGTTACCGCCTGCTTTACGGCGGAATAATCCGCAAAGGAGTGGTTGGATGGACACATTGACAGCGATTAAGGCAAGGCGCAGTATTCGCAAGTACAAGGCTCAGCCGATTGAACCGGAGAAGCTGGAAGCAGTTTTGGAGGCGGCACGGCTGGCTCCGTCAGCCCGCAACGCCCAGCTGTGGAAGTTTGTTGTGGTGGAGGATCAAAAACAAAAGGATCTTTTGGCTGCCTCCACCAAGCACAAATTTATCGCCGAGGCTCCAGTGATTATCGCCGGAGTGGCGCTGGATCCGGAACGGGAGATGCTGTGCGGGGTGCCGGCGTACGCGGTGGATCTAGCCATTGCCATGACCAACATCACTCTGGCGGCATGCGCTTTGGGGCTCGGCACCTGCTGGATCGGCGGCTTTGAGCAGGGCCCTGCCCGGGAAGCGTTGGGTGTTCCGGAAAAGTACAAGATCGTCGAGCTGATGTCTTTGGGGTATCCGGACGAAGACCCGCCGCCCCGCCCCCGCAAAGAGCTGGCGGAGATTGTTTGCCGCGATCACTTTGCTGAGTGAGCGTGGCGATGCATTTAAGCAGTTTGAGGGCTTTACCTTGCACATCAGGTAAAGCCCTTGTTTTTTCAAATTTAGGAAGGGATTTACAAACTTAAAGATAATAATATGGCTAAACCGTTTTCGTAAAGAAATGCAATGTGAAGGATGAAGCCGATGAAGTTCACCGATGGAAACTGGCTGATGCGGCCTGGCGTCAAGGCCCTTTATCCGGCGATGGCCTACGATGTGGAATTTGAAGCAGATCAGGTCACGATCTATGCGCCTACCTGGCCTGTCAAGCACAGGGGGGCAACGGTTGACGGCCCGCTGCTGACTGTCAAGCTTTTCTCGCCCATGCCCGATGTGATCGGGGTGAGAATTTACCATCACATGGGCGGCAGGGACCGAGGGCCCCACTTTGAGCTGAGCACTGAAGCGCCCGGCGGCGCAGGCCATTACCGCCAGGTGATTGATACCGATACGGCAGTGGGGCTTAAGAGCGGCGGGCTTAAAGCTTTGGCCCGAAAAAACGGCTCGTTCGCACTGGAGTTTTACAGCGGGGCTGCCCAAATAACCGCAAGCGATCCCCGCAGCATGGCCTATCTGGAAGTGGAGGGCGAAGGCACCTTTGTCCGGGAACAGCTGCGGCTGGGAGTGGGCGAATGTGTCTATGGGCTGGGTGAGCGCTTCACCGCCTTCGTCAAAAACGGCCAAAGCGTCGACATCTGGAACCAGGACGGGGGCACCGGAAGTGAACAGGCGTACAAAAACATCCCGTTCTATATCACCAACAGAGGCTACGGTGTGTTTGTCAACCATCCGGGCCATGTGTCTTTCGAAGTTGCCAGCGAGCGGGTGGCCAAGGTGCAGTTCAGCGTCCCCGGTGAATACCTCGAGTATTTCGTGATCAACGGGCCTTCACCAAAAGACGTGCTGAGGCGCTACACAGCCCTTACGGGAAGGCCGGCGCTGCCGCCCGCCTGGTCCTTCGGGCTGTGGCTGACCACTTCCTTCACCACCAACTACGATGAAGCCACCGTTTCCCATTTCATCGACAAAATGGAGGAATACGAGATTCCCCTGCACGTCTTCCATTTCGACTGTTTCTGGATGAAGGAGTACCACTGGTGCGACTTCAAGTGGGATCAGCGTGTGTTCCCCGATCCCATGGGAATGCTCAGGCGGCTCAAGGAGCGGGGGTTAAAGATCTGTGTCTGGATCAATCCGTACGTCGCCCAGCGCTCTGAGCTGTTCGAGGAGGGAGTGCGGGGCGGCTATTTCCTCAAGAAGCCCAACGGCGATGTTTGGCAGTGGGATAAGTGGCAGGCGGGAATGGCGGTCGTGGATTTCACCAACCCAGAGGCTTGCGCATGGTACACGGGCAAACTCCGGGAACTGTTGGCGATGGGAGTGGACTGCTTCAAGACCGATTTCGGCGAGCGGATTCCCACCGACGTGGTGTACCACGACGGGTCGGATCCGGTGAAAATGCACAACTACTATGCTTATTTGTACAACAAGACTGTTTTTGAACTTCTGGAAGAGGTCAAAGGCAAACAGGAGGCTGTGGTGTTTGCCCGATCCGCTGCCGCGGGCAGCCAGAAATTCCCTGTCCACTGGGGAGGCGACTGCAGCTCCACCTACGAATCCATGGCCGAAAGCCTCCGGGGCGGGCTGTCGCTGTGCCTTTCGGGGTTTGGTTTTTGGAGCCATGATATCAGCGGTTTCGAAGCCACGGCGACGCCGGCGCTCTACAAGCGCTGGGCTGCCTTCGGGCTGTTGAGCTCCCACAGCCGCCTGCACGGCAACGCATCCTACCGGGTGCCCTGGCTTTTTGACGAAGAAGCGGTCGATGTGCTGCGCCAGTTCACCATGCTGAAATGCCGCCTGATGCCCTATCTGTTCAAGAGCGCGGTTCAGGCGGCCAGGGAAGGCATCCCCATGATGCGGGCGATGATGCTGGAGTTCCCTGAAGATCCGGGCTGCGATTACCTGGACCGCCAGTACATGCTGGGAGACGCGCTGTTGGCCGCCCCGGTCTTCAGCGACGAGGGGGATGTCAGCTACTACCTGCCTGAGGGCACATGGATCAACTACTTCACCAATGAAACTGTCACTGGCGGGCGCTGGGTCCGCGAACGGCACGACTTCTTCAGCCTGCCGCTGTTGATCAGGCCGAATACGATCGTCGCCGTAGGCGCCAGTGAGCGGGAAGTGGATTACGACTACGCCGACGGAGTCAGCCTGCACTTGGGCTGGATCGATGACGGTGGAAGTGCGTGCGTGGAAGTGTTCAATCCCAAGGCTGAATTGGAGCTTAAGGTCAAGGTGGCGAGAAGCGGCAGCCGCCTCACAATCAAGGCGGAAGGTTGCGGCAAGCCGTGGCGGCTGGTGCTGAGAGCCATTGCCGCCGATGAGGTTGCCGCGGTGGAAAACGGACACTCGGCAGAATCTGAGCTTGGCGCCGTGATCCATCCCGACAGGGCGGATCGGGTGACCATCACCTGTGCGCTCCGGGAATAAGCGGCGGGGAATCATATACTAAAACAATGGTATAGAAATGGGGTATTGGCCTTGCGCATCGATTTGCCTTTTCAGAATCCTGAACTGGACCTGGAAACACGGCTCAACGATCTGGTTGGGCGATTGACGGTGGAAGAGAAAATGGCGTTGATTCCAACCAGGCAGGCAGGAATCGAGCGGTTAGGAATCAAGCCTTTTCATATCGGAGGTGAGGCTGCCCACGGCCTGGTGTACAGAGACGGCAGCCCAACCACAGTCTTCCCTCAGACTTTGGGTTTGGCCTGCACCTGGAATCCTGATTTGATGCGGAGAATCGGCAGTGCGGTTTCTGACGAAGCCCGCGCCTACTTTTACCAAAAAGGCCAGACAGGGGGGCTGATCCTCTTCGCTCCCACGGTGGATCTGGAACGGGATCCCCGCTGGGGCCGCACGGAAGAAGGCTACGGCGAAGATCCTTTCCTGACCAGCACTATGGCAGGAGCATACGTTGAAGGGCTGCAGGGCAGCCATCCGTTCTACTTGAAAGCTGCCGCCACGCTGAAGCATTTCTTCGCCAACAACAATGAGGCGAACCGAGGCTGGTGCTCCGCCAGCATCGATTGGCGGAACATGCGGGAATACTACTGGGAGGCTTTTCGCCCCATCGTGGAAAGAGCCCGGGTTTGCGGCATCATGACCGCATACAACGAAATCAACGGTGTGCCCGCCATCCTTAACAAGAAAGCCATTGGCGAGGCGAAGCATGAGTGGGGGCTGCCCGGTTTTGTGGTGGGTGATGAAAACGACTTCCGGCAGATAGTCGAGCTGCACCGTTATTTCGACAATCACGCCGAATCCATCGCCGCTACACTCAAAAGCGGCGTCGACTGCCTGATCGACGACCCGGACCTGGTGGTGGCTGCACTGCGGGAGGCGTTAGAGCGAAGGCTGTTGACTGAAGCGGATTTGGACCGGGCTGTCAAGAACACGCTGCGGGTCCGCTTTCGCCTCGGCCACTTCGATCCGGCTGAGAACAACCCCTACTCCGGGATCGGCCCAAAGGCGATCTGCTGTGAGAAGCACCGTGAGCTTGCCCTTGAGGCGCAGCGGGAATCGATCGTGCTCTTGAAGAACGACAGCCGCTTATTACCTCTGGATCAGGGGCGCATCAAGAGAATCGCGGTGATCGGCCCACTGGCGGACACTGTCGACTTGGACTGGTACACCGGCTTCGCCCCTTACAAAGTGACCATTCTTGACGGTATCCGCCGCAAGCTGCCGGAGTGCCGGATCACCTACTGCAGCGGTTTAAGCCAAATCGCTCTCAAAGCAAAGTCAGCCGGGCGGTATGTAGCGCCCGCCGCCGACGGTGTGCTGCGGGCCGGGGCAGATCAAATCACGGCAGAGGCAGTTTTTGAGCTTAACGATTGGGGTTGGGGGCGCTGTACCTTGCGATCCCTGACCAACGGCAAGTACGTGACCACAAAGAATGTGCTGACTGCCGACGCGGATCAGGTCTACGGCTGGTTTGTCAGGGAACTATACGGATTGGAGCCTGTGGATGCGAAAAACCCCGAAACCGTGGAGATGACAACCTGGGATCATCACCGGGTTGTGCTCGACGACGAGTGTTTGGTGCCTGCAGCCAGGCGCAAGGCGGGAGAGGGTGATAACGAAGGCGAGCGTTTTGAAGTCACGATTGTGAAAGACGGGATTGCCGAGGCGGTGCGGGCGGCCCAGGAGGCCGATGTGGTGATTCTCTGCGCCGGCAACCATCCGCTGATCAACGGCAGGGAAGAGATCGACCGCCCAGACATCACGCTGCCCCCGAGCCAGCAGCAGCTGATCAAGGCAGTCTGTAAAGCCAATCCCAATACCGTCCTGGTGCTCGTCGCCAGCTACCCCGTGGCAGTGAATTGGGAACAAGAACATCTGCCGGCCATAGTCTACACAACAAATTGCTGTCAGGAATTGGGCACCGGTGTTGCCGACGCGCTCTTTGGCGACTATAACCCGGCGGGCAGGTTGAACATGACCTGGTACCGGTCTGCGAGCCAACTGCCGGATATCATGGATTACGACATCATCAAGGGCGGTCGTACCTACATGTATTTTGAAGGTGAACCGCTGTACCCCTTCGGCTATGGGTTGAGCTACACCGAATTCACCTACAGCGGGCTGGAAATCAGCGGCGACCGCTTCGGCCCTGATGATCACATCCAGCTGAGATTCACAGTGACCAACACCGGCCGGGCTGCCGGGGATGAGGTGGCTCAGGTTTATGTGCGGGGAGAATCCAAACGGGCCAAACGCCCGCTGAAACAGCTGAAAGGCTTTCGCAGGATCCATCTGGAACCAGGTGAGAGCAAAACTCTGGAATTTGCCATTCCCGTAAACGATCTCCGCCGCTATGATGTGTCGCGTGAGCGATACTGTGTGGAAGCTGGTTTCTATACGATCATGGTTGGGCGTTCCAGTGCCCATATCGAGCTTGCCGCCGTTGTCCGGGTCGACGGCGAGGAAATCCCGCCCCGGGATTTGACCAGGATTACCAGGGCGGAAGCCTACGACGACTATGACGGTGTGTTTCTCGATGAATCGATAGAAGGCGGAAGCGCCGTGGTGATCGGGCTGGATCAGGGTTGGCTCTGCTTCCGCGATGTGAAGCTGCCGGAAGACGCCTCCGCGCTGGAATTGAGGGTGTCCAGCCCACTGATGGGGGGCACTATCGAGCTGCGCTGCGATCACCCTGCCGGGACGATTTTGGGCGGGTGCGCCATTGATGCGACCGGCGGCAGTCAAGTCTGGGAGACCTTTTCCATGCCGATCATACCGACCGGGGGAGTCCGGGATCTCTATCTTGTCCTCACTGGGGATCTGCGGTTGGCATGGCTTAGGTGTAAACGGTGACAAATAATGGTGGAGGTAGGCCGTCGATGAAGACAATAAGAGACATAGCAAGAATAGCCGGGGTCTCGGTAGCCACTGTTTCCAAAGTGATCAACAACTACCCGGATATCAGTGAGAGAACGAAGCAAAAAGTCCTTGAAGTGATGAAAAGAGAGGGTTACGAACCGAATGTGATCGCCAAAAGCCTCTCAGGCAAGCAGTCATACTCAATCGGGTTTTGCTTTTGCTACAATCCTGCGCCTGGGCTGCACCACTCGTTTTTCCAAAACCTGCTGTACGGATTGGAACAGACGCTGGGCGCCTATGGCTATGATTTCGTGATTCTGTCTGAGAACAGCATTCAAGGGTGCCAGGATTTTCTCTACAAGTGCCGCACCCGCCAGGTGGACGGCGCAGTCTTCCTCGGCGTCGACAAAAACGACAGGCGTCTGGCCACATTGTTGGCGTCAAACCTGCCGGCAGTTTTCATCGACGGCGATCATCAAGGCACTCGCTCCCGCTGTGTTGTCTGGGACAATTACTCTGGAGTGCGCCAGGCGGTGGAATACCTGTACACCCTGGGACACCGCAAGATCGCCATGATCAAAGGCTTGCCCGGTGTCAAGCCTACAGAGGAAAGAACCGAAGGGTTTTTGCAGGCCTTAAGGCAGTTCGATCTCCACTGCCCAAGCCAGTGGCTGGTGGAGGGCGGAGATTATTTGGAAACATGCGGTTACGAAGGGATGCTGAGTTTGCTGAGCCTAGAAGACAAACCGACTGCGGTTTTCTGCCAGAGTGACACGCTGGCCATAGGGGCGCTGCGGGCGGTCGAGGATTCTGGTTTTGGCTGCCCGGAGGATTTTTCAATCATTGGCTACGATGATATTGATGTGGCTAGTTATATCAAGCCAAAGCTGACTACGGTCAGGCAGGACACTGTGCTGATGGGCAAGACCGCTGCCGAAGTCCTGCTGAGCCTCATTCGCGATCCGAAGTCGCCCACGTCTCCGGTAGTGCTGCCGGTGGAACTGGTACGCCGCGACTCCTGCCGCAGCGTCGATTAGAATGTGTGCTTGTAGAAAGGGATGGAACCTTTTTCGTTATATTTCCATGAAAATGCAGGAATTCACAGGACCGAGGTGGAAGAAAAATGCTTTAACATGAGCAAGATGAACAAAACGGCAAGGCTGAATTAGGAGGCGTCGAACTTGATTTTCCCCCCAAGTTACACCAGCAAGCTGGACCTGAGGCAAACACAGGAAGCGATTAAACTGCTCAAAGACTTCTTCGAACGGATTCTAGCCCAACGGCTGAACCTGACCAGAGTGTCAGCGCCGCTGTTTGTCCCCCACAATTCAGGGCTGCAGGACAACCTCACCGGAGTGGAAAGGCCGATCATCTTTGATGTGCCGGCGATCAACGCCCAGTGCGAGATCATCCATTCGCTCGCGAAATGGAAGCGGAAGGCGCTGAAAGAGTATAATTTCCGCGTCGGCGAAGGACTCTATACTGATATGAACGCCATCAGGCGCGATGAGGCCTTGGACAACCTTCATTCTGTCTATGTGGATCAGTGGGACTGGGAGCGGATCATCCGGCCTGAAGACCGCAACCTTGAGTTTTTGTACAGCATTGTGGAGAAGATATACGACTGCCTTAAGGAGGCGGAAAGGGAGATCCATCGAGCCTATCCAATCTTGGAGTGGGAACTGCCTGAATCGATCAGTTTCATTACCTCTCAGGAGCTCGAGGATCTTTATCCCCATCTGGAGCCGAAGCAGAGAGAAGACGCGATTGCCAAAGAGCGGAAAGCGGTCTTTCTGGCGCAGATCGGGGGGAAACTGGCTTCCGGAATCAGGCACGACGGACGGGCGCCGGATTATGACGATTGGAGCCTCAACGGCGATATATTGGTCTGGCACCCGATTTTGCAACAGGCTTTGGAATTGTCGTCGATGGGTATCCGGGTCGACCCGGAGGCGATGCTTAGGCAGCTGAAGATCGCCGGCTGCGAGCATTGGAAGGAATATGCGTTTCACAGGGAGCTGCTTGAAGGCAAGCTGCCTCAGACGATCGGAGGCGGGATCGGGCAGTCGCGCCTGTGCATGTATTTCCTGGAAAAAGCCCACATCGGCGAAGTGCAGGCGGCGGTATGGCCGAAGCAGATCATAGAAATGTGCAGGGAAAACAACATCTTTTTACTATAACGCGGTAGGAGGAATAGGCGTGGAACGTGTTGAGGTCAAACAGCTGTTTCGCAATTACTGTGCCTATATCGATCAGAATGTTGTGGTCTGCGGTTGGATCCGCACCATCAGGGATTCAAAGCGGTTCGCGTTTATTGAGCTGAATGACGGGACGTTCTTCAAGAACCTGCAGATCGTGATTGACGACACTCTGCCCAATTTCAACGAGGTGGTGAAACTGGGCATCAGCTCGGCAATCATTGCCGAGGGCAGGCTGGTGGAAAGCCCCGGCGACAAACAGCCTTTCGAGCTGAAGGCCACCAGGGTTGTCATTGAAGGGTACAGCGCCAGCGACTATCCTCTGCAGAAGAAGCGCCACAGCTTTGAGTATCTCAGGACCATAGCCCATCTGCGCCCGAGGACCAACACCTTCTCGGCAGTGTTCCGCATCAGGTCGGCGGCAGCCTATGCCATTCACAAGTTCTTCCAGGAGCGGGGCTTCGTCTACGTCCACACACCGATCATCACCGGCAGCGACGCGGAAGGGGCCGGCGCCATGTTCAGGGTCACCACATTGGATTTCGATCGGCCGGCGCGGAATGAAAACGGAAGCATAGACTTCAGCCGTGACTTTTTCGGCAGAGAGGCGAAGCTGACCGTCAGCGGGCAGCTGAACGCGGAAGCGTACGCCATGGCATTCAGGAAAGTGTATACTTTTGGCCCCACGTTCCGGGCGGAAAACTCCAACACTCCCCGGCACGCGGCGGAATTTTGGATGGTGGAGCCCGAGGTGGCTTTCGCCGACTTGGAAGACAACATGGATCTTGCGGAAGCGATGCTGAAATACTTGATAGAGTACTGCCTTGAAAACGCCCCCGAGGAAATGGAGTTCTTCAACAAGTTCATCGATCAAAACCTGTTCGCCCGCTTGGACAATGTGGTGAACTCCAGCTTCGAGCGGATCACTTACACCGAAGCGATCGAGCTTCTGGCCAAGTCAGGGCAGAAGTTCCAGTTTCCGGTGGAATGGGGCTGCGATCTCCAGACCGAGCATGAGCGGTATCTGACGGAGCAGATCTTTAAGAAACCGGTGTTCGTCATCAATTATCCGAAGGATATCAAGGCCTTTTACATGCGGTTGAACGATGACAGCAAAACGGTGGCGGCCATGGATCTCTTGGTCCCGGGAGTCGGGGAGATCATCGGCGGCAGCCAGAGAGAAGAGCGTTATGAGCTGCTGCGGGCGAGGATGGAAGAGCTGGGCCTGTCTGAAGATGAATATTGGTGGTATCTCGACACCCGCAAATACGGCACCAACAAGCACAGCGGCTTTGGCCTCGGGTTCGAACGGGCGATCATGTACCTGACGGGGATGACAAATATCCGGGATGTGCTCCCGTTCCCCCGGACCGTAAACAGTATCGAGTTTTAAAAAAAGCCGGCGGCGCTCCAAGCTCCAAGGCAAGGGCAGCCCGCCGGCTTTCTTTTTACCGGTTTGTTTAGAAGCGGTATTCGACTATGACTCTGGCTCTGACTTCCACATCCCCGGGATTGATTACGGTTTTAGCGCTGTCTAAGGAAGCGGCTCTGAACACGACTGCTTCGGTGTACGGCGCATAGGTTTCGCCCTGCTCTGTGATGGACACGATTTCTTTGATGGTGACTCCGGCAGCTTTGGCAATGGCTTCTGCTTTGTCACGGGCCTGGCGGGTGGCGTTTTCCAGAGCGGTCAGCTGAAGATCGGCTTTGTTTTCGGTGTCGAACGTGACACCCTGGACTTGGTTTGCCCCTGCCTTGATCGCCAAGTCGATGATCGTACCCACTTCCTCCAGGCGGTTGGTGCGGACATTGACCTGATTGCGCACGACATACACGGTGCTGGTGCGCTGTTCGCCTTCCTGGTAGCTGTAGATATAATAACCGCTGGTAGTGATTTCCTTGTCGCTCAAGCCGAACTGCTTCAAAGCGGCAATGATCTTGGACATATACTCTGCGTTCTGCTGTGACGCCTTCTCCGCCAAATTGTCCCTGGTTTCCACACCGAGGGTGATGTACGCGGTATCCGGCGCGGTGGTGACAACAGCGTCGCCGCTGACTCTGATCACACCTGAACTGTCTGTCGTCTGCGCTGCGGCGTCAAAATCAAGGTTGGCCGCGATCATCACACCAGCGATGAGCAGCAGCGCGCAGCCTATCACCCACAAACCCTTTCTTGCTTTACCCATTGTTTATTCCTCCTTTGGATTCTCAATCACTGTCAAACTCTTTGTTTCGCCAAAAAACACCGGATGCCCGTCAATGGAGCCAAAAACGCTTACTTCAACCAGATAAGAACCGGGTTCGCCGGGGGCTGTGAGGGAAACGGCGCCCGACAGAGGGCTGCCGTAGGCCAAGTCCTTCTGGTTCCAGCTGTCGATGCTCAGCTCGGCGGCGATGGTGAACAGGCCGTTTTTGTCTGTGTGCATCAGCCTGATGATGGGAGTTTCCATCGTAAAGGCGGTTCCTTCGGCTGCTGTCAGAGTCACTTCCAGGTTCAGCTCTGATCCTGCCTCCACCGCATCCGGAAACTCGACTGCCACTGTGACCGGATTGGCTTTTTCCGCCGCGAGCGGCTGGTCGAAAGCGGCCATGGTCCGAAACTGTGCGGCAGTGTCTTCAAACCGCATTATTTCTGTTTGGCCGACACCTGGATCAACAGGCGGCTGCGCCGGGTCGCCTTGGGTGAATAGGATCAGCACCAGAATCATCGCCGCAGCCAAAGCCGGAATCCAACTCATTCGCTGTTTGTACCAGGGCGCCGGCTTCAGCCTTGCTTCGACGGCGCTCCACATCCGCTGTGGGGATCCCTGCCACATGGTGTGCTGTTCCAGGGCGTTGGTGATCTCTTGATCAGCGATCTGCAGGTCCTTCTTTTTGCCGTCAGGCACCAAACTCACCCCTTTCACTCGCCTCCAGGCTGGCCTTCAGCCGCTGACGGGCGACATATAGACGGGATTTGACTGTGGACTGGGGCACTTTGAGAGCCGCGGCGATTTCCAGTTCAGTCAATCCGCTCAGGTATTTGAGGACGATCGGCAGGCGATGCTTTTCATCGAGCCGGTTGATGGCTGCATACAGGCGATCAGCCCTTTCGTTGGCCAGGGCTTGGTCTTCCGGGGGAAACTCCAGGCTGGAGCCGGCGTCCATATTGGGGACGTATTCCGGTTCAACTCTGAATTTGTGCCTGACTCGTTTCGCTTTGTTGATCACAATCCTGGAAAACCAAGGCTTGAAGGCCATGCCGTCCTTGAAGGTCCGAATGGACCGGAAGGCTTGGATAAACGCTTCCTGCACCGCGTCTTCGGCAGTGGGCCAATCATGGGTGATCATGTATGCCAGCCGGACCGCGGCCTCGACATGAGTTTGAAATATCGCTTCCATGGCGCGGCGATCGCCCTGTTTAATTCTGCTGATCAGCTCAAACTCAGTTTCAGCCATCCCTTGCCTCCTTCCTCGGCACTCACTTTATATATCCAATGGGCAAGCAAAAAGTTGATTTATTTCGCAGATTAATTTATCGAACCCTGATTCACGCAGTGCCGTTCCCATTTTACCACGGCCGGGTGGAGCAATCAGCTGTCAAATACAGGCATACAATACGTCTTTCGCTAGATTTGCCTTCATCACCTGTAACAAACGGTGGAGGGCACGAAAAGCCCCTGCGGCTGATTGTCTTCAGCGGTGATCAGCTACAGGGGGAGAAGTTGTGCTTTGCGCTTTTAGGCAGCCTCCAGTGCTTCGAGTGTCAGCCTTGCTGTTCCAAGCGCTGCTTTTTGTTCCATACCAGGATCAGATAGGCAAAGGCCAAACAGCCAATAATCAAGGGGAAATAAAAGATTATTGTCCGCCAGAGAATGATAAAGGCGCCGAGCTTGGCGTCGGAAAAAGTTTCATCAAGCATGTAGACGGAAAAAATCTCTGAAACCCCCGCGCCTCCCGGAATTGGGGTGAACGCTGATGAAATCCCGAGCAAAGTGGCAATGCTGTAATTATAGAACGACATGACGGGCTTGGCCTGGAGGCCTGTGAGCAGGAAACACCCCGCCAGGTAGAGAAGGGCGAAATAACCGCCGCCGCAGACGACGGAGCCGGCGAAATAGCGCCCGCGTCCGGCGAAAGTCTGCCGGAACGTGGACACAAAAGTGTTGAACCACTGGGATATGTTGGGGTACCTGCTGAAGCGTTCGAACCATGTCCGAAAACGGTGCCCGTGCCAGACAATGGCGATTAGCGCCGCCAGGATCAAGGCGTAAAGCAGGACAACCAGTTTGATGTATGAGAAATACGGGGCGATCTGCTCTGGGATACTGCTCATCACAGTCACGACCAGTGCGATCACCGCGACCATGCCGACTTGCGCTCCCATGCTGGCGCTGGTGATCACGCCGGTCGCTTTGCCCACGTTCAGCCGGCAGCGGTAGAGGATGTAGATCAAAAACGGGACGCCTCCGGCGGTGAAAGGTGTCACTAATGTGACAAAATGGTTGGCAATCATGATCAACATCAGCATGGGAAAAGAGATCCGATGGCCGATGGAAGCGAGAATGATCCGGATCCGCAGTGTGTCCACGACCCAGGCAAGGATGATCGAAACAAAAGCGAACAACAAGTAATTGCCCGGATAGCTTTTGATCACAGCCCATATTTGTCTTGGGTTTGCAAGTTTGACGAAGATCACTGTCAGGGTGACGGCGGTGGCGGCGACGAGAAACGCGATTCCTTTCCAAGACGGCTTGATGCGCTTCAGCTCCGGTTTATCCACATCTACTGCTCCTTTTTTGTGAATTGCTCTCTCTTTTGTTTCTACATTATGGAGATAAACCCTTGTAGAAAGATGTCCTTTTCAGTATAATGTATGGGAAAGCAAACTGAAGAAAGGTCAAGGTATAGATACAGATGAAGAACTAATCCACTGCAAACCGATAACAGGGAGGCGTACAAACCCGGAACAGGCGGGTTTGCTGTCATGCTGTTTACTGCGCGAGTGGATAGTGTGTCTATACCGAGATGACAAGGGATCCCAGGGATCCTTGCGGCACTATCCTCTCCATAAAGGAGGGGTTTTTTTATGTTACTGCTGGAAGCAAAGCAGCTTAGGAAGTATTATGGAGACCGTTTGATCCTGGAAGTCCCAGATCTGAAAATATACAGTCAAGATCGAATTGGTGTGGTTGGCCCAA
>Ga0134093_1001172_pt1 | contig 26480 bp, 24 predicted proteins | sample 4_1taG_FD_94452 | JGI IMG/M metagenome (GOLD analysis project Ga0134093, IMG submission 94452) | Switchgrass degrading microbial communities from high solid loading bioreactors in New Hampshire, USA - 4_13_20_68_A1 metaG | ecosystem: Engineered > Bioreactor > Semi-continuous > Anaerobic >...
CCAGATGATTTTTCATTATAACCTCCTCCTTAATGTTAACGTGTGCATAAATAAGTAAAATAAAATTCATTTATATAAATACTTCTCATTAAACCGGGCAAAAGAATTACAGGCTTTTGGTGGATTCCCTCAGGACAAGTTCTGGCCTGAGTATGCATTCATTATCGGAAACAGGTCTTTTCTCAAGTATATCAAGCATAATTGAGGCTCCTTTCTGACCCATGAGCCTGCGGGATTTTCTCACTGTGGAAAGAGATGTTGACAGGTATTTTGAAAAATCCATATCATCAAAACCCATTATGGAGACATCTTCAGGGATTCTTACGTTCCATTTGCTGCAAGCCTTCATTGCGCCGACGGCCATAAGGTCGTTTGATGCAAAAACGGCTGTCGGGCGCTCTTCAAGACGCAGCAATGAGTCCATGGCTTCAAAACCGCTGTCGGGTGTAAAGCCGCCCTTTTTTATATAAAGATTATTTATGCTGATGCCGTTTTCCTTAAGGGCGTCCAGATACCCGTTGTATCTTTCCCTTGAAGTTATGAGGCTTTCAGGGCCTTCGATTATAGCGATCCTGGTATGGCCGCTTTTTATCAGGTACTCAATTGCGGCGCGGGTACCCGAATATTCATCGAAATATACGCAGGGCATATCCAGATCCCTTGAATTCCTGTTCAGAACCACAATGGGGACCTTGAAGGCATCCAGCCTGGAAAGTATCTTGACGTCCGATACATCGACGCTCACGAATATTATTCCGTCATATTTCTTTCTGGGGATAACGGCCTGTAAATCATCGGTATCGCTTAATTTCCTGAAGACCAGGTTGTATTTGTCTTCTATGACCTGGCTGATCCCATCGAATACTTCATACATGAAGCTGGTAGGCATATTGTCGGCCTGTTTGGAAGTAAACAGCCCTATGTTATAGCTCTTCTCGAGGACAAGGCCCTTGGCAGAAATATTGGGGACATAACCCAGCTTTTCGGCCAGTTCCTTTATACGCTTTCGGGTCTCTTCCTTTATTAGGGGGCTGTCGTTCAAAGCCCTCGACACAGTTGTATGGGACACATTTGCCAGTCTTGCGATATCTTTGATGGTTACGGCCAAGGTAATCCTCCTTCAATGTTAACGTGTGCACAACTATATTGTATCATGGGTCACGGAATATATCAATGGAATTGGGATAATTTCCAAAAGTATTTATGTAGTAACGGGACAGGCTATACAATTTGGTTCCGGTATTATATAATTTGATAAATTGAATGATTATGAAGGAGCAGGCAAATGACAGTTACCTTAAAGGAATGTACGCCGGATGACCTGGCTGTGCTTCAGGAACTTTCCTGCATAACTTTCAGCGATACCTTCGGTCACATGAACACGCCGGCCAATATGAAGGCTTATCTCGAGAAAGCCTTTAATGCCTGGAAATTGTATGAAGAGCTGTCAAACAGCAGCTCAGCCTTTTATTTTCTTTATGCCGATGAAAGACTTGCAGGATATATGAAACTTAATGAATATGAGGCCCAGACAGATATTTACGATCCGCAGTCACTGGAAATCGAACGAATATATCTTTTAAAGGAATTCCAGGGGAATGGTCTTGGCAGTTTCCTTATAAAGAAGGCAACTGATATTGCTGTCATGCGGAACAAATCATATATCTGGCTCGGTGTCTGGGAAAAGAACCATAAAGCCATTATGTTCTATCAAAAGCATGGGTTCTATATAGCAGGCAGGCATTCATTCTTTCTGGGCGATGAAGAACAGACTGACTACATAATGAGGAAAGATCTGGCGGTCCAGGGCTGAAGCAAAAAAAGACAGGGAAGCTGAAATCCCTGCCTTTTGTCTGTTCTTTTCCTATGCTGGGAATTATCCAAAAACGATAACTGCCTGTTTGTTCTTTATCCTGAGAAGGATTGTCTCCATAATTCGGAAGTAATGGTTCAGGTTTTTGGTTTCAAGGTAGGACGTAATCATATCCTGGCCGATTACCAGATCCATGTTTTGCGGCTCGGAGCACACAAGAACGGCTTTGTTTCCTTCCAACACCGGTGTGCTGTATATATTGCCGTCAAGAAGCCTGCTTATCCTGTCATATTCGGTGGTTCCCGTACCCGGCTGTATTCTCTGCAACTGGACAAACAGACCGGGACTTACGACGAGGGCTTTCCTTCCTGCAATCCCATTCTCGATGAAACTTGCCAGTCCGGCCGATATGTCCTTATAGGGATTTTCTCCTTCACTCCAGTCGGATATGGGCAGTTTGACAGTCCCGCCTTCTGTAAGAAGGCCTTTGTATCCGAATTCTTCATTGCCCAGGAAAATAAGTTCGTCCTCTTTAAGAGCGCATTGGGTAGCGGCATGGAACACCGGGGACAAGTCTACCGGCAGCCCCATCTGCCCGCTCATTTCCAGGTCCCTCCAGAGAAGCGAGAAGTCCTGGATGATCAAAGGAATATGCTGATATGTCCTTCCCTTGATGACCGAGATGTTTCCTTCGCTTTCCTCCAGTTCTGCCAGGTTGTCGACATTTATGCTTTGAATTCCTGCTCCGAGAGGGCCGTAAATGTTTATGAACCTTCTTCCTGTGAGAATCTTCCTTGCCGTTGATACTACGGCATCGTCAATTATCTCCCAAAGCTCGGCAGGAATTGGTGAACCTTCCCTTGCCAGGAAATCCATAATTCTCCCTCCTTATTTTCCTATCAGGCTTCCAACAGTGCTTTCGGATTTGCCGGAAGCCGGTCTTGGCGAAATATTCAGTTCCTCAAGCATTTCTCTGACTTCTTCCTGGCCTTCGGCGAAATGCCTGGCTTCTTCGGGATCAAGATGCTGAAGCAGGGTCATTAGTTCACCTACATGGGCTTTTTCTTCATCCCTTATATCTGCCAGCACTTTTTTGGCCAGAGGATCGTCAGTCGCCTGTACATGAGCGTCATAAACAAAAATAGCCTCAAGCTCCCCTGCAATGTTTAGCCTTATAGCCTGTATCAGCTCTTCTTTTGTTATTTTTCTCGGGATATTGCCTGCGAAGGGATTTGCAAAACTTGCCATACTTTAACCTCCTCTTTTCTTAAGAAACTTTTGTTCAATTGTATTTATACCCATATTATTCTGTTTATAAATAATTATGAAAAAAAGCATACAAATAAAGCCCTGGTATATACCGCATGACATAACAAGGGCTTTTTCAATAATATTTGTTGCAAAAATGCATCGTATCATAACAAATAAAGAACAGAGGACATATTTTTACCGGCAGGTTTATCTTTTTGCGCTGATATATTCGGCTGGGACAGTAACGTTTTTTATTTCTGTTTCCCCATTTATCACGCCAACCAGTATCTCTACACAGATGCGGGCAATTTCTGGTATGTTCTGCCTGATATAACTGAAGTGCCTGCTTTCGATGCCGTCAAAGCAACTGAGTTCCAATTGGCCGATCCGTTTGGGATAATGGTCTTCAAGTATTTGCATGACAAGTCTGGCCATTTCCTGGTTCGCGCAGAAAATGCCGTCCAGATTGTCAGCCCTGTCCAGAAAGCTTTTTATGTAAAGATATTTTTTTTCAGGTGCGTCAATGTTTAAGTCCACCATGCAAAAGTTATCGCGGTTTATTGGCACGTTATTGTCCAGAAGAGCGTCCTGAAAGCCCCTGACCCTTTCTGTCGTGACGCTGTTGTTGCTGTTTGGCGAGACAAAGACTATGTTTTTTCCCCTTTTTTTAATCATCAGGTCTACTGCGTATTTCGTGATTTCCATGTTGTTGGATGTGACCGTGTTGGCTTTTATCCCATACAGGTACCTGTCCACAAAAACAAAGGGGAACTGGTCAATGCTTAGTTTCAGGATATCTTCATTGTAAAGTTCCTTTTCGGTTGGGAATATGATCAGTCCGCTCACTCCATGATGGATAAACTTCCTGATGGCTTCAGACTCTTTTTCCTGGGATTCGCGCGTGATATTCAGCAGCAGCGAATACCCAGTTTTTGAGATTTCGAGTTCAATTGCATTGAGCAGTTCCTGGTCAACTTTCGTCTTCATTGTGGGAACAATAAGGCCAATGGCTTTTATCCGGGCAATCGCCCGCTTATGCCTGGAAATCCTGTATTCAGGAAGTTTTTCAAGCATATCGCTGCTGTTTACGAATGATCCTTTGCCTTTCACACGTACAATATAGCCTTCATCACAAAGGTATATCAATGCGTTTTTGGCAGTAATGCTGCTTACCCTGTATTTTTCGCAGATTTCGCTTTCGGACAATACCCGTTCCCCGGGTTTGAGGTCGCCGGAACAGATGGATTTGATGATATCATTGGCTATTTGCAGGTATAAAGGCAAGTTTTTCATATTTATTTCCCCTGAATACAGTTTTTACCTAATTTAATATAAAGAATATACTATTAAATAGTATATAGTTAAAGCCGTTAAATATCAATAATATCCATTATAATATAATAAGGTTAGTATATAACTTGGTATAAATATTTAGTATCATATCATTATGCATGCCTTTGAGCGGCAAACAGAAAACAACAGACTGTCAATAATCTCGTCAGTTATTTTTGGATGGGGAAAATGGATACGAAGAATTTAAAAATATGCGGGCCACGACCCGACTTTTACAGAGAGAATTATTTGCTTCTCAATGGAGAATGGGATTTCGCGTTCGATGACAATAATGTGGGGATAAAAGAGCGATGGTACTTAAAAGTTTCAGAGATTTACTGCCAACAGCGGATCTGATTCAACACATGGAAAGCAACTCACCAGATAAACCGAAACAATCCGCTGCTGGCAGTTTCTTTTTTTATAACAGAGATATGAAAGAAAATAACCAGAGTTATTTTTGTGACCGGACAAATTATAAACGGTTACAGAGATGCAGGTTATTATCCTGGAGCGAAATTCATTAAATACTTCATTTATCTGTTCATTTTATGATCCCTGTAAAGATTCTCGATTGATCTGTCATAAGTTCTTTCACCGGCTTTGGAAAAGAAGCATCCCGGCACTTCTCCGCTTCTGCGGTGATATGCGATGCATTCGCAGCATTTGCCGCGTCTTGAACATGAAACATACGTACATGTGCAGTTAATTGTGTTGTTACAAGCCATATCAGATCCTCCCGGAAGAAAAAATTGCCATAATCATTATAGTAAAAAACAATTTGTGCATCAATAAAGATTTACCCGGTAATCTCTCCGGCCTTTTCCAGGGATATTTTGGTGATGGCAGGACCTGTCAGTTCATATATCAGGGTGGCGCAGAGAACTACTGTACGGATGGTTTGTCCAAGTTCTGGAAGGGTGTTGGCTGCAATCAGGGAAAGACCTATGGCAACTCCTGCCTGGGGGACAAGTGTAAACCCAAGATATTTTTTGACAGGTTCTGACGCCTTCATAATCGCAGCTCCTATGTACGCTCCCGCAACTTTGCCGATTACACGGCATGTCACATAAAGAATGCCTATGATTCCTATTTTGGGTATGGCAGAAATATTCAATTCCATACCCGAAACGACAAAGAACATCAGATAAATGGGGGGAGTTACGGTGTCAACAAGCTTCAGGATTGAATTGCCCGCATCCGTTATATTGATCAGCATGGCCCCCATGCTCATACAAAGCAGCAATGGAGACAAATTCAGCATGGAAGCCAGGGAAGAACCGAGGAATACAAAAGCTGAAGTTATAATCAGCCGGTTTGAATCTTTTTTGAAATGCCGCAGCGGTAATTTAAACAGCAAACCAAGCAGTAAACCGAGAATAATGGATCCGATGATCTCAATGAAGGGCAAAACCATTGACATTACAACTGAGCTTTCATTGGGATTAAGAAGGCTGTTTACGACAGCCATTGCAAAGCCGAACGCAATAAGCGCAACTGCATCATCCAGTGCGACAACACTCAGAAGTGTTTCAGTAACAGGACCCTTTGCTTTATACTGTTTTATTACCATTACAGTAGCTGCCGGAGCTGTGGCGGAAGCAATAGCTCCAAGAAGCAAAGCAGTTTTGATATCAAATTTGAATAAAACCAGCACTAATGTCACAACAAGAGAAGCTGTCAATGCTTCGAATATTGCTATGACGATGGGGGTTAATCCTACTTTTTTCAGATAATTAAGCTTAAACTCTGATCCAATTGAAAAGGCAATGAAAGCCAGAGCCATTTCAGAAATAAGTTCAAGCTGTTTTGTAAGGTCAAGGGATATTAGCCTTAAGAGATATGGTCCGATCAGCAATCCTGCAATTAAATAACCCGTTACATTAGGCAGTTTAATAAGTTTAACAACACGACCGAAAATAAGCCCTGACAATAATATCAGTGCGAGAAAGAAAAGAGTATTTGGCTGCATTTGTTCAGAATTCAACTCCTTCTGCTGACAAAACAGGCAAGGTAAACATCACAGCAGTATCAGGCTGCGAAATGTCTCCTACTACCTGTCTTACTATTTTTTTTGCTACATCAATTTGTTCGTCTTTAAGTACCATGAATATGGTTTTGCTTTCTTTCCTGTCAGGATTAATCAGATGTCTAAGGGTTCCGAAGATAGGAAAATCTTCATTGGACTTTGAAAGTTCTCTGACCATTCCTGTGCTGCAGAGTATAGTTGCTCCGTGGATGCCGTTTTCCATAAACTTGCACAACAATGAATCGAGCAGTTCAACCTTATTCAGTACTATCAGCAAGAACTTCATACATCATCGCTCCAGTCTGTTTAATATACAAAATATAAAGCAACTATATTTTAGCAGCAGGTCATTTTCTTTTCAAATTCAACAGGCATTACGCTACATTATACAACATTAATTTGCAATTGAAAAATACAGATAACACCTGAAATTTCAGAAACTGCGGCAAAAATGGCGCAAGATGTTAAGCGTTTTTAATTTTTTTAATATTGTGAGTAATAGGATGAATTTTAAAGGAAAATGTATGCATTTTAGTCATATATATTTTCTGCTTATTTTATCATGAAGAATATAAATATCTGAAGTTCAGAAAATCTAATGTGTTATGATAGAAATAGTCAAAAGATAATTCCGATTGATTCTGTGATATTCAGACTGGTGCGGATGTTTATTATGGAAGGAGTAAAGGAATGAGCGACCAGAATATTTTTTGCCGTCCATTGGAATGAAATCATGAATCGACACCCTGCATACAGAAGGTACATTCATAAACCCGACTTCCTTCTTGTCAGGGCAAAAAAAGTGGCTGATCTTATGTCATGATTATAAACTTGAAATGTCGGTAATAAAGTCGATAATCAATGTTAATCACAATATTTTTGCAAGTCATTTTATGATTATCTTATTTAAATTGTGGTACATATTATTTAGGAAATTTTGCCTTTTATCAGCATGGGGAAAACCACCTGTTTAACATATAAGTCATCTGGTGTCATTGGTTGTTTCACAGCCGGAACTTAGGGGGGGTCGACATTTCAATCTGTAATTACATTTTAGTCAAAAATTATAATTTCCAGTTTGCATACGGATTTTTTGTCCTTGTCGGAATGGCATAGAAGCCTTATTAAGTATAATTGAGGCTATTTATGTGCACTCTTTTGCGTTCACTCGGAATTCCTGGATTATTTGCATGCTTCATATCCTCAAAGATATTTGGACCATCGGACAGCCGACGGGGAAGCTTCATTGCGATGGGACAATGTAACAGGAAATAGGAGTTGAAAGGAGAATATCCCATGAGCTCTGAAAAGCGGGTGAATAGAATAAGCCATACTGACCTGGCAAAAATCATTATGATAATTATCCTGGTAGCTTCGATAACATTTTTTGTGTATATAACAGGCGGAACCAAAAAGGTCTTTGTTCACTTGATGTATATTCCGACAGTTATGGCTTCCTGGTTCTGGGGACTATATGGCGGATTGCTTGCAGGAATAATTTGCGGTCTTTCTGCAGGTCCCCTGATGCCGCTTGACGTTGCGTCCGGCATTATGCAGGATCCGATAAACTGGATTTCCCGCCTGTTTATGTTCTCACTGATAGGAATTCTGACCGGGTATATGATTGACAGGATAAACAGACTTAATGAAGAAAAACAGGAAAGAAACCTGAAAAGCCCTTTTTACGACCTGCCTAATGAGAAAAAACTTTTTAATGATATTGAAAACTATATTAAAGAAGGAAAGCATTTTAAAATCATATCACTCAAACTGACCAACCTGAACGAAATAGAAAAATACGTCAGTCTGAAACTTGCATATGATATAGTTGACAGCCTGGCAAAAGAGTTAATGCATAATTGCGGGAAAAAGACCATTTATTCGTATGACAGGGATGAGCTTATAGCGCTTGCATGTGAAGATTGCAAAAACGGTTATGTGGAAAAAATCAGGGAAGTATTGAAGCGATACAACACTGCACCGGTTTCATTAAACGAATATAAAATCAGGGTTGGTTTGAAAGTAGGTGTTTATGTTTATCAGGGCGAGGATTCTTCACCAACCGAAATATACAACAAAGCCCGGATTGCTTATGAACAGGGAGAAGCAAAGGAATCAGGAGTTTATTATTATGACGACAGCCTGAAGAACAGAAGAAGGCATATACAGGATATCACCGGAGCCATCCTTGAATCCATCCAGAAAAAGGAACTTTTTGTAGTTTATCAGCCCAAAATCGATATAGTAAACAGTAAAATTTCAGGTGTGGAAGCGCTGGTAAGATGGAGAAGGGATGGAAAGGATCTTATAGGACCGAATATCTTTATACCCATCGCGGAAGAGATTGGGTTCATTGACAAGATATCGGAATTTGTTTTTGATACTGTAACATCGCAGATACGGAAATGGAAAAGCAAAGGTATTGACATAAAGTGTGCTGTAAACACATCCGTGCATGAACTCGTCCATGATGAACATACCTTATTGGCCAGGGAAACAATTGAGGCCAAAAATATCAAACGGTCCGACATAGAGATTGAAATTACAGAAAGGGCTATAGCTTATGATGACAGAAGGTTGATAGATAAAATGCACTACCTCAAGGAACTGGGATATTCATTGTCCATCGACGATTTTGGAACAGGGTACAATTCGCTGAAAAGCATCGGTGAGATACCCTTTGACAAACTGAAAATCGATAAGTACTTTATCGACAGGATCGATAAAATAGAGATAGCTGAGCTTATCAGGGTTTTTATAGAATACATGCATACATTGGGCAAGACTGTTATTGCCGAAGGAGTTGAGACCGAGGAGCAGCTAAATATCCTTAAAAAGCTGAACTGTGACGAAGTTCAGGGATATTACTTCAGCAAACCTTTGCTGCCGGACGAGTTCGAAACGTTTTACGCACAGTTTTGCCGGGCTAATATGCAAAGTGCGTAGAGTTGAGAAAAACCGATGCAAAGAAACCTCATAAAGAAAGAAGAAAAGAGCAGCCGGATGGCTGCTTTATTGATTCATCCAAAACTTCCACACAAAGTTCAGATAACAACATCTTTTCCAGTTTCAAATTGACGTATAATTTTGTAAGTAATAAAAACAATACCTGTGCAGATATTAAATTAAAGTGAAGTGGAGAATTTGAAATTCTAATAGGTAAATCTTCAAAGGAAAAAGTCCTGAAAGATACAGTCTATATAAACTCAACAAAAAAAATAAAAAGAAGGTTTACAAGAAATTCTACTTTCTCTGAATGTTTTTTTAAAGATTACTTTTTTAATGGCATGCCTCTCAGAAAGATTGTATCTTACCAGTGTACACCTTTTTCAGAAAAAGATTTGTCTGAATTGCTGGAGAGGTTAAACATAAGTTTGGAAGAGGAGTAATAAATAAACGGCGAATATATTCGCCGTTTATTCATATTATTTGTCGAAGTTTTGTTGCGCGTTTTTCAGATGATAAACTATTGAAGGCCTTCCGCCGGTGCTGTAGTCAATTGAATTGGTAAGGTAGTTGATTTCTACAAGATAATTCAGGTAGCGCCTTATAGTGACGCGGGAAAGTGAAAGCTCTGAGGACAGGGATTCACATGTGTGGCTGGTTTTATCGGAATTCCTGAGGTATGAAACAATCTTTTCAAGGGTGGCGGGCTGTATTCCTTTTCTTGCCATGTTGTCCGGCATTAAATGCATATTGAGCAGAGCGTCTATATCTTCCTGCCTGAAACGGTTCTTTTCCGATAACAGATTCTTCTTGTTCAGATATTTCTGGATAGCCTGATTGAATCTGGCGTTATTGAATGGTTTTACAAGATAATCTATAATGCCGTATTTGAGCATTTCGCTGATACTCATCACATCATTGGCGGCAGTAACAACTATGATATCGCTGTTTACTCCTGCCTTCCTGAGTTCCTCCACAAGTTTTGTACCGCCCATGACAGGCATGGTAAGATCAACGATTATTAAATCCACTTTATTGGACAATGCATACTCCAGTGCGTCTTTGCCATTATTGAATATGCCCTCGACTTTGATGCTGTCAAAAGCCTGAAGATAATGCTGGTTTATCTGGGCTACCATCGGGTCATCTTCAACAATGATTGCACGGATCATTTTACAGCCTCCTTTTTATCATTGCGTTTTTTCTCAATCAATATACTGATGCAGGTACCGTTGTTCTCTTCTGACTCAATGGAAATATGTCCTCCGCTGTCTCTTACTATTTGCTTGATAAGCGTTAATCCTGTACCACGGTTTATGCCCTTGGTGGAATATCTTCCCTGGAGGAGCTTGTTAACAGTCTCCCTGGACATTCCGACACCTGTGTCGTCAACAGTTATAAGGAGATTATCCTCCTTTTCTACAATGAAGAGGGTTATTTCACGGGGCGCAGATTAGTCTTTATGGGCATTTATGGCATCTATCGCATTCTCCACAAGATTTCCGATTATGGTCACAAGGGAAGAGGAGGACAGGAATTTGCTGTGAACCGGTACATAGCTTGCAGGAACCAGGTTAAACTCAATATTGTACTCACGGGCCCTGCTGATTTTTCCCAGTATCAGGGCTGCAAGCATACGGTTTTCTATGCGCTCCACTATGGTTTTGGAGATTGTCTCCTGTTCCACTGAAATATCAGTAATATATTTGATAGCGTCGTCATAGGCCTGGATTTGTATGAGACCAAGGATAACATGAAGCCTGTTCATGTATTCGTGGCTGTATGCCTGCAGTGCCTCAACGAAATGATTGACGCCTGTAAGCTGTTCGGCCATTTTCCTGAGCTCGGTCCGGTTCCTGAGAACCGCAATGGCGCCAAGTTTTTTACCCTCTTTAATTATCGGTATGGTATCCAGAACAATGTCAACTGTTCCTGAAGAAATATTCTGACCTTGTATGCCGATCCCTGTTTCGGCTGTCTGTGAAAGGTGGAGCATGGGAGCCAGTTCATTGATGTTTTCGCCCAATATGTCGTTTTTGTCAATGTTAAGCAGTGAGCGGGCGGTTTGATTGGTGAGAACGATTTTGCCGTTTGGGTCCACGGCTATAATACCTTCATCGAGGGAGTCAAATATTTCCTCCCGCTGTATGACCAAGGCCGCTATCTGCTCGGGTTCATATCCAAGCAGTGAATCCTTGATGTTGATTCCCAGAACCACGCTGATTGTAACACCTATTATCAGTACCAGCAGCCCAAGTTCTATCGAGGATATGATTATATTCTGCTTGTAGGATGTATAGTTTTCCATCAAAGTTGATGCCATGACAAATCCAATCTGCTCTTTGCCGTTGAAGTCATAAACAGGGTGAAAATAGCGGAATTGATAACCTCTGGTACCTGTTGCCCTTGAGGAGTAGCTTCTGCCGCTGTATACATCTTTTTCGTCTCCGCCTACGAAGGGTTTTCCTATAAGATCCTTGTCTATATGATAGACCCGTATACCATTCATACCGGCAATTGTGATAACATCAACGCCGTTATCCTCCGATACGATTGCATCTATGAAGGCATTCAGTTCGTCATTTGGCGATTTGTTTTTCAATGCCGAAATTACCATATTGTTTTTTGACAGGGTAAAAGCCATATTTCTTAAATTTGTCTCAGTGTATTCTTCATGCATGTCCGTGCTGATTTTCAGATGAAGCAATGTCGAGAGAAACATAACAAGTACAATGGACATAACATTTGCTATGAGGAGTTTTCGGCGTATCGATAAGGGACGCCTCGGTCTGAATGGTAAATTCATTCGGTTACTCCTTTCACAACCAGCGGCATGGGGAAAATTACGAATGTTTCTATTCAGTTCCTGAAAGGCCGGAACTGAAATATTGTATGGCTATATCTCTTACTTCCTTAGCGATTTCGGGAAGCAGGTTATACTTTATGCAAAGGTCGCCAAGCGAAGTATGTGTAAGGGATTTGTCCAAAGGAACATATGTCAGGTCTTCATCCCCGTTTTTCTTCGGCAGATTGTTTATTATAAGCTCCAGGGAATATTTCTCAATATTCTGCTCTTCACTGCCGGAAGTTGTTGTTCTTTTCCGTTCCGCATTTTTTTGGAGATCGCTGTAAATGCATAATATACCGCAGAGAGCTGCCGCTGATCCGAACAGTCTTATTACATTGTCAGGAACAAAAACAGCCAATAGAATGCCCGCCGCGAACAAAAGCCCGTACAGCGCCATCCGCTTTATATTCTGTTTATCCTTCCCGAAAGGATGGAGAGCTTTGTCGATCTCTTCGCGTATGCAATTTTCGCATACCGAACCTTCAACTTTTTTCCCAATTCCCTGGACCCTTTTTACGCCGCCAAAGCCACGGATATGCAATGTTCTTACAGTTATAAAGGAACGCAGGTTTTCTGCGTTCCCTTTGCAAATCATGCAGTGATACATATCGATCCATTCCTCCGGAATGTTGTCATTTGCTTTCTCCTCTCATCAAGGGCTTGATGCCGCCTGCGTTGAGTATCTTCATGGCGTAATCCGATATGGGTTCTATTGCGGCAGTTTCACCTGTTGAGAGGTTGGTCGCGGTTCTGCTGTCCATGTCTATCAGGAGTTCAGCTCCTTTTTGGGCAATCTTGTCAATTTCAGGGCATACGATTAACGGAAGACCCAGATTTATTGCGTTGCGGTAGAAAATGCGGGCAAAGCTCCTGGCGACCACACAGCCAACACCTCTGACCTTCAGAGCGATCGCTGCATTTTCCCTGCTGCTTCCGCAGCCGAAGTTCTTTCCGGCAACCACAATATCTCCATTGACAAATTCCTTCGAAAATTCGGTAGATGCTCCTTCAAGGCAATGCCGGGCCATCTCCTCGTGGTCGGTGACATCGAGGTATTGACCTGGGTAGATCTGGTCCGTATCTATATTGTCGCCAAAAACATGCATCCTGCCTTTTATTTTTCGCTCAACCATATTCTTTCCTCCATTATTCAATATTATCCCGAAGGTATGGGGTCGGGTCAGTTATAACCCCTGTAAGTGCCGATGCGGCGACTGCAGCAGGAGATGCCAGATAAATCATTCCCTTATTGTGTCCCATGCGGCCGGGGAAATTACGGCTGGATGAGGTAATACAGCTTTCGCCTTCGGCAATCAGGCCCTGATGGGTCCCAAGGCATGCCGCGCAACCCGGTGTCACAAAAGTACATCCTGCCTCGATGAGGGTTTGCATATAACCTTTATCTATGGCATCCTGCAAAGTTTTCTTTGATGCCGGAACCACCAGCATGCGTGTTCCCGGATTTATCTTTTTTCCCTTTAGAATCCGTGCAGCCACTTCGATATCTTCAAGACGGCCACCGGTGCAGGTCCCGAGGAAAGCCTGGTTTATGGGTGTGCCGATATATTCCGAAATGTCATGAACATTGTCGACGCTGAAAGGAGCCGCAATCTGCGGTTTCATATCAGAAACATCAAAGGTATGTTCCGCATGGTAAACAAAATCAGGGTCAGTTTCATAAATTGTATAACCGGTAATGTTCTTTTCTTTGAGAAAATCAAGCGTTACGCTGTCGGGATGTATGTATGCAGCTTTCGCACCCATTTCCGTAGTCATGTTGCAAAGTGCCATGCGTTCTGAAATACTCAGTTTGGGTATAAGGGAACCTGCAAATTCCACTCCACGGTATATGGCATAATCAGCTCCAAGCTCACCGATAACCTTCAGAATGACGTCCTTTGCATAAACTCCCGGAGGCAGTTCGCCCTCAAGATTGATCTTTATTATCTCAGGAACCCTGAACCAGAGCTTTCCTGTCTTTAAAATACATGCGATGTCGGTCGCGCCTGCTCCGGTTGAAAAAGCTCCGAATGCGCCATGGGTCGTTGTATGGCTGTCGGTTACCACTATAAGCCTTCCAGGAGCAGAGTATCCTTTGTCGGCAAGGATCTGGTGGCATACTCCTTCTCCGACATCCATCAGGCCCTCAATTCCCTGTTCCCTTGCAAACTGCCGGAATTGTTTCTGGTTTTCTGCCTGCCTTATGGTTGAGGCGGGAGCGTAATGGTCAAGAAAAATAACCACTTTATCCGGGTTGGCAACATTTATACCGCCTATTTCCCTGAAGGAGTACATGGCCTGGGGATACAAATCGTTAATGCCAGCAACATCGATATTGCAGTTTACAATTTCTCCCGTGGTTACTTTATCCACTCCGGCGTGGGCTGCCAGTATTTTTTCCAATGCGTGCATAAAACCACCTTCTTGTAAAAATTAAGAATAGTAAGCAGGACAGGGACGTTCCTTGTCCTGCTTTTCCCCGGTTTAAAACTCTGCTTTAACAGGACAGGGAACCGTCCCCTGTCACCCCCCAAGGACAAGGAATAGTCCCCTGTCAAACAAGTATGTCCTGTTATATTCAGAGCAGACCACCGAGCAACGACAGCAGCAAACTGCCTATGATCAGTATGATTGCTCCGCCCAGACGTGAGGATATCTGAGCAAATGGCATGAGCTCCATTCTGTCTGCAGCAGAGAGAACTGCAACGTCACCGGTACCGCCCATGTTGGACATGCAGAGACCTGCTGTAATACCGGATTCAACAGGATAGAACCCAACGAATTTTCCTACAAGCGCAGCGCCAAGGAATGCGCCGGCAACTGTTACAAGGCAAAGGACAAGGTACGTTACTGAGAATGTGGAGATGACGGTATTAAGTTCAAGATAGCAAAGTCCGATACCAACAAGCAGCACGCCGGTAAGATTCTTCATAATAAACTGGAACCACTGGTAGCATGCAATTTCAATGCTTTCGGGAAGGATGTTGAATATTTTGAAAATAGCAACGGTAATAATCATAAATGCGTAGGCATGGATGTTAACAGAGGGGACAAGCGAGTTCCAAACCTTGGCCACAATAAAGCCGAAAGCAAAGAAAGCAACTGATACGAACAGCCCTATACCAAGGTTCTTTATGTCTATCTTCTCACGCTTGGCCTGCATCTCAGGTGATATTTCCAGCTCTTTCGGATCGACGCCTCTTGATATAAGCTGACCGTGTCCGTTCATGCTTCTGCTTGTAAGTAATTTGACTACAAGACCTCCAAGCACGATTGAAATAGCGTTTCCTATTGCAACGGCAGGAGTCATGATGGATATAGCTTCAGCAGCCGACATAGTACCGGTACTTTCGAAGATTTTGGAAAGAGGTACTGCACCTGCTCCCATACCGCCGCCCATGATTGGCAGAGCTATGAGAAGAATGGTTTTTACAAGACCAAAACCTGTTACTACGCCAATTATAGCCGCAAATGCAAAAGATACGATAATTGCTCCGAATATGGCAGGGAAATACCTCGCAGCGGCTTTGACAAGCAATTTACGGTTCATACCAAGTATTGATCCGGTAATCAGTGCCGCAATGTAAAAGTCCAGAAATGCACCGGTAGGTTTAAAGAATGATGTAATGTTTTCAACAACATATTCGGGAAAGAAGCCCAGGTATTGCAAAAGTCCAACGCCAAATATAATTGCTATGGCTCCTCCGCCCAGATAAGAGTTAAGTATAGGTGTTTTGTCACCAATTTCCTGCAGGATTGTGCCTATAACTATCATAATGGCAAAAGTTCCGGCCATTCCTGCAGGCAGCACACCCATAAAGGTGGCAACCAGAACAAGGATTGAGAAAAGAGCGAAATAATACCATGGAATTCCATAAAGTTTGTAGGTTTTGGCTTCTGACATAATGAAGATCCCCACTTTCTTATTTTATTAGTGATTTTTATCTCAACACTGATATTTGCATATCAGTGCCCTGATACAATCAGATGATTTCCTGTCGTGGCTTTCTTGCTATTCCAAGTTCTTCCGCGACCCTTGCGACTTCATTTGCAACGGCATCGGCCACACGTCTGTCAAATACACCCGGAATGATGTTTTCCTCTGAAAGTTCATTATCAGGTATCAATGCTGCTATCGCTTTGGCTGCCGAGATTTTCATTTCTTCGGTGATATCAGTTGCTTCAACCATAAGTGCACCCTTGAAGATTCCCGGGAAGACAAGCAGATTGTTTACCTGATTGGGATAGTCGCTTCGCCCTGTGGCAACTATGCGGGCGCCGCCTTCTTTGGCTTTGTCAGGCATGATTTCCGGAATAGGGTTGGCCATTGCAAAGACTATTGCGTCTTTTGCCATGGTGGATACCATTTCGGGAGTAACGATGTCAGGGGCAGATACTCCTATAAAGACATCCTTGTCCTTGATAATTTCAGCAAGAAGACCGCGCTGATTATCCTTGTTGGTGATTTCAGCCATTTCAGCCTGGGCAGGATTCATCCATTCTTCTCCTCTTGCCAGTGCCCCTTTTCTGTCCACAAGCACGATATCTTTCGGCTTCATCTGGAGAAGCAGTTTGCATATGGCGATACCTGCCGAGCCGGCACCGTTGATAACGATACGTGCATCTTCCCATTCTTTGCCGACAACCTTGAGGGCGTTGATCAGCGCTGCCAGGACAACTATAGCCGTTCCATGCTGATCATCATGGAATACCGGGATGTCCAGTTCCTCTTTAAGGCGCCTTTCGATCTCAAAACAACGAGGTGCCGAGATGTCTTCAAGATTGATGCCTCCGAAAGTAGGAGCCAGATATTTTATTGTCTTTACAATCTCATCCACATCCTTGGTATCAAGGCAGATCGGGAAAGCGTCTATACCGCCGAATTCCTTAAACAGAAGGGCTTTTCCTTCCATAACGGGCATGGCGGCTTCGGGACCTATATCTCCCAATCCCAGAACTGCCGTTCCGTCAGATACCACTGCGACGGTACGGCTTTTGATAGTGTACCTGTACACGTCATGTTTGTTGGCGTGTATTTTTCTGCAAGGTTCTGCGACACCTGGCGTATAAAGAGTCGAAAGTGCATCGCGGTCCGTGACTGAAACCGTCGGCACGACTTCGAGCTTTCCGCGCATGCGTTCGCAGATCTCAAGACTTGTTTTGTTATAATCCATCTCCCACTCCCCCAAAAAGTTAATTCTTGTCTAAATTGCAATATAGCATTTGGAATTGATGCGTTAATTTTAGCACCTTACACAATGGATAAGAACCTTAAAAAAATAATTAAAGAGTTATGTGATTAAAAAAAACAGAGAATTTTGGATAATTTTTGTATGATATTAATAGCATGTTTGGAATATTTCCAGAATATTTATGAAAAGAGGGCTGACAAAGTCGGAAATTATCACTTTGTGGTAATTAAAGTCATAAAAAAGTCAATAATGTCTATAGGAGTATGGGAGGGAAACTATGTTTAAATGGCTACCTGAAAAGGGAAAGTATTTGATTGCTTTCGTACCGTTCTTAGTGTTTATCGTTTCTGCTCAGTTGACAGCTTACAGCCCGACCCTGATGTACACTTTTTATTTGACCAATATTCTGATAGTTGTTCTGTTTGACCTGTGGTCAAATATCAAAAAAAATAAAAGGACAGGTGACCTGGTAAATGTGGCCGAGGAAATCGCAAAGGGTAATCTCAGGATTGAGATAGGTTTGGGCAAGGGGACCAGAAGGAATCTGGACAAAATCCAGGAAAATCTTAAACAATTAATTAAAATCTATTGCGATTACGGATATGATCTGGAAGCAATAAGAGAAAAACAAAAAAAGATGTTATCAAGGTATAAGGAAATAGCCCTCTTTTTCATAACAGATGAAACAGGTCAGCAAATTTACAACTCTCTGGAACAGAACCTGGTAAACAATTCAGACAGAAGCTATTTTATTCTGGCAAAGCAGACAGGAAAACCTCAAATCTCCGATATTGTAATTTCAAAAGTAACAAATAAGCTTGCAATAGTGCTTGCAGTACCATATTTCCGCGGGAGTGAATTTGCGGGAATTTTCTCAACTACAATTGATATGCAGGCTGTGAGCACTTCAGAAGAAAAGCTCGGCAAATAAACTTGAAGAAATAAACCGGGCGGTAAAGGAAGACGGCATTATTGTTGATTCCGGAACAAAAACGGTAAACGGCGTGGTTGCTTCCCTGAAGGAGATAACGGACTTTGTGAATGCTGTGAATGTGCGGGTTTCCACCATTACTTCAGCCATTAACGAAGTCGCCAGGGAAAGCCAGAATTTAGCTTCATCAGCCAGCATAATCCAGTCAAAAGCAAAGAATGTATCGGAAGAAATTCAGAATGTATCATCAGCCGCCGAAGAACAGACAGCAGCCATGCAGGAAATAGCGGCCGCATGCCAGACCCTGACGGGGCTGTCGAAGAATTTGCAAAGCATGGCCAACCGCTTTAAGGTTTAATTGAAATAGTTAAGATACTTTTTTCATAATATTGTTTTCGCTGTATCTCCTGAATTGGAAAAGTCTTGATGGCATTGGTCTCAAGACTTTTTCTTTTTGTTTGTTTTTTTAGGATAAATGGAGGTTTGTACATTAACTTCTTATATGATATATTTTTTTAAGATTCTTAAAGGAGTGACATTGCTTGATCAAAGACAGAATTATCTGCGGGGATGCAATAGAAGAGATGAAGAAGCTGCCTGATAACTGTATTGATTTGATCTTTGCCGACCCGCCTTACTGGATGAGGGTTGAAGGGGTTCTTATCAGGGTGGAAGGTACGCCCTATGACGGCTGTGATGATCACTGGGATAATCAGTTCGAAACAACAATGGATTACAATAACTTCACAAGGCAATGGCTGAGTGAGTGCAGGAGGATATTGAAACCCGACGGTTCCATATGGGTAATCGGGGGGATGCAGTGCATCTATTCCATAGGCGCAATAATGCAGGAACTGGGGTTCTGGTTCATAAACGATGTTATCTGGCACAAGAAAAATCCGACTCCCAATTTTATGGGAACCAGACTGAACAACAGCCATGAAACCCTGATCTGGGCGACCAAATCTGACAAGGCAAGGTACACGTTTAACTATAAAACCGCCAAGGAGCTTAACACCGATAATGTTGAGGAAGAAGATTTCAGAAAAGGTGTCAGGAAGCAGATGGGGTCAGTCTGGAGGATAGGTATCTGCCAGGGCAGCGAAAGAATAAAAAATGATAAGGGGGAGAAGCTCCACTCAACACAGAAACCGGAAGAACTGCTCTACAGGATTATTGCGATATCTTCAAGAATAGGGGATCTGGTTTTTGATCCGTTTGGTGGCACCATGACGACGGCAGCGGTCGCAAAAAGGATGGGAAGGCATTACCTTACCATTGAAAAGGAACCGGAATACTGCGAGTACGGTGAAAGGCGACTGAGCAGCATAACGCCGGTAATAGGGAATATTGAAAAGGCAGTTTTTGATGAAAAGCCATTGCGGGTAACAATGGAAGAAATGATAGGCGCGGGGTATTTCACAGTAGGAGAAACCTTTTATTTGAAAGACTTTACTGAAGGCGGCAAACTCCAGCCGGACGGGAAACTGCTATATAACGGAGAAATCATCGACATGCACACCTGCGCCGCCATGGTCAAAGGCTCAAAATCACGCAGGCTTAACGGTTTTGATGTATGGTATGTTCTCAGGGACGGCAAGCTTGTAAGCATAGATGATATCAGGGAGGAGTACAGGAGATTTAAGATGGGGGAGTAATAAGATCAGAGCCAGTTTGAATGAACAGATCATTTGAACTGGCTCTATTATTGACTGCAGAATGTCATATATGTTTCCTTGATAATGTCACATGAATTGATTAAGGTGGCATTAATTTTTGTCCATATATGATACAATTTATAATCATAATATTTATTAACTACAGCCGGATTATAATGTCAGGGTGGGTATTATGATAATCTTTAAGATATTTAAGGCCAAATTCAGAGATATAAAAATAAGGCAGAAGATAATGGCGATATTCCTTCCACTTATAATACTTCCGCTGTTGGTCCTGGGTTTGGTCGCCAGGTATATGTCCACAAAAACCCTGACGGATAAGACCATAGAAAATACCCTGGGAAGTTCAATGCTGATTGCAAAACAGAGCGACGATACGCTCGACAAGGCTGAGAATTGTGCTGATCTTCTGGCTGTGACACTCAATACTGTGTTCCGCCAGATTTAAGAATCCAAAGCACCTGTAACGGCAATAGAGCGCCGTAATCTGATACAGAACCAGCTCAGCTTTATCCTTATGGGATATGACGTCGTCGATTCTGCGGCTTTCATTGACAAGAACGGAGAAATCTTTTCGGTCAACATGTATCTCAGGGATCTGTATATAAATCCCTCGTACCAGCCTTTGCTGAATGTGATTGCCGGAACAAGCGGCATAAATGTTTGGTTTCCAATGCAGAAAAGAGATATTCTGACCGATAACAGCGACGCTGCTGTCCTGACATTGGGGAAAAAGGTCAACAGGATCGAAACAGGAAATGAACTGGGCACTTTATTTCTGAATGTAAAGGAAGACCGTTTCTCTTCCATTTTTGAGAACATTGAAAAAACAGAAAACAAGATTTTTTTGATAACCGATGAAAATGGAAATATAATTTCAGCATCAGATAAAAATCTTCTTTTCACTCCCATTGATAGGGTTATAGGTGAATGGGACGGACGGAAAAATCCCGATTTCGACATAAGAAACCTCAGTGACGGAAAACGAGTGTTGTTGACAAAAATCAGCCTAAACAAGGGGAAGTGGAACCTGGTAAGCATCATAGACATGGAAATACTGACAAAGGATATTAGGGAGATTTCCAAAATTATTCTATGGATAATCGTTATATGCTGCATCATTGCCTTTGGCGGCGATGCGCTCCTTTCAAATGTTATTGCCACTCCGATATTAAAACTGACCCGGGTAATGGCCAGAATACATGAAGACAGATATGAGACAATAGTCCAAAGACATGGCAATGATGAAATCGGAAATCTGGTTGCCGGCTTCAATAAAATGACAAACAAAATAAAAGAATTGATTACCAAAATTGAGGAAGAGCAAAAACAAAAAAGGGAATATGAACTGTCGCTGTTACAGTCCCAGATCAAACCGCATTTTCTGTACAATACCCTGGACGTCATCTATGTCCTGTCGGATATGGGATGCAGCAGGGAGGCAAAAACGGCAACAAAGGCACTGGCCGATTTTTACCGGGCTTCACTAAGCGGTGGGAATGAAATAATAACTATCCGGCAGGAAATTGAAATGGTCAAGAATTATCTGCATATTCAACATTTCAGATACAAAGATATATTTGATTATAAAATAGACGTCGATGAAAGCATTATGAAATATTGCATATTAAAGCTGACGATACAGCCTTTGATCGAAAACGCCATCTATCACGGAGTAAAAAATAAGCCGGATCTTGGACATATAACAATTGAGGGATCTGAAGAGAAGAACTGTATCATTATCAATGTCATTGACGACGGAGTGGGAATGTCAGAACAAAAGTTAAGGTCCATACTGGACAATGCAGAGAAAAAAGGAAAGTCTTTTGGCCTTGCTTGTATACATAATCGCATCAGACTGTTTTTCGGAGAGAAATATGGACTTGAGATAAGCAGCCAAGAAGGTCAGGGAACGAAAGTAACGGTGAGGATACCCAGGCTTGAAGGAGAGGTGGATTAAAGTGCTGGAAATTATGATTGTTGATGACGAGGCTCTGTTCCGTGAACATTTGAAAACAGTCATAGACTGGGAGTATTACGATTTTAACATAGCCTGTGAAGCCAAAAACGGGAAGGAAGCCCTTGAAAATATGGAAAAACACAATGTGGACATCGCCCTTGTGGACATAAAAATGCCTTTTGTTGACGGTCTTGAGTTTTCCAGAATCATCAGGGAAAAAGGCTATGATACAGAAATCGTGCTGATTACGGGTCACAATGAGTTCGAATATGCAAAACATGCCATAAAAATAGGGGTTTCCGATTATATACTAAAACCTTTCGATAAAGAGGAACTGATACTTACTCTGCTCAACATAAAAAGAAAAATAGAAAAAGCCCGCAGACAATACGAAAGAGAAAGTATTTACAAGAAAGGCATGAGGGAAATCTTACTGAACGGCCTGGTTTCAAATACCATGATGGGTACTGAGGAAAGCATCTTCAAGCATTTTGAAATCATGGATATAAATCTCCGTCCTGGCCTTTTCAAGGTGTTAGCTGTGGAGATGGACAACATTGGCCAGACGATTGCGGATTCCGAGGATGTGGCGCTTTATAAGTTCGCCATCGCCAATATATGGGATGAGATTGCCAGCGAAGAGTTTATTACTGTAACCTTTAACGGCCAGGAAAACAGGGTGGTTTCGATACTCCAGGTAAACGATGAGGAAAAAGATGAAAAGAGACTGCTCCACTATTTGGAAAGGTTATGTGAACTGGTCAGAAAATACCTGCATTTCACCATAACGGTGGGAGTGGGCAATATCTGCGACAGACTGATTAAAATCAGAGATTCTTATAAGGAAGCCCTGATTGCCCTGCAGAACAAATATGTTATTGGTGCCGGGAAGCCCATCCTATACCGGGATTTAAGCCAGAAAGGCTTTAACATAGGCTTTTTTACGGCCTCGCTCAATGAGGAGATTCTTTATCACTTCAGGTCCCAGGAAAAAGAGCTTACAAAGGATAAGCTTCAGAGTGTTTACAGGTACATTATTGAAAACAGGCTTACAATGGATTATGTTTATTCAATATTTATGGGGCTGGTTTCCCTGTGCCTTTCCTACCTTGAAGACCAGGGCTATGAAATAGAAGATGTGTTCGGAAAGAATTTCCTGCCTTTTTCAGCGGTAAGGTCGAAAACTACCGTAAGAGAGTTGTATGAATGGATTACAGTGATATTTGACAAGGCAATGGATTACAGCAGTACCAATAAAATGTCAAGGTCGAGGAAAATTGCCCAGGAAGCCAAGCAGTATATCGACTGCTACTATTATAACGAGGACCTTACTGTAGAAATGATTGCCGAAAACCTGTACATAAATTCAAGCTGGCTGAGGACGGTATTCAAAAAAGAGATGAACATGCAGATTTCAAAGTATATCCTGGCTGTAAGGATGCAAAAGGCAAAGGAATTTCTGAAAAAGAAAATTAAAGTATCGGATGTTGCAAACATGGTAGGCTTCAGTGATCCCGCGTATTTCAGCAAGGTTTTCAAAAAGTATACGGGCATGTCCCCCACTGAGTATGAAGCAAACTTTTAATTTATTGAATTCAGACGATATTTACAAAACTCTCGCGAAAATTACATTCAATTAAACGGCGGTATCTCCTAAAATTAATTTGTCAACAGCTGATATCACAAACAATGGGGTACTGCCTATGAACAGTATAAGAAAAAACAAGAAAGCGATAATTCTGTTTACAGCTCCTGCACTTCTGCTCTATACGCTTGTGGTCATTTATCCTATTATTCAGACATTCTGGAGGAGCTTCTACAAATGGGACGGGTTAAGCACACCCAAATTCATCAATATTCGCAACTATACCAGAATATTTTCCGATCATGATTTTTATATTTCCCTGGTCAATGGATTGAAATTCTCGCTTGTACTGGTAGTTTACCAGATAGGGTTGGGTGCGTTTATAGCCTTCACATTGTTCAGGCTGAAAGCCGGAAAAGCCCGGTTTTTCAGAAACTCATTCTTTGTTCCTGTGGTGCTTTCAACCACGGTAGTCTGCCAGTTGTGGCTGTCCATTCTTAACGGTCATTACGGGCTGCTTAATCAGGTGTTTAAAGTACTGGGTATAAATTATGCCCAGGACTGGCTGAGCAGTTCATCCACTGCCATATGGGTCTTGGCTTTTGTAAACGCGTGGCAGTTTATGGGCTATCACATGGTTCTGATATATACTGCGGTTAAAGCCATACCTGAACATTTCTTTGAGGCTGCAGCCATTGATGGAGCAACATCGTTACAGACACATTTAAGGATAACTTTCCCGCTTCTGGCGGAAACATTCAAAATCTGCCTTATATTCGCTGTTACTGGAGGTCTTAAGGCTTTTGAACAAATGGCCGTCATGACCGGAGGCGGACCCGGGACTTCGACTTTTACACTGACCTATTTCATGTACAGGGCAGCCTTCAGACTGAATGAATACGGATATGCCTGTACCTCGGCAACCATACTGGTAATTGAATGCCTTATTTTCACAATAATCATCAACCGCTTTGTCGCAAGGGAAAGAATTGTCTATTAGGAGAGAATCATTATGAGATCAGCAATATTCAGGTGTAAGACTGGTATCGGTAAGACAGCAGTAAATGTATTCCTGACATTTTACCTGGTAATATCGGTATATCCCCTTATATGGATGCTGATGTATTCCTTCAAGGACAACAGCGAAATTTTTGTAACCAATCCTTTTGGGTTTCCGAAAACTATTCGCTGGGAGAACTATGTAAGGGCCTGGACAGAATTTGATGTGGTCACATTTTTCTTAAACAGCGTATTTACAACTGTCATTACCATAATTGCCACAATACTTTTAAGCCTTATGTTTTCATATGCCATAGCAAGGTTGGAATGGAAATTCTCTGGGTTTGCGAAATTGTACATAAGTATTGGCCTGTTTGTTCCGGTCCAGATTATTCTGCTGCCCCTGGTCATCCTTGCGAAAGAACTGCACTTTGCCAATACAAGACTTTCCCTGATTATTCCATATATTGCATTTGAACTTCCCGTTTCGTCAATGATCTTTTACGGCTTTCTGAGATCCATTCCCAATGAGCTTGAGGAAGCGGCAGCGCTGGACGGCGCCAATGTTTACAGGACTTTCTTTTCAATAATCCTGCCTATGGTTAAACCTGCCATAGCAACAGTTGCGACCTTTATATTCCTGTTTGCCTGGAATGAGTTTACCATGGCTTATATAATGATTTCCAACAACAAACTGAAAACCCTCCCCGTAGGTCTGCTGAGCTTCCAGGGACAGTTTGCCACAGATTGGGGAGCCATGGGAGCCGCGCTGGTAATCTCCAGCATTCCTACAATACTTGTATATGTGTTCTTCAGCGAGCAGATAGAAAAATCGCTGACTGCCGGGTCGGCTCTCAAATGAGAATGGTGTCCATCGTGCAAAATATTAGAATCCTGATTTTTTGATATGGATTTTAATATTGTAAATAAATTGTATTTGAATAAGAGGTATCTGAATGAGAAAGAAAATGGCAAAATTTATGTGTATCCTTCTTTCACTGTTATTGCTATTCTCAGTCACAGGGTGCGGAAAATCGTCCGGAAACACATCCGGAGAGCTGTCCACAGAGACATCCTCTGTTCCCGCAGCTCCGTAGGACAGCGCTTCGAACGCGGCAAAGGAAGAAAAGGTAAAGCTGAGAATTTACACGAACTATACAGATGATTCGGAAAAACTCCCTTATGACTACATGGTAGAAAAAATGAAGGAAATAATGCCCAATGTGGAGCTGGAACTTGAAATCGCAGCGAGGGACGATAACCAGAAGCTGAAGACGTATGCTGCAGCAGGGAACCTGCCCGATATTTTCAATACAAACCTGGATGCCATAAGGACATTTCAGGCTTCCAACAATATCCTGATATTAGACGATTATGCGAAAGAGTTTAATGTGGATGAGGTATTCATACCCACTGCCAGAAGTATGCTTTATGATGTTGACGGACATATCTATGCCATCCCAACCGGCGGTGGACAGTGGGTAGCAAGCGTATTCTACAACAAAAAGGTATTTGAAGAAAATGGCGTAAAACCTCCTGAGAATTATGATGAATTCCTGGAAGCTGTAAAAGTTTTCGATAAAAAGGGCATAATTCCTCTGGCACTGTTTGCCGTTGAAAAATGGCCCGGCGTTCAGTTGTTTGATTTGATTGCATCGAGAGTAAATCCAAAAGGTATAAAGGCTTTGGACAAAGGAGAAGCAAAAGTATCCGATCCTGCATACAAACGGGCTGCAGAAAAGGTTTATGAGCTAGTAAATGCCGGCCTGCTCGGAAAGGGCGCATTCAACAGGGGATATGATGAGGCTCTGGCACTTTTCACAGAGGGTAAGGCTGCAATGCTGATGAACGGTGCATGGGCAGTTCTCGACATAGGTCCCAAGATGGGAGATAATGCAGGTATATTGTACTATCC
>Ga0134093_1001191_pt1 | contig 26095 bp, 24 predicted proteins | sample 4_1taG_FD_94452 | JGI IMG/M metagenome (GOLD analysis project Ga0134093, IMG submission 94452) | Switchgrass degrading microbial communities from high solid loading bioreactors in New Hampshire, USA - 4_13_20_68_A1 metaG | ecosystem: Engineered > Bioreactor > Semi-continuous > Anaerobic >...
GACCCCTTAAGGTTGTCCCTTTTTTTATTATAAAGAATTATCAGGAAGAGCACAAATTAAGATTAGGTTACGCTTCTATGAGTATTATTACACTTTCCCTGAATTTGTATACTTGTTTTTCCTGTTTTTATACAAGATAATTCAGGATATTTACCACTTTTCCTCCCTTGAAATAAACCCTCGGAATTCGTTTGCCTATGATACATACCACCTCATAAGGGATGGTACCCATAAGGTCTGCGATATCATCAGCCGTTATTTCATTGTTGCCCTGCCTGCCTATGAGAACTACTTCGTCCCCTATCGCAACATCGCCCTCTATATCCGTGACATCAACCATGAGCTGGTCCATGCAGATGGCGCCTACCACCGGCGCATATTGCCCATTTATCAGCACGTGGCTCTTTCCCGTCAATAGCCTTGAATATCCGTCAGCATACCCTACAGGCACAGTCGCGATTTTGGTCAGCCGTTTTGTGATAAATCTGCGGCCATAGCTTACACTGCAGTCCCTTTCTATCCATTTGACCATTGAAACCTTTGCTTTCAGGGACATGGCAGGTTTGAGGTCTATTACGCTCCGGTCCACTTCCCTGGAGGGATAGATACCATACAGTATTATTCCCGGCCTGACCAGTTCCAGGGTATATTCCGGATACTGCATTATGGCAGCGCTGTTGGATACATGTCTTATCGGAATGAGAATCCCGATTCTGTTCAGTTCATTTATGATACTGTCGAACAGTTCCATCTGATGCCGGGTAAAAGACCTGTCTTTTTCGTCAGCAGTCGCAAAATGAGTAAATATGCCTTCTATAACTATGCCGGGCATCTTCTGGATAGCCACAACCTCTTTAACAGCGCTGTATCCGGGCAGGAACCCTACCCTCGACATTCCGGTATCAATCTTGATATGTACATGAATTTCGGCATTATTCCTTACAGCCACATCCGAAAGCATTCTTGCCATTTCATTGCTGTAAACCGTCTGGGTAATATTGTATTTCACCAGCTCGTCGGCTCTTTCGGGATTTGTGTGGCTCAGGACCAGGATTGGTACTTCCACACCTATTTTCCTCAGTTGTATCGCTTCATCCAGCATGGAAACGGCAAGCCTTGTGGCGCCGTTTTCTATCATTGTATTGACGGTTTCAAGGACCCCATGCCCATAGGCATCGGCCTTGACTACGGCCATAATCTCGGTCCTTTTTCCTACGAGCCTTCTGATTTCCCTTACATTGTGAGCAATGTTGTCAAGATTTATTTCCGCCCATGCACGGGTAAATTTGTAATCCAAACGACCACCCTCTGTCCGTCGGAATATTTTTGTTTTTACCTATTTATTCAATAATTTGAATGCCTCCGGAATATTATCCGCAATATCTGAGGCAGTAACACCACGGCGGCCTTTTTTGTCCCCTGCGATTTCTCCCGCAAGTCCATGGAGAAATGCCGCGGCACATGCAGCTTCGTAAGGGAGCATTCCCTGGCCGATGAAAGAAAGGATCATACCGGCCAGCACATCACCCGCTCCGGCAGTTGCCATACCGTCATTGCCTGTCGGATTTATGGCAACCCGGCCGTCATTGGAAGCAATGACTGTCCCGGCGCCTTTAAGAACCACATTCAGTCCATATTCATCAGCAAAGTTTCTGGCAATTGTAATCCTGTCACGCTGAACTTCGTCCGTGGATTTTCCGGTCAGTCTTGCCATCTCTGCCGGATGAGGGGTAATGACTGCCTCTCCGCGGATATTTTCCAGGAGGGTTTTCTCCTTTGCCATTATATTTAAAGCGTCGGCATCAATTACCATCGGTTTTTCACAGACTTCCACCACTTTTTCCAGCAGGCGGTGGGTATCCTCATTGCAGGTAATGCCCGGACCTATTAGGACGGCATCTGAATCGGCAATCAGATCTTTGAGCAAAATTCCGTCCTCAATATACAGATGCCCCCCTTTTACAGGCATTGGCACCAAAATTGCCTCGGGCACCAGCACGGAGACGATTTCGGCACAGTTTTCAGGCACTATTGCCTTTACAAGCCCGCAGCCGGTCCTGTAGGCCGAACTGCAGGACAGATAAGCAGCGCCGGTCATTCCCCTGGAACCTGTTATGGAAAGGACTTTCCCAAAGGTGCCTTTGTGACCGTCTGGCGGCCTTACCGGCAGAAGCCCGGCAATATCTTTTTTCTCCAGTAAAACGGGAATGTCAAGGTCTTCGGCAAGGCTGTAAGGTATACCGATATCTGCCACGGTAAGTTCTCCGATATATCCTGCGCCGGGGAACTGGACCATTCCGGTTTTCGGAAGAAAGAAAGTCACGGTGGCATCCGCCTTTACAGCTTTCCCCCTGACTGTGCCGGTAAGTCCGTCTATACCGGACGCGATATCAATTGACAGAACCAGACGAGCTTTCTCATTGATTATGTCAATAACCACGGCCCAGATACCTTCCACATCGCGGTTCAGTCCCGTGCCCAAAAGACCGTCTATGACAAGATCGCTTATCTCGCAGGAATTTTCAAAACGACTTATGGAATCTTCATCTATTACCTGGATGTCAACACCCATATTGACAAGAATTTTGGCGTTTGTATATGCGTCCTCAGCAAGATTTCTGAGTTCACACATGCTGAAGACAGACACATTGTATCCCAGATTTATCAGATGCCTTGCTGCTGCGAATGCATCCCCGCCGTTGTTGCCCGCTCCGGCAGCTATTGTAATATACGGATTTTCCTTGTTTTCAAGCATGCTCACCGCTTTGCTGGTAACGCAGAGAGCAGCGTTTTCCATAAGGACAATTCCCGGTATCCCCAGTTTTTCAATGGCTGTCCTGTCAATTGTCCTCATTTGTTGGGGTGTTATCAGTTTCATTTTTCAATTCCTCCAGCCCAAATTTCTCTTCAAGCCCTTTGACCTCTTCAACACCGATCAGTCCGGTAAGATCAACAGCATATTTTGTCCAGTCAAAGGTGATGCTTTCCAGTTCCTCTTTCAGCAATAACTCCCTTTGCCTGAGCTCATTCAGCTCATTTACTATATCCTGGGCCCTGTCGCGGTTTGCTTTAAGTGTCCTGAATATGTATGCCACCGAGCTCTGTAAAAGTTCCAGATTGGCCCTTTTTAGCTCTTCATCCAGTTCCTCGGTTTCTTCCATAATATCATTTATACGTCTGTTTATTCTTTCAATTTCCTTTTTGCACTCCTTGAGCCTTTTCTTTGCCTCCTCGTTGTCATTTTCAAAGGCCTCCCGGGTAAGGCTGATGATTTCATTCATCAGTTTCCGCTTCTGCGGCTCAAGACTTTCCTGCTCCTGCCTGAGCAATGCCTCTTTCTTTATGAGTTCATTCATGGCTCTTTCAAGCTGTTCTATTTCTGAATTCATTTTAATGTTAACGAACAACTTTGTCCATCGTTCGTCAATTGAAAGCCTTGTAATATTATTTTTTCTTAATATTGAGGGATCAAAACCGATACCGCCGTCATCCTGGTTTTTTCGGAAAGAAGGCCCTTTATCAGTTTTTCGTCTGAAAATCCACATATGAATTCCTCCGGACAAATTGTAGTGTGGGAAAAAATGGTTCTTCTAAATCAACCTGCAGCTTAGTATATCATTAGTGAGAGAATTTCCTTGTACCGGATCCGGTACCCCTCTGAGTATTGCCCGGTACAGAGGTTGTCATGGAACAGAAGGATTTCAGAAAATTATTTTTCCTTCATGCAAAAATGTTTGTAAATGACAAGCGCAAACTTGCCGCACTCTTATTATCGGCTTTTTTCCTGCTTGCTTTTATCGTCTTTGCCATTCTCCTGAACAATTTGCTGAATTCCGCCACCATTTATGACGGGGTGTTTATTGGAAACAGGAACATGGGCGGGTTCACAAAAGATGAGGTGAGATATTATCTGATCAGGGATTATTCTGACATTCTTGATAAAGTATATTTTACACTTGAGTGCGACCAGTTTTCGCGGACTTACAATGCAAAACAGGCCGGTCTTGTCCCTGATATTGATGCGACAGTTGAAAAAGCCTGGTCAATAGGGAGAAAAGGAAGCGCTTTCAAAAGACTCCTCCAGATTTTTAAGCTCCGGAAAGAACCTGTTTATATTGATCCTGTGATTGATGCCTCGGGAAGTGATTTTCAAACATTCATAGAAAATATCCTCAGTGAAGTAAACAGGGAAGTTATCCCCCATGACATCATTATTCTCGAAGACAGGGCAATACTTTGCACCGGAATGCCGGGTAAAAGAGCAAATGAGGATAAGCTCCGGCAGGACATAATCAATGCCGTGACAACCCTGCAAAATAAAAAAATTGGGATTGAATTCACAAAAACATTGCCACCCCCCATCGATTTCCAGGAAGCTCTGGCAATATTGAACAAACAACCTGTAAATGCGGCCTTCAAAAAGACCTCAAGAACCACATACGAAATTACTCCCCATGAGATGGGCCGTTACATTGACAGCACAAAACTCCTAGAAATCATTAACTATGTTGAAAACCGCGAAACTGACGAATATGAGGAAATAATACTTCCCGTTGAATTCATCCCTCCTGAGGTTACGAAGGAAGAGCTTGAACAGAAGTTATTCCGGGATACCCTTGCTTCCTATACGACCTATTTCAGAACCGACACCCAGAATAACATGAACAGGGCCATCAATATCGGTCTTGCCGCAGAAAGCATTGACGGTACCATACTTCTGCCCGGTGAAGAATTCTCATTCAATGAGGTTGTTGGTCCCCGGACACCGGAAAAAGGCTACAAGATTGCCCATATCTATGCGGAAGGTGAAATCCGGGACGGAACGGGCGGCGGTATCTGCCAGGTTTCAACAACACTGTACAATGCCGTTCTGAGAGCAAATCTGGAAGTCACTGAACGTCACAATCACATGTTCACCGTCGGTTATGTTCCCCTTGGTACCGATGCGGCTGTATCATATGGTTATGCCGATCTGAAATTTAAGAATACCACCGGTTACCCCCTCAGAATTAAGGCTGTTGTTCAGGGTAATTCTGTCAGCTTCAGGATAATTTCTACAAATGAATATCCCAATATTAAGGTAAGGCTTGCGACAAAGACCGTAAGCACCACGCCGCGTACTGTCGTCTACATTGACGACCCTTCCCTTCCCATGGGTGTGACAAAGGTTGCCAGCAGCGGCAAGGACGGATACGTGGTGGATACCTACATAAGGATTTATAACGGCGATACCCTGATCAAGGAGGAAAAAATCCACAGGAGCGTATATAACATGCTCCCAAAAAAGATCATAAGAGGTACGGGACCGGTATCTGAAGTCATCGAATAATATAGACTGCTTTGAAGTTGTTTCGGGATGGCAGTCCTTGCGGCCGCATGCGGCTATAATACCATGATGTTCAGATCTTCCTGCGTCCTCGTCGCAGGAAGTTGTAAATGCTCAAGCTTGCTCTCGCGAGGTCGCTGGGCGATCACGCGTCCATGCGTGCGCCAGCTAAAATCACATCCTGTGATTTTCCCTCGCTCGAGCTGCGCTTTTCGCATACAACTTCAACTGCTCCTGCGGATTGCATTCAGATCTGAACATCATGGCTCTCCAGTTATGATAAGCGGACGCAAGGGCTTCCTCTGGAGAACAGCCGAAAGCTGCGGAGGAAATGACAACTCAAGTTAAGTATATGGGAACAGTCCGCCGGACTTCAGAGAGCAGACCACGACGCCGGGATATGGCGGAGCTTGACGGAGCCATGTCCTCATTTTGAGGCAATTGGACAGGGTTGACCTTGGTGCTTAGAGGCTGTTCGGAACGGGGAACCCTTGCGGCCGCACAATATATTTTTAAGGAACATGAGGATTCCCCTGGAGAACAAACCTGAAGCGATTCATATTAATTGAACAGTATTAACAAATACTTTATAATAAAGGTATGAGGAACCTTCATTCCCATTTAAAGGAGGTATAGCCATGAAACTCTTGATTGCGATTGTAAGTGACGAGGACAGCAACATACTTGCCGATAAATTGAACCGCCATGGTTTCAGTATCACAAAGCTGTGCTCCACAGGCGGCTTTCTTAAAAGCGGAAATACAACCTTCCTTATAGCTACCGAAAATGAAAAAGTTGAAGAAGCAATAGAAATCATACGCGAGACCTGCAAATCCAAACGCCGCATGATTGCTCCTGAAAAACTGCCCGGCAGTTTCGGCACATTCAATATGGCCATGCCCGTTGAAGTCAATATCGGCGGTGCAACAGTCTTTACCCTGAACATTGAACAGTTTATCAAAATGTAGATATACTTTTCATTTTGATGATTGTTTTTGTTCAAAAAAAAGAAAATAGTTTCTGCCATGCGAAAACATATTGAGTTTATTGGTTCTGAGAATTATACTCCTTTAAGCGGGTTTCGTATATGCCGGCCATATGGTCCGGATATATGAACCATCAGAGAATAATAATCAGAACCTGATTTTATATAAGAAGAGGTCAAGGAAATGCCTTCTGACAAGAATCATCCTTCAGTGAAAGATCTGCAAAACAACCGGCTGTTAATGATTATTGAAGGTGCTTCTGCGAAAATCATATTCAACCTGACCACCGGGGCTTTTCTTGTAGGTCTTTTAAAATATATGGGCGCAAGCGATAAGATATGCGGCTATATACTTGCCACACCGGTGCTTGCTGCCATCATTCAGGTTTTATCCCCCATTGTGCTGGAAGGTCTGGAATACAGAAAAAGGATAATTTTAGCCGGAGCAATGGTACATCGCCTTTTGCTCTCGTCAATGATTGTCATACTGCTGCTTCCTCTTGCAGCCCAGCTAAAATTGCTGCTGACAGGCATTATTTTTTTTATATCCAATCTTGCCAATTCCTTTGTTACCCCTGCCATCTCGAATATGTACATAAGCTTTGTGCCGCAGAGCATCAGGGGCAGATATTTCGGGCTGAGGGAATCTTACCTGCTTCTCTCGGCTACAATCGTTACCCTGATACTCGGCAGGGTTCTTGACGGCTTTACTGCTGCCGGAAAAGAAACTTCCGGACATATCGTGGTCTATATGGTGGTATTCATATTTACCGTAGTCAACAATATCTGTTTTTTCCTGATGAAAGAGGTTCCGCTGGCGCATTCAGTTTCAAAAATAAAGCTTTCTGAAGTCTTAACCTTGCCTCTTAAGGACAAAGTTTTTTCAAGGTACTTTGCCATGCTGATAATATATAACTTCAGTATCCAGATAGCAGGCGCCTTTTACAGTGTATATCTGAAATCAGACTTGGGTATGAATTATACAGTCATCACTACCCTATCCCTTATAAATGCTGTTTTTTACATATATTCAGCACGCCTGTGGGGCCGCTTTGCAGACAAAAACGGATGGGCAACTACATCCATGATAACGATAGGTATATTGGGCATCGGGCATTTTACCTGGTTCATGGCATTTGAAGGAAGCCCTTTGGTTCTTCCCCTGCTTTTCATTGCCCATATTGTCTGCGGTATTGCATGGGCGGGCATAAATGTATCGCTTTTCAACCTGCAGTTTGATTTTACGCCCGATGAAAAAAGAATTGTCTACATAGGATTTAGCGCTGCAGTCAGCAGCTTTATAGGCTGGATTGCGTCTTTAATAGGCTCTCAGCTTGTCGGACTTTTTGAAAGCGAAAAAATCCAGATAGGAAGCATGCTGATAAACATAAAACAGATACTCTTCCTTTCATCCAGCCTGCTTCTACTGGTCTGCGCTTTATACATAGGAATATTTATGACCGGACGTATCAGGATCATGAAAAAACAATGAAAAACACTTCAATAAATGAATTCCCGGGGGAATTCCGGACAGAACAATCCAATTCCCCGGGAACTTTGAAAGACTATATATTCAACTTCTATGGCCTTTCAGTGAACAGGCTTGAATTTTCTAAGACGTAAGGCATTGGTGACAACCGATACTGAACTGAATGCCATGGCTGCCGCTGCGAAAATCGGGTTAAGCAAAGGACCTCCGAATATATGCAGGAGACCTGCGGCAATGGGAATTCCTGCAGTATTGTATGCAAATGCCCAGAACAGATTCTGCTTTATGTTCCTGATTGTCTTTTTGCTTAGCTGAATTGCTGTGGGCACGTCCATAAGGTCGCTTCTCATAAGGACTATATCAGCCGACTCCATTGCAATATCAGTTCCTGAGCCTATGGCTATTCCAATATCAGCCTGGGCAAGGGCAGGGGCATCGTTTATACCGTCGCCCACCATTGCCACCTTTTTGCCTTCACTCTGAAGTTTCTTTATTTCTTCGGCCTTATCCTGGGGCAGCACCTCGGCAAGGACCCTGTCAATCCCGACCTGCCTTGCAATGGCCTCAGCGGTTATTCTGTTGTCACCCGTTATCATAACAACTTCTATACCCATATTATGGAGAATCTCAATCGCCTTTCTGCTGCTAGGTTTCATCACGTCTGCCACTGCGATTATTCCGGCAAGCTCATTGTCTATTGCAACATACATGGGCGTCTTTCCTTCTCTGGCCAGTTTATTGGATTCTTCCTCGAGTGTGATCTCTATGTTCCTGCTGTCCATGAGTTTTTTGTTTCCAAGCAGCATTCTCCTGCCTTCAATCACGACTTCGATACCTTGCCCGGGAATTGCTTCAAAGCTCTCTGCTTCGGAAAGTTCCAGATTCTTTTCTTTTGCGCCATTGACAATGGCTTCCCCCAGAGGGTGCTCAGAGCCCCTTTCAGCAGATGCTGAAAGCCTTAAAAGCTCTTCAGGGGCAATTTTGCCGTCGGTAATTATATCTGTTACCACAGGTTTTCCTTCCGTAATTGTACCCGTCTTGTCAAGCACTATGGTTTTCACTTTGTGGGCGGTTTCAAGAGCCTCCCCGCCTTTTATGAGCACTCCGTACTCCGCTCCCTTGCCTGTGCCCACCATGATTGCTGTGGGTGTTGCAAGGCCAAGGGCGCACGGACATGCTATAACCAAAACCGATACAAATATGGTAAGTGAAAATACGGCCGACTGACCTGAAATGTACCACGCAAGGCCTGCAAACAAGGCAATGACCATAACAGCCGGCACAAAATAGCCTGAAATGATATCGGCCAGTTTGGCAATTGGTGCCTTGCTGCCCTGGGCATCCTCAACAAGCTTGATAATCTGGGCAAGAACCGTGTCCTTTCCGACTTTGGTAGCCCTGAACTTAATTGATCCGTTTTTGTTGATGCTTGCCCCGACAACGCTGTCACCCGGATTCTTTTCCACCGGTATGCTTTCGCCGGTCAGCATTGATTCATCCACTGAAGTTCTTCCCTCAACAACCTCTCCATCCACCGGAATTTTTTCTCCGGGTCTGACCAGAACAATATCCCCAACTCTGACCTCTTCAATGGGGATGACCGTTTCTTTACCGTCCCTGATAACCGTAGCAGTTTTTGGAGCAAGACCCATAAGTTTCTTTATGGCCTCGGAAGTTTTACCCTTTGAAACCGCTTCCAGGTACTTGCCCAGCAGAATAAGCGTAATAATTACTCCCACGCTCTCAAAATAAAGTTCCATTGTATATTCATGGTTGCCGTTAATTATCTGAATTACTGCATATATGCCGTATATGAATGCGGCACCTGTGCCAATGGCAATCAGGGAATCCATATTGGGCTCCCGTTTGAGAAGCCTGCTGAAGCCTATCGTGTAAAACTTATAACCGGCAATCATTGATGGTATGACCAGGATGAGCTGTATAACCGCAAAATTTACAGGATAGGCTTCCGGCATTATTATTTCAGGTATGGGCAAACCCAGCATATGTCCCATGGCTATATACAGCAGGGGAGCAGTGAAAACCGCAGATATCAGAAACTTTTTCCACAAGAGTTTCCTTTCGCTTTCCTTACGGTCATTTTCCTGCTCAGCCTGGCTTTCTGTTTCTATATCAAGAGCTTCATATCCGGCTATTGCAACAGCACTTTTTATCTCGGCAATTCCGGTTTTGGACATGTCATAAACCACTTTCACCTTTTCAGTGGCAAAATTGACGCTTGCCTCATGCACTCCGTCAAGTTTCCCTATTACTCTTTCAACTGCCATGGCGCAGGACGCGCATGTCATCCCTTTTATAGGCAGTATTGCTTCACGTATGGTTGGAACCTTTTCATCTTCAACACCATACCCGGCTTTTTTTATCGCTTCCTTGATTTCATCCATTGAAGTCTTGTTTTCATCAAACTCTACACTGAGTTTTTCAGTTGCCAGATTGACATTTGAATAACAGACGCCTTCAATTTTGCTGACAGTTCTCTCCACTGCCCTGGCACAGGAAGCGCAGGTCATCCCTGTCACAGTCAACGAAGCTTTCTTCATATTACCCCTCCTGTTTAAAGACAAAATTTATTTATTTTGCATATTTGTCAATCAGCTCAATGATTTCCCTGACCTTTTCATCTTCATTGCCCCCATAAAAGGCTTGTTTCACACAGTGCCTGATATGCTGGTCTATAATGGTCAGATTAACTTTCTTAAGCAATGCCTGAACTGAAAGTATCTGTTTTGAGATATCAACACAGTACCTGTTATCCTCGACCATTTTTATAATTCCCTCAATCTGCCCTTTGGATGTCTTGAGCAAATTCAGCACCTTTTCCCTTTCCGGGCTCTGCATCTTATATCCTCCTCCATCCTTCCACACCCCACCCCACTACCGGTGGGTTTTAATTATATTATACACTTTATTGTGAAAAAGTAAAGAATTTAATTTTGAAGCATAAGCAAACTTCTCCCCTGACAGCTTCTCAGCTCTTAGCATTATAAAGGGGGTATTGATTATTGAAAATCAGGAAGCGTCATATTAACATAGAAATAAGGTAAATCCGGTGTACGGAACAAACAGGTGCAAGGGGATGGTTCTGCGTTTTGTTTTTCCCTTTCCTGGTCCTTCCGGAACAGGAGACGGGAATCACCCCTTTGTCCCAGGGGGTAATATCATGATAAAAAAAAATGCCCAGGGCCGAATATGGGAACTGGATTTCTTAAGGGGCACAGCCCTGATTTTGATGGTATACTTCCACGTAATAGTTGACCTGAAAGACATGTACAATATGAACTTATCCTATTTAAGCGGGGTTAATTATTATATAGGAAAAATCTCGGCCATATTGTTCATGTTACTGGCAGGCATCAGCTCTTCCCTCTCAAGGAGCAACGTAAAACGTGGTATCAGGGTTTTTGCAATAGCACTGGTGATTTCCCTTGTCACCCATCTTTATGGTCCTGAATTTGGCATCAAGTTCGGAATACTCCATTTCCTGGGTATCTGCATGCTGCTATACCCCTTGATGGCAAGAATTCACAAATACCTGCTGATAGTCATAGGCACAGGAATAATCCTTCTCGGAAATGTATTTTTAAGAATTACGCCTTCCACGAATATTCTTTTCCCTTTGGGGATTTATAACGCTTCTTTCTCTTCTGCCGACTATTATCCGCTGGTGCCGTGGATGGGCGTATTCATATACGGAATTGTACTTGGAAAACTGCTGTATTCCCGGAAAAGGAGTTTATTTCCCTTTGAATACAGGGACAATATCATAAATATGACGGGCAGGAATACGCTATTGATATACGTAATACATCAGCCCGTCATATTGCTTGTCCTGTATATTCTGAAGCTTGCAGGATTAATTTAGGAGAGCTTCCACTCCGCTCATGAATTTTTGCCAGTTCACATCCTCCATATAAATGCAGAACAGAACCTCATCAATTTCATTGTCCTCTATGAACTCGACAATATTTTTTCCCGTTATTTTTTTACTGTAAAATCTTGCATCCACAATATATATTTCTTCATAGTGGGAAAGCATGAAGGGAGCCAGGGCATTGCCAAAAGAATCCTTTATTATGAGCAGTTTTTCGCCGTTTTTTACATCGGTTTTTATCACGCTCCAGGTAAAGCCGCCGCTGCTTATGAAAGTAAGGTATTTGTTGGTGATGTCATCCTTGTATTTCAGGTCAATTACATCGGCTTTATGTTCCGCATTTCCGTCGTACTTGAAGAATTCATGCCTGGTAAAGGGTTTGTAGACAGTGAAATTGTCAGGATTTTTCTCGAGGCTTTTATCAAGCGTCTTTGTGTATGAGCTTCCCAGGAAATCTCCCAGATCAAGCTTCTCGAACCGCTCAAGGGGTACCGGCTCTTCCCCCTTTGTTTCCATAAACTCAGCATAGGCATAATATGCGCCCAAAGCAGTCCAATGGTGATCGGTGCGGAAATATATATATTCATCCTTATGCCTGTTAAGCGCGTCATAAACATCCACAGTTGCGATGTCTTCATCCAGAAGGCTTTCGAGATAAGCCAGGGCCTCATTCTGCGAATCGGTAATGCCGGCATATTTTTTAAGTCTCAGGAATTCTCCCGCCGTGGGCGGTATCATTGAATAGATTTTAACGTTATCTTTGAGCATTTCCCTGTATTTGTTCAGTATACGGGCATAATATTCAAAACTTTCCTTATTGAATTTGAATATCTGGACAGCTTTTCCGTCGACCACCAGATAATAGCCCACATTCGGACCGTCGCCAAAATCCGTCCCGGGTTTTTCGTTATTTTCTGCAGGATCAGCTTCCCCGTTCTGCTCCGGCTTTCCTTCATCATCGGAATTATCCGTCCCGGCATCCGGAGAAGGAGTAGCGACAGGTATTGTTCCGGTATTTTCATTATCACTCTTGTGGTCAGGCTGATTGGCCATATCGGACTCCTGGGGTTTCTGAATATCATCAACCGACTGTACTATTGTTATGCCGGGTCCCAGAAAAGCCATGGCCTTCTGAAAGTCCTTGCTTGTTTTGACCAGTTTGTCCCTTAAAATGAAGGTATCGCTGTAATACTCCTCGTAATCCTTGAAATAAGTTCCGGTCAGCAGGCTGTTTACCGTAAGTTCAGGCTTTCTCTTCAAAGCCCTGTTCTCCAGGACAGAGATCGTGGGCTTGTTGAAATTCAGAAAATTGGCCAGTCCCAAAACTGTTATTATTAAAAGAAACAATACCGAATCCCATCTCAGCTTTTTCACCTGTGTGTGCCTCCAAAATCAATAATCTGATATAAACCGGTCAGAATTTAAAATAAAGGAACGGGCTGTAGGACTGTCCCACAAGAAAGATTATTGAAAGTACCAGTATGAAAATATTTATGGCCGGTCTCAGCAAAAAATCCGGAATTCCCTTCCTCTCCCGGTCCCTGCCTGTGATTTTGCCGTAAATCCAGGGGGCAACGGGTGTGCAGGCCAAAACCGAAACTATTATCAGGACTACATTGTTGAGGAAATGTATGCTCACTTCAGGACTGTTCAAAGGCCGGGAAATCACTCCGAACATTATACCAATGTAAGTCAAAGCCTGGCTGATGTCGGTATGGCAGAAGAAAACCCATCCTGTGATCACAGCCACCAGAGAATAAATTCTTGAGAAAAAAGCCGGCATTTTCTCAAGTATCCTGAGCAGGAAGGTTTTTTCAATCACAAGAAGAATAAAATAATACATTCCCCAGAAAACAAAATTCCAGCTTGCTCCGTGCCAGAGCCCCGTAAGAGACCATACTATGAAAAGGTTTATTATCTGATGCTTTCTGTTCCCGCCCAAAGGAATATATACATAATCCCTGAAAAAACTGCTCAAGGATATATGCCATCTTCGCCAGAACTCGGTGACGGATTTTGATATATAGGGATAATTGAAGTTCTCCCTGTAATGAAATCCGAACATGCTTCCAAGTCCGATTGCCATGTCCGAATAACCTGAAAAATCCAGGTATATCTGAAGGGAATAAAGCAGAATACCCAACCATGCCCCAGTCACAGGCAGCCTCGAATAGTCATTGCCCATAACCATACTTGCCACATTTCCGGCTGTATTGGCCAGAAGGATCTTTTTCCCAAGGCCGGTTATAAACCTTGAAACGCCATAGTTGAAATCTTCGGAAGTTTCAACCCGATTGTCAATGGCATCCGAGATATCCCTGTATCTCACAATGGGACCTGCCACCAGATGATGGAACATCGAGACATAAAGCAGTGATTTGAAGAAAGACCGCTGTGCCCTTACTTCCCCCCTGTATACATCTGCGACATAGGATATGGTCTTGAAAGTATAGAACGAAATCCCAACCGGAAGCCCAAACCTATATATTTCGATATTTGTCCCAAGCAGGTTATTGAGATTGTCAGCAATGAACCCTGAATACTTGAAATATCCCAGAATCAGAAGGTTTACCGCGACAGCCGAAACCAGAACCGCTTTGCTTTTCCACCTGCCCCGGTTTTTTTCTATGACAAGTGCAAACAAAAAATTAAACAAGGTTGAAATAACCAGTAATGAAACCCATACAGGCTCGCCCCATGCATAAAAAAACAGGGATGCAATGACAAGGATCCAGTTCCGGTATGTCCTGTTCTTTACAGCATAATAGAGACCGAGAGTGACGGGCAGGAAAACGCACAGAAAAAACAGACCTGAAAAAACCAAGTGGTAAACCCTCCCAAAAATTACTCCAAACTATTACCAATTTAAAGTATCACATATGAGTACACTTTTCAAATAATGTTTCCCAAATCTGATCAATTTTTTATGGTATTTCCCTTCTGTCGCAGGCAGTGGCCGGGGCATGGATTTTCAAAATCTATTTTTTTTCTGCATGGATATAAATATAACCAAACTTGTGATATAATAGAAGCAAGAAAAAATATTGATGGTCGTAATATTAAAGTCGCACATATAATCCGCTCTGAAAGAATACATAATAACTATCACCATAAATCCCGCCATTATTCCAGCAAACCGGCATCAAACCATTTTTCAAAACCTCTGAAAAAGGGAGAGATGAATATGAAAAAGAATTCTTTTGCTGTAACACTGGATAAAAATCCGGCAATAAAAGTAAATGCCATACCGGGTCACTTTACTACAAGCCAGTTTCACATCACCCACTATCTGGATCTGGACAATCTGAAATCCAATGCGAGACTGGCCCGGGAGGCAGCAAAGGAACTTGCCGGGCCATATCTGACCACCACCCATGTGGATACCATTGTGTGCCTGGAAGGTATGGAAGTGGTAGGAGCATTTATGGCGGAAGAACTCGCAAAGGAAGGAACAACCGATATCAACAGCGGCAAGGACATCTATGTTGTGACTCCAATAAGCAATTACAACAGAAAGCTCATGTTCCAGAGCAGCATGCAGGAAATGATTTCAGACCGCGATATAATTGTCCTGGTATCATCAATTTCCAGCGGACTTACCCTCTACAGCGCGCTGGAATGCCTGTCTTATTACGGCGGCAAACTTGCCGGCATTTCTGCCCTGTTCAGTGCCTATCCGGAGAGGCATGAACATGAAATCAATTCGCTGTTCACAGGCAAGGACGTACCCGGCTACCAGATTTACAGCCCCAGCGAATGTCCCATATGCAGGAGCGGAAGAAAACTCGACGGAATTATTGTTCAGGATGGTTATATAAACATATGACAAATAATATATTTATTTAACAACGGTAATTCTATAAATTTATAAAATGTCTGAAACCCTATTGACAAAAGTAGTTTTACATCATAATATAATAAAAAATATCTTTGTTAAATGCCATGAATGGGAAGGCTGCATAGTACAAAGATTACAGAGAACTTATCATTTGGTGAGAGATAAGGTCGGAGACTATGTAAGCTATCACCCAGGAGCAGTCAGCTGAAGGACGTTGTTGTCTGTGTAAGCGGGACCGGACTGCACCCGTTAAAGTGTAAGGCATTTCATGGGAAATCCTGAAAGATTTCATGAGATGCTGTGAGGTGGCTGTTTTATGCAGCAATAAGAGTGGTACCGCAGAACTTTCAGGTTTTGTCTCTTTGAGGCAGAACTTTTTTTTATCCCAAACAGTTCATCATTGCAGTGAGATAAAGTAAATTGAATTTCCACACCTTGTGGGAATTTCAATATAAAAAAATACATAAAAAGGAGCGAGTAAAATGAGAAAGGCAATAAGCATTCTTCTTGTACTTGTACTTACATTGACATTATTTGCCGGCTGCGGTTCCAAAGCAAATGAGAACGAAATCCGCATCGGTATAAACTATGAGCTTTCCGGTGATGTGGCTTCCTACGGCAATGCTTCAGTGGAAGGCATCGAGCTCGCCATTAAACAGGTAAACGAAGCAGGAGGAATTAACGGAAAACTTATTAAGCCTATCAAATACGACAACAAGTCAGATCATTCACAGGCTACCACCCTTGCAAAGAAACTCATGACTCAGGACAAGGTTGTTGCCGTTCTCGGTCCTGCTACCTCCGGCGCATTCAAGGCTACCATTCCTGAAGCCATCAAAAACAAAGTAGTTGTCGCTTCAGGTTCAGCCACTGATGATGCTGTTACCGTGGACGAAAACGGCGTAAAGGAATATGCATTCCGCATCTGCTTCACCGACAGTTTCCAGGGTACTGCCATGGCCAACTTTGCTCTCAAGAATATGTCAGCTAAAACAGCCGCTGTTCTTATGGACAGTTCCAGTGACTATGGCAAAGGTCTGGCAAAGAACTTCACGGAAACCTTTGAAGCAGGCGGCGGAAAAGTTGTCGCATCAGAAGCATTTGTAGCAGGCGACAAGGATTTCAACGCCGTACTGACCAAGATCAAGAGCAATGACTTTGATGTTATGTTTATCTCCGGTTACTACAACGAAGCAGGCCTTATTATCAAACAGGCCCGTGCCCTTGGTATCAACGTGCCGATACTCGGTCCTGACGGATTTGGCGCTCCTGAACTTGTTGAACTTGCTGGTGCCGACGCTCTGAATGACGTCTATTTCTCCAGCCACTTCTCAGTTCTTGACACAGATCCTTCAGTTTCAGACTTTATTGAAAGCTTTAAAGCCGAATATGGCAAAGAACCCGATCAGTTTGCAGCCCTTGGCTATGACCTTGCCATGTTCGTAATTGACGGTATCAGACGTGCCGGAAGCCTGGATACAGTAGCCATCAAGGACGCCCTTGAAGCTACAAAGGACTTCAAAGGTGTTACAGGTTCCTTCAGCATAGATGAAAACCACAACCCTGTTAAAGCCGTTGTCGTAGTAGGCATTCAGAATGGTGTTCATGCTACCAGTGAAAGGGTTGAACAATAATATAGATTTATAGTAAAATTAATATATTAATGTACATTCCATACAGAATAAGTGGGGACTGTCCATGCCCCCACTTATATCTGTTTTTAGTGAGCAAAACAACGATATCATGATATTCTCTGAAAAAGAATTAAAAAGGCCTTGCTGAAAGAAGGGGAAGCTTGTGGAACAACTATTGCAGCAAATAATTAACGGCATATCCCTGGGAAGTATTTATGCGCTGATTGCCTTAGGGTATACCATGGTATACGGCATTATAAAACTGATCAATTTCGCCCACAGCGATGTGTACATGCTTGGCGCTTTTATAGGCTATGTCTGCATGACAAAGTTCAATCTGGGCTTTTTGCCCTCTTTGATTATATCCATGATCTTATGTACGGTTGCGGGTGTGACAATCGAAAAGATCGCTTATAAGCCTTTAAGAAACTCCACAAGAATTGCCGTGCTGATTACGGCTATAGGAGTATCTCTCTTTATCGAATACGTTACCATGGCAATTGCGGGACCAAATGTAAGGTCCTATCCCCCGGTTACCGGAATTCTGGCTGAATCATTCGTTATAGGCAATATCAACATCACCATGCAGCAGGTGATCATTCTTGGCATCACAGTTATCCTTATGGTACTGCTGCAGTTCATCGTCAAGAAGACCAGGATTGGAAAGGCCATGCGCGCAGTCTCACTGGACCAGGATGCGGCCATGCTGATGGGAATAAATGTCGATACCACGATATCCTTTACCTTTGCCATAGGCTCTGCCCTGGCGGGTGCCGCAGGAATAATGGTAGGGTTATACTATAACTCCATCGATCCGCTTATGGGTATGCTTCCTGGCCTTAAAGCCTTTGTTGCCGCTGTTTTCGGCGGTATAGGGATCATCCCCGGCGCCATGATCGGCGGTTATTTTATTGGTATCGTGGAAGTGCTGGTGTCAGGATACGGCAACTCAATGTACCGTGACGGTGTAGTTTTCGCAATCCTGATTCTCGTTCTGCTGTTTAAGCCCGCTGGTTTGTTAGGAAAAAATATCAGGGAGAAGGTGTAACTAAGTGAAAGGGATACTGAAAAAGAACTGGGTAAAAGGGCTTATTTCGCTTGTTTTGACCTTCGGTACAATTCAGATTTTAATTATGGCAGATATCATCAATGATTATCTGCGGAGCACCCTTGCGACCATATGCATCAATATAATACTTGCCGTAAGCCTGAATCTTATTACCGGTTTCACAGGCCAATTTTCCCTGGGTCATGCAGGGTTTATGTCCATAGGAGCATATGTATGCGCACTGATCACTCTGAGTAACCGCACACTTCCGGGATTTATCCTAGGGGTAATTGCAGGCGCTTTCGCGGCAGCAATCGTAGGTTTCCTAGTAGGTTTGCCCACTTTGCGTCTCCGTGGCGATTACCTTGCCATAGCCACCCTTGGTATGGCTGAAATTATAAGGATTGTGTTTACAAACCTGGACAGTATCACAAACGGTCCTGCAGGGCTGCAGGATATTCCCCAGTTTACAAACTGGCCATGGCTGTTTTTATATACGGCAGGCACAATAATCATAATCTCAAACTTCATAAGATCTTCCCATGGCCGTGCATGTATTTCCATCAGGGAAGATGAAATAGCCTCCGAAGCCATGGGAATAAACTCCACTAAATACAAGGTTACAGCCTTTACCATAGGGGCATTCTTCGCAGGCATTGCCGGAGCTTTGTATGCCTCAACCTTCAATTATATAAATCCGAAGATATTCGGTTTCTCCAAATCCATTAACATCCTGGTCATTGTTGTCCTTGGGGGTTTGGGCAGTATCTCCGGTTCGGTTATAGCCGCAATCGTGCTGGAAATCATCAATACCTACCTGCAGGCTTTTGCCAATATACAGATGATCCTCTACTCCCTGCTCCTGATCATAATCATGCTGTTCAGGCCACAGGGGCTTATGGGCTCAAAGGAAATTTCCTTGTCAATGTTCGGCAGGCTGAGCGGTCTTTTTGCACCGAAGAAAGGAAGGGTTTAGTATGGCGATACTGACAGTAAACAGACTGACTAAATCCTTTGGCGGTTTAACCGCTGTATCGAATGTGGATATGGTCATCAATGAAGGCGAACTTGTGGGTCTCATAGGTCCCAACGGAGCCGGAAAGACAACGGTTTTCAATCTTCTTACAGGAGTTTACGAGCCGACAAAAGGCACCATTTTTCTTTCCAGGGACGGGAAGGAAAAAGCACTCCATGGGTTAAAGCCATACACTATCTGCAAGGAAGGCGTGGCAAGAACTTTCCAGAATATCCGTCTTTTCAGAGACCTGACAGTGCTGGACAATGTCCGCATTGCAATGCATCAGAATGCCAGGTACGGCTTGTTGTCTTCCTTCTTCCATCTTCCTTCATACAAAAGGGAAGAAGAAAGAATTCTTGAAGAAAGCCTGAATTTGTTAAGAATCCTGAAGCTTGATCATAAAAAGGATGAACTTGCCAAAAACCTGCCATACGGTGAACAGCGTCATCTTGAAATAGCACGCGCCCTTGCGACAAATCCTGTTATGTTGCTGCTGGACGAACCGGCCGCAGGAATGAATCCGGCAGAGACAGCCCAGCTTACTGAATTAATAAGCTGGATACGGAAAGAATTCAAGCTTACCATATTATTGATTGAGCATGATATGTCATTGGTGATGAAAATCTGTGAACGGATTTATGTATTGGATTACGGAATGGTTATTGCAGAAGGTACGCCTGAAGAAATCAAAAACAACAAACGGGTAATCGAAGCTTATTTGGGGGAGGATGTCAGCGATGCTTGAAGTCAGAAATCTGGATGTTCATTTTGGTGTGATTCATGCCCTCAAAGGAGTTTCGCTTACTGTCAATGACGGAGATATAGTAACCCTTATTGGCGCCAATGGCGCAGGCAAAACAACAACGTTGAGGACAATTTCAGGTTTAAAAAAACCTACAAATGGGGAAATATTATTAGACGGAAAAGATATAACCAATACCTCAGCGCAGGACAGAGTGAGAATGGGAATTTCCCATGTGCCCGAAGGACGCAGGGTATTCCCCGCCATGACTGTGCTTGAGAATTTGGAACTGGGAGCTTTTCTCCGCAGGGATAAAGACGGGATTACCAGGGACCTGAAAAAGGTTTATGAACTTTTCCCGATCCTTGCGGACAGAAGAAAACAACTTGCAGGCACGCTTTCAGGCGGAGAACAGCAAATGCTTGCAATTGGGCGCGCATTGATGAGCAGACCGAAGATTCTTTTCCTGGATGAACCATCCATGGGACTGGCACCGCTGCTTGTCCAGGAAATTTTCAATATTATCAAGGATATAAATTCATCGGGAACGACTATATTATTAGTAGAGCAAAATGCAAAAATGGCTCTTCAGATTGCGGATTATGCCTACGTCATTGAGACTGGCTCCATAGTACTGTCAGGCACCGGCAAAGAACTTATGCAAAGCGAGGACATCAAAAAAGCATATTTAGGAGGCTAAATTATGTTTGTCAGGAACAAAATGATCACAAATCCGTTCACCATTTCTCCCGATGCGACTATTCCTGAAGCCCATGAAATAATGACCAAACACAAAGTAAGAAGGCTGCCGGTCATGAAAAACGGAAAACTTGTGGGAATAGTCTCAAAGGAAGACATTATTCAGGCTTCCCCCTCCAAGGCTACTTCATTCAGCATAGGTGAGATTACTTACATTTTGTCCAAGACAAAAATCAGCCAGATTATGTCCAAAAATATCATAACTATCTCCCCCGATGCTTTGCTTGAAGAAGCCGCAACTCTCATGAGGGACAACGAGATAAGTTTTTTGCCTGTGGTGGAAAAAGGAAAACTCGTCGGAATTATAACTGAAAGCAACATTTTCGACGCGTTCATTGAACTATTGGGTTTCCGGGAATTCGGGACAAGACTTACCATAGAGGTTGAAGATGCACCGGGAATCCTGTCAAACCTCACTAAAATAATTGGAGACTATGGCGCAAATATCACCAACGTCGCAGTTTACAGAGGAAGCCATGGAAAAAGCGCAATCGTCATCGGTATCAACACACTGAACACTGAGGAAATTGAAAAATCCATTGAAGAAAAAGGATTTAAGATTTTGTACAAGCTCCAGAACAAGAAATAATTGTATAAATTCATAAATTAAACGGATAACAAAGCGGTCTTTTAAGACCGCTTTTAGTTTTTTGAACCATTTTCAGACTTCACCGGTTTCGGATTATAATCCGGTTGATTGCGTCAAATGAAGTTCAGGCTCTTCATTACATACACCCATAGAAACATTGTGAAGGCTGAAAGAACCGTGCTGTGCATTATTATTCTTCCGGCAAAATCGGTATCGCTTTTCATGGCTTTGGCCATGGGATATGATGAAACAGCCGTGGGCGCAGCAAAAACAAACAAAAGGGCTCCTATTTCGTACCTTGTGAAATCAAAAAACAGCAGGGCCGGTACAACGGCAAGAAGAGGAGCAAATATAAGTTTTATGAAGGATCCGGAAAACAGCAGCACCGGCCTTGCAAAAAGGTTTCTAAGTTCAAGCTCGCCGCCAAGCGCAATCAGGGCCAGGGGTGTTGCCATTGAAGCCAGGCTGTTGATAACTGAAACCATGAAATCGGGAAGCTCAATGCCTGAAAATGACACAACAATTCCTGAAACCGCCCCTATTATGATGGGATTCCTGATTATCTGAAACAGGACGGTTTTTATACTGACCTTTGCATTTTCGGAATTAAAAAACGTCAGAACTATGACTGACAATATATTGTATGTCAACAGGATAAACGGCAGGAACAGGACAGTCGCAATACTGCCTTCCTCCCCGAATGCAATAATGGCCAAAGCGACCCCCATCAGGGTGCTGTTGCTCCGGAATGCTCCGTGTATAAAGGCGCCGCATGTGGATTTGTTTTTGATGAATATCGGGCAGAATACAAGAAGCAGCACCAGAAAAATAATTGCAATACCTATGCCATATGCAATGAAAGTCACATTGAAATTCGAGACGAAATCCATGTCATAAATGGAACGGAACACAATGAAGGGAAAAAGGTACTTAAAGTCAAAATCTGAGGCCATATCAAAAAAACGCGGATCAACAGCTCTCTTTATCTTCAGAACATATCCCGCGGCTATCAATATGAAAAGCGGTGCAATAGCATTCACCGAAAAGACAAGACTGTTCAATTTGATTTACTCCCCCCAAAAAACGTACAAACAAAGATAAAATCCATAACGTATTTCCTTTTAATTCTATTATTTTTTGCCCTTTCTGCCAAGTGCAATGTTTTTCCTGTCTTAAGACAGGTGCCCACGAATTATATATAACTTGCTTTCAATTCAGCGGGCGAAAGGATTCCCGCCCTGAAACAGCCTCCCCGGCAACGTGGTCTGCTCTCTGCAGTCCGGCGGGCTGTTCCCATATACTTTACTTTGGGTGGTCATTTCCTTTGCAGCCTTCGGCTGTTCTTCAGGGGAATCCCCCGCTCATTACTGCTCATCGCTTGCCTAATGAACATAATGTTCAGATCTTGAGCCTTCCGCAGGAGCAGAAAAAGTTGTTTGCGAAAAGCGCAGTTCGAGCGAGGGAAAACCGCAGGACGCGGTTTTAGCTGGCGCACGCATGGACGCGTGATCGCCCAGCGACCTCGCGAGAGCAAGCTTGAGCATTTACAACTTCCTGCGACGAGGACTGCGATAAGATCTGAACATCATGTTCTTACCAAGACAAAAAACATGCTTTCCCTACCCTGCTGAAGCGGCAAATCAGGCAATTATGCCTGTTATCCTTGAAATTATGTATATTATAAGAAAAACTGTACCCAACATGAGTGATGCCAGGTTATTCTTGCTTAGTTTCTCCAGGTCTTTGACAGGGTGCAAAGCTTTTAATACCTCATTCTTCACTTTATATGCCTTTTTAAGGTTAATGCCACACACGACAAAAACCTCACGGGATTTATCCCGCAATACTGATTTAACCACGATCATTACACCTTCATGAGTAATCATTCTGTGTACCTTGGGATTGCAGGAAGACGGTCCGTCTTCCGTAAATGTCATTGATTTTCTTAACCTTTCAATTATCTCATCTTTCGTCATACTTGTCTGAAATGATATACCGCGCAATGGAATTATGAGAATTGTGAGTAAAAATAATGTTATCAGTCCCGCTATGAGAGATTCTGTCTTCAATGAACCGGTAAGAAACAACGGATGCAGACACACACCCGCGATTGTCACAATCCCGTTCAGTTCAGTACCTATGACTGAGTTGCGCTTTTTCCCCAGATAATAAAATATTGAACCGAAAAAGACCAGTAATGTTCCACATGAGCCCAGCACACAGATAAACCATTTCAAATACTTCATTCCGCGCTGCCTCCTTTACCTTTTACCGAAAACAATGACCATCAATACTCCCTTATTTTACGATATAATTCAATATATGTTAAGTTGGTTATAAACTTTTTTCCCAAAAAAAGTACTCTTAAGTTCCAGAGTACCACCTTAATCAAAACCGGATTATTTACTTCTATTTCCCGAATGAGAATATTGGTTTTGTCATTTCCAGTTCACCAAAACATATCTCAATTTTATGCCCTTCTCCCCTGCGGGGGACAGAAGATACAAGGGCGATCTCATTCTTGCCGGTCTGGTAGCAGCTTGGCCAGACATGGCTCGGGAAATTTCCAACCCAGGGGAATCCGGGATTTATTTTCCACGTTTCTCCATTATCATCGCTGTAGGATACAATGTGGGAATTGGAAATCAATAGCAGTCTGTCGTTTGACAGTCTTGTTATATAGGGCGCACCTACATGTTTGGGTATTGCCGTGCCAAGGCCTTCCTCCCATGTCTTGCCATTATCTGTGGAAATTTTTCAGCTATTATCAGTGAATAAGGGATTTCTTCGGTTACATGTTTTTCACTTGCATAAAAAACGGCAAGTTCGTTTTCACTGATATAGTCAATGTGGGGTTCATATACGCCTTTGTCAGGGTTTCCGAGCTCACCCGGCTTGCCGTGGTTTTCATCCACAGTGCTAAGATAGGTCCATGTTACACCCTTGTCAGTACTTTTATAAACATCAATTTTATAAGACTCCTGCCACCGATCTGCAGGCCAGAAGCAGGTCCCCGTTTTTCAGTACTTTGATTTGGCCGTTATCGAGATCCCTGCCCGGTTCGGCAATTTTGCTGATAACTTTCCAGGTTCTGCAATTATCCCTGCTTATCTCAATCTCCAGAGTTGTCCCGCCCTTTGGGTCGGCCAGATATCCATTGTTTTCATAAACAGTATAGACCACAATCCAATCCCCGTTCTTCATTTTTGCCATTCTCACATACTGGGCGCCGAAACGGCCAGGGTATAGGTTACGTGCATCTTTTCCGGCAGACTCAAAGGTTTTCCCCTCTGTGATCGTAACATATCCAACCCATTTTGCGTCACCGCCTTTCACGGGCTTTTCCAGGATCTCTTTTCCCAGACCAGGTTCCCAGGTCACGCCATCGGGCGAAGTCTTGCAATAGATTTGTGCATTATTAAGAACGGTAAGTCTGAGATCAACCACCTCGAAGACTACCATGTATCGTCCGTCCTTAAGCTTTGTCCAGACAGGCATGCCCGGACGGAGTTGCGGCCGCGCAGGATCCCACGCCCACGAAAATCTCTTCGCCCCATGTTTCCCCTCCATCCCTGGAGACTCTCTGGGATATTACCTGGCTGTAATATGGCTTCTTAGTCACATGTTTTTCATTTGCGTACATTACCGACAGACTTCCGTCGTAGAGGAAGAAAAAGTGCGGCTCATACATACCCTTGTCAGGATTTCCCAGTACTCCCGGGGGACCGTTGTTTTCATCTATCATGGACAGAAACTCCCATGTCTTTCCGCCGTCACGGCTTTTATATACGGGAAGCTGGTATGATTCCTGCCAGCGCACAGACCTGCAGGCAAGCAATATATCCCCGTTTTCCATTACGATCATCTGGCCATTGTCCAGATCCCGGGACGGATGGTCCAGCCTGGATATGATTTCCCATGTCCTGCCCTGGTCCCTGCTCAAAGAAAACTCCAGGGCAGTTCCGCCATCAGGGTCGTATTTATAGCCGTTATTGTCATAGACGGTATATACCGTCAGCCATGCTCCGTCCTTCAGTATCACCATTCGGGCATACTCGCAGCCGAACAACCCCGGATGACAGAGTCGGACATCTTTCCCTTTGTCATTGAAATGGGGCACATCCCTTATCAGGACGGGATTATCCCACACGGCTTCTATATGTTTATCCTTGTTTTTTCCTTCCTTCATTTTTATCCCCCTGATTGTATTGAACATGCCATTGGGACACTTCTTAAAAAGTATTATGAGGCATGAACATGCTATTAAAGGAAACCTTTTCTGATGTAACGGCTGTGCGTATATTTATCAGCAATGATTTCCCTGGAAAATTCAATCATCCGGAGATATCGCATGATGGACAAGCAGGTTATTCTGTAAATCTGACACTGTATTTTCAAATTTTATTATATAAGCTGTCATTTATACTTTATATACCAAGGTTCATATCTTTTTACATATGAACCTTAGTATATGCGGGTCATTTTTCAGACAGCCATACTGTGGATAAACCTGAATTTTTGGCCAATCCCGCTAATTCCTTAACCGATGATACTTTCCTGAATGATTTGATTATGAACGCAATCAGGCAGCTTGTCATACGCTGATACCTTGGCAGAAAAGGTACCTCTTCATAAAACTTTTTCTTGCAATATGGACATATATAGCGCCTTTTCCTAAGATGTATGTAAGTATAGTTCCCGAATGAAGGTATATCCTTGATCTTCTGTATTCTGTAATCATGAATTTTGTTTGTTTCATGGGCGCAGCGGGGGCA
>Ga0134093_1001193_pt1 | contig 26078 bp, 17 predicted proteins | sample 4_1taG_FD_94452 | JGI IMG/M metagenome (GOLD analysis project Ga0134093, IMG submission 94452) | Switchgrass degrading microbial communities from high solid loading bioreactors in New Hampshire, USA - 4_13_20_68_A1 metaG | ecosystem: Engineered > Bioreactor > Semi-continuous > Anaerobic >...
ATGCGGAACGTCTCGCCGTTGTACTTGCTCCACACGTCGCTATAGGCGACCATTTCCGGCGAGAAGTCTTCCCACATCTCATCGGGGATGATGTCGTCCAGGCCGATCACGTAGTTGGCCTGCGAGAGGGTGGTGGTCAGCTCGTCCTCGAAGTCGATCACGTCGTAGGGGCTGGTGTTCGCCTGCACCGCGCCGACGATCTTCGTCAGCTCGGTTTCCTTGACGTCCGAGCGGATCACGATTTCGACGTTGATCCCGGTCTGCTGGGTGAAGTCAGACTGCTCCAGCAGGTTGCGCATGCTCTCCTCGGCCCAGCCGCCGACCGCGACGCGGACGGTGCGCTGGCGCTTGATGTAGGGCATGCCAAATGGCTTGGAGCTAACGGCCGCCGAGGCGAGGCCCGGCGCCTTCGCAGCGAGCGCAGCACCGGCGGCAGCGGCGCCCGCCTTGCGGATAAAGTCGCGGCGCGTGATCTTGGGACTAGACATTTTCCTCTCCTTAGAAATCCATTCAGAGCACTAATTCTGCGGCGCGAAGAGAGCGAGGCTCTCAGCCAACAAAACATCTAACCGGACAGTCTCGCATCAGATCGCGTGCAAATGAATGACGCGAGCGATCCTCGCCCTTGCTGAGGTTGTGTCCGTGAACCCTCCTCCTTCCTGAGTAGCTCCGCCTGCCGTTTGAGACAACGTTGCGGGCGCCCGCGCGAGCACGTCCGCGCCCAGATCATGGACCTAGCTGTCCGGGTCTTTGTGCAACAGCACGCGCCGCGAGGTAGTCGCGATATCCGGCTCCTCGGGCGTCCGCAGCGAGACGTCGGCACCGCACGTTTCTCGGATGAAAAGCTGTCCCTTCAGTTTGATCTCGTCTACCGGCGCGTGGCCTTCCGTGATCTGCCGCAGCAAAAGCTCGGCCGCCGTCCGCCCCATTTCGTACACCGGCATGCTGACCGTCGTGATACGCGGGCGGACAACCCGGCTGAACTCGCGATTGTCGTAACCGACCACCGCCACATCGTCCGGCACGCTCAACCCTGCGTCCTGAATCGCGCCAATCGCGCCCAGCGCCATCAGGTCGTTCGCGGCGAAGATCGCGGTCGGCGCAGGCTTCTGCGACAGAAGGCGCCGGGCTGCGTCGTAGCCGCCTTCGTATTCCCAATCGCCACGTTCCACCAGCGCGGGATCAAACTCAATCCCCTGGGCGGCCAACTCGGCCTGATAGCCCTCGTAGCGCCGCTCGGCTGAGTGCCAGCCCTCACGCCCGTTGATGATCGCGATCCGCCGGTGCCCCAGGCTGGCGAGGTGCTGCACCGCCAGACGACCACCGTAGAAATCGTCGGGCACAACGGAGTTGTGCACCGTCTTGCCAAACAGGCGATGCGCGAAGATGTACGGCTTGCCAGACTGGCGCAGGCTCTCGTTCTCTGCCAGGTGCGACGACTCGACGAAGATAATCCCGTCCACCGGGCGGCTCACGAGCGCGTTGATCGCGTCCTGCTCGATCTCCGGATCCCAATCGGAGTTCACGATCAGGCTCAGGAAATCGAACTGCTTGAGATAGTCCTGAATGCCGCGAATGATCGGCGGGACGAACGGGCTGAGGATGTCGTCGGCGATGATGCCGATGGTGTTGGTCTGGTCAGTGCGAAGGCTGCGGGCAGCCATGTTGGGCTTATAGCCCATCGCGCGCGCCACATCCTGAATATGCTGGCGTGTTTCAGGGTTGACTGGGTAATCGGGGTTGGTGAGCGCACGCGACACCGTCGAAATCGAATAACCGGCCGCTTTGGCGATAGCCTCAAGGGTTACCGGCATGAGGGTCCGTCCCGTAAAAAAATAGGCTACAGCAAACGTTTGTTGTGATTTCACAGTAACAGAAAACGTTTGGGGTGTCAAGCACCCCGCGAGAACTTTTCCGCCCGTTGCGACTGTATCCGTGTACCGGGACAATAAAGAAGATAGAAACTTGACATTTTAAACCGTTTTGCCTTAAGGTATAGAACATATGGTCTATTCTCTTGGGCATTTCGTCCCTATCAAGGAGAGACGCAGCATGACCACCGTCGATCGCTCGACCGCGACCCAAAACCCCACCGATTCTCAAACTGCTGTGAGAAAGGTGACCGCCGGGTTGTTTATATCTTTGGATGGAGTCGTCGAATCGCCAGAGCAATGGCAGTTTGACGTCTTCGACGCCGATATGGCGCGAAACATGGCCGCCCATATCGCCAACGAAGACACCGTGCTCATGGGGCGGCGCACATACGAGCAATGGTCCCATTTCTGGCCGAACTCGGATCTCGAGCCCTATGGGCCGCACATCAACCGCACGCCGAAGATCGTCGTCTCCTCGACGCTGGATCGCGTTGCGTGGGGGGAATGGGACACCGTGTCGCTGCTCGAAGGCGATCTCGCCGAGGAAATCGCCCGGCTTAAGCGGCAGCCGGGAAAGAATATCGGCGTCGCGGGCAGCCCAACCCTGGTCGCGTCCCTGCTCCGCGATGACCTGCTCGACGAGCTGACTCTGATGATCCACCCAGTCGTGGTCGGGCGTGGCAAGCGATTGTTCGATGACTGGGGAGACCTGAAGCGACTGACGCTGGTTCATTCCGAGACGACGGACAGCGGCGTGGTGTTCGCCGTCTACCAGCCCCGACGAAGCGGCTGACGCACCTCGAAGCCAGCCATCATCGCAGACCGCATCGCAAGCTTTCGAGAGGAATAGCCGTGGATAAGGACACTCTCACCAGCCTGTTCCAGTACCATTATTGGGCCAATCGCCAGTTATGGCGTTCCCTGGCGGCGCTCAGCGACGCGCAGTTCGCGGCCTCGTCTGCGAATGGCGGCCCGTCGATCCAGGCGCAGGCAGTTGGCATGGTCGCCCACGAAAACCTGTGGGTGAACTACCTCTGGCATGGGGAGGTTGAGTTCCTCGAGGCGGCGCAGTTCCCCACCCGTGCCAGCATCCGCCAGGAATGGGACGCGCTGGAAGAGGAAGTGCTCGACTTCATCAGCGAGTTGAGTCCTGCAGAGCTAAGCCGCCGCGTCGAACCGCCGTTCCTGGGGCGCAGCACGTCCCTGCAGGTATGGGAGACGCTGGTCTATGTCGTCCACCACGCGGTAGAGCAGCGGGCGCAGGTATGCCAGCACTTGCGGCAAATCGGCACCCGCCCGCTCGCGCACGACTTCCTTGCGTTCGCGGCGGAGCATGCACACCACGGCTATTCCTACCCGGCATTCGCGCTCGCGCGGGTCGCGCAAGAACCACGGCGCTGAGCCTGCTACCCTGAGACAGGAAAACCATGGAAACAGTCACTTCCAAAGATGGAACGATCATCGCGTTCGATCGCGCAGGTTCGGGGCCGACGCTGATTCTCGTTGGCGGCGCGTTCGAGCAGCGGGCAATGGAGTCCGAAATCGCATTTTTGGCGGCGCACCCGCTCCTGGCCCGGCACTTCACCGTCGTTCACTACGATCGCCGGGGGCGGGGCGACAGCACCGATACGCTCCCTTATGCGCTTGAGCGGGAGTTTGAAGACATCGAAGCGCTGATCGACCGCGTCGGCGGCCCGGCGTATGTGTTCGGCATCTCGTCGGGCGCATCGCTGGCGCTCGAAGCCGCGCTCGCGCTGGGCGACAAGGTCAGGAAGCTCGCTCTGTACGAGCCACCCTACAGCATCGACGCCGAGAGCCAGCAAGCGTGGCGCGAATATCGCGCGAAGCTGGACGCCATCCTGGCGGAAGGCCGTCATGGCGACGCCGTCGAGCACTTTATGATGCTGGTCGGCGCGTCGCCTGAGGATCTGCGAGAGGTCCGGCAGTTTCCCATGTGGCCGATGTGGGAAGCGGTCGCGCCGACGCTGGCGTATGACGCCGCCGCGATCGGCGAATCCGGCGCCGTCCCCGTAGAGCGCGCCGCCCGCCTGACGATCCCGGTTTTGCTCGCAGTCGGCGAGAACACCTTTCCGTTCATGCATGAAGTGGCGGACAGGCTCGCAGACGCGATCCCTAACGCGCAGCGCCGCACTCTGAGCGGGCAAACGCACGAAGTCCAGGCGGACGTGCTGGCGCCCGTGCTGGTCGAGTTCTTCACCGGTGAGCAACCGCAGTAACGTGACAAGCAGGTCGAACAAGCGAGCAAGCCATCCGGCAGGCGGCGGTTCCACGCGGACTCCTCACCTGCCGGAGTCGTTTGCTCGCCAAGCTCACAGAGAGCCTCAATGCAACTATTAATTTATATAACCATTCACTAACTTGATTTCCGTTACAAACTGTCTGACAATGAACATTAAGCCGAGCAATACGTCACGGGGCCAACCGGCGCCTCGACTCGTTTCCCACGCCCGTTCATTGCAGCCGCCACCGCAGGCGAAGCGAGTGCATCCCCATGATCGAGATCCCCTGGCGCACTGGCGTGAATATGCGGGAGTTCGCCTATTACGGCACGCCCGCCCGGCAGCACACTACCCCCGCGCTCCAGCGCACGCAGCTTGAGCACCTGCGCGAGATGCAGGTTCACCTCGTCCGCTTCTACGCAAGCTGTAACATCTTCGCCGCGCAGCAATGCAGCGAGCGAGTCCTTGCCGCGCTGAACTTGCTGGACGAGTTCGGCATGCAGGCGATCCTCTGTGTGACTGACTCACTCGGCTCCGAGTTCACCGTGCAGGGCAACGAGCCCTTCCACTGCGCGCCGCTCGGCCATCTGATCAAGGACTATTGGCACCAACGCGCCTACGAGGCGGCGTTCATGGAGTTCTTGCGCCAACTGCTCGACACATGCGCGCAGCACCCCGCCGTGTTCATGTGGGAGCTGGGCAACGAGTACGCCATTCACCCGCAGCCTGCGTCATGGGATGACGGCGAAGCGTTTTTGGCGTTCGCGCAGCGCACCAGCCAGGCGATTAAAGAGGCCGCGCCGAACGCCCTGGTGTCTACCGGACTGGTCGGCACGCACCACGTTTCGCCGCACGGGCAGTATGACGTATACGCGACCATGCTGTACGGGCTGGATACGATCGACGCGATCTCGATCCACTACTACGCGGACGATGGCGAGCGTGACTGTGCGCTGCGCGAGGTAAGTCTGGCGAAGGGGCTTGGCAAGCCGTACTACATCGGGGAGTTCGGCGCCCCACGCGACTGGCCCGATCGCGGCACATACTATCGCGCGCAGCTTGAGGAGTGGCAGCGCCGAGGGGCGTTTACCGCTCTGCCCTGGGCATTCGACGCCTCGCCGAGCGATGTGGGCGTCAGCGACACCAAAGCGTTCGCCCGAATCCATCCGGATTTTGACGCGATCGTCATCACGCTGCGGGAGTTCGCCCGTCCGCCAGAGCCGGTTATCGTCCGCAGCGACGAGATACCACCCGAAACGCCTCGTAAACCGCCCCGCCTTGAACGGATCTTTCGGGTTGTGGACGGCCCCGTGAACGTGCGCCGCGGGCCTTCGCTATTTGCAGATCTCGTCCCCGGCGTGCAGCTTACCCAGGGCCAGGAAGTAAAGGTTGACGGCAGGACGCGCACCGTCGCAGATGGGTTTATCTGGTGGCACCACCAGGACGGTTGGTCGGCGGAACGCTCGGTAGACCGGGAAGCAGTTTTTCTGAAAGAGAAGCGTGTTCCCCGCCTGCCACGGCCACCTCGCCCGCGCCCGGTGAGTGAGCCAGCGGAACCCGAGGCGATGCGATTTCTCGTGGTGGATGGCCCTGTCAAAGTGCGGACCGAGCCATCGCTGAACCCGGCCGTTGTGAAGGCAGGCGTCGCGCTACACACCGGACAGATTGTCGAGGTTGATCCGGCATCGCGCCGAGAGGTTGATAGCTATGTGTGGTGGCAGCACCGCGACGGATGGTCTGCAGAACGCTCCGTCAACAACCCGGGCGAGGTGTTTATGCAGGTTACGCAGGCGCAGCCTGGTAACGACGGGGCAGTTCCATCCGCGCTCGACCTGCTGTTTGAAACGTGGCCTATCAATCTCAGCGCAATCAGATGGATTCAGTACTTCGGGAATACCACCTTCGCTTTTTCGAGTGGCAAGCTATGGAACTATGATAAATTTAGCCAGGGACTGCATGCTGGCCTCGACTTTGCATACCCGGCCAATACCACGATTATGTCAGGGCTGCAGCCAGGGCTTGAAGGGACCTGCACGCTTATCGGCACCGCTCATTACACGCCCTTCCAGGTCAATGTTCAGGTCAACGACTACACGCTGATCTATGGCCACGTGAAGAACCCGCAAGTGCGCGTCAACGACCCCATCAATGCGATGACAGCAATCGACGTCACGGGGGATAGCGTCGGCGAGAATGATCACCTGCATTTGGAAATCCGCAAAGGCAGCCGGATCATCAACCCGCTACACTTCTTCCCGCCGGAACAGTGCACGGCGCTGATTCGGCGGTTCAATCCAGCCGGGAAATTTCAACCATTCGACAAGTGGCAATCGCCGCTCGACCAGCCCGAGATCGTGCTCGGCGGGCCTGTGATCGGGCCGCTCGCGGGCTGACCGGCCTAGCGGATGCGCTGCCAGGTGCCCTGCGTGCCGGGGTTGGACGAAGGCGCCGCGAGGCGATAGATCGTCTCGTCAGCCGCTTCCACATAAAAGACGTATTCGCCCGTGGTCGTGCTCGCCTGAATGCGAGTCGTCCCGAACTGAACCGCATGGAGCGGACAAGAATAATCCTCAGCGGCAGCTTCTTCCTCGGGCAACGCCATCATAAATCCATAAGTCGTCGACTCGACGCACGCACCCACCGAATAGTCGGACGTGTCCCAATCCCCAATGAAATCGCCATACTCGCCCGTGTCGAGCAACGTGAAATAGCGCCCTCCGCTATCTCCTAGCCCCACGCCGATCAGCACACCGTCTCCCCAGCGCTGAACGAAGCCGTCTAGCTCGCTGTATCCAGGGACGGGGCATTCCCCTTCCAGCGCCAGTTCCGTTGGGAAAAACCATTCAAACTGGCACTCGGTTGAGCTATCAGGGGTTTCTTCCTCGGCCCCGGCCAGGAGTTCCAGAGCGTTCTGAAAGGCCAGGCTAGCCGAGGTAGCGGTATTGGCTTTATCGAACTCATCGAGCCCGGCGCGCTCGCGCAAGAGCAGCGCGGCGATGGCCAGCGCGACGACGCCAATCGCCACACCGAAGACGATCGGCGCGCGGGGGAGAGCTTTCCGGCGGGCAGCGGATGGCTTGGCAGGCGCAGGCGGTGGGGAAGACTCGGCAGGTGGGGGCGCATCCACGTCCAGGTGGGCAACATCCTCACCGCGTCCGCCGCGCTGGGGAGCATGTTCGGCCAGTTCGTCGAGGAACGCCTGCGGCGGCAGCGCGCCGTCCGTCACGTCCACCGCCTGCACGGATATATAGCGGAAAAACACCTCCCCCTCACGCAGCAAAGGGAAGACCGGTTTCCGCTTCTGGATCGCGTACTCGCACTCGGTCTGGACCCAATGGCTTTCGCGCGAGCGGGGCGTCATGATCACCACAAACGCCGCGCAGTCCTCAATCGCCTGCTGGATGACCTCGGCCCAGCGCGAGCCGTAATCGATCCGGTCGTCAATCCACACGTCGAACCCGGCCGCGATCAGATGATCGGCCAGCTTGCGGGCGTAAGCTTTGTCGTGGCGGCTGTAACTGACGAAGATGTGGCGCATGGCGCACAGCTCGCATCTGTATGTGGATTTCTAAGTATATCATTAAATCATGTACCCCTCGCTCAGATTTGATTTGGCACGCGTCCAGATGCCCGCGATATCCGGCATGGTTAGTGGCACGGGAGCGGTGTTGCCTTCTTTGCGAATACCTTGCGCCATTAAAAATAAAGGTGTTTAATAGAGGCTACTCCGGATCTAAGCTGTATGGCAGGACGGGGTTACGAGCGGCGGCACCACCTAAGTCATGAAGGCGTAGTTCCGTCCACTCCCCGCCACACAGCGCGATCTGATTTGCGCATTCTGCTTCACCAACATCACGAGGGAATATCTTGAACATCGTCGCTCGTCATGGGCGCGCGTGGCAGCGTGCTTGCCGGCAGAGCTGGCGTGCGCTCATCCTGCTACTCACTGTCGTTCCAATGCTTCTTCCCCAAAGCGCAGCGCCGGTCAGCGCCGCGCCGATCTCGTACACCGAAAGCGTGGACCTGGATACCAAGTTCACAACGACCTTTACGCTGGACGTTGGCGACAATAAGTTTTCCGGCTCGCTTGAGCCAACGCCATTCCCCGGCGGACGTGACGCCTGGAAGATGGTCATCCCGGCAAATCACCGCATTAGCCGGGTTAGATACTCACGCGGTTACTTGGGCAGCGCGACTTCCATGACCTTTGTCTTCGATGCGTGCTGGTACAGCACCCCCGAAACCACGAGCTCGTCGTTCAACCAACCGCTCACGGTCGATGGACCACGAGACGTATGCATCCTTATATTCTCAAATCACAATCCCAGTGTGATCGACTGGGAGGTCACCGTCACCGTTGAGGAAATTCCCCCCAACAATCCGCCCGTGATTACCGTGCCCGGCCCACTGATGACCGAGAGCGGTGTGCCGATTACCTTCAGCAGCAGCGACCAGATCAGTATATCCGAACCTGATGGGGATAACCTGGAAGTTCAGCTTCAGGTCACGGGGGGCACGATCACGCTGAGCAGTACGTCCGGGCTGGACTTCTATCGAGGCGACGGGGTGGCCGATCAGCGCATGCAGTTCGCTGGATTGGCTACAGCCATCAACGCGGCGCTGAACGGGGCGGTCTTTACTCCAGCCGACGGTTTTTCAGGCTGGGCATCGATCCTGATTCGCGTGACCGACGACTATTGGCTAACGGCCATCAGCGATACGATCTCGATCACGGTGTTCCCCCCATCCGGCCAGCCAACGGATAACAACCCGCCAATCGCGACCAATGATACGTACACCACAAACGAAGATACGCCGCTGACGATCGCTGCGCCGGGCGTGCTCGGCAACGACACGGACGCTGACGGCGACACGCTTACAGCCGGGCTAGTAAGGGGTCCAGCCAATGGAACGTTGACCTTCAACGCCGATGGATCGTTCACCTGCACGCCCAAGGCGAACTGGAACGGCACCGACAGCTTCACCTATCTCACTTACGATGGTACGGCCTTTAGCAACGTCGCGACGGTGACTATCACAGTGAACGCAGTGAACGACCCGCCAGTCGCCAGCGATGATGCGTACACCACCGACGAAGACACGCTGCTGACAATCACTGCGCCGGGCGTGCTCAGCAACGACGCAGACGTCGACGGCAACCCACTTACGGCAGTGCTTGAGATCGGTCCGGCCAACGGAACTCTGACTCTTAACCCTGACGGCTCGTTCACCTACACACCCAACGCGAACTGGAACGGCACCGACACGTTCACTTATCACGCCAGCGACGGCACCACCACCAGCAACGTCGCAACCGTGACGATCACAGTAAACGCAGTGAACGACGCGCCAGTGGCAGCCGATGATGCATATACAACCGACGAGGACATGCTGCTGACGATCGCTGCTCCTGGTGTGCTCGGCAACGACACGGACATCGACGGCAACCCGCTTACCGCAGTGCTTGAGAACGGTCCGACTAATGGCACGTTGACCCTCAACGCCGATGGATCGTTCACCTACACGCCCAAAGCGAACTGGCACGGCACCGACACGTTCACTTATCACGCCAGCGACGGAACAGATAGCAGCAACGTCGCAACCGTGACCATTGCGGTTAATGAGGTGAACGACCCGCCAGTCGCCAGCGATGATGCGTACACCACCGACGAGGACACACCGCTGACGATCGCTGCGCCGGGCGTGCTCGGAAACGACACGGACGTCGAAAACTATCCGCTTACCGCGGTGCTTGAGAGCGGGCTGGCCAATGGAACGCTGACCCTTAACCCTGACGGGTCGTTTATCTATACACCCAACGCGAACTGGAACGGCACCGACACGTTTACCTATCGCGCCAGCGACGGAACAGATAGCAGCAACGTCGCAACCGTGACGATCACAGTAAACGCAGTGAACGACGCGCCAGTGGCAGCCGATGATGCATATACAACCGATGAAGACACGCTGCTGACGATCGCTGCTCCTGGTGTGCTCGGCAACGACACGGACGCTGACGGCAATACGCTCACGGCGGCGCCTGAGAACGGTCCAACCAACGGCATGCTGACGCTTAACGCCAATGGATCGTTCACCTATACGCCCAACGCGAACTGGAACGGCACCGACACGTTTACCTATCGCGCCAGCGACGGAACAGATAGCAGCAACGTCGCAACCGTGACCATTACGGTTAACGCGGTGAACGACGCGCCGGTCGCGGCCAATGACGCGTACGCCACCGACGAGGACGTGCCGTTGACAATCGCCGCGCCAGGCGTGCTCGGCAACGACTCGGACGCTGACGGCAATACGCTCACGGCGGCGCCTGAGAACGGTCCAAGCAACGGAACGCTGACGCTTAACGCCAATGGATCGTTCACCTATACGCCCAACGCAGACTGGAACGGCACCGACACGTTCACCTATCGCGCCAGCGATGGAGCGGCTGCCAGCAACGTCGCAACCGTGACTATCACGGTCGGCGCGGTGAACGATGTCCCGGTGGCGGTAGACGACGCCTACACCACCGACGAGGACAAGCCCCTGAGGGTGCCTGCCCCCGGCGTGCTGGGTAACGACTCGGACGTCGAGGGCGATGCGCTCACCGCCGCGCTTGACAGCGGTCCATCCCACGGCACGGTGACGCTCAATCCTGGCGGCTCGTTCGAGTACGTTCCGGACCCCGGCTTTTTCGGGACGGACACTTTCACGTACGCGCTCAACGACGGCGGTGCGATCAGTTCTGTGGCGACCGTCACCATCACGGTGGGGCTGGTCAACGGCAACACCTACGCGCGCGACGACTGGGGCGAAGTGAGCATGAACGGCTCGACCCTGCTGGACGTGCTCGCCAACGACACCGATCCAGACGGCGACCCGCTCCATATCGCGCAGGTGAGCCAGCCGCGCTACGGCGTGGCAACCATCCAGGGGAACCGGATCGCCTACACGCCCCACCCCGGCTTCGTGGGAACCGATACGTTCACCTATATCGCAGCCGACAATTTCGGCAGCCAGCACCGCGCCACAGTAAGCGTCACGGTCTGGAAGCCGGTGCCGCTGTGTGCGGACTTCGACGGATCGACGAGCGAGGTGGTGCGCGCGACGGTGCCCGATGACGTGGTGACCGGCGGCAGCGTCTTCTGCCGGATCCTGGTCGAGCATGGCGAGTTCGTGCGGCCATCCGCCGAAGTGGGCCGCCCGGAAGTACTTAACCTGGGCGTGCTGCAGGCAGTGGACGTGTTCGCGCTGCGGCATGACGGCACCGCGACGGCGTCCTTCACCACCGGGATGACCGTCTGCCTGCAGGGGCAGGGCACGCTGCTCTATCTCGACGCGACCGTAGCGCCCCGCGCGATTGTTCCGCTGTCCGCCTTCTCCCGCGACGGCTACACCTGCGCGTCCGTGCCAAACGCCGGGACGGTCGCGCTGGTGAGCGGCACAGCGAATGTCACGTCAACAGTCACAAACAGCCCCGCGCCGGTTGGAGCGTCTGCCCCGCTGGCGAACTGCATGGTCACGACGCGGAACATCCTCAACCTGCGCGCCGAGCCTAGCAGCGCCGGGGCGGTGATCCGCACCATCCCCTACAATGTGACGCTCACCGCCTTTGAGCGGGCCGGGGCGTGGTTCTATGTGGACTACCTGGGCGAGCGCGGCTGGCTGAGCGCGGACTACGTCACCCCGCAAGCAAGCTGCGGCGAGTAAGCGCCTGAGTGTGTTACGAGAATGCCTGCCGGTGCCACACCGGCAGGCATTTTTGATCGGGCGCGCGGCGGAGAGTGGTAGAGTTGGTGCGGCGTTTTCTCCTCACTCCTACGCAGTACTTCCCGGCTAGCGTGGTTGGCAGCCACACGGCTACGTTGTTACGTTTCTAATTACAGCTTATCCCGTAAAGCGTTATTTGTTAACAATTAGAGAAAGGGATATGCCATGCTCACCAGACGATTGTTGTTCGGGGTTGTAGCCGTGGCAATCGTCGCGGCGCTCGTAGGCGGCTTCTTTGCCGTGCGCCAGGCCCAGGGGCAAGGTCCGGATGAAGCGGAAGAATTCAACGTCCAGCTTGGTCCGCGCCCCTTCTATCTCGTTGATGATATGGACGAGGGTGAGCTGAAGACCGCGCTTCAGCAGTGCTCAGAAGGCCCGTTCTATCGCACCGATTTCAGCATCGGGCATCGTGGCGCGGCGCTCCAATTCCCGGAGCACACGCGCGAGTCGTACCTGGCCGCGGCGCGAATGGGCGCCGGAATCCTGGAGTGCGACGTCACCTTCACGGCGGACCGCGAGCTGGTCTGCCGCCACTCCCAGTGCGACCTGCACACCACGACCAACATCCTCGCTATTCCAGAGCTAGCGGCCAAGTGCACGCAGCCATTCACCCCGGCCGTGATCGATCCGGAGACGGGCGAGGTAGTCGAGCGCGCGTCTGCGATGTGCTGCACCAGCGATATCACCTTGGACGAGTTCAAGATGCTGGTCGGCAAGATGGACGCCTTCAACCCTGCCGCGCAGACTGTTGAGGAATACATGGGCGGCACGGCGAACTGGCGCACCGACCTCTACGCCGCGAACGGCGGCGGCACGCTGATGACCCACGCCGAGTCGATCGCGCTGTTTCAGGAGCTGGGCGTGAAGATGACGCCGGAGCTCAAGGAGCCGAGCGTCGAGATGCCGTTCGATGGCGACTACACGCAGGAAGCCTACGCGCAGCAATTGATCGACGAGTATAAGGCAGCGGGCGTCCCGCCGGAAGATGTTTTCCCGCAATCATTCTTGCTGGAAGATGTGCTCTACTGGATCGAGAACGAGCCGGAGTTCGGCGCGCAGGCCGTGTACCTCGACCCGCGTAGCATCGGCGAGGACTTCGATCCGAACGATCCGGCTACGTGGTCCCCGACGATGCAGGAACTGGCCGATCAGGGCGTGCAGATCCTCGCCCCGCCGATGCAGTTCCTGGTGACGCTCAACGATGCGGGGGAGATCGTTCCGTCCGCCTACGCGACAGAAGCGAAAGCCGCGGGCCTGGAGCTAATCACGTGGACGCTTGAGCGTTCTGGCCCCCTGACCGACGGCGGCGGTAGCTACTATCAGACCGTCAGCGACGTGATCAACAACAGCGGCGATATGTACAACGTGCTCCACGTGCTGGCGCAGGACGTCGGCATCCTGGGCATTTTCTCCGACTGGCCCGCCACGGTGACGTACTACGCCAACTGCATGGGCATCGAGTAACCCGTATCCCAGACGATCGCAGCGGGGTGCTTCGGCGCCCCGTTTTGTTACACACCCGCCCGCGAGATTCTATGCGGTGAAATAGCCTGCCAGACGCTGCTACCACAGATTACCCGCGCCCGGCGTATAGCTGTTGGCGACCACCGAGTTCGCGATCAGCGTGTCGCACTGGACAGTCCCCGTGGCGCGGACCATCCCGCCATTGAGCGCGATCAGCCCGCCAGAAATCTCGAGCGTCGCCGCGCTGACCTGCACGCGGATCGGGCTGCTCACGCTGACGCCGTCCGGCGCGAGGCGGATCAAGCTGCCGCTGGTGTCGCGGATCACGACGGCGTGCGTATCGTCGCTCAACACCAGCGATTGCCCTTCAGGCGTGCGGATCTCGATCGACACATGATCGTCGCGCAAGGTGACTCTCAGCCCGCTGCGGGTGACGATGCTCTTGCGGCTGTTCTGCGGATCCATCGTCTCCGGCGCGCGGTCGTCGCCGCCCCACAAACCGCCGACGACGATCGGGCGACCTGGATCCCCGGCTTCAAACGCGACCAGCACCTCGTCGCCCACGTCCGGCAGCATCCACATGCCGCGCTCGTTCCCCGCGAACGCGACCGCCACACGCGCCCAGACTGGCTCGCGCGCAGGCTTCCCCTCAAGCGCCGCGACGGTTACCGCCACGCGCCCCTGCCCCTGCGGATCCTGGTTATCCTTGACGGTGCCGGTATACACGCCGAAATAGCGCCCGCCCGAGCCGGGCGTCGCGCGGTCGAGGTTAGGAGTTGGCTTCATCATCGTGGGGTCTCCTTGCCGACAGGCGCGGGCGGCGCTTGTCCTTGCGCTCAGCGAGCGCCGGGCGGGATAAAAAACGAGCGGCAAGCTCATGCTGGCTCGCCGCTCGACACGTGGAAGCCGTTATTCGGTCGCCTCGCTGGCGGTCAGATTGCGAAAGTCGCCGGAAAGCAGCGACGCCCCAAACCACGCGAGGCTCTGGTTGAAGTAGTACTGCGGCGACGCGCCCCAATAGCCTTCTTCGAGCGCATTGCTGGCGTAGTCGTGCAGCATCGCGCCCAGGCGAACCTGCAGGTCTGTGTCGCCTGACGCCAGCGCCGCGACCGCCCACATCCCAGCCATCAGCTCGTTCTGATAGCCGACCACCGGGTTCCCCTGCATGTCGTACATCACGGCGAACGCTTCCGGCTGCTCGATGCTGTTCAGGAACGCAGCGCTCCGCCGCGACCACTCACACGCGCGCGGCTCGTTGAACCACAGGCAATCCAGCCCGATGCGCCAGGGGACGCGGATCGCGTCGAAGGTCATCTCGTAGCGGCAGGCGTCGCGCGGGCGCCCTTCCCGGTCGCAGTAGTCGTATGCGGGCCTGCCGTCCACCGTGGACCAGTCCGGCGACAGGCCGAGCCGGTTGCCGTTGGGCACGCTGTAGAGCGAGCGATAGCCCTGGTGGATCAGCGGCCGCCAGCGGTCGCCGCCCTCAAACTGGTCGAAGATCCGGAACCACGCGGGCGCGAAGTACGACAGGTTGATGATCTCGCGTCCGCCGCCGCCCCACCCGTCGCCCGGCGTCAGGTAGCGACCTTCTTTCACCTCGTAGAGGTAGATCGCGTCCAATAGCGACTGCGCACGCTCGGCGTAAGGGCGCTCTGCGTGCTGCGTCCACTCGCCGCGATCGACGCGCGCCTGGGCGAAGATCAGCGCGGCGGCGATGTCGACCTCTGCGTCGGTAGCGGAGCCTTCGCCAGTCACTTTGCCGGTGTTATCGACGCGCCAGTTAAACAGGCCGGTCACCTCGTCGAGCATGATTGCGTGTGCGGCGTCGTAGATCGTGTCGAATGTAGGCCGATCGTCCATCATCACGGCCATCAGCAGCCCATAGCCGACGCCCTCGCTGACCGCCTGATAGCCGATGTTCGGGTCGAAGACCAGGCCCAGATTGTCGCCACAGTCCGCCCCGCAGAAGATGTAATTCGCCTTGTAGCCTTCCCACGTCGCGCGGACCAGCGCGCTCCAGTCAAACGACGTCCAGTCCACCGGCGCGGGCGCCTCTGGCGGCTCGGATGGTTGCGGGATGTCCATACGCCCTACCTCAAAGAAGATGCCACGTCCGAACAGGCTCGGATTCTGCCACGATCCATTGTTGGGATCGGCTTTCGACCAGCTTAACAGCACGTTCCGATCGCGCACTGCGGCGCCGTTCGCCTGCGCCTGGAAGCCGATCTCTGCGCCGTGAGCGGGCGTCACCCATTCACCCAGCGAGACAACCGCTTCGAAGCCCCAGCCGTTGTCGGTCTTAAAGACGAACGCCTGGACCGGCAACGACCCGGCGCGCACGCCGGTCGTCGTGATCGCGGCCGGATCGGTGTTGCCGATATCCGCCGCGTTGATGTTGACCTGATGGATTCCATCGGCGTAGCTGCGCGCCCAGAGATCGCCCGTCAGGTTGACGAAGAACTCAAGCGAGTCCTCGTTCCAGAAATCAGTTCCGTGCTGCCCGGCGATGATCGTCCGGTCTAGCATGGTCATGGCGATATAGAGGTCGCTGCCGTTGGCGGCCAGTCCGAAGGTGAACGACCCGTTTTCCTCGGGCACGGCGGACGGGTTGGGGCCCCAATCGACGGTGTGGAACGGAACGCCTTCCCAATCCGCCAGGTCGCCGTCGAGCGTGATCTCGACCGGAAACGGGATGTAGACCGTCTCCCCTTCGACGCCTTCCGGCGCCAGCAAGCCGCCATCCTGAGCGAGCGCCGGGGGAACCAGCAGAGCGAGCAGCGCGAACAGCAAGACTATGCGAAGTGATTTCATAAATCTAACTTCTCCCGTGCTGACTATCCCGCGCAGATACAGCACGATCCGCCCGCGCGGCCCGTGTGTGACTTACATTGTACTTGAATTTCCGTCGAACTATACCGCTATGAATCTATGAGCGGTTCGCTAAAAATAAACTGTGATATACTGGTGAAACGTCCGTTCCGACTCCCCGTCCAAGAGCCTCGTCCTACCGTGAGGCGGAGAGCCAGGCCGATGAGCACCCGCCCCAACACCCCCGATTCTTTTCCCGAACCGCTGACGGCCCGCGAGCTCGAAATTCTGCGTTATATGGCGGAGGGCGCTCACTTCGGCGAGATCGCGCAGCGCCTGCACCTGTCTCCAACCACCGTCAAATGGTACTCGCAGCAAATCTACGGCAAGCTAGGGATCGACCACGCCGGGCAAAAGCGCCGTCTGGCAGTCGCGCGAGCGCGCGCCCTCGGCCTGCTGGAACCGGAGCGTACTCCCACCGGGCGCCCGCGCTATTCCCTACCCGTTCCGAGCGCCCCAATCGTCGGCCGCGAGCGGGAGCTAGACGAACTTGCAGCGTTGTACGCGGATCCCGCAGTCCGGCTGGTGACGCTGTCCGGCCCCGGCGGGATCGGCAAGACGCGCCTTGCCGTCGAATTCGCCTGGCACCTGGTCGAACCGGCAACACACGCACCCTCGACTCCGTTCCCCGATGGCGTCTATTTCGTTCCGCTGCAAGCGCTTCAGTCGGCGGAGCATGTGCTGTGGGAAATCGCCAGCGCCATTGGCTACACCTTCCCTACCAGCAACCGCTCGCCGCTTGAGCAATTGCTCGGGTTCTTCCGGGAGAAGCGGCTGCTTCTGGTGATGGACAACTTCGAGCACCTCCTCGACGCGGCGTCCCTCATCGGCGACATCCTGCAAGCCGCGCCTCACGTCCACGTGCTCGTCACTTCGCGCCAGGTGCTTGGGCTGAGCGCCGAGATGGTCTACGCGGTCGATGGGCTGCCGTATGCGGCGGAGCCGTCCGAGCGCGCGGACGACCTTTCTGACGCGGCCCGGTTGTTCGTTCAGAGCGCGCGGCAGGTGCTGGCAACCTTCGAACTCCAGCCAGACGACGAGCCATGGCTGCACCGCATCTGCCAGCAGGTCGAGGGGATGCCGCTGGCGATCAAGCTGGCCGCGGCGTGGGTCACGACGCTTTCGCTGGCGGAGATCGCGACCGATATTCTGTGTTGCCCGGAATACCTCGCCGCCGAAATAGCGGACATTCCGCCGCGCCAGTGGAGCATCCGCGCCCTGTTCGAGCCGACCTGGGCGCGGCTCAGCCCTGGCGAGCAAGCCGCGTTCATGCGGATGGCCGTCTTTCGCAGCGGCGGGATGCGCGACGCAATCCAGGCGGTGACCGGGGCGAGCCTGCCCGTGTTGCAGGGGCTGGTCAAGAAGTCGGTTATCTCGCGCGCGCCGGATGGGCGTTTCAGAATCCACGAGTTGCTGCGCCAGTTCGCCGAAGAGCGCCTGATCGCCGCCGGGGATGCCGACGCGGCGTACGACGCGCATTGCGCGCATTACGCGACCTTGCTTCAGGGCTTGGAGCGCGGCCTGATCGACGGGGACCGCCAGCTTGACGCGCTGGCGCAGCTTGACGCCGAGTTCGAGAACGTCCGGCAGGCGTGGGACTGGGCAGTCGAGCGGCGACGCACGAACGACCTGGCGCGGATGGCCTGGCCAGTCGGATGGTTCCTCAACATTCGCGGCCGCGCAGCCGAGGGACAGGCATGGTCCGAGCCTGCGCTTGAGTGGTGCAACGACTCCGCGTTGTGCGCGCGGCTGATGGGCTCGCTCGCCCACTTCTCTGAGCAGCTAGGCCGGCGGCGCGAGGGGCTGCAGTGGGCGCGCGTCAGCGCAGAGATCGCACGGGAGCTTGGCGATCCGGCGCTCCTTGCGTTCGCGCTGCGCCAGCTTGGCGTCAAGACCGCCACAGTGACCGGAGACTGTGACCAGGCGCATCACCTGCTGGACGAAAGCCTGTCGCTGTGGCAATCGCTGGGCGACGCCTGGGGCGAGGCGCTCGGCTGGATGGGGAAGGCTGTCGTGGCGCGATCGTGGCCGTCGAACGATTACGCCGCCGCGCTTGCCTACACGGAAACAACCCTGCGCCTGCTGGAACGCACGAGCGATCGCTTCCTGGCCGCGCACGCCTATATGAACGGCGGCGTCGACTGCATCGAGCTGGGCGATCGTGAAAAAGCCGTCCGCTACCTTGAAGAAGCCCTCGCCCGTTATCGCGCGCTGAATGCGCCGATCGGCGTTGCCTTTGCGGTTGCCAACCTTGCCGCGCTCTACGAGCACGCCGGACACTATGAAGCGGCGATCGACGGCTACCAACAGGCGATCGCCCTGGCCCGCGAGTACAACCACCTAGAGCTGGTCGTGGGGAATCTGATGAATTACGCCGGGGTGCTGGCGACAATGGGCCGGTTCGACGAAGCGGCCGCCTGCATGAAAGAGTGCCACCTGCTCCTGCCAGCCGTCGAATTGGCAAGCGTGAGACCGAGGATGCTGTTCGCCGAGGCATGGATTAGCTGGAAAAAAGGAGATATCGAAACGGCGTATCAGGCGGCACAAGCAGCGCTCGAAATCGCTACGGCAAAAGGCATCGCTTCCGATGCGAGCTTGAGCCACATCGGGATGGCGCTGGCCGAGATCCACCTGGGGCGGCTAGAAGATGCGCGCGAGAACCTGCGCGCCGGGCTGCGAACTGCGCTAACGGCTGAGTGGCTTCCCTTCGCCGTGTATGTCCTGGCGGCCTTACACGCAGCGGAAGAGGATTGGCGCCGGGCTGTCGAATACGCGGCGCTGGTCGAGCAACATCCGGCAACCTCATTCGAGGTCCGGCACTGGGCGAAAAACCTGCTTGCGGAGCTATCCGGCGCACTGCCGCCAGCGGAATATGCGGATGCGGTCGCGCGCGGCAGAGCCCTCGACGCGGAAAACGTGCTACGCGCCTTTCCGCAGGACGAGCAAGAGATCTCAACGCCCGGCTGATCGCAGCGATCAGCCGGTGCCTGCGCGTAGCATGGCAGCGAACTCATCCGGCATCGCGGTTGCCTCGATCGCCTGTGCCGCCCGCTCGATGTCGTACGCCACCCGCACGAACTCCACCGCCAGATCGCGCCCCTCCGCCCGTAAGACCACGTAGCCTGTGCGCGGATCGCCATCCTTCGGCTTGCCGACGCTGCCCACGTTGATCACGTGCCGCCCGCTCGGCAACACTTTGTGATAGGGCAGGTGCGTGTGCCCGCAGACCAACACATCCAACTCGACCAGATCGAGCAGGCGCTCGAAGCTGGCGTCGGGCCGATCCGCGTAGAGGTACTCGTTCACCCGGCGCGGGCTGCCATGCACCAGCATCACGCGCAGATCGCCGAGCGTCAGCGGGATTTGCGCCGGGAGCGCTCGCAAAAACGCCTTGTTCTCGGCGGACGTGTGCGCGTTGGTCCACGCGATGGATCGCTCGCCGAGAGCGCGGGCTTGGGGCGTTTTGTATGCGCAGCCGCAGTCGTCGCTGTCGTGCCCCACGCCCTGATCGTAATTCCCCATGAGGGTCGGGATATTCCGTGCCCGGATGATCTCGACCACTTCATTCGGAAATGTGCCGTAGCCGACCAGATCGCCCAGGCAGTACAGGTTCGTCAGGCCGCGCGCGTCAATGTCGCGCAGCACGGCTTCGAGCGCGGGCAGGTTCGCGTGAATGTCGCCAAAGACGGTGACAGCGTTCATGGGAGCGTCCTTCCAGCGAGATGGGCCCAGGGGGATCGATATTTGACCTAATTATCGCACGGCGGGCGAAAGCACGGTTTAAGACGCGGTGAAATTCTCTTAACGCCATAGATCACGCCCAAGTTATGACATTCTGCTCTGAGACAGAATGAGGCTAAGGAGTAAACTGTATTCGCCATTATGAATATAGTGAGGAAGCCATGACCGCCTACGACCAATTTGCCACCCGATTCAAGGCGCTGGCGCATCCCGTGCGCCTGCAAATCCTCGATTTGCTGCGCGGCGGCGATGCGTGTGTTTGCCATCTGGAAACGGCGCTCGGCAAGCGGCAGGCGTATATCTCACAGCAGTTGATGGCGCTGCGCGAAGCCGGTCTGGTGGACTTCCACAAGGACGGCTTGCAGGTGTTTTATCGTCTGACAGACCGCGCGACCGAAGATCTGTTACGGGTTGCGTTCGGCGCCGTGAGCGCACCCCGCGCGCGCCGGCTTGACGGTTGCCCCTGCCCGCGCTGCACCGCGCCCGAACCGATCGAGTTCCATGAGACAAACCCAGGAGAACCCCATGCTCACCATTAAAGTGCTCGGCCCTGGCTGCCCGAACTGCCAGAAAGTTGAATCACACACCCGCCAGGCGCTGGCGACGCTCGACCCGCAGCCCGAGTACGAGATCGTCAAAGTGACCGATCCGCTGGAGATCAGCCAGTACATCCTGGCGACGCCGGGACTGGTCATCAACGAGAAGGTGGTCGCGGCAGCGCGCATCCCCAGCCCGGCAGAGATTAAGGGCTGGCTCGCGGAAGCCGCGCAGAACTAACGCGCCGCGAGAGGTGCCTCGCTTCGTGGTGAGGCATCGTTTTCGCGCAGCTTCATTCGGATTTTTGAATGTAATGGAACATCCATGAACCTCATCCTCGATCTGCTAAACGCCGGGTGGACCGGCCTGCTGGACTATCTGGCGGCGCACGTGCTGTTGTGTTTGGTCCCGGCGTTCTTCATCGCGGGCTACCTGGGCGGGCTGATGCCCAAAGAGGTCGTCACGCGCTATCTCGGCCCCAAGACGCCGAAATATATCAGCTACCCGGCATCAGCTATCGGCGGCTTTATTCTGGCAGTGTGCTCGTGCACCGTGCTGCCGTTGTTCGCGGGGATCTGGAAGCGCGGCGCGGGTCTCGGCCCGGCGATCACATTCCTGTTCGTGGCTCCGGCGGTGAACATCCTCGCCATCAGCTACACCGGCTCGGTGATCGGGATGGATATCGCAATGGCGCGGCTGGTGCTTGCAATCACCTTCGGTATCGCGATCGGTATGATTATGGCTGTGCTGTTCAAGCAGCCGGAAGCCGATCCTGCCGCGGCGGGGATGTTCGACCAGACCGCGACAATGCGCCCGGCGCTGTGGGTCACGTTCGGGCTGCTGCTCGCGGTGCTGATTGTCGGGACGCTGCAAATCGGCCTGCTGACCGGCGCGGCGTTCAGCATCACGATCCCGGTGGATGCCTCTGGCGGCGTGCAGGATACGCTCGACGCGCTGAGCCTGACCTACCAGGGCGCGCTGCTGATCTTCATGCTGGTGCTGATCGCGCCGGTCGCCTGGAAGGGTTTCAACAACATTCTGAGCGGCTTCAACCGCTGGACATGGGCCGCGCTAGGCATGGCCGCGTTTACGCTGCTGCTCGCCGCGCCGACAACCGAAACCGGCAGCATCATCATCCACTTCACGGGGCGCTTCTTCGCCGAAGTCGTCTTGCTCGGCGCGCTAGGGTATGTCGCCGTGGCGAAGCTCGAACGCGACGAGCTGGCGCACTGGCTGTGGGAAACGTGGCGCTTCGTCAAGCAGATTTTTCCGCTGCTGCTGGTCGGCGTGTTCGTCGCCGGGATGTTCCGCCAGATCACGCCTGAGGAATGGGTGCAGACGCTGGCAGGCAAGAACACGATCTGGGCGAACGCGATCGGCGTGACCTTCGGCGTGTTCATGTACTTCCCGACGCTGGTCGAAGTGCCGATAGCCGCCGCTTTCCTCGACCTGGGAATGCATCGCGGCCCGCTGCTGGCTTACCTGCTGGCCGACCCAGAACTGAGCCTGCAAAGCATCCTGATCACCGGCAAGATCATGGGGCGGACCAAGACCGCCGCCTATGTCAGCCTGGTGGCGGTGTTCAGTACACTGGCCGGGTATTTGTTCGGCGCCGTGCTGGCCGCGCTGTAGACGACGCTCGCGCCGCTACGGTACGATCGGCGGTGGCGCGCTGCCGTCTCCCCCGGCGTTGGCGGTGTGCCCGCGCAGCGGCTCCAGCAGCGACATGAACTCCATAGGAATGACGAACTTGGTTGCGTCGCTGTTGCCCAGCGCCTTGATCGCGTTCAGATATTCCAGGCTCATCGTGTTGCTGTCGAGCTGCCGCGCGACCGCATGGATGCGCTCCAGCCCTGCGGCGACGCCTTCCGCCTGCAAAATGAGCGCCTGACGCCGCCCTTCCGCTTCGAGAATTGCGGCTTCGCGCTCGCCTTCCGCTTGCAGAATGCGTGCGCCGCGCTCGCCTTCCGCCACTTTGACCGCGGCTTCACGGCGGCCGTCGGCGTCGGTAACTGTGGCGCGGCGGTGGCGCTCGGCGGACATCTGGCGGCTCATCGCTTCCTGGATCTCGCGCGGGGGGATGATTTCGCGGATCTCGACGGCGGTCACCTTGATGCCCCAGCGGTTCGTAACCTCGTCCAGCTTGTCCTGCAGCAGATCGTTCAACTGGTCGCGCCGGGCGAGCACATCATCGAGGATCATGTCGCCGACCAGCGCGCGCAGCGTCGTCGTCGCGATTCCGCGCGACGCCCCGCGAAAGTCTTCCACTTCCAGCACGCTCGACAGAGCGTCGATCACCTTCATGTAGACGAGGAAGTCAATCGAGAGCGGCGCGTTGTCTTTGGTGATGGTCGTCTGCGGCTCGACGTCGAAGAAGATTTCACGCAGGTCGACCCGCACGCTGCTGTCGACAAAGGGGATCAGCAACACCAGCCCTGGACCGCGCGCGCCCAACGCGCGCCCTAGGCGGAACACCACCAGCCGCTCGTACTCGCGCACAATGCGGATCGACAACCGGGCGAGAATAACCAGCAACGCAAGTAGCGCGCCGAGGACGATCAGCGTTCCGACTTCCATAGCGTGTCTCCCTTTCTGCTTAGCGGGACGCTGCGCCCCCGCCGTCAGATGAATCGATTTCCTCGATCGGCTCGACTATCAGGGTCAGCCCTTCGACCGCCACGATCCGGACCCACTGCCCGGCCGGAACGGTTTCGCCATCGCGGGCAATGGCCGACCAGCCCTGTCCCTGAAACCAGACGCGCCCGCGCGGCTCCAGAGCGTCCCGCACGCGAGCAGTCTGCCCAATGTACCGCTCCTGTCCCGTACGGACCGGTTCGCCCCGTGCGCGTACCACCTGCCGCACCACAATCACCAGAAACGCGCCCATTCCGGTCGCCATCAGCGCGATCAACCCAGGCGCGACGCGCAGAGTGGGCAACGCCGGGGAGCCAGGTCGCAGCGGGCGGAACAGGATCAGAGAGCCGAGCAGGAACGCCGCCACCGCCGCCACGCCGAGAAAGCCGGTCCCATCGGTGTTGAGCTCGCCGACAAACAGGCCAAGCGCGAGCAAGATGAACGCGACGCCCGCCCAGTTGGTCGGCAGATTACCCAGCGCGAAAAACGCCAGCAGCAGTGAAAACGCGCCGATGGTGCCGGGGATCGCCGTGCCAGGGCTGTAAAGCTCCGCGATGATCCCCAGGCTGCCGACGGTGAGCAGAATGAACGCGATGTTCGGGTCTGCGATGATATGCAGGAACTGGTCGCCAATGCTCATCGAAGCACGATGGCGTGGCGCGTCTGCCAGGGCAAGCGTTACCTCACCAGCGGCCGTCTCGACCGTCTGGCCGTCGATCTGCGCCAGCAGGTCGTCTACGTTGCGCGCCACGAGGTCGATCACGTTGAGGTCGAGCGCCTCGGTTTCGCTCACCGAGACGCTTTCGCGCACGGCTTCTTCGGCCCATTCCGCATTGCGACCACGCTCGGTCGCCAGCGCGCGAATCGTCGCCGCCGCGTCATTCACGGCTTTCGCAGCCGACACCTCGTCCACGTCGCCAGTCAGCCCAACGGGATGCGCCGCGCCGGTGTTGGTGCTGGGCGCCATGGCGGCAATGTGCCCGGAGATCAGAATGAACAGCCCGGCCGAAGCAGCCCGCGCGCCCGCCGGAGACACATACACCGCGACGGGAACCGGCGACGCGAGAATGCCCTGCGTGATCTCGCGCATCGAGTCGGACAGCCCGCCGGGGGTGTCTATCTCGATGATCACAAGCGCGGCGTCGTGCTCGGCAGCGTCGCTCAGCACGTCGAGCACGTAGTTCGCCATCGGGGGGTTGATAATGCCATCTACTTCTGCCAGGTAGATCGCGCCCGGCGCCTGAGCGCGAGCAGGTCCGCCAAACCACAGCAGAGTCAGCCCAAGGAGCCATATTCCTGCGAGGAAAAACCGGATGAGCTTCATGTCGCTTTGGGCAACCGTAACGATTATTTTTCAGGGGGTACACGATCCCGGCGCCGGTGATCAGTGCTTACCACGATCCTAGCATAATTGGGATATGGGGCCTACTAATATCCCGCGCGCAGGACGTTCAGATACGACTTTCCCGTAAAACTATGCAATACGCACAAAAATTTGCGTGCAGATTCCGAACTGATTGCATCGTGCAATGGCATCGCTTCTCCATACAATGATTTCAGGCTGTATTTCGTCTTCAAAATTGGGCGATATGCTCAACAGGAGAGCGAGTACCATGAAATCACGCCGATTTTTCAGAACGCTGTTCACCTTCATTGCCGCCATCGTTGTCGCGAACGCCGTCGTCGGTGTGAGCTTTGCACAAGACGAAAGCGATCCGGCCGCAACGCTGACGCGCAACCTCGACACGCTCTGGATGCTGATCGCCGCGTTTCTGGTGTTCTGGATGCAGATCGGGTTCGCGCTGGTCGAGGCAGGTTTTACGCGCACCAAGAACATCACCAACATTCTGATGAAAAACCTGTTAGACTTCGTCATCGGCTCGCTCACCTTCCTGGCGATTGGTTTCGCCCTGATGTACGGGGGTGACGGCGCATTCATCGGTGGAGAGCAGTGGTTCTTTCTCGACGGGGTGCCTGAGATCTTCCCAGGGCTGACCGTTTCGTTCTACGCGTTTGCATTTTTCCAGCTTGTGTTCGCCGCGACAGCCGCGACGATCGTCTCGGGCGCGCTGGCCGAACGCGCGCAATTCCGCGGCTACCTCGTCTACAGCGCCGTGATCTCGGTGCTGATCTACCCTGTCGTCGGACACTGGATCTGGGGCGGCGGCTGGCTGGCCCAACGCGGCACGGCATTCCACGATTTCGCCGGATCGACGGTCGTCCACTCCACCGGCGGCTGGCTGGCGCTGGTTGGCGCGATCTTCCTCGGCCCGCGCATTGGACGGTTCGGCAAGAAGGCGGTCCCCATGCCCGGGCACAACATCACGCTCGCCATGCTCGGCACGTTCATCCTCTGGTTCGGATGGTTCGGCTTTAACCCCGGCAGCCAGCTTAACACCGATGCGCCGAGCATCTCTCTGGTGACGCTCAACACCAACCTGGCCGCGTGCGCCGGAGCGTTTGCCGCGGCGGCGATCGGCTGGTATTTGGTCGGCAAGCCGCAATTAAGCTGGAGCCTGAACGGCGCGCTGGCCGGGCTGGTCGCGATCACGGCGCCCTGCGCGGTCGTCACCCCGACTGAAGCGATCATCATTGGCGGGATCGGCGGTGCGGTCATGTACGCCGTGGTCGTCGCGCTCGAACGGATGAAGATCGACGATCCCGTTGGCGCGGTTGGCGTTCATCTGGGCGGTGGCATCTGGGGGACGCTGGCAGTCGGCATCTTCGCGGACTCCGGTTCGATCACCGGGCTGCTGCACGGCGGCGGGATGGCGCAGCTTATCACACAGGTCTTGGGAATCGTAACGGTTGGCGCGTTCGTCGTAGGTTCCGGCGCGGTGTTGTTCGGCGCGTTGAAAGCGACCAACTGGCTGCGCGCCAGCGCCGAAGCCGAGCGGATCGGGCTGGACCTTCACGAGCACGGCATGCTGGCCTATCCGGATGCGCTGGG
>Ga0134093_1001206_pt1 | contig 25881 bp, 16 predicted proteins | sample 4_1taG_FD_94452 | JGI IMG/M metagenome (GOLD analysis project Ga0134093, IMG submission 94452) | Switchgrass degrading microbial communities from high solid loading bioreactors in New Hampshire, USA - 4_13_20_68_A1 metaG | ecosystem: Engineered > Bioreactor > Semi-continuous > Anaerobic >...
ATAGGCTTTGGTAATATGATTGTGCACACCGCCAACAACCAATCTGCCATCCTGCGGCCAATCGAAGACATGCAAAAACAGCTTATTACCCTTGACTGTGCTTTCACCCCATGCCTGTACAGCCAGGGGCGTACGTTCGGTACCGTAGATGCTTGTACCGTTGACTGCAAACCAGTTGCCTATTCCTTTGAGAATGGCCAGATCGCGGGGATCAATCCGCCCGTCAGGCATAGGCCCAATATTCATCAGCATGTTGCCGCCGCGGGCAGCAGACTTAGCAATCAGCTGGATCAATGCTCCCGGTTCCTTGTGGGAATTGTCATCGATCGAATATCCATAGGACTCATTGGTGGTGGGAATGGCCTCCCAGTCACCTTTTTGGGGATAGATTTCTTTCGGCCGGTCGGCGGTGTTGATGTAGTCGCCAAAGGTGGGGAAACCCATGCCCCTGGCCAGCCTGGAGTTGACAACAATCCGGTCATCTGCTTCTCTGACAGCCTGCAAGATCCTGATGTTTTCTGAAAGCGGCAGCTTGCTCGGGGTATCAAACCAGAGAATATCCGGTTCGTATTTCTTGATCAATTCCAATATCTGCGGAATGGACTTCTTGTCTACATATCCGCGGGCAACCCGCTCCAGGATTTCGGGATGCTCATCATACCAGGTAACACCCCCGTAAAGCCCCAAATCACCAGCGGGATTCTGATAATCCCAGTCGTTGCCGGGTGCATCCGGATGTTCCCAATCCCATGCCTGGGAATAATAAAAGCCAAATTTGATGCTGTGCTTGACACAGGCCTCTTTCAGCTCAGCCATGGGATCCCGCTTGAATTGAGTCATGCGGATGTCATAGGGATAGACATCCGAAGGATACATGGCAAAACCATCGTGATGCTTCGCTGTAATCACAAAGTACCGCATGCCTGCCGCTTTAATCGTTTGAATCCACGCCTCTGCGTTGAATTCCACCGGGTTGAACGGCTTCACCAACTTCTCGATGTATTCGGCCAGAGGGATCCTTGCCCTGCGCATTAAGTGCTCCGAATATCCTCCATATGGTTTGCCGTTCCAGCGCCCGCCGGCCAAAGCATACACACCCCAATGCACGAAACAGCCGAAGCGTGCTTCCCGCCACCAGGCAATGCGATGCTCTTTGTTCTTCAGCGACTGAGGCCACCAAGTCCTGACAGCCTGTTCCACAGCCAAACGATCCCTGTCTTTCGGGTCCATCGTCCAATTCCTCCTCAGTAAGTTTTTCAGTCAAACCGGCCAAGGTATTCCAATGTACTGCCTTCCTTAAGCGGGAGCTCAACAGCCGTGCCCTGCGCCGCGGATTTATATAATGCCAAAACCAGTTCCAATGCTTTCCTGCCATCTTCCGCGGTCACATAAGGCTCCCGATCATTGATGATTGCATCACATACATCTGCATAAAGCCGTCGATGGCCAAACCCGTAAACCCCGGTGGGCTTCTCCGAATACTTGCACTTTACTTCAGCAGCATTATCAAGCTGGTCATCAAACAGCCATGTTTCGATTGCATTAACCGACAACCCGCCAAGCTTGACCGTGCCTTTTTCACCGAAAATGTTGAGTGTTGCTTCCAAATCGGTAGGATAGATGTTGACCGTCCCTTCGATCAGCCCGTAACTACCGTTGGTAAACTTGATCAACCCCAATCCCAGATCCTCGGCTTCGATATCAGGATGATGGATCCGGTCAGTCATGGCCATAACCTTCGTAATTTCTTCACCCATCATCCAGCGCAGTAGATCAATGTTGTGGATGCACTGATTCATCAGCGTACCGCCGTCTTGAGCCCAAGTGCCCCGCCATGGCGCCTCTTGATAATAACTCTGGCTGCGGCTCCAGCGGATATGGGCTGTTCCGTGCAAAAGTTTGCCAAAGCGCCCCATCTCCACTGCCTCTCGTAGTTTCCTCACTGCAAGGTTGAAGCGGTTTTGATGGCACGCGCTCACCTTGACGCCTTTAGCCCGGGCTTTGGCGATAATGGTGTCGGCATCAGCAATGGACAGGGCAATCGGCTTTTCAATGATCACATGGCATCCGGCATCCAGCGCATCAAGGGCAATTGCAGCGTGCTTGCCGCTTTCCGTGGCAATGGCTACCAAATCTGGCTTTTCCACCTCCAGCATCTTGCGGTAGTCGGTGTAATGATGAGCTTTGGCGGCTTCTGGAAATCGGTCAGAAAGCACATCCAGCTTTCTCGGGTTTAGGTCGCATACAGCAGTTATGCGCAGCTTATTTGCAGCGGCTGCTGCCATGTGGTTGCCCGAAACCCTTCCACAACCAATCAAAGCATAACGCAATTCCATCCCGTAGTTCCTCCTTTGGTTCAGCTGAGTGGATCAATCAGTTCATGTCCATGGGAATCCCATATAAACGCCACGGTTTAAACCCACCAAAATAGTTGCACATGCTTTTTTCTGGCTGCAGTGGCTCTATGCTGAAATTAGGGCTGGTATCGCCTGCATACAAGATCACTTCATCTCCGAGGTCCAAATCCAGCTGATAAAGATCCTTGCCGATTGATTGGAAATCGGCATTCCTGGCGGCCAAAGCCTTAACATTAGGCCCAAGGTCGCATTTAACGCGGCACGGTCCCCCCGCGAGGCTCTTAACCCTGACGAACAGGTTGGCCCCATTCCGGCGCACAGCACTGATCAGGAACGCCCCTTCCGCCCGCAGATTGTGGATAACCACGTCTTTCCAGTGATCAGGTACGGCAGGAAATACACGGATCATGCCGCCCCAGCTCTGAAGCAGCAGATCATGAATTGCTTCTGCTCCTGCCAGCGGCGTCTCAATAACCGGACCGGCTTCTTTATACATCGTATTGGGCTTGATGATGTGCATCAGTGTTTTAATGTAGCGGACCGCTTCATCCCCCAATCCGAGAGTTGCGGCAATTGATGCCGCACCGGTAAAGCTGAACCCGCGGAGATCGCCTTCCCGCCCGATCCAGTGTCGCAGCGATCTGAAGGCCAGTTCCCAGTTCGCCGGGTCATCAGTGTTGAGGATATGCAGCGGGAACACAGCCAACAGATGGGAAAAATGGCGGTGGCCATATTGCAGCGGTGTATCTCTACCCAGCATAATCCCTGTTTCATCGCTGGGCAGATCCACAAGATTGTCCAAGATGTACTGCCACTTGGCCGCGAGTTCGTCCCCAATCCGCAGCTGCTCACAGATCTCCAGCAGTGTTTGGCAGCCCCATTTCAGCAAAGCCAGATCATAGCTGCAGTCTGGCATGGTGAAGCTGGCATAGGCAAAATACTCAGGCGACATGGTGGAAGGCAGGTGCAGTTTGCCGTCGGGCCCTGGTTCCAACAGGTGGATGTAATAGTTGATGCTGCGCTTGAGCAAAGGATAGATCAGTTCCTGCAGCAGTGTCTCATCCATAGAATAACGATATTGCCTCCAGCAGTTGTGCAGCACCCATGTCAGGTTGCCTGTCTCATACCCTACCTTGCTTTTAAGATCATAACTGCAGCTGCGTCCCAACCCTGCTGCATCGTGGCGATACGCTTCCGGCACATTGGTGATGAGATTGGCGAAGTTCGCCTGTAATGCTTGACAGAGTGAAAGGCCTAGTTCCAGACGATTGGACGTATACACAGGTGCATAACTCATCTGTACATTCATATTGAACCAGATGCCCGGCCACGGGGTGGGAGCGAGCCATGGGCCTTGGTTGTCAATGATGCAGTATTCAGCCCTGGTGGCACAAGCCAGCTTGTACATTTGGATCCAGTAAAAGCCCTCCAGTTGAGTATCGGGAAGCGAGACAAAACTCCGCTGATAATACTGGTGCCACCAGCTGCGGTGTACCGCGGTGAAGGTTTCCAGATCAGTGTTCACCGCATCAAGGATTGTCTCTACCGCCAGCTGCCGGGACTGTTGATCAATGCCGTTGATTATCGTGCAGTAATACCTGCTTTTGCCGCCGGGCAGCTGCTGCCGGCACCAAGCAGTGATGCAGCCGTTTCCCTCGGCAAACTTCTGCACATTGACACTGACACCGCGGTCAACCCAGTGCTCCTGCTCAACATCAGGTATGTATTGGTTGAAATTAAGCGTATCGGCGTTTTTTAAAACAGGATCAACATCGGGATAGGCATACCACTGCAGGACTGTATCTGTCTCTCCCGGAGATGGATCCACCTCAAGCACCATCACCATTTTGACTGCATGGACATATGCGCGGAAACGGACACCACCGTTGAGCGTGTTGATCTCGCCTCTCAGTTCGGCATCCCACAAACTCAGCCGCATCCGTGTGCCGTCACAAGTCCGGCTCGTCATCTCCAGATCAAACTCACCAATGGGCACCCGGGGGCTCCATCCCCGCTGCCTGGCTGCCACAACGTCCGACCGCCCCATGACAAACCTGATCACATGCCGTTTTGTGCGGTCTTCTTCGCCGTAAACCATGGCGCCGATCATGCCGTTGCCGATAAACGCACCTTCATCCCACTTCAGCGGCTTTACCACCCACAGCGGATCATGCTGAGCTAAAAATGCCTTCCAGTTGACTGCCTCGCTTAACACAAAACCACCCGCTGCTGTCAAATCCATCTTGCCCATATGATGAATGGGTGCAGCGGCCGAAGCCACTGTACACATTCATTTGCAACCCTTTTGTTATACCGCAAACCGTCAGTCTATTTACTGACTCCAAATACCTGATCCAAATGGGCTTGTGCTTCTGGTTTCCAGGAAGCAATGACGCTGGCCGGCTGCTCACCGTCGTTGATTATCCGCCTGATGGCCGTTACAAAACCAGGCATATAGACGGAGTCGATGTAATTGTAGACCCAGCTGTTTTCGATCACCCACAGGAATGTTTCCACACTTTCATAGTCCCGGGCGTTCATCACGAAGAAGCTGTTAATCCACTCTTCCTTGGCTACATCCGGGTCGACATCCATCCACTCAGGTGTCATCTTATCGATGGCGAACATCAGTTCAATCAAAGCTCTGGTATCGAATTGGCTGGTGACTGGAATCGCCCAGACATTGGCATGGTTGAACACCGCTTGATGTTCGGTGGCATGCGGCCCCTTCGGGAAGGGTACAAAACTGTAGTCATCTTCCATGTTGTTCTCAGCTGCGTGTCTGGCACCCCACGGCCGCTCGGCCATCATAGCAACGTTCCCCTGCCAGAAACTGGCGCGCCTTGTCGGCGACATCACCTTGGATACCTGGAACAAATCGTAAAGGTATTCAAATGCTGCCATAGCCTCTGGTTCATCAAAGGCGAACTGCGGGTTGCCGTTTTCATCCAGTCTAAAGGATACAGCATTGTTGCTGGCTAAAACCCAGACTGGGAAGTAGCGATCGTAGTTGTCATAGTCGGTCAATCCCCACTGATCGATTTCACCATCGCCGTTTGTATCGCGGGTTGCTTTGATTGCCGCCTCGCGCATGGCATCCCAATCCCATTCACCGGCGACGTACAGCTCCCATGGGCTTTCCAACCCTTCCTGCTCAAAAATCCGCTTATTCCACCAGATACCAGTGCCTTGAGGCCCGTCAGCACCGAAGGCATAGTAATGATTGTTTACCTTGGAATACGAATCCAGTTCGTTGGTCTTCCAAGCGGGGATGCGCTGCCGGAATTCATCATCTACCACTTCATCAATCGGTCTCAATAATCCCTGCAGTGCAGCCATGGAAACAGTCCACTGCCGGATCCGGATCAAGTCAGGGGCATCGCCGGACATGACTGCAGCGGCCAGGATCGGTACTTCGGCTTCATCCCTGCCTCCGGAAGTCCATTCAAGCTTGACATTAAACATGGACTCAATCTGTTCGAGCCAGGCCAGCTTCTCGGGATTTCCAGCGATCAAACGATCGTAGGTAAGGTTGTGCTGGATTTTTACGGTTTTGCCGCCAAAATCATAGACTGTCTGAGCAAGGGCTGCGCTGCTGAGCAGTACAACCAGCAAGAATGCCATTAACATCCACAAAGTCAATTGTTTTTTCATGCATATACCCCTTTCAGATAATTAAAACCAACAACTCCTACTTGGCAGCCTTCTCAGCATAGTAAACCGAAATCTCATTAATGGTTGGCTCATCTTCTATTTCTGAGTTTTTCTCACTGATGGATTGGAAAATGTAAAGGCGGAAGTATCTTGAAGTGACCGGAGCAAATGAGATCTCTTTGTAAGCGCCGAGTGTTGTCCCCTGCGTTCCCGGAATGTCATGGAACGTCTCACCGTCGTTGGAGTATTGAAGCACATAGGATGCTACCCGGGGGTAGTTGATTTCCTGGATGATTACGAAATTGTACGTGACCTCTTTGCCAAAATCGACGCCAATGAATTGATCTCTGGTAGCGTTATTTGCCGCGGACCACCGGGTGCTGGTATCACCGTCAAAAGCCTTTTCGCCTGTGTAGGATTTGCCGTAGTTGGTCGAAGTGAACCAGTAAGCACCCAATGCATAGTTTTCTGACAGCACCAATTCTTCAGCTGTAAAACCGGAAAGCAGAACAGCCACAATCAACACTCCGAGCAAAACTGCCAAATTCTTCTTCATCTTCATCCTCCTTTGCTTAAATTTTGCCGGATACTGCCCTGCTTCCAGTGTACGAAAAAAACGCGCTAAAGTATTTAACCAACATTTAACCTTGTTTGACTGAAATTCAGCAGGTGTTAACGAAGCAGATGAGCAAAGCTGCCGGACAACCAGTCCGAAGCCACCCGTACCGCTTCATTTAAGTCGATCCAGCCTTGGGCAATCTGAGCAGCGAGAAAGTCAGCCAAGACCTTTTTAACAAGGAGAATTTTGCCGTAACACCATTCGATACAGCGGGAATCAGATGCAACCAGTGCACTTTTGCTTGATGGCAGCGCCTCGATCCGCCGCTGCATGCATTCATGGTAAGTACTGATCCGGAAGTTAAACCACCATAGACCGCCAACATAAACGTTGGGGAAAATCCTGGCTGCGTGCACCACATCCAAGTTGTTGATCTCCGATGCCAACACCAGCTGGAACCGGCATGGATACTGCTCAAACAAACCATGCAGGTTGACAATGCGCAGCGGATCATTGACTGCGGTGACAACGCTGCTGTACCCATTTTCCATGCCTAGAAACAGCTGGAGAAACAAGCTGTTCTCCGTCACGGCTGCACAGATCTGGTGCAGCAGGTAGGCGAGGACCTGATCCCGGGAATTTCCGGCTTTTTGCAAGCTCGTCCCATTTTGATACGTTGGTATGTTCAGCCTGGGCAGTGTCGTCATGATTCCCCGGCAGCCGCGCTGGCTGTACTGCCCGGCCAAGGCTCTGATTTCCTCAACAGCGCTCTCTGCTGCTGCTGCTTGGTCCTGCGCCTGCAGGATCTGCCTCAACCAGGTATTCAACTGCCCATCAATCCTCGGCACCAATACCGCTGTTCCGGGAAGTTCACCAAAATCTACATGTTCTTCCCGATTAACGGTGATCTTAGTAATCTGTAGCTTCTGGGCGACATGCTTCGCCCAACCTGGCCGGGATTTGGACTCGTTAACTGCCGCGATCGCCCGGTAAAAGCTTTCCTCGCCGGCGAGCTCGATCCCATACAAGTCAGTGAAGATTCGCCTGACCACCCAATTCATAGCTGTATTCCTGGTCGCCTGAAAGGCCTTCGCATATGCGGCAACCCGTTCTGGTTCACTCAGCTGCTCCGCATTGGCAGGATACCCGGCAGCCTTGAGTTCCCGGAGAAACCAAAAATACTCACCTATCTGCCAAAAATCGGCTGCAGCCAGGCTGCCCCCGATCAAGTGGCTGTGGGTGTCGAACACATCCAACTGCTTAACTGCCTCGTAAAGCGCGTCATGCATCTGCCATTCCTCCTATCTGTCAGTCAACCGGTTCCTCCATAACCTGATCCATGCCTTGCTGAGCCACTACTGGATCGGTTTTCCCGGTAAGTACGATCAACGGGTCAAACCCCGCATAAGGATCGCCGCAGCTTACCTGCGCAAACTTAATCTTCCAAACAGCAGTGGTGCTTGCGGCACTGTGAAGCACAACCCGCAGTGTCCCGCCTACTTGCTCCTTAATCGCGGCGCTGACATCCGCACCGCCGGCGGTCTCCACGATTACTGCCTCCGCCTGCCATACCCCCTGAGGTGCCAGACAGGCAATCCGCAGTTCGTAGGGATCATGGGCGATCAGTTTACTGCTCCCGCACAGCGTATTAGCTGCGCTGTCCCACCGCTCGTCAAGCAGATCGATGATGCCCTGAGTCACATGCTGCGAGGTGCTGATCACCTGGGGAAAGGCCGCAGTAGGCCTTATGGCAAGAACTGCACAGTCGGCAGCGGCAAGCTCCAGCTCAAGACGTTCCTCAATTGGCCCAAGGAAGCGGTTTGACCAGTAATCAAAAGCTGTATACCGCTCTTTGCTGCTTAAACCCAGATCAGCACAGGACAGGGAGAAACACTGGCTGTTTTCTAAATCCCAGTTAAAGACTGCTACAACGGTCCGTTTTACACCGTCAGTTTCGTGGGTCAGCCGCCAGACACTCGGGATCGCGCGTTCGAACAAATCCAGCGGGCGCGGCTTTAGCCCGTGGTTGGCCATGGTGCGCTTCAGCAGCTCCAAGCGTTCCACCGGCAGTGCGGGATAATTGTCGCTGCTGGTATACAGCTGTCCGCTGATGGCCTGCCAAGATGTCAGTGTCCTTGCCAAATTGTACGGCACACTCTCCCGGACGTACACAGGGTCGGGATCATTGATCCAGACGCGGCCGTGCAGGAAATATGTCTGCCCTCCATATTGAGGGCCCCGCAAAATCCGATCTAAGCGGCTGCCGTTGTCAGGCCCGATGCGCATGGCGTCAACCAGCCCAAACGATCCACCAAATGAACGCATATTCTGCCGCGCGCAGCAGCCCAGCAAAAACACTTCCGCCCCAACAGCTTCGCGCACCAGCTTCAACCCATCGCGGTAGATCTCAATCGGCGTTTTGTTGGGATTAGCAAAATGGGGGATGCCCAGATTATCTTCCTTGTATTGGTCGTTGACATAAAGCAGATCAACAGCGACTCCGGTATAAAGCCCGTCCATTTTCAAGTACTTGAAACCCCAGGCCTCTACCAGTTGTTTTAGCACTGATCGCAGATAAACCCGGGCAGGTTCAAAGCTCATATCCAAGGCCGCTCCGCCCCAGCGCGAAACCCACGGCTGCCCGTCAGGGTTTTTCACCAGCCAATCGATCCGCGCCTGAAAGAAAGGATCCTCTTGATCAGCAGCAAACGGCATCAGCCAAATACCAGCAGTCAACCCCTGTGCCTTGATATAATCAGCGATTTCCTGCATACCGCGGGGATACGGCCCGTTGGGATGAACATCAATAAAGACTTTGCCGGGGCCGTTCCGGCGCTCACCCATCTGCCATCCGTCATCGATCTGGATCACGCTGTGGCCGTACGGCATCAAGTTTTCAGCTGCAAAATCCGTCAACTGGCGCAAGTATGGTTCCGTCCCTGCCCTGCCGCAGTCATACCAGGTACAGTATACAGAAGGGATCTCCGGCAGTTCGATAGCATAATAAGCAGCCACTGCGTCCGCATAGGACTCGAGGCCATCCAAGCAGTCGGCAAAATAGCCAATAGCAAAGCTCTCCAGCTCCGTACTGCTGCCGGGATCCACAATTAACCTGCCGTAATCAATTCGGCTAGTTAAGCTAACCTGATCATCTGTCACCTGCGTCAAAACAATGCCGCTGCCTCGATCATGACTGATCCAGCCGGCAACGACACCACTGCGCGATTTAGGTTCCACCACAGCCAGGTAACAATAGCTGCCGTATGTGGAAACAGCACCAGGTCCTCCAGTGCCGAAGGCGCTAAGTTTTTCGCGATCAGTATCAAGATTTAACGCAGCCTGCAGCACGGTAGTACGGTCAAAATTGACCGATACCAGACTGCTGTTCCTAACTCGAGTGCGGATGATCACAAAAGGCAGCGCAGCAAATAACACCACCTGAATCTGACTTCCTGACTTGCCGGTAACCTGGATGCCTATACCCTCGCCGAACTTCGGATCGTCAACGGAAATACTTTCCGCGGCAACTCCCTGCTCAAGCAGTTGACCGTTTTGCAAAAACACAAGCCCATGCTTGATATCAGCCACACTGAGGCCTTGATCCACGGCGTATGACACCCGATAACGCTCATTGTTCACTGTCACTTTCGCTGGCAGCACAGCATGACCCCTCCCCCTGGATTCGCTTTCGCGGCATATTCACCAGTCGCATAAACTGATCGATGGATACAGCTGCCTCCGGTTTGAACTGGCTGCCGCTCATATAATTCAATATTTCAACCAGCAAATAATTGCCGGCACAGTTCATGAACTTACGGCGGTGCAGATTCATATCCCAGCCGCTGAAGTTGAAAGTGGAAACCACCAGTTTGCCCAGCCCCACCTGGATCTCAAATAAATGAGCCAGTTTCTTCGGCCTTTCCGCTTTGTAGCTCGGGATGCCCTGAATAATTGGCTTCAGTTCATTGGGGAATGCCGACAGATCGTAAACAAAGGACATACCCGGATGCCTTCCGTCCAGGTGGCTGGGAGTGTTCATCAACTTGGCAAAGGGAATATCGCACCAGCCTTGATGGGGGAAAGCCTGCATTACCGGATGATCATAGATGATTGTCCCCCTGGTGAATTCTGAACGGCCCGCTTCCCAGCTGGTAACGAAACCGGGGAAATGGCCCTGCCCCAGTAAAAGCGCCCGGCCGCCCTGCTGCAGGTGGGCAAGCAAGGTTTCGTCAACGCTTTCCGTGATCAGGATCGTGTGCTTGTCCAATTGGTAAGGGTTGAACACCATTCGTGGGCACAGCAAAGCGCAAGTCCTTTTAAGCAGCGGATTGGCAAACCCAACCATTACATTTTCCGCAGCAAAAGCAGCCTCCGGAAAAGCCCAAAAAGGCCAGGAGTTGGTTATCACCTCGTTCTTGTGGACAAGTTTCACCCGCAGCTGATAACTCTGGGGTTTTGGATTAGAGGTGAGTCCATAATAATCACTGTGGATCAGCTTTAGTTCACCGCAGTTAACGTTAATCCCCGGGATGATGTCCGAAGCCAGGACAACACCCTGGTCATCAATGATTTCCCATGAAAAGATGCCGTTCTTGATCGGTTCCTTGCCGTAATGGGAACATAGGAACGTCAAAACTACCGGAGGATCCATACCGTAGGAAAACACCCGGTGATCCCACTGCTGGGCCCACAGCAGTACTGTATCGTTGATGTACGCCCTTACTTCCTGTGGGCTTTCCAGCTTCTGCCCGAAGAAATCGTCAACAACCCCCCACATGAAAGAGCCTGAATCCCGGAAAGCACAAAGCTCAAACCCCTGGTAAGGAATCCCGCGGTAATCATAGATGTCCCAAAAAGCAGTGGACTGCAGCCGCAGTTCTTCTAAACAAATCTTCCTGGTTCTAGCCTGCAGCAGCTGGGTATTTTGGGTAAAAGTGGGCAGCAGAGAATCCAGACCACTTTGTGTTGCCTGCTCCACTGCCCATTGAATCCGCCACGGGCGCAAACTGCCGCTGTATTTGTTCTTGATCTTGACATCAACGTAGGAAGCGCCCGCATTGCGCAGTTCGTGGAATACCGGAGCCCGTTTTTTGGTACCGTCAGGGAAGATGAAATAGCCAGGCGAGTTGGACTGGAGCAAGCGGGTAGGATCAAGCTGATAGGTCAGCTTTCGGTAGAGATTCAGCTCCTGTTCTTCGGGATAGACTTCGTTTCCCAGGCACCAGACAATAACGGACGGATGATTCCGCGCCAGCATTACACTTTGCGCCCACAATTCAGGCAGCAGGCTGTGATCAAAAAGGCCTTCTTGTTTCAGGTGGCACGTGACACCAAGTTCGTTATGGCAAAGCAAACCTAATTCGTCACAGACATCCAGGTATTCAGGGGGAGGGAAAAAAGTGTGATGGCGCAGAAAATTGAAGCCGTACTCCTTGTAAACAGCCAGGCAGCTTCGGATCTGATTGCGGTCGGTCGGCCACGAGATGGTATCAGGCCAATGGTAGTGCACCATGTCACCGCGCAGATAAACAGGGGTACCATTGAGACGAACATAGGTTCCGTCAAAGGTTACCTCGCGCAGCCCCACCCGTTCAGATATGGAATCAATCCTTGTGCCCGACCGGCAGTAATACAGATCAATCCTGTACAGGAAAGGATCAGTGTCCTGCCATAAATGGGGGTACGGCACAGCGATGGCTATTTTGCCTTTGGCACTCGGTTTCTTAAGCTTGAGCGTTTTTTGCGCTACAGCTGCCTGGCTGTCCCACTCAGTTAAAACAGCCAAGATCTCGCCTTCACCCACCGGTTGATTGAAACGGTAATGACAGATAAATTGTCCTTTCCCTACATCCGGAACAATGTGCAGATCGCTAAAATAAACGTTACTGGCGATTACCACTTCCACCCCACGGTAAATCCCTGACCATTTGATCTCCCGCACCGATTCCCCAAAGCCCTGGGGTGTTACTTCCTCAGGCAAATAGCGGTGGTTGTTCTCAATGCGGACCACCAAATGATGTTCCTTTCCTGGGGCTACGAGATCAGTTATGTCAAACCCGAAGGGTATGGTGGCAAAATGATGCTCCCCCAGCAGCCGGCCATCCAACCAAACCTTGCAGTCAGTGGCCACCCCGCCAAACAGCAGGCGCACGGTTTTCCCTTCCAAATCTGAAGGCAGCCTGAAGTTGGTCTTGTACCAAGATACTCCTAAATAGGGCAAATCAGGGCCGCCAACCAAATCCGGCTGCCGCAGCGGTAAGTGCTGCAGGCCTTTTCCTTGCGATTCCAGGCAGCCGGGCACCGTGATCGTGTCGGAAAACTCAACGGTTTTTATATACCATTTTTCCAGTTCGCCCACATCGCATTCGTCCAGTTCGAACTGCCATGTGCCGTCTAAAAGCAAGTAATCCCTGTGTGGCGAACGAATCAGCTCATTAACACGAACGCCTTGGAGTTTTTCCAAATGCACGTAATCCCCCTTTAGGTTTGCCTGCTAAGCTGTGAGCTCAGCTAGGAGTCTTGCCAGTTCTTGATGTGCCAGGGCAAATCTCCTCTGTGGGCCGTCAGGCAGTGTGAAACCGATCGTGCCTGCATCGACTGTCACAGGCCCGTGATAATGATCGAGATGTGGCTCCAGGGACAGGAAATATGTCTGGGTGTTCCTGGACAACTCCGCCAGGATTTCCTTGACTCTGCCGTCGCCGTGCCCAGACGGCACCACACCACGGTCAACATACCTGGCGTCCTTAATATGCAGATAAACAACATAATCCCGGAGCATGTTCCAAGCTTTGGGATAGGTTTCTTCGCCGCACTGGACGAAGTTGGCCGGATCAAAGGTCGCTTTGACATAGGCGCAGTTGAGACTGGTGAGCAAATCAAGGCATCTTTCAGCGGTATCGCCGTAAATCTCTTTCTCATTCTCGTGCAGCAGAATGATCCCGGAACCCTGAGCGGCTTCCACAAACTGCCCCCAGCGGTCAATTACAGCATTGCGGTACTGCCACGGATCTTCACCTTTAGGCATCCAAAAACTGAACATCCTGATGTAAGGGGCTCCCAACAGATGGGCAATTTCCAAAGTGTGCTTGAACAAATCCAAATGGGGGCCGAAATCTTCGTTAATGCCGTATTTGCCAATAGGCGAACCCACAGCCGACAGTCTAAAACTGCGGTCATCAAGTTGGCGCTTAATCGCCTTGACCTCATCGATTGTGTGCTGCACCAATCCTTTGCCGTTGACATTGCGCATCTCAATAAAGTTGATGCCAAACAGCTCCAGAACGTCCATCTGCACCTGAAGATCACTGTCAATTTCATCAGCAAATGCAGACAAAACAAACTTGCTCATAAACATCCTCCTCTATGGTACGGCTCGATCAGCTCAGCTGATATTGACGAAATTCTCATCGAAATATATATCCTTGCCGATCAAGTCTCTCTCTTTCTTGCGGAATGCCCCAGGAGTCAATCCCTGCAGTTCATGAAAGAGCCGCGTGAAATGATGAATGCTCTTGAAGCCAACCTTGAAGGCGATCTCTTTCAAGCTGTAATCAGAGTATAGAATCAGTTCTTTGGCTTTATCGATCCGGTAACGGTAAAGGTACTGCATGATGGTGTAGCCATTAGCTTTCTTGAAGATAGAGCACAGGTACCCCTGGTGATAACCTAAAGCTTCTGAGATATCTTTGAGCGAGATATCTTGATTATGATTCTCACTAATGTAAGCCTTGACTTGCTGCGAAATCGGATCATCCAGCACCTCACTGCCGGCCCCTTCTTGCTCAAGGACTTTGGCGGCACCATTGCCTATTTCCCGCACGATCAGCACGATTATCTCCCATAAGTAGACCCTGCTCAATTCCTGGTAGAACAGGGGCTGTCTCACACCCTCGGCATGCACTTTGTCAAACAGACTTTTCAAACCGGCAATTTTTGTGCAGATGATTGGGTCCAAGCTCGAGACAAAGTCCTGCATCAGGTGATCATAAATATGGAACTTCACCTCGATGGTTTGGACGGTATCGGTTTCTTCCACAGATAATCCATGCAGTTGATTGGGCTTGATCAGGAATGTCATGTCTGGTTCGATTGGATATGATTGCTGATCTGTGTTGAACTCACCCTTGCCATCCACGATGTAGAAGAGCTGCCAGTAGTTATGCCTGTGCGCATTAAGGACCTTTCTTGGCTGGTAATCATAACGCGCAACCCACAAAACCTCAATCGAGCCTAGATACATGATGACCTCCTTTAGCCTTTTACCCCACAAGACCTGTCCGCTCGATACTTTCAACGAAGAATTTCTGCAAGAAAGCGTACATGATCAGCAGCGGTGTGATAAACAACACCATCCCCGCATTATTGATAATCGTTATTTCCTGTTCACTGCCAGTGGCGGCACGGCCGATCCGTTCTCCAAGACTATAAGCGTACGGATAGGAGCGGACGAAATCGCTGTAGCTGCTGCGGATGCTTTCCAACCCAAAGGACAGCAGCCTGCCGCTGTCTCTCAGATACAGCTGGCTGTAATACACGTCGTTCCACTGCCAGACAAAACCGAACAAAAACACGATCAACAGTACAGAGGTGGCACTGGGAAGCATGATCTTGTAGAATGTCCTGAAGATCCCGGCCCCATCTACCAAAGCGGCTTCTTCCAAATCCTTGGGCACGCTGCGGAAATGCTGCCGGATAATGTATATAAACAGTCCGTTCTTTAGGCCCATGCCTGTGGCCGCTGTAATAATGAACGGCCAGTATGTACCCAGTAGATTGATGGGTTTTTTCAATATACCATAGAAGTCGAAAAAGCGAAAGTTAAGAAATACTGGGATCATAATCATCTGCGGCGGTACCACAAGCGCTAAAATGACCAGAATAAACAGCAGGCGGCTGCCGGGAAAGTTAAACCTGGCCAGCCCATAGCCAATCAGAGTACACGCTGCCGCCTGAAGGATGCTGACACCAAGAGACAAGCAAACCGTGTTGACCAAATACTTGGGATAGTTCATGAAACGCCAAGCAATCCGGTACCCTTCGATGTTAAAGTCACGCGGGATAAACAGCACACTATTATCGTACAAATCGGACAAACCCATAAACGACGTGGATATCTTGACAATGACCGGGTAAATAATCATGAAGCATATCCCCAGCACCAGGCATCCACGGACCACAGACCAGAGCAGCAGTGCAAATCTGTGTTTATTCATCGTATCGCGTCCCTTTCGCAGTTATTCTATATAGACAACCCGCCGGCCAATGATCAAAAAGGCGAGTCCGAGAATGGCAAAAATAACTGTAAAGTAGATCCACACCATGGCGACGCTGACACCGTAACCAGAACCACCCCATGCGGCGTTGGCGATAAATGTGACCACCGGATTTCTTACTGATGTAAAAGAGTCTACTATGATATAGACAATATTGGTCATGCACAAGGGGCTGAGCAGAGGGAAGGTCACCTTCCAAAAGAACTCCCAACCAGTAGCCCCTTCAATGGACGCTGCTTCATACAGTGATGAAGGAATACCCTGTAAACCTGCCAGGAACACTAAAATCGGAATTGCCGCTGCCTCGATAATGTCCGGCATCCGGCTGATAGCGTCAATGATATAGGTGATCAGCTCCATCGGCAGTTTCATCCGCAGCAGGAAACCGATGACCACCCGCCCGGCCAGCATTGCTTCGCCAACTGCTTCCAGCTGTGTGTCCGCAACCTCATGCATCAGGTCGGCCTGCGCCAACCGCACAATCACGCCAGAGGACAAAATGACCGGCAGAAAGAAAACTGTGCGAGCCAGAGTCCTGCCTTTGAACCTTTGGTTCAACAGGTTGGCGGCAAAAAAGGCGAAAATCAGGACCACAGGTATGTTCACCAAGATCCGCGACATGCTTTCCACCAAAATCCGGACAAACTGAGCGTCTACAAACAGTGCATGCCGGTAATTCTGCACACCGACATAGGTCAATGTAAACCCCTCATGAGTGATTTTCAGCTCGCTGAGGCTGAAGATGACTGACTGCACAATTGGCACGGCGAAGAAAAGAGTAACGCCCAGAATAAACGGCAGGCAGAAGATATACCCTGCGAACTGCCGCTTGCGCCTCAAAGTCAGCCTGAACTTGCGAGACCCAGCCACGTTATATGCCCCCTCTCACAAGCAGATAATCCTCTGCGCCGATTTCGATTTCACCAACTTGGACAGGATAGTCGTTATAGTTGACGATCACCACACTACCGTTGTCAAAACGAGTTTGATATACATTATGAGCAAGTTTTTGATGATCACTGATCCGCGCACCCTGCAGGGCTTCACTGACCTTGTTAATCTCGCGGTAGATTGCGATGGCCTGTTCAAACCAGTCGCGGTAACACAGTGACAAATACGCATCAAAATCCGTTTCCTTCACCAGCGATGAATCGGCGTAAGACCAGACAAACTGGACGCCGGCGCCTACTTCCACCGCTTTAAGCAGTTCTCTCCGGATGTTGCTGCTCATGTTCAGCGGCTGCCCGGCAAATTGAAAGACACCTCGAAGGACTATCGGTAAAAACGGCACTCGCTCAGAGGCGATGGGATATCCACTTGTGTCCAAAGGCACATTGACAATGCTGCTCACATACGGCAGCGCAACAGCATTGCCGCCATCAACCATCAGATCAAGACCTTCTTCCTGAACCAGCTGCTGCATTTGGTCCTGCAAGATCTGGACTGACTGCTGCCGGTCGATGAACAGCTGCGGATCTTTATTGAAATCAGAATATACCTCGGTGCCAAAACCGGCCAGGGATAATCCGCTGACCTGATAAGGCTTGAGCTCACTGACAAAGCTGTTGATCACCGAACTCAAACGCGACGGGGATAAATAGTTACCGATTCCCGCCGGTATACGCTGCCCGGTGGCTATATTGTAGTTGTAAACAACTGCGGGGGAATTGTTGAGTAGCCTTGCCGCATCACGCCTGCTGGAAAAGCCGCTGAACAAACCCTGATCATACACATGCATAAAATCCACATTAAGATATAACGGCATCTGATTTTCAGCCGCAAATTCCAATAAATCATTTAAACCCGCCCGATCCCCCAAACGTTTCTCCGGCACGAATTCATCTGGGAATCGATGCCTGATTCCGCCTGCAAGCATACCTGTATAACGAAGATAGAGGTGGCCGATGCCTTCATTGAGCAGTGCTGTGGCGATTTCCTGAGCTTGTTCATAAGTGGTGAGCGGTACGGTTACCGGCATCGAAATACCAAGTACGGGCCTAACTACCGTTATGGCACCGATCAAGTCAATAAACAAGGCTGCTCCGCCGGTATCGGTGGGCTGCAGCTGGTATTTATCGATCAAGTATTTTTGGTAATATTTGGCCATACCCACATAATCGGCTGCTGCCGCGTCAAGGAACTTGTAGCGGATGCGAATCTCACCCTGATAGGGACGCATTTGATAAGTGTTGATATATCCCACGCGGTCCAAACCGACTCGGCCGCGGTTCAAGACCGTAAACTCAGAGTAGACAAAGTTGTAAGAATAGCGGTTTCCAGCGACATCAGCCACGATTGTACCCAGGGCATCTCCCTCTTCAATAATGGCCACAAACCCACTATTATTACTCCGCATGCCGAACACGGGCAAATGTGCTTGCCGCTGCCACACCGACACCGATTCCAGGGGATCCAAAGTGCTGTCTCTGCCGTAGATCTCACACCGGACAATGGTGCTGGTGTTTTTATCATGTTTGAAGGGAACCAATGCCCCTGAACCATCTGGCACGAAGAGGTATCCTTCACTGGCCATGTTTGCTGCTCCGAAGAACGGCAGCAGCTTGATGTTCTTCAAGGGATATGTCCTCTTGATGCCATCGACGTCGGGGACGCGGTTGGGATACTCGATCTGATCCATGGGCACCCGGACAACCAGATTATCCCGATCCAGCACATATTCGACGGCTATGCGGAACACTTCGATGTTCGGATACGGAGCTCTAACATTGTTGGCTATATGATCATCAATCACATCCTCCGGCGTATAGCTGGTTGTTTTTAAGACTTTGACCATGTTCTGCCTTACAAACGGCGGAGTTTGTTTCAGCATGTAAGTTGGCGTGTTGACGAACTGTTTGACATGGTCAAAGGTAATTTTCTCCAGACCCAGGCGGACATAGTCCACACGCATATCCGCGATCTTGTTCAGCAGCTCCCAAATGAAATCCGCTTTTTCTTTGTTTAAACTATTGATCTGCTTAGTATAATTGTCTTCAAGGCTCTTAAGCTGCTTTTGCAGCGCTTCCATTTCCGCTGTGCCGCTGGGCGATGCGGCAATCTGCTGCTGCAGTTGATCGATCTGTGCCCTAAGAGCCTCGGCGTCTGCCAGGCGATTTTGATAACTTGGATCCAAAATCAGCAAAGTGTAGTTCCCAAAAATCTTCTCTTTCGATAAGTTCCTGACGCGCAGCCCGGGAACATCCACCCGGCTTTCGCCTTCCTTAAGCTCAACCAGCATGAACAATCCATAGTTGCTTAAAATGGTATTCTGGTCCTTGGCACTCAGCTCGCTTAAAACCACACTTTCCATCCGCTCTTTACTGATCACCTGCGGAATATAATCGTCTGACTGCCACAGGTCATTGACCAAATACTCGACGCGCACACCATTGGCAATGGGTACAATGGTAAACTGGCCAAGCTGAACGCTGTGATTGTAGCTGTCGCGGATGATTTCGCTGTTGTCCCGATCATAAGTAATAATGAACTGAGCTCCCAACTGATTCTTGGTAGTCCCGTTGGCGATCTTTTCCCCTGTATTCCAGTCCTGGGGATTGGAATACCAGGTTTGATTGCTGGATTTGTCCAGTACCGCCACTTCGGCGTTGGCTTCATTAATATATAAAGCCAGGTACTCATTCTCAGCTATAAGTGTCATGTCACTCAAAGGGGCAGCCGCGGTCCCAATGCTGAGTACCGTAAAGAGCACAGCAATAACTGCTGCCAATTTTGCAAACATAGCGACCATCACCCTTCTTTTTGACTATACCCTCATGAACAACTCCCGGTAAATAACAATCACAAATGCACCCATCAAGTCAATCACGTTGAAGAACAGCAGCCCGATGAACAGCACCGTGGCAATGCCGGCAACCGTGAAACCAGTGATTAAAATGTTCTTGCCCAAATCGTATTCATGCACGACCATTGTCCCAAAAAACAGCAGGGTGAATGACCAGAACAGTGATATGAACCTTGCTATGTACATGAAGGTCCCTTCATCCAGCGTGATATAATTGCTGATTATAGTCAGGGGGATGTTCACCAGGACAAAGGGTGTCAACGCATATGCGGTGGTAATAAAGATCTCCCGCAGCGTTCCCTTACCGTCCATCAAGGTAGTCAAAGCCCAGTTGACTACTGTCCAGAGCAGCATCGGCACGACTATACTGGCAATGTCCATATAGATGTTTTGATTGGTTATGTCCCGGTAGTTGAACAAAAAGCCTGTCTGCTGTCTCATGAAGATATAGGTCCAGGAAACCAGGGCCGTCAGGATAACCGCTGCTCCCAAGTTACCCCGCTTTTCATGCTTCAGATCCCAGAATCCGTCAAAGGGATGGGAAATCACATGCAGGGAATAGTAAAGGCCGCTAAAAGTCATCCAAATGCCAACGGGCAGTCTGCGCTTGCCCGTGACATGTAAGTTGCGGAAATCGCCGCGGCAGGCAGCAACCTCTCTGGGCATCAGCTTCTGTTTCAGTTCCTTGGCCCTGCTCCTTAGTCTGGCAAACAAGCCAAGCCTGGTAAGAATGTGCAGCACAACAAAGATAATTGCCGCTGTCGTCATTATCCGGCTGAAGCTGCCCGCAAGCATAGTATGCCGGTAGCGGTTATAGGCGCTTGAGTATCCCGGTCTGTCATTACCCAACCGATAACTGGCCATGGCTGCTGCAAAATCGCCGTTCAGCATCTGCGCCCGGCCAATGCCTGAATAAGCATAATCCAGGTTAGCGTTCAGTTTCAACACTTGCTGCCAATAGTCAGCGGAGCCTGCGTAATCTCCCCGGTTATAAGCATCAATTGCGCTGTGAATCAGCTGTGCATAGAGCGTTGGTTCAAAAACAGTGACTTCACCCAAGCGGGAGTCCAGGATCAGCAAGCTGTCACCCAAGGCCGCGATTGCTGACGGTGTCTGAGTCAGACCAAGTTGGTTGCCTATACCCCCAAACACATACAGCAGGTTGCCGTCCACATCATAGGTGAAAACCCGGCCGCGATTGCGGTCAAGCACGCTGTAGCTGCCCCAATCCCTGGGAGCGACACTGATAAACACCGATGTTGGGGTTGCATTGATATCGCCGATCGGCTCCCAAAATCCGAGCGCACGCGATAAGTCATTGCCGGTTGGACTAAGCCGCCTGAGCACATTGCCTTCGGTGGCATACAAGTATCCTTCCTGATCGACAGTCACATAGTTGTATTCCACAGGCAGGAACAAGGCCATCCGCTTGCGCTGCTCTTCCGTGGCGATCATACTCCAAAAAATGTCAGCAAGACTGGGAGTAACCGGCGGCGCCCCGATAAAGCCGCGGAATGTCCCTTCCTGATCGAACGTTAGAATCCCATCATAGGTGTTGCGCGAGATCACATAGATGACGTTGAGTTGGCTTACCGCAACCTTGGTTGGCTTAAAAATGAAGCTTTGATCAAACGCATCATAATCTGATTTTGTCACCGAAATGGTTTTGACGCAGCTGCCATTTGGCTCCAGGATCACAATCCGGCCATTTTCCGTATCGGCCACATACATATTGCCATCATCGGTGACGTAGATCCCATGGGGGCTCTTAAAGGCATCGGCTGTGCCGTTGTTGTCAAATTTGGTGATTACACTTATGACATTCCAATTATGATCCAGATGAATAATGCGGTGATTGCCTGTATCGACAATGTAAATGCCGTGTTTGCCCACAAAGATGTCCTGAGGCTCTTTTAGGCTGCCTATTTGTAAGCTGTCGCCTGTAACAGCAAACTTCGGTTCATATGCTTGGGGAGCCGGGACAGCATGACCGTGGATGTTATAGGTATAGCTTTGATATGGTGCTGCTGCAGCAGCTGCTGACCAGAACTGCACCAGCAATAATGTCATTGCAAGGGTGACTAAACATCTGGCTTTCACCTGACTCTCCCCTTTTGAGAGAAATTCATGGTTGGGTAGGAGCTCGGCCCTACCCAACCATGACTAGGACATGTTCAGACGGGGTTATCTGCCAAAGACCTGATCCAAGTGTGCTTGGGCCTGGTTCTTGATCGCAGCGATGGCCGTCGCCGGATTCTCACCATTTTGCAGGATGGCTGTATTGAGCTGATTGAACCAAGGCGAGTAGCATTGATCCTGCTGGTTATAAATCTCGACATTATCAACTACCCATTGGACATACTCAACAGTTTCGAAATCGCGGTAGTGCATCGACCAGCTGTAGAGCTGTTCCTCCAGTCGTTCTTCGAATGATCTGCCTGAGTACTCCTCGGTGTATTGTAGGAATGCATAAATCAACTCGATCAGCGCTGCTGAATCATACTTGGAAGTGACCGGAATAGACCAGGCATCGGCGTGGGTGAAGGGAGCGACATGCCGCGAAGCATGCGGTCCTTTCGGCAAAGGTACAAAACCATAGTCATCTTCACTTACTTCTTGGCCGTTCTGCTGCCGGACTCCGTCAGGGTTGTGAATGATCATCGCCACAGTGTTATCCTGCCAGAATGCAGCTCGCCGCGCCGTACCTCCACCTAAGAACGCATTCTGTACCAGCATCAAATCTTGGAGGAATTCATAAACAGCGATACCTTCCGGTTGATCCAGGGTAAATATGGGAGCACCGTTTTCCAGCTTGAAAATATTGGCTTCGTTCGATGCCAGCATCCAGACTACCAGCTGATTATAGGGGCCGTCCCATTCGGTGAATCCCCACTGATCGATCACACCATCGCCATCAGTGTCCCGAGTAGCCTTAATCGCAATATCCCTGAATTGATCCCAGGTCCATTCGCCGTTTTCATAAAGCTCATAAAGGCTGGGTAGGCCTTCCCGTTCGAACAGACTCTTGTTCCACCACAGGCCGTTCCCAGGCCGAGGCCAGTCTGGCGCAAATGCATAATATTGATCGCCAAAGACAGCATGGGAGTCAATCAACCTGCACAGCGATTCCGGCAATCCTGCTTTGATCAAATCAGGATCAATCGGCCTCAACAATCCCTGTGATGCCGCCAGCGACATCGCTCGGCTTTGAGCACGGACCAAATCAGGAGCGTCGCCTGCCATTACCGCCGCTGCCAAAGCTTCAACCATTGGTTCATTGCGTGCGCCGGAGCTCCATTCAATTTTTACGTTGAAAGTTTCCTCGAGCCAATGCAGATGGGCAAGCTGTTCCGGATTGTTCTCGAACTGCCGGTCAAACGTGACATTGTGCTGCAACTTGACAACCTGGCCGCCAAAATCATAAACTTCTGCAAACACACTGCTGCAGCTCAACAGCATCAGTGCTGCCGTAATCGTGAATATAACCCAGCGCTTCATCATTCGTCCCTCCTTCAAACTCTTCTTACTTGCATCTTACATCTACGTAATCTATTTTACCTACACTTAAACTATCTGTATTTGGCTATCCTTAGAGAATCTTTGCCTGAAATTCAGATCCAGATTAATGAGTTCCATTCACATCCAAAACTCGGTCTACGACTGCTTTTTTAGTGATTGATCTTTGGACCCGCTCTTGCAGTTTTGCATAATATAGATCTTCATTGATTGGCAAATCTACCCAGGAATCGGTCCAGGTAGACAAATACATAGCGTTGGAAAGCTCCAGTCCGCGAATGCCTTCGATCCCCGGAGCCAAGAGCGGTGTACCTCTGCGAATTGAACTAACCCAATCCTTCAGAATACCCACATGGCCCGTAGTTTCGCCCGCAACCGGAATCTCGCATTTCCATACCTCAGGACTGCCAAAACCCCCTCTATACTCATTATTGAACTGTCTTTCCGAAACCCGCAGCCGCCAGAAGGTCAAGCGGTTGTCTTCCACCACGATTTTGCCCATATCACCGGAGATCTCAAAGCGGTTTGTTCCAGGCGCCTCGGCAGTGGTGGTTACAAATAATCCGGTTGCTCCATTTTCATATTCCACATAAGCAGTGACATCATCTTCGACTTCAATATTACGGTACTTGCCAAAGTAGCAAAATGCCCGCACCCGCTTAGGCATGCCGCAGATCCACTGCCATAAATCCAGCTGGTGCGGTGCTTGGTTCAGCAGTACTCCACCGCCTTCACCAGCCCAAGTCGCCCGCCAGCCGCCAGAGTCATAGTAGCTTTGGGACCTGTACCAATTGGTAATAATCCAAACGCAGCGCTTCATATCGCCTAACTCGCCGCTTTGAATCAAATCCCGCAGTTTCTGGTACAACGGGTTTGTCCTTTGGTTGTACATGATGCCGAAAACTTTGCCGCTTTTGGCAGCTGCCTCATTCATCGCCCGCACCTGTTTGGTGTATACGCCGGCTGGTTTCTCTACCAATACATGTAAGCCGTTCGCAAACCCGGCGATGGCCAGCGGCGGGTGATCATAGTGCGGTGTGGCAATGATAATCGCATCGACGCACTTTGCCGCAAAGAGTTTTTCTGCCGAGTCAAAAAGCTGCACTTGTTCGCCAAACTTGGCTTTTGCCCAGTTGAGCCGTTCGGGATTGATATCGCATATAGCAGTAAGTCTGGCACCTGGAACCTGGCCATTGGCAAGGTTCACGGCGTGCCTTGATCCCATATTGCCGATACCGATCACACCAACTCTTGTTTCCACAGAGCCACCCCTCCTACAACCCCAATATTTCAAGATTTTGGTAACTGATAGCCAGGCTTTCAAAGGGATCGCGCTGGCAAACATCCTGTTCTACCGCAGCATACTCCACTCCCGTATCTCGGCACGCATTGATGATCTCAGGCCATTCCAGGTTACCTTCACCCACCTCGGCCATGATGGGGACTCGATCACCAGCGTTACCCATGTCCTTGAAATGGATAACTTCCATTCTGCCGGCGACTTTCCTGATCCAACTGACTGGATTGGCTCCGCCGGCTTGAATCCAGTAGGTGTCAATCTCAAAATGGAAGGCCTCGGGATCGGTTTCCTCAAACAAGATCTCCAAGCCAGTTTTACCATCGAATTTCATAAACTCGAACGCATGGTTGTGATAGATAAATTGCAAACCGCAATCCCGCAGTTTACGCCCTACAATACTGGCTTCCTTTGCAAATTGAATATATCCGTCTTTATCAGCGCGGTATTTTGGCGGCATGCTCCCGAGACCAACGTATTTGCAGTTGATAATCTTATGTTCATTGATCAGTGCATCCAAATCGTTTTCCATTCGATCCCAGGGAATATGCGTCGCACATACGGTCAATCCATTTTGATCCAGCAAATCCTTAAGGTGTTCTGGTTCAATCTTGCCGATGCCTGAAACCTGTACTGATGAATAACCAATCTGCTTTATTCGCCTCAATCCGTCCGCAATTTGCTCCGGAGTCTTCATCTGTTCCCGGACAGTGTACAGTTGAGCGGCAACGCATAGGTTTTTCACAGATATCCCCTCCTGCATGCAGGTTTTATGCTTACAAGACTATTCTACTTAATTATTAGTAAAATGTATTTAACCCGCCGTAAGATCTATTTATCTCCAATTAACATCTGTGCACAAAAGGGGCTACTATGTATAATAAAATAACAATCCTTTCGTTTCTCTAACATGTATCTTCTGGAGTCTTTAGGAAAATCCTGCATGAAAACGGCAGCCATTAGGGTTGTTCTTGATTTGTCTGGCTTTCATAATCCAGGCTTCCAGATATTGCCTGTCTCAATAATATTGATCAGATAATTATATGTTTTCACGCAATCGGTATTACAGACTAGATTAGCGATCATGTTTGCTTGATGCAAAAACAAAGCAGAACCCCAGAAAAGGGTTCCGCTCACATATGCTTTGCATGTGAATCTATGCTCAAACTGCCATTTCGATCCCCAGGATCCTCATCCACGCGAACAGGTTCAGATACTCGAGCTTAAACTCCCGGCAGACATTGGGTATGGTAACTTCATTCCGGCTGTGCGGTTCATGCTTTTCCTGAGTCACAATTACACATCCGTAGGCCAAAGCATAGGCACAAAGCCATGATTCGGCTGATCCGGCAAAGGCGGATTTGGTGGAGGCGAAATAAACAGGGTTTTGATCAACAGCCGTTATGATTCTGGTATAAGCG
>Ga0134093_1001210_pt1 | contig 25854 bp, 18 predicted proteins | sample 4_1taG_FD_94452 | JGI IMG/M metagenome (GOLD analysis project Ga0134093, IMG submission 94452) | Switchgrass degrading microbial communities from high solid loading bioreactors in New Hampshire, USA - 4_13_20_68_A1 metaG | ecosystem: Engineered > Bioreactor > Semi-continuous > Anaerobic >...
CCGCGCTGGAACTCGGGTAGGGCGATGGCACCAAGATCAATAGATTCGAGAATATTCGACACCTGCATAATGAGACCTCCTTGTGATGCTCTTGCGCGACAACCTACTACTGCTGGAGAAAATTACTATATATTCGAGGCGTCTAGTTCTATCTTCCGGAATCTAACCTACTTTCGTGCAGCTGCAACTTCAACGGCGGTGATCACTTCTCGACAGTCGGGATAGTTCACGCATCCGTAGAACTGCTCCCCGGCATGACTGCCTCGTGCTGCAGTGCGCAGCGTCATCGGGACACCACACTTCGGGCAGATGGGGGTGCCCTCACCAGCTCGTGCTATCGGCGCGTGAGAACCGCTCTGACGTGTAGCTGCACCCGCAAGAAGCTTGGCCAGGTCTGCTCGCATCTTCTCCACATTGTATGTCGCCTTGACTCTAACGTGCAGTAGTGGGAGCCCGGCGACTCGAAAAATGCGATTAACCAATGTGTCGCGACGGATGCGATCAGCCCGCTCATGGCTCGCATCGTCAAGTTCAATGGCAAGCAGTGGCCGCATTGTCTTCGGGTCGCAGAGTACGAAATCGACGTGCTTCTTGTCAATTTTGTTGCGATAACGACGATATTCCGGGCTCCGGCGCGGGCGACTCACGAAGAACAGATCGCCCAGGCCAACCTTTGGGCAGATCACTGCCTGCTGAGGATCTACCGCCGCATTCAGCGCGTGGTAGAATGACAGCTCTGCCGGAGACATGAAGCGGTCGCTGATCTTGTAGGGCAGCAGCTCTTCTCTCAGCGGCTGTTCGCTCGTCTGCGGCGTAGGGTCACTCGACAAAAGGCCAAAGGTAAGGAAGTCCAGAAGTTGCGCTAAACAGCCTAAGTTTTCACCCATCGTATGATGCTTCCCACATAGCTAGCTCAATTCGGCGTGGAGTTGTTTTAGCCAAACACTTCATATGCAATCAGCTGCAGCTCCTCCTCACGGACCTGCTCCAGCGTCGTCTTTGGATGGGGCACGTCCCGGTACAGCTCATTCTCCACGAAGAACTCGTCGAGCTCCTCCGCCAGCCTCCGCTGATTAGGCTCTTCCTTATACTGATTGCGAATGGCCTTCAACCTCTTGTCGCGCTTGAAGGCATCCAGTGGGATGTTCTGCACCACGCCTTGAACCTTTTCCAATAGCTCGGGCGGCGCGATAACATCGTCGTAGGAAGCAGCAGTGGCTGTTGTCGGCATCACTGCCTGACTCAGTGCAGCCCCCAGTTCACGATTTATGGTCCCCAGCTTCGGCTTAATGCGCCTTGACTGCAGCACCGAGTTAATCTCTTTGAGCACGTCTTGCGTTGCCTGGTCGAGCCAATCGTATACTTCGAAGCCGGGCGGCATGACACGCGGCTCGCTTGGCTCGACGAGCAGATACCGGTACAGCCGCCGCTTATCGCTTATCACCTCGCCGTCCGCTGTGTAGAGACGCCAGAAGTGCCGATCGCCGGCCCGGAAGGCGAAGAAGACACCCTGAGGCCGTTTTGACGGATTGATACCTGAACCGATGCCAAGCGGGATCTGCTTCACCGCCTCCATGCCCGCCTGCTGAAGATAAAGCATCAAGGGCAGCTTCATCTCATCGGTAGAGACCAGCTCAATCTCCCGTTCCAGTTCATCGATGATCGACTGGTCCTCATTGTGTAGGCGACGCAACTGGTCAAATGAGTGGGCGCTGATCGTCTCGCCGAGAATGCTCGCGTCGAGGCCAACCGTGAGGTCGATGGCACGAATGCGGTCCTGCAACCGCGAGACCAGGCCGAGGAGGTCTTCTAGGCCTTGCTGGGGGAAGCAATTGTAGATGTGCAGCTCCTCATAATCGGTGCCAAGCCGGTCTATGCGACCGGCCCGCTGGATCATGCGGATGGGCGTCCAGTGAAGATCGTAGTTGATGATAACCCCGGCATCCTGCAGGTTCTGCCCCTCGCTGAGCACATCCGTTGAGATGAGGACATCGATCTCCGGCTGACCTTCAGAGATGGGCGAGGCTTCGTTATCGGTGATATTCGCCCTGGGCGCGAAACGCTTCACATAGTTCTCGCGCTTGGCGCCATCCGTGTCTCCATGAATGATCTGAATGACGGGTTGCCGGCCCCACGATTTTTGCCATTCGGCGTCTTCCACCAGCCTGTCGTACACGTACTGAGCGGTATCTCGATAGTATGAGAAGATGAGAATCTTCCGGTCCTGCAACTCACCCGCGAGGTACGCCTTCAACTCGGCCAGCTTGGCATCACGTCGGTGGTCATCGTGGCGCGCCTGCGCGATCTCAATGGTATCTAGAATGCTATCGAGAATGATCCTGTCCCGGTCGAGCTCCTTCTGGATGGCTGGGACGTCGTACTCGCGGATGTCAACCTCCGGGAGCGTCTGGACGATGTTGTCGATGTCGTCCTCGGCGGCCTCGTCCTCAGCAGCCTCAAGCGCTACCAGCCGCCGGTTAGCACTGGGGTTGAGCAGTCGCCCGTGCTTGACCAGCATCTCGACGAACCGCTCCTGAAACTGAGCCTGCCGCCTGATACTGACCTCGAACGCGTTGAGTGAGCTCTCAAGCCGCTTCAGGTAGAGGGTTTTCAGAAGTCCGATTAGAGCATCTGAGTACTGCCGCACCCGCTCGACTTCCTTGTCTACGTCACGCACGCGGAAATGCTCAATGTTAAAGCTGATCAGCGCCAGGCTCTCGATGCGGTCGACGATCTTCTGATAGAAGCCGTCGTATGTGCCTGCCAGATCGTATCGGATGCTGTGCAGTTCCCGGTCAGGGAAGCGGATCACTCCCTTGCCGGGCAGGCGAATCTCCTCGCCGGCCTCCTGTCGCTGCTTGATGTCTTGCCGGCTGCGGCGCACCATCGTCTGCTCTAGTAGCGTGAAGATGTCGGCACCGCCATCCTGCACTTCGCGGAAGTAGCCGTTGAGGTTGCGGATGCCGTAGTCGCGGAAGTACGCATCCTGGGCGCGCGTGATGAATGAGAGCTGGTTGTACAGGTCCCAGATGGAATTGTTGACCGGCGTCGCCGTCATCAGGATGACGATCGTCTCGGGGTTACCGGTCGCCAGCATCTTCATCAGATTCTGGTAGCGATTGGTGCCCGGGTTGCGGAAGTTGTGGCTCTCGTCGATCAGGACCACGTCGTAGTGATTAAAGGACTTCCAGTCGAAGTCGGAGCGGCTGACGAGCTCCTGCGAGATCACTTCGGCCTTGATGCCGTACTCGTCAAGCTTGGGCTCCCACACGAGGTCGCGCAGCTGCGCCGGGCAGATGACGAGACCCTTCGGGATGTGCCCCTTGCGGCGTTTACCGAGCACGTAGTGCTCCAACAGGCTCATGCCGATGTAGGTCTTCCCCAGCCCGACCGCATCGCTGACGATCACGCCGCCGTGCCGGTCGATGAGGCGGATGGCCTCGCGGAGCCCCTCCTGCTGGAAGCTCGCCAGCTCCACGCCGATACGCGCTTCCACCGACTCCGGTAGCAGCCGCTCGCGGAAGTACTCGTACAGCACCTTGATGAACACGTCGTGCGGCTTCCACGGCGCGTCGCCGAACTTGCTATCGCGCAACGCCTGGATGAGATCCACCTTGTGGTCGCTGGCGTCTGCCCACATCGCCTCGTACCAGTTCTCGCGGATATCGGCGACGACCGCATCCGTCTTCTGGACAAGGTTCAGCTCGGCGTGGCGCGTCATGCCTGACGGCGTGAAGTTGCTGCTGCCGACAATGGCGGCATGGGGCATGAGATAGGCTTTGGCATGCAGAAAGGCGCCGTTGTAGGTGCGCACCTGCACGTGCTCCTGCTGCAGCCAGCCGCACAGATCGTCGACCATGAGCGCATAGTCGCGGGTGAGGGGGAGCTGCTCGAGATCCTGGCGCAAGCGGTTGCGGTAGAACTGCTGGAGGTCTACCGCGCCGTCTCCGGCGTCGGGGTTCTCAAGCTCCGGGGGGCGACCCAGCAGCAGGCGGAACGATGGCAGCGGGCGCAGAGCGTCAGCCAGCATCCCCCATACGCGCGGCTCAAAGAAGCCGCTGGCGATGTCGAGGTAGTCGGCATCCCACTCGGTGAGCAGATGCCATAGGGTGTTGAGGAGCTGGCGATCGTCGGACGTGTTATCGATGTAATCAGGTGGATGGTACACGTTTTTTGCTCCTGCACACTATGACTTTTTCGGCCCGACAATGTTGATGTTCTTCAACATGTCAAATATCTCCCAGACCGTCTTGACCTTGCGCTCGTCAGTCGATGTGAGCGCGATCTCCTCATATTCGAACAGCGCTCTCTGAGCGCCCTCCAGTCCGGCTAAGCAGACCCAAGCAGCGAGGTAGGCAATGAGATCGGCATAGCACACTCCCACGTGGTAGTAGGAGGAACGAACTTCAACGACATCTTCCACTAGTTGCCAGTCACGTTGAGCCACCACGGATCTAATTGCCTGCCGAAGGGACTGATAATCGACCCTCTCATTCTCGTCGGTAAAAACGACGCAGAGATTTTTGTCTCGCACCTTACTCTTTGGCTTCTTTAGAAGCTTGAGCAAAGCCTTGCGAAGTAGCCGGAGATGGTTCGCGGCATCATCACCTCCGCGATTCCAAGCAAATGCTGCCTTAACTTTCGCATTCTTCTCGGCCACGTTTAGTTGAATGAGATCGCGCACGAGCTCAATGCGCTGATCAATTGATATGCTGACATCGCCTTTCGAAGAAGAAAAAAGAAAACTCCCTTTGAACTCAAGACCCTCTTGCCAGCCGGTGTTCCGTACCCGTTCTATAAAGTCCTTGGCGATACTCCCATAGTAAGAAGTATCAATAGCAACAGCAGAAACCCCATAAAAGTCAGGGACTTTTACTCCGCCAGTCTCGTCAATGAAAACTAGTTTCATGGCAGCAGTGCCTTTCGACTTCGCCAGCGACTATTGGTGCACGCTGGTGCTGTCAACCAGACCGTGCCAAGTGTTGTACACCTCCGGAAGCAAACGATGCTACCGCCCCGGCAGCTTCCAATTCTCAATCTTCTTGCGCTCAATAAGGCACGGCTCTCCGTTGTTAGCGGGACCCCACACCCGCAGTCGATGTCGGGGCTGGTACTTGACTCTGAGCCATTGAGCGGTGTGAAGTTGATCGAGGTACAGGCACTGGCGAATGTCGTGCGGTTCCATGAGGCACACTTCGACCCAGGGGTAACGCAACTGATTGTACAGTGCGCAGGCCAGTACGATATACACTTCTCGTTCAGCAAGCGTTTTCTGCAGCAGATCCACCGTGTCCGTGGTAACAGTGAATATCCAAGTCACCGACCCGTCGTCGTCTTTTGTGGGAGTGATCGAGTACTTAATGATGACAAGCCAATCGTTTATGAGGTACGCTGACCGCTTATCATCACGAGTTTCGATGAGGCTCAACGTTATCTTTGGATCGTTGCGGCAGATCTTCGCCAGAACCGCGCCGTGCATCAGGTCGAACTCGCTAACGGATGACTTATCTGTGCGAGTGCGATTGCGTCTCCTGGGCATGACTCCTGCTCCTAAAACAAGTTGACGGCAAGTGCAAGCAGTGACTGACAATTGTGAAGGGGTAGACGGAGCGTTCGCCAGCGCGCATCAGCACATGGCTAATCTCGTCGATACACGATGTTCTTCGTAGGATTCCCGAAGATGTCGTCCACGTAGCCTTCCTCGAACCGCTGGTACCCTTCGTTCTCTGCAACGCGTCGCAGCCGCCCACCGATGTGCTGATGGGCGATATTGAACGGCATGTGATGACCTGCGCTGGGGTGGCCCGTACACCGCTGCAGGAGCTCGATGTATTCGACCTGATGCCGCCGCATACAAGTCTGAAGGAACCGCTTGAAAGTGAACTCGCCCGAGTCTTTACTTAGCTCCTCCATTAGCTCACTGGAGTCTGCGAACATGGTTTCGAGAACGTCTTTAACTTCGTAGTGAGGCACAGAAATCTCCTTTCAGGCTTACAGGTCTGCATCAAGGTACTGCTCGATGACTTGGATATCTGATTGGTCCAGGCCGTACGCCTGATAAACGAGAGCGTTCAGCTCCTCCTCCAGATGCTCGCGAGTAGCGACATCTTTTGTTTCAAGACACCGTTGCGCAATATCAGCAATCCGGTTGCGCAAAGACTCGCTGACAATGGGGATTGGTACTCTGCTTAGGGTCATCCATCGAAACTCTATATACCCGCCTCGTATCTGCGAGGCAGTAGTCCGTAGAAAAGCATGAACAGCTTGTGAGTTGAGCACCCCTAACAAGAACAGATCCCCCGTGGGAATCACAAACAGCTTGTTGTTGATATACCGTCCGAACATATCGTAGGCAAACTGGGGTCGTTCTCCGAACTCGGGATACACGATCTTTGGCTTATCAAACTCTGGGTATATTCCCATTTGGGGCTGTTGCAGTTCATACCACTCGTGGCTGCTACTGGTCGCTCGCTTTTCCAAGTCCGCCTTGTACTCTCGCAAGTGTGCCTTTACGGTTGGATACCGATCGATGTCAACACCGTGGTACGTGAACAATATGTAGCGTTCCGGAGCATCTATCTCCCACCGCTTCACGTCACGCCCGATGATTAAAGGCTTTATGAGTTCGACGTTGCAAGAATCAGCGGCCACTAATTCGCGGTACATCTCACCGTCGATGATAAAGGCGTCATTCAGGCCAGTAACAATTCCTCGAAAAACCCGCTCATCAGTATAGGTACTTAACGTCTCCACATTGTCTTGCATCTGCTGTAGTACACGGTGCAGATCAACATCAACGATCTTCCATGCTTCTTTTCCAAGTCGTTCTTGCTTGATGTGGACGGCACGTGTTGCGACAGTGTGGCGAAGCTTCTCTAGGGCTTCGACATCACGAACTAATACAGCCCGTACTCTTCCGCCGTCTGCTGGTAGCTTCTCTGCAAGAAGAATACAGGGATACGCTGCGGCATCGAACACTGGCAGGTCGCCAAAGTCGATGATCTCCTTAAGTTGCATACTAACGTTCAAGAACTGGCGTACACCCTGACCGTACTTGGCACGAAGGTACTTATTTGACGTGATATAGGCCAGTTGACCTCCTGTACGCAATAACCGATAGCCCTGGGCAAGAAAGTAGACGTAGAGATCTGCACGACCGCTATACACAGTCGGATATGTTGCCCTGAACTCGAACTTCTGCTCCTTGATCAGCTCCATCCTCACATACGGTGGATTCGCAACCACAATGTCAAATCCACCCTTCTGCGCAAACACCTCGCTGAAGTGCAGCCGGTACAGGAAGAAGGGCAGGGGGGCGTCAGGCTTGCGCAGTTGTTCCTGCACGCGCGTCACGCGGTCCAGCTTCTCAATCGCCTCGTTGAGCTTCTGTTTTTCGGTGCGCGTCAGCCCACCCGGTAGGCCGGACTTCCTGCCCAGCTCGTCGATCTGCTCTTGCAGCTTCTCCGCCTTCTCCGCCAGGCTGGCGAACACGATGTTGCGCTCCTGCGCCTGGATCTCCGCGCGTAGTCGCCTGCGGGTTTCCGGTTCGGCGTCGAAGTACCGGTCACGCAGCTCGGAGAGCTTGATGCGCTCCTCATGCACCCGCTTCTCCTGATCGCTCAGCAGCATACGGCTCTGGTAAGTGGGCGGCTCGTTGCCCTTGAACATGTTCATCTGCGGGTTCACGAGCTCCCACGCGCCATCCGGCCCCACCTCGCCGCTCTGGATCATCCGCTCTGCTGCCTCGCCCAGCACCGGCTCGCCGTCGATGGTCTCGATGAGGCTGTCGCCGGCCATCAGCTTGTAGTCGAGGTTCGGCAGCGGTTTGGCCTGCTCGATGGTCTGGTTCACGACGAGCGCCAGCCACAGGCGAAGCTGTGCAATCTCAATCGCCTCGGGCTTGATGTCCACGCCGTACAGCGTGTCTCGGATGATGGCTTCCTTCCAACCGGCGACCATGGCCGGCGTGACGTCGATGCCGCGGGCTTCCGCACTCGCGCTGCGCAGGCGGATGATCTCCTGCATCATGCCGATGAGGAACGAGCCGCTGCCCACTGCGGGGTCGAGCACGGTCAGTGTTTCGAGCGCCTTGTCGACGCGCTGCGCTTCCTCCGGCGTGAAGAGCTCTTCAGTATCCGGGTCGAACTGCGCCCGGGTCTTCTCACGCGGCACCTCGGCGCTCTCCTCGAGGTAGCCGGCCAGCGCCTCCTGGCACATGTACGCCACAATGGTGCGCGGCGTGTAGAAGCTGCCCGTTTGGCCGCGCTCGCGCTCTTCGAGCATGTTCTCGAAGACCTTGCCGAGCATCTCCGGGTCGACGGCGACGTCCTGCTCCAACGGCGTGTCGTCGGCAATTGTGAAGTTATAGCGGTTGAAGAACGCTAGCAGGCCGCTCGCGTGGAAGGGATCGAAGAGCGAGTCGGGCAGGACGATCGGGCCTTTGGGATCGCGAGCGTCATCAAACAGGCCGCCGTTGAGGTAGGGGATGTGGATGCCGCTCCACCTGGTGATGTTGCCCGGGCGCTTCGTGTTCATCGTCTCGAAGAACAGCGGCTCCAGTACCTCACGATAGTAGTAGAAGGTCTCGTTGTCACCCTGGTACTCGTCGGCGTGCAGCTTGGCCGTCTGTTTGTACTGCTCTGTCAGGAACCGGGCCCTGCCACCCAACCAGCCCTTACGCTGCAGAAAGTACAGGAACATCAGCCGGCCCATCAGCCGCTGTGTGAAGGCATGCAGCTTGTCGTCGTCGTGAAACTCGCGCACACCCTTGTTGTACTGGCGAATGACTTCCAGCGCGCGCTCGAAGTGCTGCCGGTACTCATTGTAGAAGCGCTTCGTGATGCGCTCGACGTTGAACGCCTCTGCCTGCGCATCGTAGATCTCCTGCCCGGTCCGCCCATGCGCGTGGATGGCGTTTAGCGTGTCGACGTCGTGACGAGTAGCATCGCCGCCGATGACTTTCAGCTTGTTGACACGAACGTTGCTCTTGATAGCATGTCCGACGAAGCGCGGGTCGACGAGGACGAGTTCACGGTAGTCTTTCGTGACGACAAGCAGCGCCACTCCACGCTGCAGCGCGTTCCAGGCGAGGCCGCGCAACCGGGTCTGCCGGAGGTCGCTCACCTCATACAGCCAGACGGTATGGTTATCCCGCTCCGCGACGACGTACGCCCGCTCGACAACCTCCTCGTCAACCTCATCCAGCTCAAGCTGCTCAAGCTCCTCGCCTTCGTATGCATACGGCGAGTAGACATCGTAACCCAGCAGCCGAAAGAGCTCATGAACGTCCTCAGCTGAGCGAACGTTGAGGTGATGAGTGCTAACCGAAGCGACTGACATAGAGGAACCTTTTCTGTAGAATGATAGACTGTCTGGCGTCTGATTATTATATGGGGTAAGCTAAATGGACGAAATTGGGATAAGTATGAAACACGAAGCAGTGCCGGCAGCACATGTGCCTGCATTGTGCTTGACTTGGTTGTGCTACAGCAAGAGCGAGGAACATCGATAACGGCCCGTAACACATGCTGGATCTTACTCGGAACGCGAGCGGTCGCAAGCCCACACGGGCCCCGCGCGACTTCAAGGAGATTGAGTGATGGCTCGTACAACCCGCACATTGAACCCTCTTCATTTCGAGGATTTGGAACCTCACCGTTTCGAGGATTTGGTCCGCCAGCTAGCGTACGGGTACAAGCAGTGGCGTTCACTCGAAGCCACTGGCCGCCTGGGGAGCGACGAGGGCATCGACATTCGCGGCGTCGAAGTGGTTCCGCTCAACCCCGAGTTCCTCGACAACAACGACCAGGAGGAAGAAATACTGGTCGAAGATCGCCTGTGGGTGTTTCAGTGCAAACGTTATCAGCGTATCTACCCAAAGATGATGCGGCAGATTGTGGCAGAGGCAGTGCCAGACGAGGATAACCCACCTTACGGCCTGGTAGTAGTAGCGGCCTGCGACGTATCGAAAGCAGCACTGGATGCTCTCCGGATGGAGGCCCGCTCACGAAACGTGCAGGAGTTCGAGTTTTGGGGTAAAGCGCGCGTTGAAGACATGCTGTTTCAACCACGCTTTGATCACCTACTGTTCGCGTACTTCGGTGTCTCCTTGACCACTCGTCGCCGCTCTCGACTGACCGCCATTCGCCGCGAACTCTCGATCAAGCGGAAACTGCTGCGGACGCTGACGAATGACAACGACATCAGAGACGACATTCCATGGAAGACTGTGCTGGTTAGAGACGTAGACAATGAACACTATCCGTTCGAGGACGAGATCCCGGGTTTTAAGGATTTTAGGGTTCCCCCTTGGCACTTGGCCCAGGCGCGCTTCTTCACGGTCAACGGGCTGTTCGTCACTTCAACGGGTTACGTCGGCTGGATCCAAGAAGACGGCAAGTGGGACGTCGCAGACTTTGGGCCAAACAATCTCCTGAACGCGCTCAACAGTCACATGCCGCCAAATCGAGACAGCGAAGCACGCCAGGATGACTGGCAGCAGTTGCAGGCTCTCGAACAATAGGTACCCGAGGAACAGCGAGCGAGTGTAGAGCTTCTGAAGTTCATCCCGTATGAGAACGTTTTGGAAGTCGACGCTGACGGCGACCCACTTCATAACATCCCTCATTTGTATTGCACGTTTTATGGAGTTAATGGCCCGTACCGAGGCAAAGAACTCTATGTTTACCGCCTTAAGGAAAGGTGGAAGGGAATAATGGAGTTGGATCCTGCACTGCGAGAGACGCTGTTCAAGCAGATACAGTCGCGAGCGGACCGCAACCGCACTAATACAGCGCGCGACTCTGGAGAGAATGAAGATGAACGAGGCTGTTGACGCATTCAACGGTGCGATGGAGTGGCTGAGGGAACACTACGCAGACTTCACGTTCTTCCAAGAGCGCGACGTTGTCTGGACCGTCCAGCTGCGGCTACTCGAGCAGGTTGCCACACGGCAGTTGCCGCTCCGAGTGTACCATGGCTATCCAATACTGCCGGCGGAGCGAAGCAGCATCTGCGCAGACCTGGCACTCGTCGACAGGCGCGGGCGGGTCGCCCTAGCCATCGAGTTCAAGTACGAGCCATCGCATAGACGGGGGGACATAAAGATGACTAAGTTTCCAGTAGTGGAGTGGGGCAAGGAAGGAGTAGGTAGGGATATCAAGCGTATCAGGGAGTTCGTTGACCAGGGAGGGGTAGCGGCGGCGTGCGCTGTGTTCATCGATGAGGACGGCCACTTCCGGCACCGAAAACCGCATCCGGGCAGCGAGTGGATAGACTGGGGCCGAGCGGGCAGGTACCGACCGTCGGTGTTATGGGCGGAAGCAAGAGTGCGCTAGATTGAACCTCGCCATTGTCACCAAATGTCTGTCAGCAATAGGATAAAGAGACAGACACGAAAGCATAATCCAATCTGTGTGCGCAAGGCGATGTCGGTGTTAACTGTTGGATGCAGAAACAGACAGTCTGACGAATGACTCAGTTCCTCATATGTCGATAAGAACAATACACTGCATCGTTCAGCTTTAGCCGGGTAGTTGCATCCTGATCCTGCGATCCTATCTAGTAGACAGTAAACCTTTGGGTTGATGATGTCTTACCCCTCGGTATCGCCGGGTTGCACGCCAGGTACCGTGCCCAAGCACAGCGTTGTTGACGACTACGTATCGTCTTACGAACAAACGTGCTGTGTAGTAGTCTGTCAGTTGAATCTAGTCATTATCTCCTTGGCACTCTACTGGTCCCATAATCCGCAGACAACGCGGGAAGGCGGTCCCAATGCTGAACCAATACGAGGCAGTCAGGCGCCTCACCGACTCACCACATCTAACTACGATAGAAATACACAAACTGCTTAACGACTTCGCCATAGGTCTTGGTTGGCAGCCCGTAAACATCTTGAATGTTGCCATCGCTTCTGACCTTGCAACCGCACACTTGATGGTAGAACACGGGCTGGAGAACACAGCAGTTATTACTTTTCTGAGTGAGCGTCGGCCGTATGCTGACTTAACGCGAGAAGAGAAAACTCGTCTGTTGTCCATCTCATACAACAATCTAGTTGACTGGCATATTCACGTCGAGATAGATGGTGTCACCTTTGCGTTCAATCGACTCACTAGCCCGGAGATTGAGTCATTTCGAATTACTCGCGACAACTACGACAAGCTGCGCAGCGATGCTTTCGAGAAGATTGTGGGAAGAAAACCTAACCCAAACATTCCGCGCTCGATGAGGTGCTAATCGAAACAATTTCGCACTGGAAGCGAAACCTCGCTGCACAGATGCACTATTTTGGACACCCGGTAACAAACGAGACGTTGTCAGCCCTATTCAACGCCATCATGTTTGCGCGGGCAGTAGAGGACAACCACTATCGACGAGAACAAAACGGGAGACAGGCTTTACTGGAGATGTGGAATGGCGGTGGCATGTCGCTTCGAGAGCTTCTCGTCTCGGCGATTAGCCGTTTCACTGGCGAGGTCCCTCCTGACTTCTTAGTCGATGCAGACAAACTTGCCGCGTTTGATGAGATTGACCGTGGAACGACACGCGACTTGCTGCACAGCTTCTACTGGAATCGACGCGTGCCCTACACGTACGACTTCTCTATCATGTCAAAACATGCACTAAGTCGCATCTATGAGAGGTACGTGGTCGAGCTGCAGCCCGTTGAGAGCCAGCAAATGTCCCTTCCGTATATTCCACCACTACCTGTCGAAGAGTTTAACAAGCAATACGGCAGCATCTACACTCCCCACTTCATTGCCCGTTTCTTTGCGAAATACCTGCGCGAACAACTACCGCCGGTCCTGTTTAAACGACTTCGAACCATTGATCCAGCTTGTGGCTCGGGTATTTTTCTTCGGACTATGTTGGAGCTCCAGTGCGATCCAGTTCTGAATCATCTAACCCCGGATTTGGTCGAGTATGCATTTAATAACACAACTGGAATAGACAGAGACGCAAATGCTACTCAGGCCACCCGCCTTTCGCTAGCGTTGCTGTATCTAGCTTTAACGGATCAGCTACCCAGCAACTTGGAAATTCATACCGAAGAGACTGTATCCTTTTTTGAGGAGCGAGCAGAATCGCTGCGTGGCAGCTACGATGTAGTAGTCGCCAATCCGCCCTTTGTCTCTTGGGACAACATGGACCCTGCAATGCGCGACAGTGTGACTGGCCTGCTCAACCATCGCGCTACTGGCAGGACGGATCTCTATCTGGCGTTTCTGTTTATCGGCATGGAACTCCTCAAGCCAGGTGCCTTTGGTCTCTTTGTTCTGCCTCACTCGTTCCTCATAAACGAGAGCGCAAAAGGTATGAGAGAGTACATTACGCAAAACGCTTGGGTGCGATGTCTAGTAGACTTATCGGCGATCGAAGTCTTCGGCGATAGTGGTATCTACCCTGTCCTACTGATACTCCAAAAGCGGACTGGCATAGACCACCCAGCGCCTCCAGCAACGGTCGCGAAGGTTCAGGATCTCGTCGGGCGAGCACTACAAGACATTCTTGATCGGAGGCGTGTAGATCGCTCGACCTTTTACAATGTTTATGATGTTGATCAAGGAGTGTTTGACAAAGAACAGTGGTCAGTTGTTCCTCCACTTCAGGCCGCCATTCAGGAGAAATTCACACGTTTACCTCGGCTCGAGGACTTCTTGTTTGTCCGTCAAGGCTTCATCTCGGGTTCGAATGACGTCTTTATAGTATCTGAAGGGCAGGTACCAACTGGTGAAGAGGCCATGTTCGTGCCCTATCTGCCTGACAGAGCAATGAGAGCATATGTCATTCCAGAAGACACAGACCAATACTTCTTCTATCCCTATGTCGACGGGATACAGGTTGAAGAGACCACTCTAAGAGAACAGTTTCCTCAGACTTGGGCGTATTTGAATGCCCACAAGAGCGCCTTGAGCAAGCGCAGTGGGGTTAGACGCGGTCAGCTTGAGTGGTGGCGACCAGACCGCCCGCGCCTACCTCGTCATATGATGCGACCCAAACTCGTTAGCCCCCATCTTGTGCTCGTTCCTCGTTTCTCCGCCGACTTCGACGGGCGTTACGCCATTTCTCGCGCTCCGCTTCTTTATCCGCGAGAACAAGGGTCAGTGGGCGACATGCTAAAGTACTTCCTTGGTGTCCTCAACTCAACCCCGTGTTACTGGCATGTTGCAACTAATTCGCATACTTATCGACGAGGCTACGTAATGTTGGAGCCAAAGACCCTGAAGCAAACTCCCGTACCCGATCCAACCAAAATTGATCGGAGATTGCTCAGGTCGCTTATCTCCTTAGTAGAGGAAAGACTTGAAAAAACTGGCGCGACCGCTCGCACCGTTGAAAAGCAAATCGATCAGCTTGTAGCGGATCTTTACGGACTGAACGGTGAGGAGCGCGTGGTCATCGGCATGGAGAGCTGAAAGTGGCCTTTATGATAACCGAAACCGAACTGAGCAAAAGGGGTAGTCAGGTTCGGCAACTAATGAGACCGATTTGCCGGACAGCTGGCGGGCCTGCTTGGCGACCCGTCAGTTCGCGGGGTTTTTATGTGATTGGAACCTTCACTGCCTCAAGCTCCGGGGGCGTTGGCCCTGAAACAAAGACGGGCCCGACCGCTGCCAACTACCGTGACTGGCGATTTCCAACCATACTTAATAACTTCCGAGGTAACTACTTCGAGCGGTGGGAGAGTGAGGATGACAGGAATTGGTATTTGAACCGAGCATACCTTCAAATATACGAGTCCACTCTACCGGTTGGTACAGAGCGAGAATTCCTGTGCCTTCACTGCGATCCGAACGAACCTGAGGACAATGCTCACTCACTCTACAAGAAAGGGCCGCATCTTCACATCAAGGCGGCGGAATCACCTATTCCGCGCTCGCACATTGCGTTAGCTCTTGGTCAGCTTCCGGATCTGATCCAATCAGTTGACGCTCTTACCGAAGCAATAGAGTGGTCAATTCTCATGATTCGAGAACAGTTCTTAGATCTCTTCGAAGAGAAATAGCTCTTCCAAGTAAATTCCTTGCTCGGATTAGGCTTCACAGTCGACTGGGAAACAAGGTTGTTTTGCGCTGGGGAATCAAAAGAGCCAGGCTGTTCACCTGGCTCTTTCTGTGGGCCTATACGGGAGCGACGGGGTTCGAACCCGCGATCTCCGGCTTGACAGGCCGGTGTGTTCACCACTACACCACGCCCCCTTGCAGGCAGTAACTCTAACACATCCTGCCCTTTTAGTCAAGAAATCCGCTACTCATTTCCGCCCGCCCAATACGCCTCTTCAGCCGTTCTAACCCGATCGTTTGGCCCGACCCACACGCCCGCTGGCTCGTCCCAGCGCCAGCCCGGCAGGACGATGTCAACCGGACGTCGCGCCCAGCCCGTCTGCACCCGCGCCTCCACCGTCGCCCAGTCCGGAATTCCGCTCGTCGCATCGGCGCGCTCGACGTTAAACGCACCGACTGCCACCGCCATCGTCAGCGCCTGCTCGATGGGCAAACCCTTGAGCAGCGCGGCAATAAAGCCCGCAATCGTCGCGTCCCCCGCGCCCGTCGTCCCGACCACCTCCGTCGCAAAGCACGGCACGAGCAGTTCGCGCCCGCACCAGCCTGACACATCGTGCGGGGCCGAAGCACCCATCGCCGCCAGCCGCTCCGGTTGATCCGTCGTGCGCAGATACAATCCCTGGTCGCCGAGCTTGAGACCCAAGATCGCCGCCCTCATACCAAGCACCCGCCCGGCCAACCGCGACAGCGCCCCACCGTCGATCTGCGCGGCCACCGGCTCGCCTGCATGCAGCCCGTCGAACGTCTCTCGCTCCAGCATCAGCAGCAGCTCGTCAAGGCTCGGCAGGAACACGTCAACATACGGCAGCGTCTCCTCCAGAATGCGCGCCCAGTCCGCCCGCCCCGCCTCCGTCTCGGGGTCGGGGTAAGCCATGTCGAGCGAGGTCGTCAGCCCGGCATCCTTGACGCGCCTCATTAACCGGGCGAGGTCGGCCCCGTCATGCTGGTACATCTCGCGCATCAAGGGTGGGTACCCGAAGTGGAACAGCCGCGCCCCTGCCACCCTGCGCACATCCACGTCGGCGGCGCGGAAAGTATCGTTAGCGCCGGGCGAGTGCAAAAAGGTGCGGTCGACGCCCGGCGGGCTGATCACGATGGAGTAGGAGGTCGACTCGTGCTCGTCGACGATCATCCCGGCAGCCAGGCGCGGGTCGTGTGCGCGCAGGAGGTTCAGCACAGCCTCGCCGAACAGGTCCGCCCCGACCTTACCCATCAGCCGGGTCGGGACGCCCAGCCGGTGCAGCGCCAGCCCGGTATTGGACACCGGCCCGCCGGTTGAAAGATGGGCCGGCCCGACCGTCACCAGCGTGCCGGGCACGAGAAACTCTGCGCTGCCAGTGGTGCGCGGCTGGAACGTGGGGATGATGTCCAGGCAGATATGACCGGCAACTACGACTTCGATCTGCTCGCTGCTCACCTGCTCTGACCTCCACTGCGATCGGTTGAAAACCAGGCTGCGATGACATCCTGCCTCCCCATTCACCGCGCAGTTGCGAGCGAGGGGGCTCCGACCGTTGTAAGCCTGGCAATAGAAGATGTGGACGGGCTGCGAAGACAAATCGTAGAGTACGGGGATGGCGTCGCGAGTTGGCCTCAGTATAAGCGCCCCTGCGGGGTGAGGCAAGGCACGCGGGGCGGAGTGACAACCCTCACAGTCATTATATGACATTTTTAACTAGACTCACCCCCCGGAAAAATGATAGCCTAGTTATTTAAATATTAACTCCAGATTTTGACACGAGATGCAAACCCCGTTTAAAATGGGGAACGTCTCAAAGGCGAGACGACAAGCGTGCTGGCGTCCGCAGCCAGGACCAGAAATCTTCCCGATCAACGGTCGCAAACACGCAGTACGTCCGCCTATTGTCATATCTGGGGGGATTGACAAAGGAGGTGACCGCTCAACTCAACTCCGGGGGAAGTTACCCCGAGCTTCACCTTAGTCTCACTATCTCTTAGGAGGAGAACGCATGTTGAAGAGACTACAATGGCTTCTTATTGGCGTGCTGGCTTTCAGCCTCATTCTGACGGCCTGCACCCCTGCGGCACCCGCCGAGGAGCCAGCGGTCGAAGAGCCTGCGGTGGAAGAACCAGCTGTTGAAGAGCCAGAGGAACCCACCGAAGCGCCGGCTGAGGAGCCGACTGAAGAGGAAGCCACTGAAGAGCCCACTGAAGAAGAGGCAACCGAAGAGGCGGCTGAGGGCGGCGCGGCTGGCGAAGCCGGCACCGTCATTATCGGCACCACTGACCAGATCAACAGCCTCGACTTTGCCGATGCCTATTCCGTGCACGACTGGGAACTGTTCCGCAATGTGAACGCCGGTCTGATGGGCTTCGCGCCCGGCACGGCTGAGGTTGTTCCCCAGGTCGCGGCTGACTGGCCCGAGGTCAGTGAGGACGGTCTGACCTGGACCTTCACCATCTCAGAGGGTTGGTTCTTCCCGGATGGCACCGAGCTTGTCGCAGGTGACTTCGTCCGCGGCATTCAGCGCGCCATGACCCTCGAGGGTGAGGTCACCCCGCTGGTCGCCCCGTACATTGAGAGCGTCGAAGCACCGGACGACCGCACCCTGGTTATCACCACGACGTCCCCGTACGGTTACTTCCCGCAGGTTGTGACCGGCACGGCGTACATGCCCATTCAGGAAGGCCAGTACCCCGAGGACGCGCTTGAGGAGTTCCCCGAGCGGGTCTACGGCGTTGGCCCGTACCAGATCACGCAGTACACGGTGAACGAGCAGGTCGTGCTGGAGCGCAACCCGTACTACGGTGGTGAACTCCCCGAGACCGCACCGGAGCGCGTGATCATCCGCTACTTTGAGGACCCGACGCAGATGGGTCTTGCCCTCGAGAACGGTGAGATTGACATTGCCTGGCGCACGCTCGGCCCCATCGAGGCCGCCCGCCTGGGCGAGGTCGATGGCCTGACGCTGGTCAACACCGGTGGTGGTGGTATCCGCTATCTGGTCCCCAACCACGGGATGGAGCCGTTCAACGACATCAACGTCCGCCAGGCGGTGGCCTACCTCATCGACCGCGATGAGATCATCGACCGCGCTGTCCAGGGCCGCAACGACCCGCTCTACAGCATGGTTCCGCCCGGCTTCCTGGGTGCCACCGAGGCCTTCCTCGACCGGTACGATGCGCCTGACATCGAGGCGGCTGAGGAACTGCTGAGGGCTTCCGGCTACAGCGAGGACAATCCGCTTGTCTTCGACCTGTGGTATCCGCCCGAGCACTACGGCACGCACGCTGCCCAGATCTTCCAGGTGCTTGAGGAGCAGCTCGAGGCAACCCCGCTCATCCAGGTGAACCTCCAGTCGCAGGAGTGGAGCACCTACGTGAGCGCGCTGACCGGTGGTGAGTACCCGATCGGCTACCTCGGCTGGTTCTTCGACTATCCGGACCCGAGCAACTACATCGAGCCGTTCGCGCAGTCGGCTGCGTCGCCGTTCATCGGCACCAACTACGCGAGCGCGGAGATGGACGAACTGCTGGCGCAGGGTGCGGCGGAGACGGATGAGGAGGCCCGTGCCGAGATCTACGAGCAGATCCAGGCTCTCTACGCCGAGGACGTGGTCACCATCCCGCTCACCATCGAGTCGGAGTTCGCGGTCTTCCGCAACGCAACCATCAGCGATGTGCCGATTGGCCCGGCGCTGGACTTCAACTACGAGTTCATCGTGATGGCTCGCTAAACGTCACATTCGCTCATAGCTAGCTAGAGTATCTGCCGGGCCCGTTATGTACGGGCCCGGCAGGTATAGAACCTTCTTCATAATTATTTAAAATCAGAGTAAGTAAGTCCTTTTTGTTTTGTGCGGAGAAGGGCCTTTGTGACGGCCCTTCTCACTAAAGCCTAAAGCAGGGAGCTTCCCGGGCTACGGAATGCAGGCATTCTGAAGCATTCTGCGCGGGAGGCTCACCGCAACAACCTCGTACCTATTGGTTAACAAGGTGCAATGAAAGGCAAACATCGACGGAAGGAATGCATAACAGGGTAACAGCCCTATCGGGCTACCCGCATTCCGCTCCCCGTTGAGATGGGGGAGAACCCTGCGGGAGGTTTAACATGGAACTGACGCCACTTACCGGCATCTGCCTCGGGTCGCTGGGAATCGTCTTTCTGGTACTCGTCTACGCGTTTATCCGGGGCAGTCGGGGGCTGCGCGCCTACATTGTGATGCGAACGCTGCTCACCATTCCGATGGTCTTCATTCTGGTCACCATCATCTTCTTCGTCATGAGAATCATCCCCGGTGACCCGGTGACCAGTCAGCTTGGCCCACGTGGCGGCCCCGAAGCACGCGAGCGCATGACGCGTGAGTTAGGCCTCGACCGGCCCATCCTGGTGCAGTATGTCGACTACATCACCGATGTCGCCCGGTTAGACCTCGGCAATGCCCTTGTCTTCGGGCAGCGACCCGTCGCCGACGAGTTGAGCGAACGCCTCCCCGCTACGCTTGAGCTGATCGTTCCCTCGCTTCTGTTTGCCGTTGGATTTGGCGTATTAGCAGGAACGTTTGCAGCCGATCACCGAAAACAGGGGGTCGACTACGGCCTGCGGTTGTTCAGCATCACCGCCTATTCGATCCCGGTGTTCTGGCTGGGCTTAATGCTCCAGGTGATTTTCAGCCTTGTGCTTGGCTGGTTGCCGGTTGCAGGGCGCATCGACACGATCATCGGGACGACACTGCAGCGACATACAAACATCCTGGTTTTGGATGCCCTGATCACCGGTAACTGGCCCGCGTTGTGGAGTGCGCTGAAGCATCTCATCCTGCCCACGCTGTCTCTTGGGCTGATCCTCACCGGCGTATTCCTCCGCCTGAGCCGCATTAACGTCATCGAGACGCTGGTCGAAGACTTCGTGCTCGCGGCTCGCGCGCGCGGTATCCGCGACAGCGTCGTGGTCTACCGCCACGCCCTGTTCAATGCACTCATCCCTATCGTCACGCTGATCGGTCTCCAGTTCTCTGTGCTGCTGGCCGGTGCCGTCCTGACTGAAACCACCTTCAGTTGGCCGGGCATGGGGTTGTATCTTGTCGATCGCATCGGGCAGCGAGATTACACAGCGGTACAGGGTGTGATCACCATCTTCGCCCTGTCTGTCGCTATCGTCAGCCTGCTCACCGACATCGTGTACGCCTTCCTGGACCCGCGCGTCCGGTATTAGCCACTGGAGAGACAGAGCAATGGCCACAGCAGAAAGAGCAATCGATCAAAGACCGCAGTGGCAGCGTGAGCTTGATCAGGTTGGCCTGCTGCGCCGCTTCCTGATGGCGCGGCGCTGGTACGGCGCCGACTGGTGGTTCGCCGTCCTGAGCGGCATCCTGCTGCTGTTTATCTTCAGCCTGGCGATTTTCCCGGGGCTGTACGCGCCCTACAACCCCCGTGCAGAGGTCGGCCCGGCGCTGCTCGCACCCGGTGAGCTGCCGCCCACGTTCGTGCTTGTCACGCAGGAGGGGTCCGGTGTGGCAAGCCTGCAAGACCTGGCTGGCGAAGAGCGCATTCGCATCGGCATCGTGCGCGGCAGCCCCGCCGCCTCCGCCCTGCGCGACGCGGAAGGCCGGATCAACGAGGAGCTCCGTGAAGCCAATGCCGGCGTCTCACTGAGACTGCGCAACGAGCGTTACGACACCATCGATGAGGCGCTTGCAGGGCTGGCGGCGGGTGAAGTCGCCGTCGTCGTCGGGCTTAGCTCCGAGATCGAGCCGCTCCTTGAGCAGTACCCCGGCCTGGCAATGAGCGATGAATCCATCACCGGGCAGGCCACTCGCTCCTTCGTGCTGGGCACGAACCAGCTTGGGCAGGACGTGTTGAGCCGCATCATCTGGGGCACCCGCATCGCGCTCCTGATCGGCTTCTCGGCGGCGGTGTTTGCACTCGCCATCGGCGTCCCGCTGGGGCTTATCGCCGGTTTCTGGAGCGGGCCCATCGAGCGGGTGCTGACACTGATTATGGACAGCCTGTATTCCTTCCCCGGCCTGATCCTGGCGATCGCCATTACGTCGGTGCTTGGGCCTGGCATGTTCAACGTCGTCATCGCGATTGCGACGCTGTACGTGCCGACCTACTACCGCATCGTGCGCGGCCAGACCATTTCCGTCAAGGAAGAGCTGTACGTCGAAGCGGCGGAGAGCCTCGGCGCAAAGCCGCTCAGCATCCTGACTCAGTACATTTTCCCGAACGTCATCCCCTCGGTCGTGGTGATCTTCTCTGTCAACGTGGCGGATGCCATCCTGACCGAAGCGGGCCTCAGCTTCATCGGCCTTGGGCTGCCGCCCGACACGCCGGACTGGGGCATCGACCTTGCGCTGGGCCAGCGCATGCTGCGCCAGGCGTGGTGGCTCGTCACCTTCCCCGGCCTGATGATCGTGATTGTGACGCTCGGGTTCAGCATGCTCGGCGAGAGCTTGAGCGAGATCCTCAACCCTCGCCTCACGGAGAATTAGCGGTATGGCTAACCAAAAGAACGGAACACTGCTCACAGTAGAGAACCTGTCCGTCCGGTACAAGACCCGTGCCGGGTGGGTCAGTGCCATCGACAACGTTTCGCTGGAAATCCGCCGGGGCGAGGTGCTTGGCCTGGTGGGCGAGAGTGGCTGCGGCAAGAGCACGCTCGGCAAGGCGCTGCTGCGGATGCTGCCGCCCTCGTCGCGCATTTCAGGCCACCTGTGGTTCGACGGTCAGGATTTGATGCAGCTTTCGGACAGCGAAATGCGCCGGATCCGGGGCAAGCGCATCAGCATGGTCTTTCAGGACCCGATGACCTCGCTCAACCCTGTGCAGCGGGTGGGCGACCACATCGTCGAGACGATCCAGACCCACGAGCCGAAGGTCAGCAAGGAGGAGGCGCTTGAGCGCGCGGGCGAGCTGTTCGACCGGCTGGGCATCTCGCGCAGCCGCCTGAAGGACTACCCGCACCAGCTATCGGGCGGCATGCGCCAGCGTGTGATGATCGCGATTGCGCTCGCGCTCAAAGCTGACCTGATCATCGCGGACGAGGCGACCACCTCGCTCGACGTGATCGTTGAGGCCCAGATCATTGAACTGCTCAAGGAACTGCGTGACGAGTTCAACCTGACCATCCTGCTCATCACGCACAACATCGGCCTCGTCGCCGAACTGGCCGACCGCATCCTGGTGATGTACGCGGGGCAGATGGCAGAGCTAAGCGACGTCTATTCGGTGTTCAAGGAACCGCTGCACCCCTACACGCAGGGGCTGCTGAACGCCGTGCCGAACATCGAACTGGACGACACGGAGGAACTGTACATCATGGAAGGCACCACGCCCGACCTGATCGAGCCGCCGCCCGGCTGCCGGTTCCATCCACGCTGCCCGTATGCGATGCCGGTCTGCTCGCAGCTTGAGCCGCACTTCCAGCCCGCCAGACCTGAGCACTACGTGCACTGCTGGCTGCATGAGGAGATCCCCGCTGAGTTCCGTCAGGAAGTGAGTGCATGAGCGAGCAGACACACAACAACGACAGCGACGTCCTGGTGCGTGTAGAGGGGCTTAAGAAGTACTTCCCCATCCAGCAGGACTTTCTCACCCGCCTGTTCACGGGTGAAGAGCAGAAGTATGTCCGCGCGGTGGACGGCGTGGACTTCACCATCAAGCGCGGCGAGGTCTTCGGGCTGGCAGGCGAGAGCGGCAGCGGCAAGACAACCGTCGGGCGGCTGGTGCTGAACCTGGTCGAGCCGAGCGAGGGGAAAGTCCTGTTCGACGGCATCGACCTGAGCACGCTGTCTACCGACCAGATGCGGCAGATGCGCAAGCGCATGCAGCTCATCTTCCAGGACCCGACAGCCTCGCTCAACCCGCGCATGAGTGTCGGCGACGGCATCGCCCACGGCTACCGCATCCATATCGACTCAGACAAGCAGCGCGCGCGCAAGGCCGTCGAGGAGATGATGGAGCATGTCGGCCTGACACCGGCGAGCACCATCTACGACAAGTTCCCGCACCAGATCTCCGGCGGGCAGCGCCAGCGCGCCGTCATCGCACGGGCGCTCATCACGCAGCCGGAACTGATCGTCGCGGACGAGCCGATCGCCATGGCGGACGTATCCGTGCGCGCGCAGCTTCTTGAGCTGATGAAGCGGCTTCAGCGGGAGTTCAACCTGACGTACCTCTTCATCACGCACGACCTCGCCACGGCGAAGTACATCTGCGACCGCATCGGCGTGATGTACCTGGGCAAGATGGCCGAGATCGGCAGCCTGCGCGATGTGTACGCCAACCCGGCGCACCCCTACACCGAGGCGCTGCTCTCAGCCGTGCCCGTGCCCGACCCGGAGCGCCGCCGCACCATGCCGCTCCCGGAGGGCGAGATCCCGAACCCGATCAACCCGCCGACCGGCTGCCGCTTCCACCCGCGCTGCCCGATCGCCGTGCTCGACATCTGCGCGAACATCGAGCCGGTCCTGCTGCCGGTGAACGGCAACCCGAACCATCTGGCGGCGTGCCACCTGCGCACGGGCGAGTACCAGCACCTCGACCCCACGCGGGAGCACGGCAAGCACGCCGAAAGTCCGGTGGCTGACTGAGCGACAACCGGAATCAACCAGACGAGCGAGGCTAATGTGCGCCTCGCTCGTTTTTTAGCAGGGGCGGATGTGATGCGCAATGCTTCGCATCGACCGCATCATTAGCTCCCCACCGCCATTGTCTTATCAATTCAGGGCAGGCCGGGTTACCCCTCACGCCGTCGCGGCGGCCTCCGCCGGCTCGGCGTTCCGCACCTGGACGATCTCGGCCATAACGCTGATCGCAATCTCCGGCGGGGTACGCCCACCGAGGTCCAGCCCGATGGGCGCGTGCAGCCGCGCGAGTTGTTCTTCCGTCAGGCCCGCCTCGCGCAGCCGCTCGATCCGCAGGCGGTTGGTGCGCTTGCTGCCCAGCGCGCCGACGTAGCGTGCGCCGCTCTGGAGCGCCGTGATCAGCGCCGGGTCGTCGAGCTTGGGGTCATGCGTCAGCACGACGACATACGCCGAGTGGTTCAGCTTCATCTTCGAGAGCGCCTTGTCCGGCCATTCCCGCACGAGCTGGTTTACCTCGGGGAAGCGCTCGCGGGTGGCAAATGCACTGCGCGGGTCAACGAGGATGGTGTCAAACCCGGCAGCGTTCGCCATGGTGATGAGCGCCTCGGCGATGTGGACTGCGCCGACAATAATGAGGCGCGGCGCAGCCGGGTATGTCTCGACAAACAGCGTCGGGCCGCCCTCCAGGTCGATGACGCCGCCTGTCTCCCGCATGAGCAGGTTCAGCGCCGCCTGCACGACCCGCTCGCGGTGCTCGCCCAGCTCCAGCGTGCCCTCCGTCCGGCCATCCTCCAGCACGATCAGCTTGCGGTTCATCATCTGCGGCGGGCCGTTGAGCACGCTGACCACGGCAATCGGCTCCCGCGCCTCCAGGTATGACTTGATCTGATCGTACACGCTCTCAAGCGCCGAGAACGGCTCGACAAATATCTCGATCTCGCCCCCGCACGCCAGCCCGACATCCCATGCGGTATCATCTGCTACGCCGTAGTGCAGCAGGCGCGGCTGGCCGGTGGCCATCACATTTTCCCCCGCCTCAAGGACGGCGTTCTCCACACAGCCAGCGCTCACCGACCCGGCGATACCACCACTGCGGGTCGATACCATCTTCGAGCCGACCGGGCGCGGGGCAGACCCCCAGGTGTTGATCACGGTCGCCACGGCGATGTCCTCGCCGCGCTCGCGCCAGCGTTCCAGACTCTCTAACACGTCTCTCATGCGAGCTAATCTCCACTTACTCAGGCGCCTCGCGGTAGATGGGCGGCATACCGGGCCACGGGGCTGTGTCTTATGTTTAGTTTAGCGCGTCGGCGGATGCTCTCGCGACGGCTCGCTAATCCAGCAGCGCCTCGGGGCCAGGCCGCTCCTTCCTCGCTCGCGCCTTCTTTGCTTTCGTTTTTGCCTTCCGCGCCGGCTGCGCCTCCGCACGAGCGCCGGGAGGTTCGTCGGGCGGGAAGGGCGGCAGGTCGAATATCTTGGCGTAGAGATACCGGCCAATCACGCGCAGCGAGGCGATCGTCGGTGCGGCCAGCGCCACACCGAGCACGCCGCCCACCGACAGCCCGATAATCACACCGATCAGCACGACGACCGGGTGCAGCCGGATCTGCCCGCCGAGGATGTTCGGGATGAGCACGTTCATGTCAAGCTGCGCAAACGCCACGTACGCGATCACCACGACCAGCACGAACACAGGTGTCGGTAAAGACAGCGTGCTTGACCCTTCTACAATGGCCAGGGTGATGGCCGTTGCCCCCCAGATCATATTGCCGATGCTCGGCAGGAACTCCAGCAGGCCGCCCCACACGCCGAGCAGGAGCGGCTGCGGCAGCCCCAGCGCCGCGCTGACGCCGGTGAGGATCACCGTCACAATCAGCGCGAGGATCACCTGCCCGCGCAGGAAGGCGGCCCATACGCTGTTGATCTCGCCGAGCAGCGCATCGGCGTCCGCGCGGTAGGCCGGTGGGACCAGCTTCTTGATCGACACTACAATGCGGTCGGCGTCGCGCGTCAGGTAGAAGCCGATGAACAGCGTAAACACACCGAACACCACCGTGCGCGCCGCGCTCAGCGCAAAGTTCACCGTGCTGGGGATCATGTCGCGGATGGTGCTCGTAAGCTGTGCGGCGATTTGATCCTGCAGGGTCCCGATGACAATTTCGAACCCGAGGATGTGGATCGTGTCCCCGCCCATTTCACTGAGCGTCTGGATGGCGGCGATCAGCCGGTTGCCAAAC
>Ga0134093_1001234_pt1 | contig 25414 bp, 19 predicted proteins | sample 4_1taG_FD_94452 | JGI IMG/M metagenome (GOLD analysis project Ga0134093, IMG submission 94452) | Switchgrass degrading microbial communities from high solid loading bioreactors in New Hampshire, USA - 4_13_20_68_A1 metaG | ecosystem: Engineered > Bioreactor > Semi-continuous > Anaerobic >...
CCCACCGCCAGGAACAGCTGCCAGTCCAGGTGCGGGGCGAACTCCAGTGTCCGCGATATCGTCAGGTTTCCGTTGCTGTACCGGGAATCGATCAGAGCGTAGTTTTCCGCCGCCCTGCCAACCAGCTCGATGATGCTGCCGTGCAGTTGATATCCCGCGAACGCGCCGGCCGCCGTGGCGATGAGCGCGATGAAGCCGGCGCTGTAGAGGAAGTAGCGCACCACCTGCCGCCGGCTCGCGCCCAGCATGCGCATGGTCTCGCTGGTATCCCGCTGGCGGTAGACAAACAGGAAGCCGAACAGGGTCAGCACCGCCAGTTCCACCAGCGCACAGACGGCGGTTACGATCTTCGCCACACTGAGGATGGTCTGGAAGGGGATGGCGACCGAGGAATAACCCTGGTCGTAAATGGTAAGCTGGAAGCGGCCGCGCAGCTGCGGGTCAACCCGGGCCAGGAAATCACCCGCGTCCTCGTTGCGCAGGATGGCCTGCCCGATGGTGTACCCGACCTGGTGCGGCGAGTACGGCACGCCCGCAGATTTGGGCACATACACATACCAGATCTTGTCCTTCACCGTGTTCATGATACCGACCACGGTAAATGACTCGCGGTAAGAGAAGCCGTCCGGCGCCCAGTAGCTGTTGTAAATGCCCGGATAGTCAGACACCGCCACCTGCAGATCGATGCTGTCCCCGACGCCAACGCTGAGCCGGTCTGCCATCAGCTGCGAGATCACAGCCACGCGGCTGCCCTGAGCGTATTCCTCCGGGGAAAAAGCGCGGCCGTCGACGAAGTACAGCTCCTGCTGGTGGAAGGGCAGCTGCGCCATCAGGTCGTCCGTCCCGATCACCATCACGCTGTTGTTGATCACCCGCAGCGTGTCGGCGATATCCAGCAGAACCGAATCCTCCGGGATGGTGTAGAAGCCGTCCTCATCCTCAGCCGCGGTGATATCGATGATGCGCGGTATCTCCACCCCGTATGCCTTGGCAATGGCGTTTTCGTAGGACGCCTCTCGCAGGTGCAGGATGGGCGAGGTGCCGCGGTAGACCTCACCGAAGACCAGGTAGTAGTGTCCTGACTCGAACTCCCCGAAGCCATTGTCAATGACGAGAATACTATCGTCCTCGCTCATCTCGGAGTAGATGGCCTTCATCACGATGGAGCGGTAGACAAGGTTAGCCTCATCATAGCGGATGTTGCCGACCACCAGCACCGAGAGGTTCCGGGTGGGCACGAAGCTGTCAGTGCGCCAGAAGCCGTCAATGTACCCCAGCGAACGGGTTGGCTTATCCCACAGCAGGGTCGCCTCGTCCGCAGTGATCAGGCTTTCGTCGAAGGTTTCGAGCGCCTGATCCATGGCCGGGTCGTAGGCGGTCTCGTCCGGGTAGCCGGTGCCCATGTACTCGAACAGGCCGATGGTGGTGTAGAACTCGTCGCAGTCTTCGAGGAACTGGGCCACGGACGCCCAGACACTGACCCCTAAAGCCAGGACCAGCGTGAGCGAGAAGATGAGCAGTGTAAATAGCGCTGTTTTTCCACCGGAACGGAGGATGCTGAGAATGCTGTTGCGGAAGATCATGCTGCTACTGGAACAGTTAAGTTGGTTTGTGGTGGGGGTTCGAGAATGCGGGCAGGCTGTGCGTTCAGGAATGTCAATCAGTCACCTGATGACAGGGTCCGCCCCATCACACAATGATAATGCAAGAACCGCCCGGTTACATTGGTCAAGTGGCTAGGATTGTGAAGACCGGGTCTGGTAATGATACCAACTGTGTCTGTTTTTCTGTCTGGAATTGTCCCCTACGGGTGCGTAAGCAGCGAAAACCCGCCAATTCAGGCAGATTCCAGCAGCGGGGGGATGGACATCGCCCCCTGTCGGGGGTTCGAACCAACCACAAAAAAAAACACCGCCAAAGCGGTGTTTTGAGGATTACGAGTAGCGGGGGTTGGATTCGAACCAACGACCTCCGGGTTATGAGTGAGAAACCCGTTTCCGCAACCTCTGACCTTCAAGCCCGTCTTTTTGACCCGGCCCGACGAAGGGTGGTTCTCGCAGACCTGACTGGGAGAGATTGGTTGCTTGATGGGAAAATTTTAGCACAAATAGGCAGGTTTGTGCTTCAATAATAACAAGGAAATCATGATTATCATATTGGATTTCCTTATGCTTGTGCTCCCGCACTCAATCTTGTCACAGTTGTTCCAGGAACTGACGTGCGCTCATAATCGGGATATCCCAATTGAACTACAAATTCAATCCACAAGGGCAGATATTCAAAGGTGGACGAGATCGTGAATCTCACAAGTGATTTCTCGGTCTGGCAGCATAATTCTTCAACCGCAGCCGGTCGTGAACCTGGTCAAGGAGTCTTTTTTCGGTATAAGCATGCCAGCCTTGGTATATAATTTAGCAGGCGCGTAAATAGCTAGAAAACATACCGCAAGGTGGCGTGCTACGCATTAATTGGGCGGCAGTGCACTAAATGGAGGTATGTAATGGATGTAACACTGATTTACTTCTCTCAGACAGGTAATACGCGCCGAATTGCTGAGGCAATTGCTGAAATATTTCGGACAGCGGGGCATATCACACGGCTTGTCTCGCTGAAGAAAGCATCTCCCCTACCGCTGTTTGACAGGTTGTCCCCAACAGGCTTTTGAAGCAAACTGGAGATTGGGCAACCTTGCCGTTTGGACTTTCTATAACACAACCTTTGAGCGCTGGTTTGGTGATTTGAAACCGGGAGAACGTATCTATTGACGTGGCTAAAGCCAAATAAATGAGTTACCGCCCCATCTACGCTTGTGCCTGACGTTGCTCCGCCGTGTTACGCCGCGCAGATGAAGCTTTTCGTTAGCCTCGTGCCGGTATGTTCACCTCTTCTTGAAACGCGATACAAGATCATCTATCATCTCTCGAACGGTATCGCCACAACCCCATCCAATTCCGTAGGCTTCCTTGTGAGTTGGCGCATAAAGCCTCCACGGACGATATTCTCTGCCCTCCACGCACAAGTTGACGTGCCTGGCTCCCAGCTCGGGAGCTAGACTATTGTGGATGTGACCATGTAGATTAAGTACACCCGGCTCCGGGGTCAGGATGGGGCGGTGCGAGAAGATCAGCGTCCATCCTGAGGGATGATCCATGCGATATGGATCTGGTACAAGGGTGATCCCCAATCGCTGATAGGAACCATTGCTGCGCCGGTCATGGTTGCCGCGCATCAGGTATAGCCTGCCGTTGAGCAGTGGTGCTAAGCCTTCGATCTTTTCCCTCTTGCACAGCGCCAGGTCGCCAACGTGGAAGACGATCTCTTCTGGTTGAATAAGGCGGTTCCAGTTTTCAATGATCATCTCCTGCCAGCCATCCGGTCGGTCGCAATAGCGACCGATGTTCTCGTGGAAGAAATGCGTATCGGAGATGATCCAGGTTTGGTCATCAAAGGGGAATTGCGGTTGATTCATCCCCTTCCACTTGCTCTGGAAGAATGAATTTCCGCCATCCGCTTTAGGATCATCAAGATGTGCCCCGATTCGAATGTGCCAGCCAGGTGACCTTCTGAAAAACGGTCAGCGCGCACATGCGCCGTCAGCAGCTTGCGCAGGGTTTGCAGGCTGGCTCTGCCAAGCAGCTCAGGATGATCCACTAATTGCTCTCCTTCACGCCAGTTCATCCAATCAAATGGCTGGATAAAGCCGTTGCCGGAAAGCGCTTTGATAAAGTCAAGCACTTCTGGGGCGTAGCTGAAGTATGGCAAGCCTCCCTCTTGAGTAATCCACTCCCCGGGAGAAAAATCCGGATGTTCAAAGACGGGCAAGAATTTCAATACAACCTGAATATTCTCTGAAGTTAATGGTGGATCCGCATGCCAGAAGGTCTGCTTTGCAGATTCGATCAGCTCGAAGATGTGCCAATCATCATCTGCTGTGGTGCGACCCAGCAAGCTGCTAATCCAGCGCGCCGGCAGGCCTGCTCGACCGTGAAGCGCACCGAGCGCTGCGCCGACGATGGCGGCTACAGTGTCATTGTCTTTGGTGTCATTGACCGCTCGGACGATCGCTTCTTCCGGGTTTTCTCCATACCTGGCAAGAATATACAGGACACAGGGCATGGTTTCCAACAGGTATGCCCCCGAATGCCATCGCTCGCATGACTCCAGAGTGGACCAGTTTTGTTTGAGCGCCTGGCGCACTTCCCGATCAACAAACCGCCATAGCGGACCTTCGTATGGCAATCCTGGATTTCGAGACAAATAAGAAGTGTCCCCTTCCAGCTCTCTGGCTGTCTCCACAAATGTATCCAACCACCAGGCGGGTTCAGGAGCCTGTTTCAGTTGCAAACATGCCCAAAGGAGGCGGATAAAAGCCACACAGCAGGCGTTCGATGCCCGGTCATTGTGGGTGATCATGCCAGCCAGCGCCGCATCCGCCCACAGCCCTGGCGATGGCTGGCGCAGATGGGGAATCAGCACCGGCGCTATGCGCATCAGCGCGCCGTTTCCGGCGGAAGGCTGACTGGATTGTTCCCAGGGAAGCCCCTGATCTTTGTAACTGCGCAGGAAAGCTTTGACGGTGCTGCCGATGCCAAAGATTTGATGTTGGGTAAATTTCCGCGCCAGGTGATCTGGCACCAAAGCTTTATCTTCGAGAAGTTGCTCCAGGGTCCAAAAGGCCATTTGCGAGTCATCTGAAGGCACGCCTACAGGACGACCGTTAGCATATCGATTGGGCAGGTAATCGCGAATTTCACCATATGACTGCCGGCGAGTTGCCGGAAGCTGCGACTCAGTTGTATTCCCCAGAGCGTCGCCGATTGCCAGACCGAGCAGCATGCCTTCCACGCGCCCAAAATCCCAGTCCTCGGGCAAGGGAGAGGGCACTTGGTTAAGAATAGGTGCTGGTTCGAGAGCGATTTTCCCTTGAGCGAGAAGGTGGTTCAGTAAGGATGAGGGATCCATCTGGTTGTTTTGCTCAGATGTTACTTTTTCAAGGATGTCTTCGAATCATACAACTCATTTTAGGAGACAAAACAATATTTCAAAAAATGGTTCGCGCCTGCTCATTTTCTGCGTCAGGACAATAAATTGAGTGTATTGAGCGATTCCACAATCAAGGCGCACGCTTTTTCGATCTCGCTAGCAGTAGTATACCTCCCTAAACTTGCTCTTATCGTTGATGATGCATCATTTCGGTTCATACCGATGGCTTGCAGTACATGCGAAGGCTCGATTGCCCCTGAAGTACAAGCTGATCCGGTTCCCATCATCACATCTGGCAGATTAAGCAATAAGGCGTCTGCATCAATTCCTGGAAAAGTCATACTACTTGTATTGGGGAGGCGGGGTGCATTTTTACCATTTATCCGCAGGTTATGAATTTCCTTGGTTAACATTTCTTCCAGTTGATTGCGTAAGGAATTAATCCGAACCATTTCTTCGTTAACCAATTCTTTGGCAATCTGGCAAGCTACGCCAAAGCCGACGATTGCCGGCACGTTTGTTGTCCCCGATCGTAATCCGTTTTCTTGTCCTCCACCAATTATTAAGGGCTCAATTGGAATATTATTTTTACCCCCACGGATATAAAGCGCTCCGACCCCTTTAGGACCATAAAGTTTGTGCCCACTCATGGATAACAGATCAATACCCAACACATCAACACTTACAGGCAATTTGCCTACGAACTGGGCGGCATCCGTGTGAACCAACGCACCATGTCGATGCGCAATTTCTGCAATATCTGCAATTGGTTGAAGTGTTCCCAGCTCATTGTTTGCCGCCTGGATAGTCACCAGCAGAGTGTTGCCATCGATTGCTTCTTCTGCCTCTTCCAGTCTCACTCGTCCTTCAGAATCCACCCCCAATAAAGTAACATGGAAGCCCAATTCTTTCAACTTTTGACAGGGGAGCAATACAGCCTTGTGTTCGACCTGACAAGTTACGATGCGTCGGCGCTTCGTTATTGTTATCAACTTTGAGATACCAAAAATCGCCAGATTATTACTTTCCGTAGCCCCGCTGGTGAAGTAAATTTCCCCTGGTTGGGCTCCAATCAGATCAGCGACTTGCTCCCTGGCTTCACCAACTGCTTTTGCCGCCATACGACCTTGACGGTGCAAGCTGTTTGACGAGTTGCCATATACTTTGTTGAAAAACGGCAACATCTTCTCAACAACAAGCGGAGCGCATGGAGTTGTTGCATTGTAGTCCAGGTATATTTCATTCATAGATTGTTCGCTATCAGGGCAGAAATCAATATCCAATCTGCTAAAGGTTAGTATAAAATCTCGTACTCAATCTCACTGGAGTACTGCCTGTATTCTACATCCAAAGCCTGGAGTTGTTCCCAAATAAGCTGGCGCATTCGCTGGGCGGGACGAACACAATAATGCTCAAACTGGCTGTCGGTGAGCTGCCCGTGCGGAAACATGATTTTCATCAACCCGCTCGCGATGGAGCGAACAGCATCCTCATTCCGTTTGTATCGTTTATCGCCTTTTAATTGAATTCTCCGGGCACAGTACTGGTCATGCTCCAGATCGTCCCGCAAAGCGATAAGAGCATTGCCAAAGAAGTCGGATTTCAGCCCAATACTATATGCAAAACACTCGCTGCTCAACTTTCGTATCTTCCAGCCAGGCATTAGAGCCTTAATGCGATCCAAAAAAGCCGTCTCTTGTAAAAATTCCGGCAACTCCTTGACCAAGGGTGTTACTAATGGTTGCTGCTGACTATCCAGCATGATGTTAGCCAGCATGACTAGGCTACAATCGCTGGCAGTCTCATGCATGCCACCGCGAGTCAGGCGTCCGTTGGCAAGATAGCCCTTAAGACCACCTATGATTTCTTCTGGTTTCTCGAATTTAAGCGTTTGTATTTCATCTAGTACGACCACTGCGTAACGTGCCAAGAGCCCCCACTGCCCAGAAGCATTGTTGACGAACAATACTGCGGGTGACACATTTCCACCGCTCACTAATCGCACTTGGGGACTCACATTCTCATAGATATAGCTTTTGCCGGTACCTTTGGGAGCCAACTCCATCAGGTGCATATTTTTCTGTACCAATGGCAGCAAGCGGCAGAGGAGAAGTGTCTGTTCTTCTTCTGAAAATGCCAGTGGATTATATCCCATTGAATTCAACATCAAGGAGCGCCACTCTTGGAGCGTGAATTCTGCGCGGGCTTCTTTATATAGTTGTAAATTCACCGTGGCTTGCATGGGTTTGAATCCGTCTATCGCAACGCCTTCTTCAGTATTGGTCAGTTGTACTACTCCCCACATTCCCTGGTTTAGTAAATCTGGATAACGTTGTACGGTTGTGTCAGCGATAAAGGCATCTCCAATGCCAAGCAAACTCATTTTTGCCACTCGCTCCTGCCGGCGCCGCGTCAATTCCACATCTACTTGAACAGGCGTGAGCACCTTAACCGCCTCTCCATCTAGTAACCGATTCTTAATGAGGTTTGAATCGCCCGGTGCAGGGATATACTTGCTTGCCCATTGCTGAACTTTTGCCGCTTCATCTGGAGTTAATTCACCATTTCCTGGAACAATCGTATCCAGGATCCATTCGCCAACATAGGCGGGAACTCCTCGCTTTTGGAGTTGGCTGGCAGGCAATCGTCTTTTATCGATTGCCAGACTGCCAAAAACGCGGCTGACCTTTTCGCTGAGCTGGATTACTTCGGAGGTCGCATCATGTTCCTGGATCGGTTGAAAGTCCATTACGCTAGATCCTCCAGTATATTCTCTTGTTCAACATACATATCCTCGCTCTCAATTTCGATACAGGCGGGATAATCAAATTGCATCTGATTGGGCTGTCTTAATCGGGCAACAGCTTTAGCAGTTTTCGCTTCGGCAGGTGAAGGCCAAGGCTCATAATCCACTCTGTGAGTTATCTCGGAATATGGCCTGATAGGCGCTTCTAATTGCAATCCAATCTTCATGTCATTACGAAGTGATATCTCTGCTTCATACAAAGTTAGTTCAATATCGCTTTGATTGAGGATGTGAATTTGCAAGTTACCGCTGCGCCTGGCTCTGCCACGCCCCTTAATGGTTATCTCGACATTTGGCCTGACGTAATCCCGCGTAAGAACAATCCACGGCACAATAATTTCTTCCGGAAAGATCCCGCCGTGTGGGTAGTTTTCGCTTCCAACGCGATCATCATTTCCTAGAAAAGCACTCTCATCAAGCGGGATAACCACATCTTCAGAGAGCCCAAAACTTTCAGCAAACAAATATGCCAATTGATCCTCTATGATATACCCACTCGCCGGATAATCTTTCGATGTTGCGCCCCATGCTGCCCGCCCATGGCCTTTCATCATATCTGGAACGGAAATAGTGCGGACAGCCTGTCCTAACAATCTGCCGTGGTCTGTAGTAATCACAATCTGGACGATGATGTGGTCAGGGATTGTTTCGACAATCTCTTTGATGATGAGCGCGATCGTCTCCAAACACCCTTCCACTTTTTGGCGCAGGTTCTCTGATTTGTTTTGTTGATGATAGGTACGATCAGGTTCAAGCACTCGCCATAGAAATATTCCTCTATGTTGCCCACTTGCCAACTTAATAGCCGGTGATTTGTCTTCTGGAAGAATCTCTCCTACCGGCTCCACGTAGGGAACCTTGATGGGCGGAACCCCTCGAAACAAGGCTTCTTTGGCAAACTGAGTAATTGTAGGCAGGGTGGTAAAAGCAAAATCCTCAGCCACAATATCCAGCCGCTGGGTATGGGTGCGGATAGACTGCAGCAAGTATCGCGCATCCGTCGCATGTAATCCATCCAAGACCACCAAAAGCATCAGGCAGTTTTCTCCACAATTCAGCTCATTTACTTTGTTAAAGCTAATCCATTTTTTCAAACTAGCTCCAGCCAGTGCTTTGGGGTAAGAATCTAAATACCAGATAGCAAACTGGCGAGCAGATTGTTGAACTTTATCTTTTGCTTCAGTATCAGCCCTTTGGTGCTGCCACTCACGATAGGGCAAGTAGCGTTGACGAAACCATTTTAGAACATCTACAGGCTCCTCCGGTACTTGACCAGGTTCCTGCGGTGCTATATGTTGGCGGAGTTGATTTAACTCACTCTCTGACAAGTATGGGATCAGTTGGTTAAGGCGTAGTATGGTCAGTTCACCATAATTCTTGGCATAATAGCGTCCAGTTTCTTTGGCTGCTAATTTTTTAAGGCTGAATGGAATATTTAGCTTTTCGATCTGCTCAAAAAATGCGCCATGGCTCTCTATAATGCGCTTTGTCCAAGTCTGGCGCGCTTTCTCCTGCAACTCATTCGGCACATCATAAGGAAACTCCTCCACCACTGGCACAGCAGAACGGTCGCCAATTCCCAGCCAATCCTCAAGCAACCTCTGGGCATGCTGACGGCTACTGGCTTTGTAAACCTCCCGCGCTTCGTGCCTGGCTTCCAACAGCCACAGCTCGCCTATCCTTCGCAGCAAAGGTTGCACATGCTCAGCCGGATCTTCGTTGAACAACCACAATAGCCAGGAGGCAGCATGACGCACCGACAGCGGCGTACTCCAGATAGCGGTGGGATACAGCGCTTGTAGCAGCGCCTGTATCGTCAATGGGCGCCGTAACAAATCCAACCTCTCACCCAATTGTCCCATCAACGCCTGGATGTGCTCATCGCTTAAGTAGGGGCAAACCGACCGGATTTCTTTTTTGGCGGATACCACTTCCTGGTAGGATATCCCTCGCGCCCGATAAAATACCTCCGCCCAGTTGCATAGTTTTTCCCCGCGGATCATGAGGTTCTGGCTCAAGCCAGCCCAACGTAAAAATTCCACTTCGCTATCCACAAGCCGATAATCCAACGGTAGTAATGCATCTCCCTCGCGGTCAAGTAAGATTTCTACCATGTCAATCGCCCTCCGCTGAACCTACTCATCCATGATCTGATTGAGCCGATCGATGCATTGTTGGCGCAGGGTACGATCCGTGATCTGGCGGAATTGCGCTTCGATCCGCATGATTACATCCTCATCCATTCGTCGCTGTAAACGGTCAACCAGATCAGCCAGCTTAGATTTATCGGTTTCCGGCAAGAATGACGGTTGCGATTTTAGCTTTTCAGCGACCTGAACAATCGCACCCTTACCAAAGTCGACCTCAAGCGCCAGGTACCATTGATGAGCTTCGCTCATTTTCTGCCGGACGTATTGATCGACAGCTTGGCGAGCGTTTATGATCAATTGTTTCTGGGCGGACCCAGCCCAAGGCTCTGCCCGTTCCAAGATCTGATCCAGCCCCCTGACCATCGAGGAAGCCTCCTGGAAATTAGCTGGTACCCTTCGGGTGAATGTTTCTACTTCTTCAATGAGTGTTTGAATCCGGCCAACTAGTTCATTGGCTGATTCGAGATCCTTCTGGTATGAAGTTTCTTGAAATCGGTCAATCTGGCGCAAAAACTGCTGTTGCCATTGCCTGATATCCTGAACCGTATTCAGATTTCCGGCTGCGCTTTGGAGACCCTGGGCAAAAGTTTCCAACTGATTGATCTCGCCTTCAACCAGACTCAGGCGCTCATCGCGCAGTTTTAGTGTATCCAGAGAACAGCCACTCATCTCTCTTAATCGCTGGCGATATTCATACAAAGTTTTTAGCTGCGCCTTTGTATCCATTGAACGGATCTCGACCCGGATTGGCGCTTCACGTTCCTGAGCGGCGAGTTCCTCAGCGCGTTCAGAGATCGCTTGCAAAGCGGTTTCCACCCTCTTGACAAGATCTGACAGTTTGGCTTTCTTGAGCAGGCTCTTCAAGTCGCTCAACTGTTTTTGATGCAACTCAATTTGAGCTATTCGCTGGATGTCTTCCAATCTCCGGCATTCGATTTCCACTAATTTGTCCAATCGGTTACGCCACTCTTGGTCTAACTGCACCGGATTAGGGGCGGTGTACTGCACATTTCCTGTGTGGGGCAAATCAGAGATGCGGTGATGCAAGCTGATGAGATCGCCAAGATTGCGTTCTTCCCGGATTGACGAAGCGATTGCGCTCGCCTTTTGATCATATTCTTCAGCGAGCCTCAGCGCTGTGCTCAAATTCTCTGCTGCCTGGGAAGCGCTTTCACACAAGTCCGGCTGGGCGCCTGGGTCTGTACAGAAAGACTGCAGCTTGGCGATCGCCTCCTGCGCCTCCTCTCGACTAAATGTATCCCGGTTGGCGCGCTCGATCATAGTTTTAATCTCACGTATGATTTGCCCTTTATCCCGTCGAGAAATCCCAAGGGGCTGCGTGCAACAGATCTGCTGAATAAATTTTTTACTGCCGTCAGACAGCATATCTGCCAGTTGATCCATTTTCGCAAGCCGACCGAGTAGATTGATCTCCAGGTCATGCATATGATAGCCAATCCAAGCGCACAACAATAATGTTGCCGTGTTATAGTCAAACCCAAAAGGCGGATTGAATAACGTTAGCAAGGCTTCGCGCACTCGGACATCGCGCGATCCGGCAGGGATCTGCTGTTCCAATATATTCCACCCCTGAAGAATGCGCTGGTCCTCGGGTTCCCGGATGCGATAATCGGCGGTGATTATTCGCCAGCGTTGCCATAAGAATTTTTCAATCAAATCCTTTGCCACCGGGTTTACAGTTATCGCTTCGCGATTACTGCCCAGGCTGTTGCGCAGTAAAGCTGCGGCAATCATGCGCGTGGCGTCGCGCAACCTGTTTTGTCCCTTTCCAACCACCGGATACTGAGTAAAAAATTCGGGAGGGCTGAAACGATATGCATTGCGATAACACTCTTTGAGGATCTGCTCTAAACTTACCTTCCCCAGGGCTTGCAAAGGAGGAAGATATGCTGCAGGCGCTATCCAGGTATTCGGCGTGCGGGGCAGGGAGCGATAATTAAGCGTATCCCCGCGCAGCGCTGCCATGTCTAAAACGAGCGCCTGTGCCAGGCGCGATTTTTCATATTCATATACATCAACGCCGACTTCTTTGCGATCGGATGCGGAGAATTTTACAAGTTCTTTTTTGCGTAAAAAATCCAGAATCACTTCTGGGCAAGGCTTCTGCGGCAGGATCAGGATAATCGGCGGTGGATTATCGCCTGGGAATGCCTCGCCTAAGATTTTCGCCGCATTCAATCGGAACCAGTTTACATCGTCCTCATCTTGAGCCAAAAGCCATACGACGCCTCCCCGCCTGCCTTCCTGCAACTCGTTGGCATAGGTGATTTTAAAAGGCGGGACGATTTCGCGCAGCCGCTGAGGCGTGAAGAATTCTTTGGTGAGTATCATCTCCTCCGCTTGCCAGTCGTCTGGGTGTCCCCAGCCGATATCGACTGCGATTGGCTTTGTGGTTTCTTGATTAAGACTTTTTAGCAATTCTTGGGTCAGGATTTTACCTTCCAAACGTTGGTTCAGCATCTCCTCCAGGCGGCGCGGGTTGGCAGACACCGGTAAAAAGCTGTTCATCTTCGTGACCGGGTCGAAGCGTATACAGCCTCGATCGGTGAGCATTTTCAAGTGTTGACGAGCTTTGTCGAGCGAAGATATCCCAGCAGCTTCCGCCAGGAAACGAAGCTGGGTATCTCGATGCACGGGCAAACGCCCCGCTTCCTGGAGCAACAACGCTTGCAGCAGAGCTACATCGTAGGGAGAAGCCTCCGGTCCCAGGATGCGCCGGGCGTTTTCATAGAGCAAAAGAACATTCTCCGGCAAGTAATCCCCAAAGTATTCCACCAGGCTGATGGGCAGTACCCAGTTTATTTGAGTGTCGTCGAGAGCAGGTTGATTTTGCCTGGCATTGATTTGCTCAAAAACAAACCCCAGCACCGTACGCGGGTTTCCAGCCCTGGGAATCGCCTGTAGCTGTAAATCGCAGAGCATGGCGGTGGTCAAAGGATGAAGCGGAAAACATCCCTTCGTTACCGTTTCATCAAACTTTTCGGTGTCCCAGCGAAGCGTCTCTTCATAGCGCTTGCTGAACAGCTCCATGGTCAAATCCGAAGCCCGTGCCAGGGGTCCCCGCGCCCGTGGATCGGCGCGCAGTTCGCGCCATTTTTCCTCCGGCTGGGTGAGATACGAGTCGATCACGCTTTCCATTAACGAATACAGCTTGGGACTGCGCTCAATGCGGGAGAGTTCTTTTTCCAGGCTCTCTAAACCTTGCATCCCCTTCATGACATTTTGGGCGATCGTTTTTGGATCTTGCTGGGCAAAAGCCAGAAAAACCGACTTGCCTTGTTGGTCTTGAATGCCATTCAGGAGGTCTAGCAGCTCTCCGGCTGCGTTCCGCTGCGCATAGCGCTGGATATACAGGCTGAACTCGTCAAACAGCACCAATATTCCCCCCAACGGCTTGCCGTCGCCGCAATACTTGCCCGCTACCCAGTTGATCAGTTCCCGCAAGCTCACCTCGCCGCCAAAATCGGGCAGCGTGCCATGCAGATGTTTATGCAAAATCCGGCTTTGATCATAGGCGTTGTCCCGCCGCTGGCGAATATCTTGCAACAGCAGTGGGACATCGGTGCTGTATTGCTCCAGGAATTGGTTGGCTTTGACCACATTTTCTGCGCTCAATCCGCTCAGCCAGTTTTCAGCCGTCTGGTACCAAAACGGCAATTGAACGCTGCGGGTTGCTTGATGCTCCTTGAGCGCCTGCTCCAGGTTGGTGACAAACTGTTCGCGCAACGTCCGCTGCGCATCGCCGCGCAGGCGGACAACCAGGTATTCCGGGTGGTTTTGCCGGAATTCCTGGAAATAGGCGGCGCGCGCCGGGTTATCCACTTTCTGGGCGATTTTTCTTAAGATGACGCGCACTTCTTCCGATTTGTACGGCTTGCCGAAATAGTTGGCGATCACCAAAGCCAGGTGGCTTTTGCCATGACCATAGTTGGCGATCACGGCAAAACGATTCTTGGTGCGCGCATCTGACAACGCGCTGGTGATCATGCGCAACAGGGACACCGACGACTCCTGCTCCCGGGGCGCGGTATCGGTAAATAAATAACTGCGCAGCAAAGCCAGGTTTGTTTCTGGTCGGTCGTAATCGCTTAGCTGCACATCGTTGCGAAACTCAGCATTCTCATCAATGGCAACCAGGTCTTTGATCAGCATGGTTCCCTCCTAACCTGCGAAAAATGTCCCCGCCAATCTTCCTTCCCGTTCCCACAAGGTCAATTGATCTGGGGCGGGAAGCAAATCACCGGCGCGCTGCGGCATCACCACCAGCAACCCGCGCTGGCGATGGGGCAAGGCAGTGAACAAACCCTCCCAGAACACCTTGCGCTCAGACTGCCGCAAACGCGCCAGGAATAGGTCTACGTTATAAACTAATACGCAATCACTCGCCCCTGGCTGCTCGGTGATGCGGTCTAATTCATCCAGGAGCTTATCCGACGTTAGACCAATGTGTTTCGTCCCCTCTGGCAAAGTATTCAACCACACCTGGCGCAGGTCAACGGCATCCAGGCGCAGGCGCACCGCTTCCTCTTGCTCACGACCGAGATAATTCATTGGCATCAGCCACAGGGCTGTACGCACCCGCAGTAGAGGCGAGCGCAGCAAAGCCACAACATCAGCCGGGGTTCCCAACGCCATAGAGCTTCTCCAGAATTGAAATTTCATCGGCAGCCAGCAGGACCACCTGATAAGGGGGGGCGATGCGGTACAGTTCCAGCATGCCCTCCCGCTGCATCTCTTCCAGCATGGCGTTCAGCCGACCCTTGCTGATCAGGAAGAGGCTGGTCAATCCATTTTCCCCATACAGGTCGTTCAAATTGATGGTGGTCTGGTTAGGGAAGCGGGCTTTCCAGAAATCCAGCAAGGCATAGGCTACCACCCATGTTGAGGGTGCTTCTGTATCAAGGACGCGATATAAGTCTTCACCTTTAGTTTCAATAATTCCTAAATCTTGAAGACCATCTCGTTTAGAATAAGTACCCAAAAAAGCATTTACAGCAGGTCTTATTGTCTTTTCGATGTTTAATTGCTTGTTTTGATTAATGATTAAAAAGTTGTTGACCTGTTCAATTAGTTCGTTCTTGCTAAACTCTTCTCCCGGTCTTATACGAGTCACTACCAATTCATGCCAATAAGCTGGACCCGGTCCCTGGGGGGCACTTAAGAAATAATGCATTAGCCATTGGGTACTTAATTGCTGCATTAAAGGGTCATTCTGTTGCACAAACTTTCCAAAACTTGTTAATTGATAGTCAGCATCAAGCAGACCACTTCCCAACCCATAATGAGGCATAGCCTTAACTTGGTTGGTTCCCAAAGTGGTACTGCTCCTTAGTAACTCCTGAAAAGGTTTTTTCCCATCATAATTGGAAGCTGAATCTAAAACTTGATGAAGTTGCTCTCTTGACAGTGAAAAGGTTTCGGAGAAGGCTGTTTCCAGTCTTTTTATTTTTGGAGGATTGAGTAAGTTCATTATAAATCCACGCAATTCTTGCCGAGACCAGTTGTTTATTAATGCAGAGAAAAAATCTTCCCTCAAGTATGCGTACTCAATAAGGTCTTGAACTTTATGTATACTTCCCCCTGTAGTTTTCAGCCTTGCATAAATATCTTCTTTTCCGACACGTACCTTATGAAACCAAAATCCACTCGTCCGCAAATGGAAAAACGGTGGTCCCGGTTGACATAAATCATCTTTCTGTTGCACATCTTGAAAAATGCCCTCAAAGATTCCCAACAAGGGATCTCGGGGATAAATCTTGTTTTCAGTTAATAAACCCCTCTCAGCAAGTTCAATTATAGCCATCAGCATCACCAACTTATGTGGTCGAAGATGGCTCTCACGACTACCTCTCCTCATCTGCTCAATTTCTGCTTTTATTACTTCAAGCTTTTCTTGTGTTATAGATGGCAAATCAGACAACCTTCATCTCCTCCTTCGCCGCCATCTACCTTCCCAAAAACATCTAGTAAAGTTTCGTTTGTTTTTGCGCGCTGTAACAGGTGTTGTTCTCGACGTTTTTTGTCTTCTTTTATTTGTTCAACCCGTTTTGGTTCCATCAATTCCTTGAGACTCTCACCCGGTAACCAGGTATATTTTTCCCCTGTATAGGGATCCTCTTTCTCGAATTCAAGCGCTTTCTGAAAATAGTCAGGGTGGGTCTCAAGTAATCCGACCCATTCAATACGTTGCTGAAAAAAACAGAAGTAGCATCCAGACCTTGATCGCCAATCATAATACTTGGGTAAGCCAAGACCGCTCTCTTCCAAAATCCTAAACACATCAGCCTTTGAAATGCCATCTTCAACAAAGGGATATTTAGCGACTATATTTGGCTTAGTTGAAATATAACCTTTACGATGCATCTCATCTGCGCGGATACCAACATAGCTGTAGCATAAATCATCACCCACAAAGCGCTCAAATGGTTCAATTTTTAATTTTCTAGTACACCAACGCGTACGTGCATCAGGCAACACACCTCGATATACTTGTAAATAATGCCTAAATGGTCTGTCGGGATTCAATCGATTGATCCTCTTGCCAAGGAAAACATCAAGGCGATCTAAATATTCGTAAGTTTCTGGGAGTTCTTCTCCCGTATCACAGAAAACATATTCCATTTCCGGGATGCGGTCGCGCAGATAAATCGCCAGGGCGGTGCTGTCTTTGCCCCCAGAGAGTGAGAGGATGTGTCGAACGGGCTGGATGTTGGAAGGATCAGGCATAGCTCTTAAGAATTATTCCCGGTATCATTAAGCAGGCAATAAGATTGTAGCATAAAGTAGGCTCCAGGCAACATTCAGGTCGGTCAGGAGCGCTTTGCGCGGGCGCGAATTTCCTGGATCGCCAGCCGTAGGGCGTTTTCCAAAACCTGGGGGTCATTCTCGAACTCCGCCAGATAGCGCTGCAGGCGGACAGCCACTTCCTGGCTACGCTGGCGCTTTTCTGGAGGAAGATCCAGAGCTGGCACATTCCCATTGCGCTCGAGGCGAACCAATTCTCCCAGATATTGCGCCTGATCGCCAAATCGATCGGTATCCAGGTCGGTCCAGGTGCGCAGTGGACGGTTGGCTATCAAAGCTAAGACACTTTCCAGGGCAAGGCGCGCATCTGTCGACTCAGTTGCGCGGCGGAGAAGTGGCAATAAAGCAGGATTGGAAGCACCACGTAAAAGGTCGTCGGCTATTGATAGGAAAAATTGCCATCCATCGTCTCCGGTTGGGAGGTTACAGGCTGTCAGGAACTGATCGCGAGCCTGATTGCGCAATATTGGTGTTGCATTTGCCAAGACCTGGATTGCCTGATTTAAGCGCTCAAAATAAAGCTCGATCTGCGAGTCTTCCACCCTCTCCTCATCAAAAGGCATTAAGCCCAGTGCTTCGGGTAGATCACGAAAGAGCAGGCGTTCGGGTGAATGGGCGGTTTCGATTATTCGGCGTACCGCCAACACTTCAGCAGGCAAACGTTGGGTACGCCAGGCATGTTCGGGCAGGGCTTTTAGATTGCGGATAAGCGCACGTACCACTGGGACAGCTGCGGCTTGAACTCCCAATCCACGCCCAAACCGTTCCAGGATTGCTACCCTCGCCCCCTCAACTCGACAACCTGCTACAGAGAACAATTCCGGTCGGCGCAGAAGCACTTCCCAATCGGCGATCTCTAACTCGGGTCGCAGTGTTCCCTCACGATAGAATGTGGTCTCGTCTTGATGGACCAACAAGAAAGCGCATAAGAACACCGGCATTACGCCTTCGGTCAAGCCATAGGGTGGCTGACTCAGGCGGGTGAACAGATCTGATACCAGGCGTGGCTCAACCGGGGGCTGGAAGATGAAATCTGCGATCGCCTCCCATACCGGGCGTATGCGCAAAGGGTCCGCCGCAGGCGGATCCGCCAAAATCCAGTGTTCTTGCCCTGCCTGGCGGTGCAGCCCACTGGCTTTGAGCAGACTTTCATACATGCTGCGCTCAGGCGGATACCCCTCGATCCCAAGGCTGGCTTTATCTGCCCGTTGCAGCATGCCTTCGAGCAAGTTGCGCCGGGCGGCTGCACCTTGAGAGGAAAGCGTCCGCCGATTGATCAGTTCGTTTCTCAGGTATGGGGTCTGTGCGTAGAGGTCATCACAAATATTGGAGATGAAATGGGTCAATCCCTGGTGAGATTGAAGCTGTATGGAACTGCCCGTATAGAACCAACGAGCGTTGGAGACATCACCCAGGCGGTGCAGGCTGATGGAACGTTCCAATTCATTTTGGATCAAAGCCTCTACGGCAACCAACCGCGCCCGCAGCTCTCGCCGCGCTACTAAATCTCCTGACAATTCTGGGGTATTATCCTCTACCCAATGCAGGCAGCGCAGTTCCTGAAGCAATTCCGCCAAACGAGCAGTGCGCTCTGCGATGCCGACGACAATATTCCTCCGCTGGCTTAATGGTGGCTTCTGAGCCCACTGAACAAACGCTGTCACATCAGCATAATTCACTGGCAGACAAACCAAAATCGAACCACTGGCATTGGATGTCGGGTTCAGTGCGACCTGGTTGCGAGTGCTGGCATCTACATACTGCACATTGAAATAGCGCAGTGTGCCAGTCTGGTAACTGTGACGGCGGGCAATCAGAGGTCGCGGTGGCAGATAACGTTGCACAGCCTCCGCCAGGCTAAAGGAGCTACTGACCTTGCGGCTGGCTTGTTCCAGGCGTTCTTCGATGTCCACATCGCTGCCTTGCCAGATGGTATAGGTTTGGTTGAAGCGCCGATAAACGATCAGCTTCTTCTCTTTCAAAGATATCAATGCCTGGCGTAAATCACCATCGCTACGAACATCCGAGCGTAGCGCTGCCAATAAGATGGGTTCGCTCACTTGCAGATGGCTGGCTTCACTTAACCAGGTTAACAAGCCAATGGTTTTGAGCACGTCAGCTTCGATAGGCTCTAGATCGGGCGCACTAGCTAATCGCTCTATGGTCTCTGTCAACACATGCGCCCTACCTGAAGCATACAAGCGCGACTGGAAATTTGCCATCAAATAATCGAACACATCCGCCAGACGGTAAAATTCTGGCAGCCTGTGGGTCCCCAGGAAATATTGAAAGCCCAGGGGTTCATGGGAAGCCAGAAAGGCAAACACCGAGCGTTCATTCTGCGCCAGACGGCGGAAAACATAGGGCAGCGCTACCAGTACCGAGGGGTGTAACGGGTATGCCTTAATGCACAGTTCGGTAAATTCATCAGCTCGCATCATCGGCGGACACCAACCGCTATCGATCATTTCACTGGCGTTTCGTAGAATGAGCGACCCCAGCGCTGCCGGATCGTCAAGAGAGATTTCTAATGCATTGACCAGCAAACGCATTTGTTGATTAGGCGGTTCTTGAAATGCAATATCTTCAAAACGACCTTGGATTTTTGCCCACTCGCGTTGCGTGGAGCTGTCCAGGAAAGACGCATAGCGCTCGAAAGCCTGATGCAAGATGCCGATGAAGACGAGGGGCTGATCACCAGATCGATTTGCGAATTCTGCAATTTCCTGGAGCAAATAGATATCCGTATCCGCTGGGTGTGCAGCGGCATACTCCAGAGATTTTCCCATTTCATCAAAAACAATCAGGATGCCGCCGAACCCCAGTTCTGGCTGGGTAACCGCGCCAAGCAAGCGTTGCAAGACCTGCGCAAATTGCCGGCTTTCGGTGTTCAGCGTCTGTTGGCTTAGATCTGCCAGCGCAAGTCGAATTTCCTCTGACCAGGCATAAGGTTGCAAAGCCTGATGCAAGCCACGCCGGAGACACTCTTGAAGCGAGGCGCGAAAACCCGTGATAGGAACAGGAAGCAGTCCCTTTGAGGCAATCAGATTGGCTGCCGATTCAATCTGCTCGCTCAGCATCGGGTCAGTTGATCGCAATTGTTGGATGGCTGTCTCGTGAGCGGGCTCTTGAACGCATACCAAGTTCATCAGGAATAGGCTAAAAAAGGATTTACCCGAACCATAAGGACCTGTGAGCGTCCAGGCGCGAGAAGACGACTTGCCTGTTACGCCTTCCAGTATACGCGCCAGGCTTCTCAATGCCTGAACGGTCGAGACATATCCCTGAGCAACGGCTCGATCTCGCAAATCAAGCTCAATATTGATCGAGCGTACCCCGCTTTGGCGCACATTTACTATAGAAGCCAGGGTTTCACTCATAGTGTGCCTTTAGGAGATCCCAGGCAATGGACGATAAAATGTCTTCACCATCAGCATGTCCAGACGCACTGGCGATGTAAATCTGGCGGAGTCCTGCTGTCTCTTGAATGCGAATAATCCCGTTCGACTGGTTTTCCAGGCTTTCCAAGTAATCCACAATGCTATTTTCATCCAATTTAAATACCTGACCAGGGCTTCCAACCGGATAAACGATCTCGTCTACCGCGACGGTGCGTCGATTATGCAGGAAGCGACGCAGATAAGCCAAGAGGCTGTAACCGAAAATATAGACTGGGAGTGTGGGTTTCGGACCAACAACGAAACGGTAGATGTTTTCTTCAGGGGTAAAGCGCACCAAACCCAACTCGTTCAATGGGCAATTCAAGGTTTCTTCCGGGTTGGAGGTGCGTTTGAATTGGGAAGGGACGTAGGTAAGCAAGCAGCAATCGACCTCGCGTTCGATTGTACCTTCCGTTGTGCGCACATCCATACGGTCGAATTGTCCGCTTATAAATTTTACAAGATCGCGCCTGGTGAATTCTTCTGCGAGATAAACTGAGAATGCCAAAGTCCATACCAGGGCTCTGGTATGGTTCGAAACCAACTGCCAATGTAACAGCCATAGGGTACCCATGTCCTCCAGATAGGGATCCCAACCGTTCTCACCGAGCAGCCTTACCCCCAGTTGAGAAATGCGCAGCGGACGCGCTAGACCATTTCCCTTAATTTCTTCAATCATGCCAGTAGCCAGACACCAATGGCGAATCGAACGCACCATGTTCTTGCCGACACCCAGTATCACCAGGGCTTCGTCGCGGGTGAAGACCAAGGGGTCGTTTTGAACTGCTTCAACGCCTTTGGTTAACCAACCATGGCGAAACACAAACTTTTCGTGTCCCCCAAAAGTGGGGCGAATACCATCTAGACTTAAATTCACGCGAGGCTCCTGAGGACCGATAACGACTTCTTAATTATAGCTGTAATCCGATATTTTGCTCCCCGTGCGAATAGTGCTTTGAATGTACAGAGTCATTGCCGTTCCAGCGCCTGCATAATCTCTTCCGCCCGGTACAGGCGATTGGGCGCCTACCCGGTCACTTCTCGTAGAATGCCGATTTCCTCAAGCCTTTCCACATACCGCTGCGCCGTCCGGTAGGGCACATCCAGGGCAATCTCGAGCTGGCGGATGTTCAGGATTGGGCGCTCGAAGAGCACATCCAGGGTTTGCAGCAACCGCGCCGCAGTCCGCTCCGTGGGCAGGCGCTCTTGGTAAGCAGTCCGCAATTGCCCCAGACACTCGATGCGGGTGATGGCATCCCGCGACTGGCTACTAACTCGCTTCAGAAAACAGAGCAGCATGTTTTCCCACTCACCTCACTTCTCCTGAATGATAATTCATTATATCGCTGGGCACAATTTGGTGAATAGCCAGCCAGATAAGCCGGGGTAAACCAGGTTTCATCTGTATTATCAAATGCCGATAACGATTTGAATGGCTTTCAAGATTTCCATAAGCTGGTCATTAGAGATTCGACCTAGGCGGTTGACGAACCTGACCTGGGATACAGAGCGGATTTGAAATGCATCTGCGGCAGAAGGCTTATTCAAACCGTTCGATGTGTCCGGATCGATCCGCACCATCCAAGGAGCGATTTGGTAGCGCTCTTTCCAGTCCGTCAACGGGACAATAATTCGCAGCGGTAGAATGCCAATGGCGTCTTCATTGACAATGATCGCTGGGCGCGTTTTTTGAATCTCTGCTCCAATGGTTGGATCGAAATTTATGAGCCACACTTCGCCTTTAAGCATGGAAATCCTCTGCATCGAGGGTGGTGAAAGCGGTCAGATCAGGATCGTCTTGATAATCAGGCAGTAATGCTTTCGCTGCCGCAGCCAGCGCAATTTTCTTGTGTTCTGCAAGCTGCTTCTCCAACATCTCCCTGACCACATCGGAAAGGCTGCGCTTCTCGCGCTGGGCTATCTCTGTAAGGGCTTTGTGCTGTTCCGGTTCGAGCAAGATTTGAGTCCGGTGCATCATAATATCGCCTCCTGTTCTCTGTATATTATGGTTGCACAATAATTATACATCGTACTTTTGTGTAACGCTAGTATTATCGGATGAGTTTTTCCGGCTTCGCGGTCAATCACCATCTTTAGTTTGTGCTGCTCTTTCATCGTCAATGTCATCTTTTTTCCCATGGGGTGACATTTTCCCTGAACAGTCAGGGGGTGTCAATATCGCTGAACAACAACTATTTTCCGAAAATCGCTTGACAAATTGGATTTCGCTGGTATTATTTGGGTAACGAAATCCAATGCGCTAATTTCAGCGCTACATAGATATACAGAATACAGAAACCATACGTTGGCAGGCTAATTTCCCCCTGGATGTGTGGTTTCTTTTTTTAATCTACTCATGGAGAACATAAGTTCTTCATTGATAAACGTTGGCGTAGCCAAATTGCACGTTCGCTGCATTCTGTATCCTTTTCTGAGCACCTGAAAGGAGGCACTCCTCATAAAATACCTTCTCCCCCATCCCATCCCCAGCCGCACTTTCGCCGGGCGGTTGGGCAGCGCGCTGAAGTTGTTGGATCGCTCATCTGCAGCGTGGGCCTCACACAAGCGATCAACCTGCGATCTTTGCAGGCTCTCCCCGGAAAGGGGAGTTGCAACCCTAAGGCGAAGCGATGCTCTTCATCGCCCGCCGGCGTTGTCTTACCGAGGTTGGCGAAGCAGAAAGCCATAATAGGAAACTAAGGGAAAAGCGTTACCCGGCCAGTAACCAATGATCTTGGATTTGTGGAGGTGAATGATGAGCAAAAACAGTGCAGGCAGCCTGGGTTACCAGATGATGAAAGCCCTGCAGGGCATCTTTCAACCCGGCGCCAGCCGGCATACCGCCAAGCGGCGCCATCGGGATGCGGAGCTGATCACCGGCATCGGCACCATGCGCTGCATGTCGGCGGATGTTCACCAGTTTGCGCGATTTATCCGTATCAACTGGCCCGAGGTGAAACATCTCTCTGAGGTCAGGCTAGAGATGGCGCTTGCCTATATCGAGGAGTTGAAACAGCGAGAGCGGTCAGGTGGAAGGATTGCCCGAGTTTGTGCTTCTATCCGAAAACTGGACACCGCTTGCCGCAAGGCCAGCATCTTCTCAAAAGAGGCTCCGCCATTGCTGCCCTACAAAGATCAGGGCGGACCCGGCGGGTTCCACTCGAAGCCGAAGCCCATCCCCTACACCGAAGCGGAAGCCCAGGCGATCATAGCGTACATTGCTCCCCACGACCCTATCGTGGCTAGGCTGCTCCGGGTGATGTGGTCGGGAGGGATACGCATCAGCGAAGCCACCTGGCTGCGTGTTCAGGATATCGATCTGGTGAAGGGGATGATCTCCCTGAATCAGGAAGGGAACAATAACCACACCAAAGGCGGTAAGCCGCGCAAGTTCCCTTACTCGCCCAAGGCTCACGAATTCATGACCGCACTCAAGCACTCGCCCGACATCCAGCCAACCGGTCACCTGTTCGCCGACCGGCTGGGGTTGCCAAACCGGGCACGGATGCTTGTGCGCAATGCTTGCGATGAATTAAGCATTCATAAACTGGCCAGCCATGGATACCGCAAGACTTTCAGTGTAGAAGAATACCATCGCGCAAGGTCGCGCGGAGCCGATGACCGGCAGGCATTGCTGGAAACATCGCTCAAGCTGGGGCACAACCGGATCGATGTGACTCGCCAGAGCTACGTCTCATCAGAAGAGCGCGAGAAGGGAACCATGCTGTATGATGAGTGATGAGATAACCACTTTATCATCCTTTCAATTTGTGATCGGGGGCGATCTGGAGACTGTCCGCAGCGCGCTGATCAAAAGCATGATGATGAATTCCATCCCCTACTCGCAGGGTGAGAACAGCGCGTTATCTTCCCGCCGTGATCCAGCCGATGTATTTCAGCTCTACTCGCCTCGCTGGCTGCTGGTCGGACACATCGAATTGGATCGAGTCGATCACAGCCAGGTTATGTTACATTTCTGCCTGCCGGCGTTTCCAACTAAAGCGGAGATCGAATTTCACGAAAGAGCCATTCGGGACGCGCTTCCACCGCCAGCTGCTGTCATCCGCATCATGGATGCCGAAAGCGACCGGGTCAGGGCTTTGACCTATTTGGGACGCTATCTGCACCAATTTCGCATCCAATGCCTGCAGGAAATCCAATCCGTGCTGCAAAGCAGCCTGGGATTGATCCCCGTGTATGGGCTGACGATTGAAAGGATAAGCTCATTTGAGCCAGCATTCGCACAGTCCGATCCGCAACCACAACACAATGATGATCGGGATATCCCGCGGGATAATCTGATCTTACGAGACGACCAGCAGGAACTGCTTCGCCTTTGGCAGTCCGGTCAAACCGCCAAAGAAATCGCCCTGCGCACCTCCAAAACAGAAAAAACGGTTCTGAACCAGCTCACCTTGCTGCGCAAATTGCTCGGTGAAGAGCAGGTTCCGCGCCGCAGGTAAGAAAAGGGATAAATCGGGATAATCTGGGATATGGACAACGGGATATCCCTGCGGTTACAAAAGCAGCAATAACAGTAGTCTCAATAAATTTCTGCAGGAGGTAACCGCAATGTCTCAATACTTATCCGATCCCCGCATCAAACTTCCCCATGCCGTCATCGTGAAAGCTCCAGGCCTGCTCCCCATGCTGTACACGGTGCGCGAACTGGCTTACGAGCTGAGTATGCCCGAGCGCACCTTGCGAGATTGGCTGCTCCATGGCGCGCCGCATACCCGCGACCGGTTGGGTCATATCTGGGTCAATGGCCAGGCGTTCGCAGCCTGGGTGCTCAGCCAGCGCAGGAAGTCGCCGGGCGCCAGGCTTAGACCCGGCGAGGGGTTTTGCATGGTCTGCAACCGGATCGTCGTAGTGCTCCAGCCCATCCGGCGCCCATCCACCGGCAGGCTGGTTTACATTCAGGGTCTTTGCCCTAATTGCAATGGCAAAGTAACTCGGGGAGCCCGGCGTGATTCAGCGCAGTAACTACCAGCTGGTCCGGTGGTATCTTCAGGATTTGGGGGATGTTTACCAGTTATCGAGTAGCTCTCTCGGTCGCTATCGGTTCTACCTGCGTCATCTGCTGCTTTGGGCTGGGGAAACGCCATTTCCACAGGCGGCCAAATTGCGCCCGACGTTCCCGAGCTATGTCAGCAATCTGCCCGGCCGGCAAGGGGAGGCAGCGCTGGCGCCGGTCACCCAAAAGAAAA
>Ga0134093_1001238_pt1 | contig 25343 bp, 22 predicted proteins | sample 4_1taG_FD_94452 | JGI IMG/M metagenome (GOLD analysis project Ga0134093, IMG submission 94452) | Switchgrass degrading microbial communities from high solid loading bioreactors in New Hampshire, USA - 4_13_20_68_A1 metaG | ecosystem: Engineered > Bioreactor > Semi-continuous > Anaerobic >...
CCCCAGCGAGTAGGTGATGGCCAGCTGGTCCACTCCGTTGCCGCTCAGGTCAGAGGGCAGGATCAGGCGGCCGGTCCCGTCGTAGAAGTTGCGCGCGGTCAGCTTGGACAGGCGCTGGATGGCCTGTTGGACGCCTTCACCGATGTGGAAGAAGGGTGCCCTGGCTGTGGTGGGGGCTTCCCCGGCGGAGACGAACCGGTACTGGCCGTCGACCACGTCGAACAGCAGCGCCCGCGTCTGCGCGGAACTGATATCGATGGCGAGAACCGACTCTGCTTCAACTACTGGCTGGGTCATAAGCACCTGTCTGCTAGAACTGCGTCAGTGAAGTAACCAGAAAATCCACCCGCTCGATCAGGGCGGTCAGCGAGGCGGCCATGACTCCGGCGAACAGCGCGCCCAGCGTGATGCCAATGAAGACCTTGCCGGCCTGGGAAAGACCCTCGACCAGGATTCCCCGGCCGGGTGGTTCTCCATTTCGGCTGCGGGCGCCGAAGTGGAAATAGGCCAGGGTGGCAATGGTGCCGATCAGCATGAACAGCCCGTCGATCAGCTGGCCGCCCGGGGCAAAGGCGGTGATGCCGTCCAGTGTCTGGGGGATGATGGTGCCCAGAACCGCCCCGCCGATGACGACCGCCGCACCGGCGCCGGTCAGGTAGGCCATGGGCAGGTTGCCCAGCCAGGCCAGCGGGCGGACCAGCTTGGTCAGCAGCAGCAGAGCGAGAACGACGCCCACCGCGGCGATGGCTTTCTCCGTTGGCGTCGAGGTGCGCAGCAGCGGCCAGGCCAGCCGGGGCAGGATCACCTGGGTGATCAGCAGCACAGCGACGTATCCGGCGGTCACCCCGACGAACAGGTAGGAGGCAGTGCGGAAAAACGGGTTATCTCCCCACACGTAGCTGAAGATCATCAGCGTGAGGAGAATACCGAGGATGGTCCAAATCAGGTCTGGAAATTCCATGCAGTTACACCCCTGTACTACGAGTGGACTTGGAGCGGCTGCCGGCCAGCTGCGCCAGGCTGCCCAGCAGGGTGATCCCCAGGATCACGATCAGCCCGGCCTGGTAGCTGCTCAGGCGCTGCAGGGCAGGGCCATCCGGGTTGGCCTGGATGGTGCTGTAATACCCGCCTCCGACCAGGCCGGAAACCAGGCCGTCGATCTGGCCGGACTGCTGGTAAGGCAGCAGCAGCGGCCCGGCCTGGGCGCTGGCGACCATCAGCAGCGGGGTTCCGTCCAGCAGCGGGCCGGCCTGTTCGATCCAGGCCTGGCCGCCTTCCAGCGAATCGGTCAGCACCAGCACGGCGTTGAAGTCAGCAATGGTTTCAATCCCGCTGACGGCGGGCAGCTGCCAGGGGAAGCGGTGCGTGTCAAAGGTGGACTGGATCACCCGCTGCGGGGCCAGGGCGAAGGCCTGCAGGCCCGAAGCGCCGCCCGGCAGGTAACCAAGGTTGACCAGCTCTTCTTCCGGCTGGAAGGCATCGGCCCCGTTCTCGACCGCGTCCAGCAGGCGGTCGGCCAGCACCGGGCCGGCCGGGTGGGTGGACAGGATGGCGATGCGGGCGTTCATGCGCAGCAGGTCCAGCAGCGGGCCTTGGGCGGCGGTTTCAAGCTCGGGGGCGTAGGCAGGCTGGTAATCGATCACCACCAGCACCCGGGGCGGAATGCTGCCCGACAGCCCGGCGATGGCCTCGCGCATGTGGATGGTCTCCGGAGGGAACAGGGCCAGCTGGCTGGCGAAAGGCCCGACCAGGCGCGGCAGCAGCACGGCTGCGATCAGGATCAGCCCGACGATCAGCCGGCCCAGGCCGGCCGGCCGGGAGCGGCGGCGCTCGCGCGCTGCGGGCGCGGGGGCCACCTTTTCATGCACCAGGCTTTCCAGCAGCGCGGCGTGCAGGCGCTGCTTGTCGTTCACCACCACACGCGAGGAATAGGCCGGCGGCGGGGTGAAGCGGGTGGCCGCTGACGAGCCGGGAATCACTCCGGCGATCCCGGCCAGGGGACCGGTGTCCTCCAGGGCGGGCGGCTCTTCCTCAACGGCCGGGGGGAGGGCGGCCTCCAGTTCACCGGCCAGGTCGGGTTCTTCCGGCTGCTCTTCGTATTCCGGCTGGCTTTCCGGGAGCGGTTCGCCGCTTTCCTCCACCGGCCAGTCAGGGATGTCGGCGCCGTTTTTCTGGGCTTCCTCCTCCGGGCTTTCACCGGCGGAAGCGCTCCAGGCGGAGTCTGGGTCAGGTTCCATCTGGAAGACGCGGGCGCCGGCGAAGTCAGCTTCCTCCGAACCCTCGCGTTCTTCGGGTTCAGGGGCCTTTTCTTCCGCCGGAGAGGCTTCCTCGTCGGAGGGCCCGCCGCGCAGGGCGTCCAGCCAGGTGGAGTCTTCTTCGGTCTCTTCCGCTGAGCTTTGCTCAGCCAGACCTTCGGGTTCCGGGAATGCGCGGGCAAAGCCGGCTTCCCCGGGCTGTTCCTTGCCTTCACCGGCTTCCGGCTGGCTGGCTTCGGGTTCCTCCGGTGTGCTCGGCGCTTTGCCGGAAGGCTCGCCCGGGGTGAAGCTGCGGGCCGCAAGCGGTTCGTTGGCCAGGCGGGCCATCCAGTCGACCGGCTTGCCCGGCTCGAAACCGGCTGGCTCTTCCTCCTCCGGCTCCATCCCTTCGCTGGGGACGGCGCCGCGCAGGCTCTCCAGCCAGTCGTCGCTCTCGGACGGTTCCTCCGGCTCGGGTTCGTCCCCCTCGCGGTAGGACTTCAGCCAGTCGGGCAGCTCCGGCGCTTCCGCGGGGTCGATGAAATCAGAATCGCCCTCCAGATAGGTCAGCCGGGTGCCGCAGTTGGAGCAAACCTCCGCATCGGGCGGGTTCAGAGTATCACAGATGGGGCATCGGATATCGGTCATGGTTTATCCACTGTAGGGGCGGTGAGCGCCGATGGCAATCCTCAGACCGGCGATCAGGCTGCCGATCGCCACGCCCAGCAGAATGCCCCGAGCGCCGGCCATGGGCAGGCGGTTGAGGACGGCCAGCAGAGTTCCCAGAACCGGCACCTGGGCCAGGCCGGCCAGAATACCGCTGGCCAGCAGCAGGAACACCACCGCGCTGATGGCGAAGGTGACCGCCATCAGCCCTTTCCGGTTCTGGAAGAAGCGCAGCGCTGCGTAGGCCAGACTGATGCTGACCACGGCCAGCAGGCTGGCTTCCACCGGCACCTGGATGGCGGTGACCACCTGGCGGAACTGCGGGTCAGAGGGGCTGAAGAACAGCCCGGCCAGCAGCGTGATCACGAACGTGACCACCACGATCAGGCTGTAGGGCGCCAGGGGCTGATTATCGCGCACCCGGCGGAAGTGTACCCCGACCATGTTGAGAATGGCGATGACCCCCGCGACAGCGGCCAGGATCACCGCCCAGTCGAGGAGCAGTGAGCGCATGGCGAGCACCGGCCCGGCGGGAACGAAGTAACTGATGAGTACGAGCAGGCTCGTGGCGATGGCGATGACCGCAGCGGTGGGAGATCTCATAGTACCCCTGTAAACACGAGGACGGAACCGGCCAGCAGCGCCAGGATGAGGATCCAGCGAAGCATATCCTGGGCCAGCAGGCTGCTTTCGTAGATGCGTCCGGCTTCAAGATAGGTCGGCAGGGCGAACAATTCTTCGCCGATCAGCGGCTCCTGCGCGGAAGCGTACATCACCGCCTGCGCGGGAAGGGAGTTGGATCCGGCCAGCAGGAACTGATTTTCCCGCCCGGCCGCCTGTGCCAGCAGTGCCACCTCCGGCCCGAAATCGCCGACCAGAATGTTGGCGGATATGTTCTCCGTATGCACCAGCGGGATGGTCCCGGCGATGTAGGAGAGTGGTGTGGGACCGGCGAGGATGGCCGAGTCCGGGTCGATCAGCTCGGGGACGTTGGTCTTCTGGTAGGCGGCCTTCATGCTGTCCTTGCTGAGCAGGGCCAGGGTGCCGTGACCGGAAGTGGCCAGCGGGGGCCGGTCGCTGACCGAGCTGATCTCGCTGATGCGTTCGAGCGAAGCCAGGCCCACCAGAGCCGAAGCGCTGTCCGGCTCCGTGATGCTGGCACTGCCCAGCGAGATGTGCGCCCGGGTGCCCTGCTCGACTGCCAGGCCGATCGAGCGCCGCAGGCGGCGGAAGGGCGTGATCACCCGCCAGGTGCGCCGGCGCGCCGGGGAGGTGAACACGTAGAGCAGCACCAGCAGCGAAAAGGCGATGACTAACAGGATGAGTCCGGCAGTGGTCTGTAAATCCATCAGTGATCTTTCTCCTGGCGAAGGAAGGCGGCGAAAGCGCGGGTCTCCTCGGGGTCTTCCAGCAGGTCGGCCAGCGCCTGCCAGCTGCTGTTCGGGTTTCCGGGTGTGCGCCCGGCGTGGAGGAGCTGGGCGATCAGCGGGTTGACCGGTCCCAGACCGGTGAGCAGGAAGGCCGCGACTTCGTCGAACCCCCATCGATGCAAGAATCGTGCCCAATCGGTCCAGTGGGCACGGCGCCCATTCTCCGAGGGGCCGGTTGGTGATGGTGTCATGCTTCCTCTCCGTGCCTTGCCGGTGATTCCGGGCTGGCGGACCAGAGCTGCTGGCCTCCGCCGGACTGCCAGTAGGCGCGGATGGCTTCGTCCGCTTCCTGATCGCTGCTCCACCAGGTGCTGATCTGCGAGCGGTACGCCTTGACAGCGTGCTGCCAGGCTCGCAGGCCCTTCGCGGAGACCGGCGTGGCCTGCGGAATGCCGTGCAAGAGTTGGTCCGGGTTGGATCCCGGCTCCACCGCATAGGGATAATCTGCATAATACAGCAGCGGCAGGCCCAGGGATTCCGCAGCGGCGCGCACGATGCGGTGGTCCATGTGGCCGCCAAGGGTCAGCGGGACGGCAATGCGGTCGAAGGCCGGCAGGTCACGGGCGAGCACGGCCTGAATCTCCGCCACCAGCCCGCTTTCGTCGGGGTGGACCGGCTGGAACAGGTCATCGTTTTCGGTGATGACCGGCTGGCCGGTGACCGGCGAACGCCGGTAGACGCAGTCCGGGAAGTGTGAATGGACCGCCACTGCCCCGGCTCGCCGGCAGGCCTCCAGGTCTTCTTCCCGCCGCGCACGGGGGGCGTCATGGCCCAGTCCCCAGCGCCTGTGGAGGTCCCGGGCGAAGGGAGGCAGGGACGTGGGCGGGTCACCGGCGAACAGCGTCCAGATGGTGACCCGGTGACCTGCCCGGACCTGGTCGGCGATCAGCCCGCCGCAGGAGAGAATGGCGTCGTCGAGATGGGGGGAGAGATACACCCATAATTCCGGCATTGCTGCTAGCTCCTCCAGTCCCCATTGTATCACCCGGCACAGCCTTAACCGGCCGGAGAAGGCCGGGTTCTGCCTGGACGGGTATGCTACAATGAGCACAGACCGGCTGGTTTTTTTATGTTTCCCTGAGGTGCAGCATGTCCCTGTTTGGTTCCCTGTTCAGGCGTCCGCCTTACTCGGCAGAACGCCGGGCTGAGGTGGAAAAGATGATCGCCGATCTGATCCGCATCGGCAAGACGGATGATTTCCTCTCCGAGCGGCCGGGCGGGCCGTTCAACGTCCAGAACCGCCACATCCAGGCCAGAGAGATCGGCGCGCGGCTGCACCAGATCGGCGGGGAGGAGCTGATGGAGTTCGCCCTGAACAGGGTTCGCAAGGCACTGGGGCAGAATCTGGCCGATCACCTCTCGTACGCCTGGGCGGAAATCGGCCGCTGGGTGCCCTGACCTCTCTCCGCCGCTGCCGTTAGGGAAAATCCCCACAAAATTCAAGGCAATTCCCCATTGTTCCCCTCGAGGGTCTGCTTTAAGGTTATTGCAGGCCATATCGAGGGGAATTTTGATTAATGGTGCAGTGAACAGGAACGGGAAATGACAGAACAGAGTGTAAGTGTTGAAGCGGCGGGCAGCGTAAAAGAGTTTGACGCCACCCGGGAAGCTGTGGTGCAGGCCCACAACCTGACCAAGCGGTTTGACGACCTGGTGGCGGTGCAGGATTTGAGTTTTGAAATCGAGCCGGGGGTGATTTTCGGGCTGATCGGCCCGAGCGGCTCCGGGAAAACGACCACGGTGCGCATGCTGACCGGCATCTTCCCGCCCACGGAGGGGGATGTGACCGTGCTGGGGTATCACCCGCGGGACTTCCCGCGCAGCATCCGGGAGAAGATCGGGTACATGCCCCAGCATTTCTTTCTCTACCCGCAGCTGACCGTGTGGGAGAACATGAACTTCATGGCCTCGCTGTACGGGATGAACCTGTTCCGGCGCAAGATACTGGGCGAGCTGCTGGAGTTTGTAGAGCTCAACGGGCATGAAAGGAAGAAGGTGGGTGATCTTTCGGGGGGCATGAAGCGCCGCCTGAGCCTGGCGGCCACGCTTGTCCAGAACCCGACGCTGATCTTTCTGGACGAGCCGACCGCCGGGATCGACCCGGTGCTGCGGCGCAAGTTCTGGTCTCACTTTCAGGGGCTGAAAGAGCAGGGCAAGACCATGGTGGTGACCACCCAGTACGTGGGCGAGGTGGCCTACTGCGACCTGGTCGGGGTCATGGACCAGGGCCGCATGATCATGCTGGATACGCCCGCCGGCATCCGCCACCGGACCTACGGGGGAGAGATGATTGACATCGTGACCGTTGATCCGCTCGATTACAGCCAGGTGGCGGAGCTGGAGCGGCAGGCGGATGTTAAACAGCGCCTGCTGCTTGAAGGGAACCATGTGCGGGTGCTGGTGGAAGAAGCCAGCGAGTCCATGCCCGAACTGCTGCGCTGGCTGCAGGACCGCGGCATCGAGGTCCAGACCATGGAAGAGTACCTGCCGCCGTTTGACGATGTCTTCGTCGATCTGATTCAGAACGTTGACGTGATCCACCAGAAGGAAAACAATGTCTAGCATTTTCCGCTCATTGATCCGCATCTCCTCCTTTTTCCGGAAAGAGGTCGTCGAAGTCATTCGCCAGCCCCGGCTGGTGCTGACCCTGATCCTGGGGCCGTTCCTGATCCTGCTGCTGTTTGGGGTCGGCTACCGCAACGAGCCGAGGGTGGTGGAGGCCGTCTTTGTCGTCGAGCCGAACAGCAACCTGATCGACTCAATCGAAGAATACGCTTCATCCCTGGGCGAGCAGCTGGTATATTCCGGCACGCTGCCCGATGCGCAGACGGCCATCGACCGGCTGTGGCGCGGTGAGGTCGATCTGGTGGTCATCGCCCCGACGCGGCCCGAGGACTCCATCCGCAATGACCAGCCGGCCATTTTCCAGCTCTATCACAACGAAATTGACCCTGCCCAGGAGGCTTACCTGCGGTCTCTCGGCCAGATTTACATCGACGAGGTCAACCGCAGGGTGATCAGCCAGCTGGCGCTCCAGGCGCAGACGAACTCCGCCACCGTGCGGGAAGACATCGCTTCCGCTCGGGAGAACGCCGCCCAGATGCGCCAGGCGCTGGAAGTGGGCAACGTGGCCCTCGCCCGCGAGCGGCAGCGCGATCTGGCGCAGAACCTGTCGAGCGCCAACGACAACGTCGGGCCGAAGGCGATTTTGCTGGATGCGATCGAGCGCGAGACGGGGACGAACAACCCGGCCGAGTCGGTGGCCGGGCTGCTGGGGGCGCTGATTGCGCTGCAGGAAAGCCCCGCGGTCATTGACAACCCGGTCGAGAACCAGCCCTCGTACGATGCGGAAATTGCCGAGCTGCGCGAAACCGAAGAGGAGCTGGCGGATATCGAGGAAATGCTGGCCCAGTTCGACGCCATTTCGCCGGACACCATGGTGCGGCCCTTCCGCAGCGAGCTGACCTCCATCGCGCCCACCTCCACCGCCGACCCGATGAACTTCTACGCCCCGGCGGTGATCGCGCTGCTGCTGCAGCACATGGCAGTGACCTTCGGAGCCCTGTCGCTGGTCCGCGAGCGGCTCTCAGGAACGATGGAGCTGTTTCGCGTCTCGCCGATCGCCAGCGGTGAGGCGCTGATCGGCAAATACCTGAGCTACCTGCTCTTCGGGCTGGTCATGGGGGCAGTGCTCTTCCTGCTGATGTATTACCTGCTGCGGGTTCCGCTGCTGGGCACCTGGTGGAGTTTCGGCCTGGTGGTGCTGGCCCTGCTGTTCACCTCGCTGGGGCTGGGGTTCATCATTTCCCTCCTGGCAGAGACCGAAAGCCAGGCGGTGCAGCTTTCGATGATCAGCCTGCTGGTGGCGGTGTTCTTCAGCGGCCTGTTCCTGGACCTGCGCTACCTGATCCAGCCTGTTCAGGTGGTCTCCTGGCTGACCCCGGCCACCTACGGCACGCACATGCTGCAGAATGTGATTCTGCGCGGGTACGGGGTCGAGGTTCTGTACATGACCGGACTGCTCATCCTGGGAGGTGCCTTCTTTATGGTTGGATGGATCCTGCTGCAGCGCCAGATGCGCCTGGGTTAATCCCCGGCGGACTGTCCTGGAGACCCTTCCACAATGGAAAAACCTCTGCCGAATTTCGCCGATTGGACCCCCCGACAGGTGGTGGTCGCCACCCTGGTGGTGGTCGGGATCCTGATCACCTTCTACCTGCTGTTCTACTTCCGGCTGGTGCTGTTTGCGCTGTTCACCGCCATCCTGCTCAGCACGGCGGTCCGGCCGGTGAGTGAGTGGCTTCAGAGCCGGGGGCTGTCGCGCCCGCTGAGCGTTACATTGATTTTCCTGGTGGCGCTGGTCGGGCTGGTGGCCTTTGTGATCGGGCTGGTGCCTATCTTCGGCGAGTCCGGGGTGCGGTTGACGCAGAGCGTGCGCATGTTCTACAGCGACTTCCGCGTGGCCATGATCGAATCGCCAAGCGCGCTGGTGCGCCAGTTTGCCTACACCCTGCCCTGGACGCTGTCAACCCAGATTTCTCCGGCGGCGTCCCAGGCGACCGGGCAGCAGGCCTTCACCCAGACGCTTTCCATCGTCGGCCAGGTGATCCAGACCGTTTTCCTGATCCTGGCCATCCTGCTGCTGACCTTCTTCTGGGCGCTGGAGCGGGAAAAGAACATCCGCACCGTGCTGCTGCTGGTTCCCAGCGGGCGGCGGCAGGCCGTGCAGGATTTCTACATGGAAATTGAGCACGCCACCGGGGCCTACCTGCGGGGAGTCTTCCTGCTGTGTATTGTCATCGGCGTGGTGGCGCTGGTCGCTTACCTGATCATCGGCCTGCCCAACGCATTGTTCCTCGGCCTGACAGCCGGGATTCTGGAAGCCGTGCCCATGATCGGGCCGTTCCTGGGGGCGGTGCCGGCGGTGGTGGTGGCGATTAGCTACGATCCTTCCAAGGTCATCTGGGTGGTGCTTTCAGTGATCATCATCCAGGCGCTGGAGAACTACCTGCTGGTCCCGCGCATCATGAAGCAGGTGACCGGGGTGAACGCCTTTGTTACACTGCTGGCGCTGGCCGCCTTCGGCTCTCTCTTTGGCCTGGCCGGGGCGTTGATGGCCATCCCGGTGGCCGTGGTGGTCCAGATAATCCTGCAGCGCTTCCTGCTGGATCCCAATCAGGCGGCGCGCAACGTACCGGAAGGCCGCGATTACACCAGTAAACTGCGCTACGAGGCCACTGAGCTGATGACCGACATCCGCAAGCAGGTGCGCCACAAGGAGAGCGAGGTGGGCCGCCGCAGCGATGAACTGGAAGAGGCGATCGAGCTGCTCGCCCAGGATCTGGACGCCATCCTGGAGACGCTGCCGCCCATCAGTGAAGAGGAGGTGAACGGATGAGAAAGCTGGCACGTAATGTGGCCATCATCCTGCTGACCCTCTCTGTGCTGTGGCTGCTGTGGGAGTTCCGCGGCGCGCTGGTGCTGTTCCTGCTCTCTCTGTGGTTCACCGCCACCGTCCGGCCGCTGGTGCAGCGCCTGATCAACAACGGCCTGCCGCGGGTGATCGCCATTATGATGATCTATTTTGTAGGCCTGGCGACGGCGGCGGGGCTGTTCATCACTATCAGCCCGTCCTGGCTGAGCGAGCTGGAGACCCTGAGCGACCGCTTTGTCAACCAGTACACCGCCATCTGGCAAAGCTGGCCGGAAGGCAGCCCGCTGGAGAAGGCCATGATCGCCTGGCTGCCCGAGCCGAACGAGCTGTTCAGCGTGGTCTCCTTGGACACCGGTAACCCCATCGCTTCGGGTGTGCTGGGGTTTTTCACCGGGTCCTTCGCGGTCATCGGCCAGCTGTTCATCGCCCTGATCCTGAGCATCTACTGGACGGCCGACCGGGTGCGCTTCGAGCGGCTGTGGCTGTCTCTGCTCCCGGCGGAGGCCCGCGTGCGGGCGCGGACCATCTACAGGGACGTGGAGGACGGCGTGGGAGCTTACACCCGCAGCGAACTGGCGCAGAGCCTGGCGGTCGGTTTTCTGCTCTGGATCGGGTTCTTGCTGATGGGCCTGCCCTACCCCACGCTGCTGGCGATGGTCGGCGCTGTGGCCTGGCTGATCCCCTGGGTGGGGATTGTGGTCACCCTGGCGCTGGCGTTTACTGCCGGTCTGTCGGTGAGCCTGCTGCTGGGGCTGCTGGCGGCGGTTTTTTCGCTGGCGGTAATGGTGGCTACCCGCCTGGTGCTGGAGCCGATGCTGTTCCGCCGCGAATACCGCAGCTCGCTGCTGACCATCCTTCTCATTATCGCCCTGGGAGGGACGCTGGGGCTGATCGGCATCGTGATCGCCCCGCCCCTGGCGGCAGCCATCCAGATGGCCGGCCGGCACATGATGCTGCAGCCGTCTGCGGCGGCGCTGTCGCAGGAGTCGCTGGAGAAGATCCTTCAGCTGGAGCAGCACCAGCAGCGTCTGCGTGAATACCTGGAGGAGATGGAGGAGGGGCCTTCGCCGCAGATTGAGAACATTCTGGAGCGGCTGAACCACCTGGTCGCGCGAGCCAAGGAGGTTCTGGAGGTGCAGCCGGATATGGAGGACGCCGGCAGCCGGGAAGGAACGCCGCCCGCGCCGGGAAGGCTGGGTACTTAGCCCGATGGGCAGGGAGGGAGTATGACCGATCGTCATGCCAGTATTCTGACTGCGAGTGAAATCCGCGAACTGGTTCGCTATGAACATCCGCTCTGCCTGACGATATTTATGCCTACCGAGACGGCTGGCGCGGAGATCCAGCAGAATCCCCTTCGCCTGAAGAATCTGATTGACGAAGCCAGGGAACTGCTGGCGGAGCGCCGCCTGCCGTCCGGTGAAATCCAGGCGATGCTCGCCCCGCTGGAGGATCTGCTGACCGACCTTCTCTTCTGGCAGCACCAGAGTACCTGCTTCGCGGCCTTTCTCAGCCCGGAAGGGGCGCAGACCTTCCGTCTGCCGGTCCAATGCGAAAGCTCGGTCATCCTGGGGCCGCGCTATCACATCCTGCCGCTGTTCTCGCTGCTGCAGGGTGATGGGCTGTTCTACATGCTGGCGCTGGAGCTGAACCAGGTGCGCCTGTTCCAGGCCACCCGGTACTCAGTCACTGAGGTGGACCTGGGGGACACGCCGGCCAGTCTGGAAGACTTTCTAGGGCCGGAGGAGTTCCAGCGGCATGTGCAGTGGCATTCGGGAGCGCCCGGCCGCAGCGGCAGGCGGGATGCGCTGTATCACGGCGTGGGGCCGGGCGATGATATACACGAAAAAAAGGACATCATGCGCTTCTTCCACGCCCTGGACAAAGGCCTGGCCCGCTTTTTTCAGGAAGAGTCTCACCCGCTGGTCCTGATCGGTGTAGAATATCTACATCCCATGTATAAGGAAGCAAACACGTATCCCAATTTACTGGACAGGGGCGTCAGCGGAAGTCCGAAGATGAAAGAGGGTAAAGATTTGTTTGCGGAAGCCTGGGAACTGGTCCGGCCGCAGTTTGACCGGGAGCGCAGAGAAGACCTGGAGTCATATGCGAACCTTTCGGCTACCGACCAGACATCGACCGATTTACACAGGATCCTGGCGGGAGCGCATTACGGCCGGTTGGCGGCCTTGTTCGTGACCCGCGGGACCCGGCAGTGGGGCCGTTACAACCCGGAAACAAACGAGCTCATCCTGCACGAGGAGAGAAAACCGGATTCAGAAGAACTGGTCAACCTGGCGGCGGCGCGGGCCTTCCAAATGGGGGGCCGGGTATATCTGGTGGACACCGGCGAATCTCCCGGGGGAGCGCCGCTGGCAGCCACGTTCCGATACCCGGAGCCTGCATTGTGATCGAGGATGTATGACTTTTTCATGGAAAGAGTTTCGTCAACGAATCCACGCTGAATACACCGAGCCGCAGCCGGAAAATGGAGCTGAAGGAATGGAAGAGCCGGCCCAAAAGAAGAAAGTGTTCCTGGTAGATAATCCGGTCTCCGGCACGACGGACTCCTTTATCCGCCGGGAAGCCTTCCTGCAACATTTCGAGGAACACCAGTGGGCCTGCGAGGTGTACGAAACCACACCGGATGAAACCGTGTCGGATGCCGTCCGCCGGGCCATTGCCGGCGGTGTGGACCTGGTGGTGGCCTGCGGCGGGGACGGGACCGTGGCGGCCGTGGCCAGCGGGATGATCGACACCGGCGTGCCGCTGGCCATCATCCCTGCGGGAACGGGAAACATCCTGGCCCGCGATCTCGGCATTCCGCTGCGCTTCGAGCGTGCCCTGGAGCTGATCACCGGCGACCATGAGGTGATCAACCTGGACGCCATGCAGGTGAAGGACCAGGTGTACGTACTCAACCTGGGCGTGGGGGTTAGCTCGAACATCATGGCCAAGACGGACCGGGAGCAGAAGCGCCGCTTTGGCATGCTGGCCTACATCTGGAACGGGCTGGGCCAGCTGACCGGGTTCCGCCTGAGCTCCTTTGCTGTGCAGGTGGACGACAAGTTATTCAACCTGCGCGCCTCGGAAATCATGGTGGTCAACAGCAGCATTGTCGGTATTCAGCATGTGCCCAACACCGTCGACATCGATCCCACCGATGGCTCGCTGGACGTGTGCATCTTCCGGGCGCGGACGCTGTGGGACCTGGTGGTGCTGACCTTCAATGTGCTGCTGGGGCGCAAGGAAAGGAGCGTCGGGCTGCGCTGTGCCAAAGCCACGAAGCGGATCACGATTCGCTCCGCACGCCGGCTGGTGGTTCAGGCGGACGGCGAGATCATCGGGGAGACCCCGGTGGAGATCAAGGTGCTGTCAGGGGCACTGCGGGTGATCGTTCCGCCGCGATCGGCGTGAGACCTTCGTTTGATACGCCCGCTGGAGCCTTTTTGCGACCAATCGATCCATATTGGGATCGATTTTCTCTTGACAGCGCCGGAGAATCCTTATAGACTAAAGTCTGGTCGGGGAGTAGCCGCCCGAAAGGGAAAGAATTGTCGTCAGAACGAAGCATTTGCTTCCGGCATTCTTTACGCTGGCATGCGCGCGCAAGACCGCCACGAAGTCATCCTTCGCTGGCGGTTTTTTGATATCTATAAAATGGAGCACCGGTTAAGAAAGGAATGAACATGGCAGACTGGTACCGGAGGAACTGGCAGGACGTGATCGCTGAACTGAAGACCGATGCTGCCAGCGGCTTGAGCGAAGAGGAGGCCCGGCGCCGTTTGGAGGAGTACGGGCCGAATGAATTGAAAGAAAAAGGCGCCAAGAGCCCCTGGCGTATCCTGTGGGAGCAGTTTACCGGCATCTTGATCATCATTCTGATCATCTCGGCGGTGATATCCATTTTCCTGGGGGAATACACCGACGCGATCGTGATCCTGGTGATCGTGGTTCTTAACGGGATTCTGGGCTTCACACAGGAGTACCGGGCTGAGAAGGCCATGGCGGCGCTGAAGAAGATGGCCGCTCCGCAGGTGAAGGTGCGCCGCGGCGGGCATATTGTGACCATTCCCTCGCAGAACGTGGTCCCCGGAGACATCATCCAGATCGACGCCGGGGATGCCATCCCGGCGGACGCGCGCCTGCTGGAAAGCCCCAACCTGCGCATCCAGGAGGCGGTGCTGACCGGGGAATCGGAGCCGGTGGAGAAATATCCCGAACCCATCGACCGGGAGAACCTGTCCATCGGCGACCGGAAGAACATGGTCTACATGGGCACCGTGGCCACCTACGGGCGCGGTCTGGCCGTGGTGACCGAAACCGGCATGCGCACCGAGCTGGGCCACATCGCCGAAATGCTGCAGTCGGTGGGCCAGGAGCAGACCCCGCTGCAGCGCCGGCTGGAGCAGCTCGGCCGCGGCCTGGCGCTGGCAGCCCTGCTGATTGTGGCGGTGGTGTTTGTCTTCGGCCTGCTGCGCGGTGAGGACTTCCTGCTCATGTTCCGCACGGCCATCAGCATGGCGGTGGCGGCGGTTCCCGAAGGCCTGCCCGCGGTGGTGACCATCGCCCTGGCGCTAGGGGCGCAGCGCATGCTGCAGCGGCAGTCGCTGATCCGCCAGCTGCCGGCGGTGGAAACCCTCGGCTCGGTCACGGTCATCTGCTCGGACAAGACCGGGACGCTGACCCAGAACCAGATGACCGTCACCGTGTTGGATGTGGCCGGCAACACCCTGGACCTCAAGGAAACCATGACCTTTTTCAGCCCGTCGGTCATCAAGCGGGATGACGTCGAGCCGGTTCTGAAGGATCAGGGGGCGGTCGGGCTGCTGCTGATCGGTGGGGCGCTGGCCAACGACGCGGTCATCGAGCCGTCCCGCGACAACCCGTCCAATTACGTGTCGGTCGGCGACCCGACCGAGGGGGCGCTGGTGGTGGCGGCGGCCAACTGGGGCCTGTGGAAGGCGGAACTGGAGCGGGCGCTGCCGCGCGTGGCCGAGCTGCCCTTTGACTCCGACCGCAAGCGCATGACCACGGTACACGAGTTTCACCCGGACCGCCTGTACGAAACACTGCGCTGCTCGCAGTGCGTGCTGACCGAGCACACCGGCGCCCGCTTTGTGGCCTTCACCAAAGGCGCGGTGGACAGCATGCTGGACATATCCACGCACGTGCAGGTGAACGGCGATGTGCAGGCGATAAACGAAGAGTGGCGCAGCCGCATCGCAAAGGCGAACAATGACATGGCCATGAACGGCATGCGCGTGCTCGGGGTGGGGTATCGCTTCGTGGACCAGCCGAACGTCAGCGACCCGGCCAGCCCGGTGGAAAGCGACCTGGTGTTCGTCGGCATGGTGGGCATGATCGATCCGGCCCGGCCCGAGGTGCGCGACGCGGTGAAAACGGCAAAAACGGCCGGCATCCGGCCGGTGATGATCACCGGCGACCACCCGCTCACCGCCGTGTATATCGCCAAAGACCTGGGGATCACGGATAACGATCACGTGGTGACCGGCCAGGAACTGGCGGAGATGTCTGTCGAGGACATCAAGAAGCAGGTATACGACACCTCGGTGTACGCGCGGGTGTCTCCCGAGCACAAGCTGAAGATCGTGCAGGCCTTCCAGGAACTGGGCGAGATCGTAGCCATGACCGGTGACGGGGTTAACGACGCACCCGCGCTCAAACGCTCGGATATCGGCGTGGCCATGGGCATCACCGGCACGGACGTGTCAAAAGAGGCCTCCGACATGGTGCTGCTGGACGACAACTTCGCCACCATCGTCGCGGCGGTGGAAGAAGGCCGGCGAATTTACGACAACATCCGCAAGTTTGTGCGCTACACGCTGACCTCCAACGCCGGCGAGATCTGGGTCATGCTGCTGGGGCCGTTCCTGGGCATGCCTCTCCCGCTGACCCCCATCCAGATCCTGTGGATCAACCTGGTGACGGACGGCGTGCCAGGGCTGGCGCTGACCGTCGAGCCGGCCGAGCCGGACACCATGCGGCGCGAGCCATACCCGCCCAACGAGAGCATCTTTGCCCGCGGCATGGCCCGGGATGTCCTCTGGATCGGGCTGCTGATGGGCCTGGTGTCGCTCGGGGTGGGGCTGTGGGCCTTCCGCGGGACGCAGGTGCTGCACTGGCAGACCATGCTCTTCACCACCCTGACCCTGGCGCAGATGGGCAACGCCCTGGCCATCCGCTCCAACCGCTATTCGCTGTTCCAGATCGGTCTATTGAGCAACAAGCTGATGGTCGGTGCGGTGTTGGTCACCTTCCTTCTGCAGATGGCGGTGGTCTATGTCCCCTTCCTGCAGGAGATCTTCGAGACCGAGGCGATGACCCTGATCGAACTGGTGATCAGTCTGGCGGCCAGTTCGCTGGTCTTTATCGGCGTGGAGCTGTTCAAGTGGTTCCAGCGCCGCCGCGATCGGGCCTAAAGGCCCTGCGCAGGCAATTCTTAAAGGCCCCCTCCAGACTGGAGGGGGCTTTCTGGTCTGTTTTTGGTTGTAATCCGACAGCGCTTCGAGTATGATAGGGAAGGTGTTTGATCCCTCCGGCGAGCGCAAGGTCATTGAAGCCCGATCCATTGATTACCCGCACGAAAATCGTTGTACCGCGCAGGCGCAGCGAGCTTGTTTCACGCCCGCGGCTGCTGGCACTGCTTGATGACCTGCTGGATTACAAGCTGCTGATTGTCGCCGCGCCGGCCGGCTACGGGAAGACCTCGCTGCTCATCGATTACGCCTCGCAGCGGCAGATTCCGGTGTGCTGGTATGCGCTGGACCCGGTGGACCGGGACCCGCTGCGCTTTGTCAGCCACGTCATCGCCTCCATCCAGCTGCGCTTTCCGGAGTTCGGGCGGCTCTCGCTGGCGGCGCTGCAGAACAGCGATGCCGAGCGCCTCAACCTGGATGCGGTTGCGACCGCGCTGGCCAATGACCTGTATGAGAACGTCACCGAGCATTTTGCTCTGGTGGTGGACGACTACCATCTGGTGGCCGACAGCCCGGATGTGGAGCGGTTTATCAACCTGTTCGTGCAGCGGGTGGACGAAAACTGCCATCTGGTGCTGGTTTCGCGCACGCTGCTGACCCTGCCGGACCTGCCGCTGATGGTGGCCCGCTCGCAGGTGGCCGGCCTCAGCTTTGAAGAGCTGGCCTTCCAGCGCGAGGAAATCCGGCAGCTGCTAGAGCAGAACTTCAACCGCGAGATCAGCGACCAGGAAGCCGAGCAGCTGTACCTGCAGTCGGAAGGCTGGATCACCGGGTTGCTGCTCTCCACCCAGCTGTCCACGGAGAACGCCAGCGCACGACTGCGGGTGGCCCGGGTGTCGGGGGTGGGGCTGTACGAATATCTGGCTCAGCAGGTGTTTTCCAGCCAGCCGGCGGATATTCAGGAAGCGCTGCTGCGCACCTCGCTGCTGGAGGAGTTTGACGCCGCGCTGTGCGCCGAGGTCATCAGCCCTGCGCTGAACCTGCCGGATATGGACTGGCCCGGCCTCATCCGTCGCATCCTGCACAGCAACCTGTTTGTGCAGCCAGTGGGGGAGAGCGGCCTGTGGCTGCGCTATCACCATTTGTTCCAGGCCTTCCTGCAGCAGAAGATGCAGGCCGAACGGCCGGAGGAATCCCGGCGCATCCTCACCCGGCTCGCTGAGGTGTACACCGCCCGTGAGGAATGGGAGCGGGCCTTCGACCTGCTGGCCCAGCTGGACCAGGTGGAGCAGGCTGCCGATCTGGTCGAAAAGGCGGGGGCGGCGCTGCTTGGCGCGGGCCGGGTGCGCCTGCTGTCCGGCTGGCTCGAGGACCTGCCGCCCGCGGTGGTGGCAGAACACCCCGTCCTGCAGTCGCTGCAGGGCTGCGTGGCGGTGGTCCGCGGGGACATGGAGCGCGGGCGCATTCTGCTGGATCAGGCGGCGCTGGGGCTGGAACGGGAGGGCGGCGACCGCTCCGCGCTGGCGCGGACGCTGCTGCGCCGCTCCACGGTGCACCAGCAGCTGGGCCTGTACGCCGAAGCGCTGGTCGACGTGCAGCGGGTGATGGATCTGCTAACGCCGGATTACGCGAAGAGCAGCCTGATGGCCGAAGCGCTGCGCCTGCGGGCGCTGGTCCATTATTACCGCGGCAGCCTGCCCGAGGCCGGAGCGGACCTGCGCGCTTCGCTGGACCTGTACCAGGAGATGGGTGAGATGGAAAACGTAGCCCATATCCTGATGAACCTTGGCATGATTGAGCGCCGCCTGGGCAGCATCCGCGCCGCGGAAGAGGCTTACCGCCAGGCGCTGGACCACTGGCAGAAGACCGGCAACCCCTTCTGGCAGGCCAACCTGTACAACAACCTGGGCGTGATGCAGCACCTGCGCGGCGAATACCTGCAGGCGGCCGCCAGCTACGAAGGCGCGCTCGAGCAGGCCCGGCAGGCGGGCAACACCCGCATTGAGGCCTATGTGCTGGCCGGCCTGGGCGACCTGTACCGGGACCTGGACTCGGCCAGCGCCGCACGGGACGCCTACCAGCGCGCCTTTCAACTCGCCGGGCAGCTGCAGGACCAGTTCCTGATTTTTTACCTGCATCTGGCTCACGGCGTTCTGGCCCGGCAGCAGAAGCGGCTCAAACAGGCCCGCCAGCACTTCAGCGCGGCCGCCGAAGCGGCCGCGGAGAGCGGTTCCCGCTATCAGGAGGCGCTGATCCAGCTGGAGCAGGGCGGCCTGCTGGTGGCGGAGCGCCACATGGAGGCGGCTGTCCAGCAGCTGCAGACGGCGGAGACCTTTTTTACGGAAACGAACCAGCGGCTGGAAAGCGCGCAGGCGCTCTGGCTGCAGGCGCTGGCCCATTACGCAAACGGATCCCGCGAGCCGGCCAGCGAAGCGCTGGCCAGGCTGGCCGGACAGCTGGCTCAGCTGCCGCTGCGGCAGCCGCTGATCACCGCCGGGCGGGAGTTTCAGGCGGCTGAGTTGATTCCGGAAGAAATGAAGGCCGATCCCGCCGTGCTGGAACTGGTGATGGAGGTCCAGCGGTTTGAGCAAGCGCTGCCCCGGCTGCGCAAAGCCCTGCGCAAGGGCGTGGTCACCGTTCCGCTGGCGGGACCGCACTTGGTGGTGCGCTCGCTGGGCCGCATGGAAGTGCGCGTCCAGAACCGGATGGTGACCACCTCGGACTGGAAGACGCAGAGCGTGCGCAACCTGTTCTTCTTTATCCTCAACCATCCAGAGGGCCTGACCAAGGACCAGGTGGGGGAGATGTTCTGGCCGGATGCGTCGCCCGCGGAGGTGAAGCTGCGATTCAAAAACGATCTGTACCGCCTGCGGCATGCGATCGGGCGGGATACGATCGTTTTCTTCGATGAAATCTACCGGTTCAATCCGGACCAGGACTATGAGTATGACCTGGAGACCTTCCTGCAAGAGCTGGAGCTCAGCCGGCAGGCCGCGGACGAGGACGAGCGCGCCCGCCACCTGCAGGCCGCGCTGAAAGTCTACCAGGGCCCCTTCCTGCCTGAGATCGACGAGACCTGGGTGGTGGCAGAGCGCGAGCGGCTGGCAAAGCTGCGCATGGACGCCTGGCTGGAGCTGGCTCAGCTGTGGTTTCAGCAGCGCCGCTACGACCAGGTGCTGGACGCCTGCCAGAAAATGATACGCGAGGACGATTGCTGCGAAGAGGCGTACCGGTTAGCCATGAATGTGTATGACCGGCTGGGGAATCGGGCCGGTGTGGTGCGCATGTACGAACACTGCGTGCAGTGCCTGATGAATGAAGTGGGCGCGCCGCCCACCGAGCAAACCCGCCAGTTATACGAACGTTTGGTGCGATAACCGTTAACAAATCGTTGCAATCTGCCCGCAGGCAGTAAAAACCCGCAGAAGGCCGGTTTTTGAAGCCTGTTTTGAAGCCTACCCCTGCACATAATCAATTCATCCCCGATTATGTATACATGGAGGCTATCAATGAACAAACTGTCCCAGCATGTCGTTCTCGCGTCCGGCAAGATGAACTCCCAGACCGTTCGCGTTATTCTCTTCGTTCTCAGCCTTGGCCTGTTCGTCATCGCGGCGGGTGCTCCGGAGTGCCCGGGCGGCTTCGGCGGGTAGCAGGTCAGCTTAATGATCCTGCTCTATGGCGTCGCTGCCGGACTGGCAGCGGGGCTGGCGCGGGCACTTATCACTCGAAGACCATACGCTGTACCTGAACTTCGCTGGCCAGGCCTGCTTCTGGTGGCTTTTCTGCCGCAGCTGGTGGCCTTTAACCTGCCGGTCACCAGGGCTTCGTTTCCAGATCAGCTGGCTCCTTTCGCACTGGTCAGTTCACAGGTTTTACTACTGGTATGGGTGCTCGCGAACATTAAAAAACCGGTCTTCTGGCTGCTGGCGCTTGGCCTGATCCTCAATCTGGTCGTCATCCTCGCCAATGGAGGCCTGATGCCGATCCAGCCAGAGATGGTTATGCATCTCTACCCCGATGCTCCTCCGGATGCCTGGTCGGTGGGGGAGCGGTTGGGGGTGGGGAAAGATATTGTCCTGCCAGCCCGGCAAACCCGTTTATGGTTTCTTTCCGACCGGTTTACCCTGCCAGATTGGAGCCCTTACCAGTTCGCGTTCAGCCTCGGTGACGTTCTGCTGGCGGTGGGGGCCGTCTGGATCCTGTGGCGCGCTGGCGCTGGCCCTGATGATGAGAGGGAGGGGAATCGTCATGGTACGAAAGTCGAATGAACCCGAGCTCAGCCAGCGGCAGCTGCTGGAGAGCGAGTGGAGCAGAATACTGACCGCAGCTGTGGTCAGCCGCACCTTTTGTGAATCGTTGTTAAAGAACCCGGCCTCCGCCATCAGCGAGGGATACGCCGGGGAGCAGTTCCACCTGGGGAACGAGGAGAAACGCCGGCTGTCCTCTATTCGAGCGACCTCGCTGGCGGATTTCGCCCGGCAGCTCAGTCAGGTACAGAGCGCCGGGTTTGGTTACGCCGATTAATTCGCGCTGACGCGCACAGCATTACTCGGTAGATTGGGTCTGGAGCGGAAAATATCAAAATGACTACTGTGGGGCCGGTGAACAGAACGAACCTGAGGGGGGCTCGATCCGGTGGAGGAGTCGGGTATTCCCCGTGCGCATTCACCGGTCTGGCTAACTTTACACGTCAGCTCAACGGCAGCAGCCAGCGGGACCATACTTACCGGATCATTGTTCGTTCCGCTGTGGAGATGCTTGGTCTGCAGGGTTCGTGGTTGATGCTTGTCCAGCACAACGGCATGCTGGTCAAGGCCGGTGCTTTCCTCCCGGACGGCTCGGAGTTCCGGGAGGACCTGCCCGGCCTGGAGGAAGCCACCGCCCAGCAGCTTTACCAGCAGGTGATCCATCAGGAACAGGCACTGGTGATTGCGCCCGGGTCCTCCCCGCACAGAACGGCGGAGCACCCGGCCTTCCATCTGGCGGGGGATCAGGCCCTGTGCTTGGTGCCCATGAAGGTCGCCCGCGATCCGGTCGGCGTACTGGTGCTGGGCGCAAGAGTGAACGGTAAACCCAACCCCTTTACCATGGCCACCTTTGCCCTGGCGAACGCCATCGGGCAGCAGGCGGCCATTGCGCTGTACCAGTTCCAGCTGCAGCGCGAGGTCGAGCGGTTCCGCGGTGAGGTGGTCAACTCGCTCCTGAGGGTGATCGAGGCCCGCGACGGCGAGGTCGGCCAGCACAGCACCCGTCTGGTGAAGTATTCTGAGATGCTGGCCCGCGGGCTGGACTGCTCGGAGCACGAGATCCAGCAGGTGTGCTGGGCGGCGCTGCTGCACGATATCGGCAAGATCGCCATCCCGCAGGATATCCTTCACCGCCGCGGACCGCTGACCGTGGAGGAGTGGGACCAGGTCAGGCGGCACCCCGACATCGGGGCGGATATTATTGACTCAGTCACCGGCCTGGGCGCAGTGGCGGAGATTGTGCGGGCACACCATGAGAACTACGACGGCAGCGGGTATCCCCGCCAGCTGGCCGGGGAGGACATACCGCTGGGCGCGCGTATCCTTGCGGTGGTGGACTCCTTCATCGCCATGACGGAAGGCCGGCCCTACCTGCCGGCCCGGTCGCCCGAGGAGGCTGTCGTCGAACTGGCCCGCTGCTCGGGCAGCAAGTACGATCCGCAGGTGATCCGGAAGTTTTTGACCCTGATGTGCGATCACCTTGAGGAGTGCTGCTGCGAACTCCATTCGCTCCTTCCGGCATAAGATCTTCTGCTCATTCTGAAAGAAGTACCGCGTACTGGACGTTGACAGGGAAGTAAAGGCCAACCATCCCGGCGCAAACAGGGACCGCTGGCCGAACAGCGTGGAACCGCCTGGTTCAAGGAGGGCTTGACACCCACGGGAAGCATACTTGCTGAGAGGCTATGAGACAGGCCCTCTCAGACCAATCCACGAAACGCCGGCCTCTCATCCTCCGGGCCGGTGTTTCGTGATTGGGGCATTTTCCGCGGTATAATCGCTGGTTTGAGCGGCCTGGCGCCGGGAAGCCCTGTCCCGGTGATCCGGCCAGCCAGAAAGGAGGCCTGATGAACGAGATCGAACTGGAATACACCAACGAAATCCCCCTGGAATGGGTGCGTCTGGTTAGCAGGCTTCATCCGATTACCGCGGTTGTGGTCTGGGCGGTGCTCAACAACCAGGTGACCCCGGAAGTGGTCGCCCTGGCCAGCTATTCCCCGGACCTGAACCGCTACAATGCCATCAGCACCATCGCCAACGGCGACCTTCGGGGACTGGAGGGGGTGACCCACACCGCCTACGAAGGACTGTTTGAAATCCTGGCAGACGTGATGGATTATCAGCACTCGCAGCGTCTGCAGTGAACCAGAATCAATCACCCGGGTTCATCCCGGGTGATTTTCTTTTCGGGTATTTCAGATGTGCGGCGGCCGGGCCGAACTCAGCGGATCAGCCAGTTGAAAATCGAATACATAATCCAGGCGCAGACGGCCACCCAGATGGCGATGATGATCACGGCGATCCACCAGTTCTGCGGCTGCTCCTGGTCCAACAGCGTGACGGCCTTCTTGCGGCAGTCGTTGAGCACTGCCGGCGGAATCAGGCGGATGGCCAGCGCAACGCCGGCGGGGATCAGCAGCAGGTCATCCAGATAGCCCAGCACCGGAATGAAATCGGGGATCAGGTCGATGGGGCTGAAGGCATAGGCGACCACCAGCGCAGTAAACGCCCGGGTAAACCAGGGAACCCGGGCGTCTTGATAGCACAGATAAAGCGCAAAGATTTCAGCGCGCAGCTCGCTGGCGCGCACTTTCCACCGTTCAGCAAATGTTTTTCGATGAGTCATGATCGATTCTCAAGTGCAGGCGGTGCGCCCATGTCAACAGCTAAAAGGCGCAGCAAGATTCATGCTAACAGGTCGGTGCTTTCAGGTTGATATCCTGGAGATTGCGGGGATGTCCCGGAAGGATGCGAACCTTTGTCAAAGCGGATTATAACGCAGGTTGTACAGAGATCAGTTAAGGATAAACTGGCAAAGTTGTAATGACTCCGGGTGTGTTGGCTGAGCGGATACACCCTGTCTGCTTATCCCGGTGAGACAACGAGTAATTTGCTGCCATGGCGTGGCGCTGTAACCGCAGAATGGGAAATTATCGAACGAGAGAAAAAGAAGGTGGGCCCGGAAGGATTCGAACCTTCGACCAAGCGGTTATGAGCCGCGCGCTCTGCCGCTGAGCTACGAGCCCTTGCGCCACACATTATAACAGGAAAAATTACCGCCGGCAGCGCATCCCGGCCTACATCCAGCCGCGCAGGCTGTAGACGAGCATGCCGATGTACTCCTTCATCACGGTGGTGGTCACCGAGAGATTGCTGACGTTGGGCACCAGACTGATCACCATTTCCTGCAGGCTTCCGCGGGTGAGGTCCTCCCATTCGCGCTGAGTGACGGTGTAATCAGTCGGCAGAGGCACCACGTCAATTCCCTGGGCCTCAAAAAGAGCCACCGAGCGGGGCATATGCAGGGCCGATGTGACCAGCAGCGCCCGGTCGATGCCCCTTTCCCTGAGGATCTGAGCGCTGAAGACCGCGTCTTCGTAGGTGTTCTGCGATTCCGGCTGCAGCCAGATGGCCTCAGCCGGCACGCCAAAGGTCATGGCCAGCTGCGCCATGTCCTCAGCCGGGGAGACCGGGTTGTCGTTGAGCCACTCGATGTACCCGCCGCTCATCAGCAGGAAGGGCGCCTTGCCCTCGTTGTAGAGCTGGATGGCATACAGCATGCGGTCGCCGGCCCCGTTGATTTCCACCGTGGAGCGCGGGTAGTCCGCTGCCTGGGTGCCGCCGCCGAGCACCACAATCACGCCGGCCTCGGGCACCTCGGCGGGGGGCAGATAGCGCCATTCCAGCGAGCGGGCCAGCGCGGTGGACACCCAGCGGTTGCCGGCGATGAACAGCACGGCCAGCGCCGCGGCCAGGATGGCCTGGGTCAGGCGCGGATACCGGCGCACCAGCACAATACCAGCGATCAGGCAGATGGTGATGATGCCGGTCGGGTACACCCACAGCGGCAGGAATTTCGACAGGAAGACAAACATGCTTTCTCCTTCGCGGCGGCGGCGTCATTCTGCCGGAACATCTACCGCGGAACAATCATTCGTCGGTTGATCCTCATTTTACCTGATTCGAACCGCTTTGTCCCTCGAGAACAGCGCCGTAGAGGGGTTGTAAGGCGCAGGCTGCAGCTTGCGTCAGAGTATAATTGTGAATATGACCTCCGAGACTGAATTGAGCGAACGAGAGCTCGAGATCCTGGAGCTGGTGGCCACGGGTGCCAGCAACAAGGAAATCGCGCAGAAACTCGTCATCAGCCCCAACACGGTCAAGGTCCATTTGCGCAACATTTTTGCCAAAATCGGGGCTTCGTCTCGCACGGAAGCCACCATGTACGCCATCCGCGCTGGCCTGATTCCAGCTCCTGTGGGGGAGCCGGCGGCAGTCGGGATGATGCCGGATGACGACCTGTCTCTGGACGTCGATACGGCGGACGATCTGGAAGAAGCCAGCGGTGTCCAGGTCCCGGCGCCGGCGGCCAGACCTTCACGGCTGCCCCTGGCAGCGCTGGCGGCGGTTCTGGTGGCCGCGGTCGCACTTCTGCTGGCGTGGAACGGCGGGCTGCTGGGAGGCAGAACGCCGGCCAGCCAGGAGGGCGATCCAGGCCAGACCCGGCTGCAGAACTGGCAGCCGCAGGAGCCCATGCCGCAGCCGGCCGGCGGCATGGCAGTGGCCCGCTATGAGAACAGCATCATCCTCTTCGGCGGCGAGGCGGAGAGCGGGATCAGCGCTGTAGTTCGCCGCCTGAACCTGGATTCCGGCGAGTGGCAGTCGCTGGAACCGCTGCCGCAGCCGGTCACCTTCGCCCAGGCCGCTCTGCTGGGCGAGAGGATCTACATCCCGGGCGGGGAAACAGAAGACGGCGGGCCATCCGCCGCCGTGCAGGTGTACGACCCGCGCCAGGGACAGTGGTCCCAGGTTGCTCCGCTGCCCGTGCCGCTGAGCCGCTACGCACTGGTCGCTTTTGAGGGCCAGCTGTTCCTCTTCGGCGGCTGGGA
>Ga0134093_1001266_pt1 | contig 24996 bp, 24 predicted proteins | sample 4_1taG_FD_94452 | JGI IMG/M metagenome (GOLD analysis project Ga0134093, IMG submission 94452) | Switchgrass degrading microbial communities from high solid loading bioreactors in New Hampshire, USA - 4_13_20_68_A1 metaG | ecosystem: Engineered > Bioreactor > Semi-continuous > Anaerobic >...
CCGTCGGTTCCCGCCATCCCGGTTTCATCCAAAAAAGTCCTGCCGAAGGGTGGGCTCAAAAACTCTTCCTCAACCGGCCGTTCTCTCTCCCGCCGGTGGTCTTCCTGTTCACGGCGGCAATGAATGCATAAGGTGGTATACGGAATCGCTTCCAGACGCTCCGGATCGATTTCGGCTTGGCACAGTTCACAAATTCCGTAACTTCCATTTTCAATCCGTTCCAACGCCTTATTCACTTGGTCCAAAAGATCATCGGCATTATTCCGGATGGCCAAATCCTTCTCCCGTTCAAAAGTCTCCGTTCCCAGGTCCGCCGGATGGTTGTCATACGACGACAATTCGGAGACCGCATCCGTCAGCGGTGTATCCAAACCGGGGCTGCCGGCCTCTCCGTGTTCCGCTTCCTGTCTATCCTTTTCAGCCAACAAACGCTCTTTAAAATGCTCAACCTGCATCGAGTCCATGATGACATCCTCCTTCGTTCTTTATGAATAAAAACGCAACTGCTGATTGACGATCCGCACCAATTCCGCAATAAATCGGCCGATGATCGGCAGATTGAGGCTGGCTAACCGCGTCAACAACACCAGAAACGCGCCGGCAACAATGGTAAAGCCGATGGCAATGCCAAACCCCCGCGCCAATCCGGATAAAAAATTCAAAAAGATTAAACGGATCGGGTTTTGAATCAACTGCATAAATTCAGCTAAATTGGCCCGTTCTAATTTGAGTTCGACCGTTCTTAGCTTTTTATATAAGGATGTTGCCTGCCTTCGGTTGATAATCATCACCCGGATTAGTTTGCCTTTTTAGCTTATCCGTATACGGCCCGGCCGTTATCCGTCGTCATGGATAAATATCCCTCAGCATCCAATAAAAACAGAACAAGGAATTTTTTAACCAATAGGGCGAATCTCTGATTCGAGGTGACGCCATGCGCTTAATTACCAAGATCAACATCCATTTCGGGATCATTCTGGCCGCGCTGATGGTGATGGTCTTCACCTTTACGCAGCACTTTTTCCAAAAGGAACTGGAAACCCAGATGAAGTCCTCTTTGGACGTCACTTACGAAAGTTTCAAACTGACGCTGGAGCAAATCTTCAATGAACAGAAGATGAAAGCGTTAAACCAAACCAATCAGGACATTATCGGCATCGCTACCAAGGACCGGATCGCTTCGGTGCTCAACTATTATCTGTCATTGGCAGCCAAAGATTATCATCTCAATCTGATCGAAGTCGTCGATACCCAGGGCGTTATTATCGCCGACAATTTCCGGTCTTACGAAAACCATCCGATGACGGTGCCTTTTAAAAAACCCGAACCGCCGGATTTGTCTGCCGCCTATCTGACCCTCCGCGATGAAAAAGCTTACCTGATGACCACCACGCCCATTAGCTTCTCCGGAGCCCGGGTCGGATATATGAACGAAGGAACTCTGATCAATCAATACCAGGTAAATTATCTGGCTTCCATCTTAAGCAGCGAGCTGTTGTTCTACGCTGACGGCCGAGTATTGGCTTCCAGCCCGGGGCAGCGCCAATTTCCGTTCTCGGCCGTGGCTTCCCATACCCTTTTGACCGATTCGGCCCATTTTGTTCCGGGCGTGCAAATCGGCCAGCCCGATTATGATTATATCTTTTTTACCGTTCCCAGCGACGGCTCCATCCGCTCCGTCGTGGGTATAGCCAACAGCCGGGCATCCATCCGTGCCGCCTTGTTGCGGTTAAAACTGTTCTTATGGGCCTTGACCGGATTCGGCTTTATTTTCGGGTTTTTCGGTGCCAATTCATTGGCCCGGAACATCAAGCGCTCCATCTTCGGGATGGAACCTCAGGAAATTGCTTCATTGCTCGACCAACGAACCACGATCCTCCAATCCACCTTCGAAGGAATTATCGCGCTGGACCAGAAAGGATTGATTACCTTAATCAATAAAGAAGCCCGCCATCTTTTAGCTTCCACCCCGGAAATGATCGGCCGTCCGGCGGGGGAATATTTCCCCGGATTGCAAATTCAGGAAGTCCTTGCCTCAGGAACGGCATTTTACAATCAGCAACAGGTCATCGGCGAATCGGTCATCGTTTATAACTGTGTGCCGATTAAGACCAAAAATCAAATACTGGGCGCTGTCATTACCTTACGGGATCTGACCGAGTTCCAAAAGGTCGCCGAAGAATTGGTAGAGGTTAAAAACTATATTCAGGCCCTGCGGGCCCAGTCCCATGAATTCATGAACAAATTGCAGTCTATCTCCGGCCTGATCCAGCTGGGACGCTACGAGACCGCCTTAGCTTTGCTACACGAAACCACCGAGACCCATCAAGAGCTCATTTCCTTTTTGGCCAATTCCTTCTCTACTTCAGCTGTTTCAGGGATTTTGCTGGGTAAATTTAACCGGGCGCGCGAATTGAACATTCATTTCGAGATCGACCGTTCCAGTTATATTCCCAAAGGCTATATCATCCCCGATCATGAACTGGTATGTATCGTCGGCAATCTGGTGGAAAATGCCTTCGAAGCTCTTCAGGAAAGTTCAAATCCTGCAAAACGGGTTCGGGTAAGGATACGCCCCGTCAAAAAAATGTTAAAAATCACTGTAGCCGATAACGGTCCCGGTATCCCGCCGGCCATCCGGAACGCCATTTTTCACCGTGGGTTCACCTCAAAAAAAGGAGCCAATAAGGGAATCGGTCTGAGCCTGGTCAAACAATGCGTCGACAACCTCAGAGGAAGCATCCGATTTCGAAGCAGGTCATATACTGTCTTTGTGGTCAAAATTCCTCTCAGAGATGGAGGGTGTTAAGCATGAAAAAAATAAGTGTCGTCATCATCGAAGATGATCCGATGGTGGCGGAGATCACCAGGGAATTTATGAAAGCCGACTCCGACTTTTCCGTCATCGGCGTTGCCGCTTCGGGAAAAGAAGCCATCGCCTTGATCGAATCCCGCACACCGGACTTGGTTCTTCTCGATTATTTCCTACCCGATTTCAACGGCAATGAAGTCATTAAAAGAGTACGGGGCTTCAATCGGACCACCGACTTTATCATCATAACCGCAGCCAAGGAAGTGCCCCTGGTCCAGGAATGTTTTCGCCTCGACATTCGCGATTATCTGATTAAGCCGTATATGAAACACCGTTTTATCCAAGCTCTCTCCAATTATAAACATTTTAGGCGACACTTGACCGGGATACCATCTCCCAGGAGGACCTGGATAAAATCTCCAATGCTCCCAAAGGCGAAGAGCCCAAAAAAGGGTTTAGTCCGATTACGGAGGAGAAGATCCTGGAAATCTTGAGAAAGCGAAACGATGGCGGTATCACCGCCGAAGAAATCGCCTCCGCCGTGGGCATCACCACCGTTTCCGCCCGACGTTATCTTAAACTGTTTCAGGATAAACAGATTGTGGCCTGTGACCTGATTTATGGCAAGCAGGGCCGGCCAACCTATATCTTCAGGGCATTGCAATGATTTTCAAAACATAAGACAACCTTACGGTTGTCTTTTTCGGTCTGCGGATAGATTTCCCCGCACGAATCAGCGAGCTTTTTCAATGGACTCGATCAATCCCCGGTATTTTTCCCTGTAGTCCCGATAAAACGGAGCAACAGCCGCTTTAAAGGCCTCCAAATCGACCTCGTTAAATTGACAGCCGGCATCTTCCAGTTTCCGGTAGCAATCTTTCTCAAATTGTGCCCATTGCCTGCGTTGATAGTCCACCGACTCCTGGGCCGCATTGCTGATAATCCGACGATCCGCCTCCTTCAAATTCATCCAGGCCTTTTTGGAAAACAACAAAACTTCCGGTATCGAAGCATGACGGTCAAAAGAGAAATATCGGGCCACCCGGTAATGGCCGGAGGTATAATAACTCGGAATGTTGTTTTCCGCACCGTCGATAACCCCGGCCGATAATGCCGCATAAACCTCCCCGTAGTTGATAGGGACCGGCGACGCCCCCAACGACTCCACCAGTTTCGCCATAATTCGGCTGGGCTGGACCCGTAACTTCAGTCCTTTAAGATCCTCAGGCCGGTAAATCGGGCGTTTCGAATTGTAAAAACTGCGATACCCTGCCTCCTGAAAACATAAACCGATCAAATTGTACTGGGACAAACCTGCCAGCAACGCCTTACCAACGGGCCCGTTCAGCACATTCCACTTATGGTCGTCATTTTCAAATAAATATGGAAGGATCAGCACGCCCAGCCGATAATCCACCTCCGCCACCTCGGTCATACTCACCCGCCCCATATCCAAAAGCCCCAATTTCACCATTTCCACAACGGATTTTTCCGGACCCAGGGAACTTTCGGGATAGATTTTGATCTGGATTCGCCCGCCGGTCCGTTTCCGGACCAATTGATCCAGGTACCGGACGCCTTCGATGGTTGGATAGCCGAAAGCATGAACATCGGCGCAGCGAAGGACGATAGGTGCGGGAGACCGAGCCGCCCCGAAACCGGCGGATATCGCTACGAGAAAGATAATACCTAGCCATAAGCCATAAACCTTTTTCAACTGGTAACCCCCACCCGTTTTTTTTATGTTTTTAAAGGTTTTTATTTTTTTTAATAGGTGTGCCGTTGCCATATTTTAAATATTTATTAACATAAACGTAATATTGGACATCTTTAGTGTAACACAAAAGCCCGTTGAAACCAAGGCGCGAGAATTGTTCGAAGGAGGAATTCATTTGGCAGATACAAGACCGGTAACAACGTTAAAAAGCAAAGCCGTCAAACCCAAAGAAAAAATCATCCAAATCCTTCAACTATTATTGGATGTCCTCATGCACGTGATCGAAACTATCGGTGCGGTTCTGCTATCCGCCATGACCCTGATTATTTTCTGGCAAGTGATTACCAGATTTAAAATCATCAATGTCCCGACTCCCTGGACGGAAGAAGTAGCTTTAATGCTGCTGGTCTGGTTCGGCCTCGCCGGCGCAGCCATCGGTATCCGTAAAGAGAGCCACATCGGGGTGGAATTCGTCACCGCCCTTTTCCCCACGTCGTTCCAAAAATATATCAACAGTTTTGTCGGCCTGCTCATCGTCGTTTTTTCCGTTTTCTTATTTATCGAAGGGATCGCACTGGCCAAAGGGACATGGGAGGTATTGATGTCAGCAACACTGTTGCCCCGGGGGAAATTCGTCTATTTAGCCGTGCCCACGGCTGCCGCCTTAATGTTCGTGTACGGCCTGGAATTTGTCGTTAAACAGTTTACAGCGGGAGGTAAGAACGATGACTGACCCCATTGCCATCAGCATATTGTTGGGAACCTTTATCATTTTGATCCTGTTAAGAACCCCCATTGCCTTTGCCTTGGGAATCTCATCGATCCTGACTGCGCTTTATCTGAAACTGCCGCTACTCATCATCGCTCAGCGAATGGTGGCCGGTATGGAATCCATAAGCCTCATCGCCATCCCTTTTTTCATCCTCGCCGGCCAAATCATCAGTGAAGGCCGTATCGCGGAACGCATCGTCAATCTTGCCAGTTTATTCGTGGGACGGATTCGCGGCGGTTTGGCGATGATAAACTGCGTAGACAGTATGCTTTTCGGAGGCATTTCCGGTTCGGCCGTGGCCGATGTTTCCAGCTTGGGTTCCCTGATGATTCCGGCCATGGAGAAAAAGGGATACCGGAAGGATTTTGCCATTGCCCTTACAGTCACCACGGCGGTTCAGGCCGTACTCATCCCCCCCAGCCATAATATGATCATCTACTCTCTGGCTTCCGGCGGAACCTCAGTGGGCAAATTGTTTCTGGCCGGAGCTCTTCCCGGCATTTTGCTCGGGATCTCACTGATGACTGTCAGTTATTTTCTCGCTGTGAAATATAATTTCCCCCGGGAAGAATGGGTCGGTTGGAAGAAAGCCGTGCAGATCGTCATTGACGGATTCCTTTCCATCGGGGTTGCCATTTTAATCATGGGCGGTATCTTGTCGGGAATCTTCACCGCCAGCGAATCATCGGCCATCGCCGTCGTTTACTCGTTCATCCTCACGTTCTTTGTCTATCGTGACCTCAAATTGACAGAATTCGGCCGAGTCCTAAAAAATGCAGTCATCACAGTGTCGATGGTCTTTTTGCTGATCGCTACCTCCAGTGCGTTTGCCTGGCTCATGACCTATCTGGGAGTCCCCCGGGCCATGGCCGAATGGCTGCTGGGAATCTCCGACAACAAACTGGTCATTCTGACATTGATGAATGTCATCCTATTGATTATTGGCATGGTCATGGATATGGCTCCGGCCATCATCCTCTGTACCCCAGTACTGCTCCCGGTGGCTCTCAGCATCGGCGTTGATCCGGTCCATTTCGGGGTCATTCTCATGTTCAACCTGGGCATCGGCTTGTGTACGCCGCCTGTAGGCAGCGCCCTTTTTGTCGGATGTGCGGTCGGTAAGGCAAAAATTGAAGAAATTTTCCGTTCATTGATGGTCTGTTTCATACCTATGCTCTTTATCCTGTTCGTCATCACCTTTTTTCCGGAGATTGCCATGTGGTCGCCAAATACCTTCATGAAATAAGTCAATATCCTTAAAGGAGGTGTTTGCTTAAAAACAAAGCCCCTTCCAAATCTTAAAAAAGAACAAGGAGGCAATGTCGATGAAAAAAATTGGTCTGTTGTTGTTAATGGTTGTGATAGTCATCTCCTTATCCGGCTCGAACATGCTTGCAGCCGCTAAAATCTGCAAATTAGCAGAAGTTCATCCCGATGGCTATCCTACCGCCGAAGGCGACAAGAAATTCGCAGAACTGGCTGAAAAATATACCAACGGCCGGGTTAAAATCCAATGCTTCTTCAACAGCCAATTGGGTACTGAAAATGACGTGGTTGAACAGACCAAACTGGGCGTCATCGAATTCACCCGCGTTTCCATCGCCCCGGTGGTTTCTGTCTATCCGGAAATCGGCGTTTTTTCCCTGCCCTATCTCTTTAATTCCCATGAACATCAATGGAAAGTCCTGAACGGACCCATTGGTCAGCACTTCCTAAGCGCTGTTGAAAAAGCCAACCTGGTGGGTTTAGGTTATTTTGAAGCAGGTGCCCGTCATTTCTATGCCCGTAAACCTTTGAACAGTCTGGCGGATTTGAAAGGTTTGAAGATTCGGGTCCAACCCAGTCCGATACCGGTAGCCATGGTTAAGTTGCTCGGTGCAACACCCACTCCCATCGCTTACGGTGAAGTTTACAGTGCGCTGCAAACCGGCGTGGTGGACGGTGCGGAAAACAACTACCCCAGCTGGGTAACGGCCAACCACTATGAAGTAGCCAAATACCTTATCGAAGACGGCCATATGCGTCAACCGGAAATCCTGGTTGTCAGCAAAAAATTCTTCGACTCCCTGAGCAAAGCCGACCAAGAGGCATTGCGAAGGGCCATGCGGGAAGCAACCGCCTTCCAAATCGATGCCTGGAATAAATACGAAAGCAAAATGCTGGAACAGGCGAAAGCTAAAGGGTGTGTCATTAAAAAAGCCAATATTGCCGAATTCCAGGCGGCCGTCGCGCCCATCTTCGATCTTCCCGAACATAAAATCTATAAGCCTTGGGTCGAGAGGATCAGGGCAACCAAATAAACACCACATATATCCTCCATCGGCAACCGTGGGCCAGTCCCACGGTTGCTTCATTTTATATAAAAAGTTCCATATGGTTATCTTGCTGCGACAAAAAAAGACCACCCTCCTAGGATGGTCTTTCATGCTATGAAGCAATATTTACATTTGACTCCGGATACCTATGCTCGGAACCCGGAATCCATCTCCCGTTGCTTTACTGTTTACTCACTTTCAGCTCAGCCGGATAACCGTTAATATCCCATGTTTCAAAGCCTTCACCGCCGGCTTCGTTCCGTCCCACGGAGACAGCCAAAGTTTCGGAGGCGATATACTCTTTAAACCGCTCGATGGCTGCCGCGACCTTTTCATCCGCCTTATATTCCAGTTTAATGCGGTCTGTCAGCTCAAATCCGGCATTCTTCCGCATATTTTGAACTTTGGAGACAACCTCCCGGGCCAGACCTTCGTCGATCAATTCCTGCGTCAGGCGGAGGTCCAGCACCAGATAGTCACCGCGGTCCATCTCCACGGCAAATCCTTCCCGTTCCTGAATCCGGACTTCCACGTCTTCCGAGGTTAAAGTGATGGGATTCCCGTCAACATTCAACGTTAACATGCCGGTTTCCCGCAAGGTTTTCACCATCGCCGCCGCATTGCCCTGGGCAAGTTCCTTGGCAATGGCCTGCATCTGTTTGCCGTATTTGGGGCCTAATACCGGGAAATTGGGTTTGATAGTATAACTGACATACTCGTCCGGATCATCGATATATTCCAGCCGTTTAACGTTTAACTCCTCCATCACCAGGGACTCCATGGGAGCCAGTACCTCCCGGTGTTTGGAAGCCACTTTCATCGTCGAAAGCGGTTGACGGACCTTGATCTGAACTTTATTTCGGGCGGCCCGTCCCAGTGACACCAGTTCGATCACCAAGCCCATGTGTTTCTCCAATTCAATATCGATGAGTTTGACATCGGCTTCCGGATAATCGTCCAGGTGTACCGAGTCTTTAAACCCATCGGCCCCTTGGGTGAGATTTCGGTAAATATCATCGGCCAGGAAGGGAGCAAAGGGCGCCATTAGCTTGGATACGGCTAACAGTACTTCCCACAGGGTCCGATATACCGCCTGTTTGTCGGCATCCATCTTCGAAGCCCAGAAACGTTCCCGAGTCCGCCGGACGTACCAGTTGGAGACTTCATCGATGACAAAGGATTGGATCGCCCGGACCACTCGGGTCAACTCATACACTTTCATATCCGACCGGACCTGTTGAATCAAGGAATTTAACCGGGAGATAATCCACCGGTCAATCTCCGGGCGCTCAACAACCGGAATATTGTAACTGGCCGGATCCGCATTGTCAATGTTGGCATACAACGTAAAGAACGAATAGACATTTTGAAGGGTGCCAAAGAACTTGGCATACACTTCCTTCAGGCCGTCTTCGTCAAAACGCGTCGGCATCCAAGGCGGCGACACCGCTAACAAATACCACCGGGTCGCATCCGCGCCGTACTTCTCAAAGAGTTTCCACGGATCCACCGCATTACCGCGGGATTTGGACATTTTTTGGCCGTTTTTGTCCAAAAGCAAGTCATTGACTAACACGTTTTTAAACGTGGGTTTATTGAAGAGGAAAGTTCCGATGGCCAGCAGCGAATAGAACCAGCCCCGGGTTTGGTCGATACCTTCACAGATGAAGTCCGCCGGGAACAGTTGGTCAAAATCGTCCTTATGTTCAAAAGGATAATGCCACTGGGCATAAGGCATGGAACCGGAATCGAACCAACAGTCGATAACTTCCGAAGTCCGGGTCATCCGGCCGCCGCATTCACATTTCAGGTGAACTTCGTCGATATACGGGCGGTGCAATTCGATAGTCTCCGGGTCCACCGTTTCAATGGCTTTTTCGGCCAATTCCTGACGGGAACCGATGGAGGTCAACCGTCCGCAGGCTTCACAACGCCAAATATTTAACGGAGTCCCCCAATACCGGTCCCGGGAGAGAGACCAGTCGATCATGTTCTCCAGCCAGTTCCCGAACCGCCCCTTGCCTACATGCTCCGGGAACCAGTTGATCTGTTTATTGTTGGCGATCATTTTGTCTTTATACTTGGTGGTGGCGATATACCAGGATTTCCGTGCGTAATACAAAAGGGGCGTATCACACCGCCAACAATACGGATAGGAGTGAGTCAGCCGCTCTTTATGGAGCAGTTTGCCTTCCGCCTTCAAATAACGGACAATATCCGGATCGGCTTCCCGGACAAAACGCCCGGCCCACGGTGCCACCTCGGCTTCAAATTTACCTTCTTTATCCACCGGCTGAACCACCGGAAGATCGTATTTTCTCCCCAATTGATAGTCATCCTCGCCGAAGGCGGGAGCAATATGGACGATACCGGTACCGTCCTCCATCGATACAAAATCCCCGTCATAAACCTTGAACGCATTTCCGTTGTTCACCTTAACGAAAGGAAGGAACTGCTCGTACTCCATACCCACCAATTGGGCGCCTTTCAATTCCTCGAGGATTTCCGCATCTTTACCGAGCACCGCTTCAACCCGTTCCCGAACCAAAATATAGACGGCCGGATCGTCCGGACGGCGGGCCCGGACATAAGTGAAATTCGCATTAATGGCCAAAGCCACGTTGGACGGCAATGTCCAAGGCGTAGTGGTCCAGACCAGGAAGTATTCATCCTCTTTTCCTTTGACCTTCATCCGGACATAAATGGAATCGATGGTTTCATCCTTATAACCCAAGGACACTTCGTGAGAAGCCAACGGCGTCCCACAGCGGGAACAATACGGCATAATCTTATGCCCTTCATAAATTAACCCGGCGTCAAAATATTGTTTTAAAATCCACCAGACCGTTTCGATATAATTATTGTCAAGTGTGATATAGGGATGATCCATATCCAGCCAATAACCGATACGTTCGGTCATCCGGCGCCATTCCCGCTCGTAAGTGAAGACCGATTCCCGGCATTTTTGATTGAACGGCTCAATCCCGTATTCTTCGATTTGCGTCTTGGAGGTTAACCCCAAGGTCTTCTCAACCTCGATCTCCACCGGCAGGCCATGCGTATCCCAACCGGCTTTCCGGTTCACCTGATAGCCTTCCATGGTCCGATAACGACAGACTGTATCTTTAATGGTCCGGGCCAACACATGGTGAATGCCGGGCTTGCCATTAGCCGTCGGCGGACCTTCGTAAAAGATAAATCTTGGCGCACCTTCGCGTTCCGTGACACTGCGTTCCGGAATGCCCGCTTCTTTCCAATACTGCAGAATCGCTTCTTCCCGTTGGTTGACCGGCGTCTTAACGTCAGCCTCTCTAAACTTCCCCATGACATATACCCCTTTCAAACCGAAAATCATTTCAATAATAAAAAAACTCATCCCAACATTGGGACGAGTTTTAACCCGTGGTACCACCCAGCTTTGAAGGATGCTTCCATCCTTCCGCTTTTGGCCGGATAACGGCGGCGGCCGGCGATCCCTACTGAAATTCAGGACGCAACTCCGGGGTGATTTTCCCATTCCTGTACGTCACCGGCTTGCACCTTACCCGGCTCTCTGCAGACGCCTGAAGAACAGTACTCTTCCCCATCAACGTCGATAACCAACACTAAATTATGATTAATTATAATATAACCCGGGCAAACCGTCAATCGTTGCCGAAAAAAAAGGGATTTTGGGACAATTTATCAGACTGGTCTTTCACGTTTGACATAAAAATTTTACAGATTTGGAATATTTTTGGTATAATTTATGAAGATATTGGAAATTTTACCGTTTTTAAGATGATCCGAAACGTTTTTGATTCGATACAAAACGGTAATTTCCATCAATAAAGACAAAGGGGGATTTACAAATGAAAAAATGGTTCGTTGTCGTATTAGCCTTTATTATTGGCACTGCCGCCGGTTTGGCCGCTCCCATCGCCCAACATTTGATCGACGGAACGCCCGGCGAAGGGATTTTGATCAATCCCGAACAATTCTTTAAAACCAATCCCGCAAAAAACCCCGTTCAATTCGATGAAATTTTCCGTTCACCCCGCACCGTAGTGAATTTATCCCGGATCAAGGGGCCGTTCATCGGTAAACATATCCATACGGAAACGGATGAAATCATTTATGTCCTCAAAGGAAAAGGCGAAGTTTTCCTGAACGGTCAATGGGTGCCGATGAAAGCCGGCGATCTCCATATTTGCCCCAGAGGCGTCGCCCATACCACCCGGGCCGTGGATAGCGAAGGTTTTGAAGCCCTCACCATCTTTACCAAACCGGTGACCAATGATAAAGTGATGTTAGAATAAAAATTGCTGTCCTGAATTGTGGATATAGCATTAACGTTTCAAAAGAGTATCGTCAACCCGACGATACTCTTTATATTTTTCTCCGTTGCAAGGTTTTTCCCTAAACGGAACGAATATCTTCTGCGGTGATGCTTTTGAAACAACGAATACTATGGCGGAGCCTGGTCTTATTGGGCGTCATCTTATGGCTCACTGCGCCATCCCTGGCCGGCTTGGAATCCACCGGGTGGCCGGTTTCCTCCCATTGGCCACGGGATGTGGTCACACGGATCATTGACGGGGATACCATCGAAGTTGCCAGGCTGGGCAAAATACGGTATATCGGAGTGAACACGCCGGAATTGTCCCATCCTAAACGAGGAATGGAACCCTTGGCTGCCGAAGCCTGTGAAATAAATAAACGGTTGGTCTTAGGAAAAACGGTGGCTCTCGAATGCGACGTCCAACTTCGGGACCGTTACGGTCGGCGTTTGGCTTATATCTATGTCGGAACCGTCTTTATCAATGCCTATCTCGTCGAAACCGGCTATGCCCAGGTAATAACGGTCCCGCCCAATGTGAAATATACTGATCTTTCTCTAAAACTCCAACGGAAAGCCGTCCAAAACCGAACCGGTCTCTGGTCCGAAAATCCACCCCTTTTGCCGAAATCCGGCGCCTTTGTCAGCAGCATTAAAAGTTATATCCTTCACAAGCCGGATTGTCCATGGGCCCAAGCCATTATCCCAAGCCATCGCATCTGGTTTAAAACCATGAACGACGCCACCAATGCCGGATACCGCCCCTGTAAAGTATGCAATCCCTGAACCAAAACGAAAAACCGGATAATTTTCATTATCCGGTTTAATATTTTATTTCCACAAATTTCGGTTTATCCGTTGACCACGCGAACCAACCACAAGGTAATATCAGGTACGAACGTGACCAACATCAAGACCGTTAGCATCGTAAAGTACATCGGCAACATTTTTACGGAAGTACGCTCAATAGGCGTTTTCCCGATGGCGCAACCCACGAAGAGGGCGCTGCCCACCGGCGGCGTGCAGAGACCCATAGCCAAGTTGAAGATGAGCATGATCCCGAAGTGCACCGGATCCATCCCGATGGTCGGGCTGGTGACAACCGGTAGCAAGATGGGGGTCATGATCAGGATGAGCGGCGCCATATCCATGAAACAGCCCAATACCAACAACAACGCGTTAATAATCAACAACAGTAAATATTTGTTGTCGGTGATACCAATCAGCGCAGTAGTCATCGCATCCGGAATCCGGAGCAGGGTCATCATGTAAGCGAAAGCCTTTGCGGAGGCGATCAACGTAAGCACGATGGCCAAGGTCTTTAAGGTGTTTCTAAGCACCGTTCCCAAGGTGTTCCACTTCGCCGAACGGAAGAAGACGTAAGTTAGGAAGAAAGTATAGGCACAAGCAACGGCAGCGGATTCAGTGGCCGTAAAGATACCGGCAGCCACGCCACCCATGATGATAACCAACGTCAGCATGGGGAAGAAGGCATTGATCACGATCTTCATCCGTTGGCCCTTCGGCACCGGTTCGCACCGGGGGAAATTATATTTCCTTGCGTAGAAATAGGTTAATACCATCAACGAAAAACCTAAAAGCATTCCCGGAATAACTCCGCCGATAAACAGATCACCGATGGCGCCTCCGATACCGGCAGCCAATGCATAGATAACCATGTTATGGCTGGGAGGAATCAATACGCCCTGACAAGCGCTGACAACCGTTAACCCAACGGCAAAATCTTCATCGTAACCTTGCTGGACCATCATCGGCACGACGACCGCACCTAAACTGGATACGTCGGCAACGGCCGAACCGGAGATTCCGCCGAAGAACATACTGTCTAAGCAGTTTACATAGGCCAATCCGCCCCGGAACCGTCCCACCAGCAAGTTGGCAAAATCAACGATTTTACTGGAAATTCCGCCAACCCCCATGATTTCACCCATGGCGATGAAAAACGGAATGGCCAGTAAGCTAAAGTTATCGACGCCTTTCACCATCTGCTGGACCAAAGTTGATAAACCTTGTCCGGCAGCCATTGCGCTGAATACAGCGGAAAGCAGGAGACAAAATGCGACGGGAACGCGCACAATCATCAGCAGCACGAAGCTTCCGAGAAGCACGATCGTTGCAAGGGTATAGCTGTCCATCAGTGTGCACCTCCCTTTTGTTTCTTATCGAGATGAATAACCTCAAATTCCTGTTCTTTTTCCGAATACATCCGATCGTCTTCATTGATAACGCCGAGAAGGAAGAGCAGTGAATCGTAGATCATGATGGCTCCGGCAATCGGCATCGAAATATACTGAACCCAGCGGGGCCACTCAGTGGCCGGCATGGTGAACGGTGCTAACTGAACGCAGAGATTCCAACCATAGTACAGCATTATCGCGCCCGCCAACAGGGTCGAGGCATAACCGATGATATCCATGATCTTCCGGGCTGTACTTCCTTTCGGAAAACGGTTATAAAAGACGCTGATTCCGATATGCAATTGATCCCGGACGCCCATGGCGCAGGCGATGAAAGCGAACAATGCAACCAAAATCCGAGGCACTTCTTCAGCCCAGATAATCCCGGCATTAAGTACATACCGGTAATATACCGTGGTACAAACGATGATAATCATCGCTGCCAAAGCGATCTGCGCAATCACAAGCAATATCTTGTGAAAAAACGTATCGATCGCATGCAGCACTTTCCCTATTTTCGTCATACGTGACTTCACCCCAATGTTGTGATCAATAAGGGGGGAATCGTGAGGATTCCCCCCTCATTTCTCTGTTTATAGAGCTACAACGGAAAATCTTAGTATTTCTTACCGATTTCTCTGATTTCGTTAATGATGTTCATATATTGGCCACCAAATTCTTTGTAGATGGGTTCAACTGCTTTTTGGAAGGCTTCCAATTGTTGAGCAGTCAAAGGAACCACGATGGTGCCTTCAGCCCGGACAGCGGCTTCAGACTTCTTCTCCATCTTTTCCCATTCTTTGATTTCGAATTCTTGGGTTTCTTTGGCAGCTTGTTTAATGAGTTTGATGTCAGCATCGGAAACTTTGGCTTTCTTCAAAGCAGCTTCGGAAGCCAACAAGATTTCCGGTACCCGGCTGTGGTGGTCGAGGATATAATACTTGGCTGCTTTATAGTCACCTTTGGTATGATAGGTCGGCCAGTTGTTTTCAGCACCGTCGATAACTCCGGACATGATGTTGGAGTAAATATCGTTCGGGCCGATACCGGTAACCGGCGTAGCACCCAACAACTCAATCAAACGAACGAACATCTTGTTGTCTTGCACCCGGATCTTGAGGCCTGCCATCTCTTTCGGGGAGGTTACTTTCTTGGTCAGATAGAAGCAGCGGCTTCCCGAGTCATACCAAGCCAAACCGATTAAACCGGACTTGGAAGCTTGGACCTTATTGAGCATGTCTTGTCCGATTTTACCGTTGAGGACTGCCCACATATGCTCCTTGCTCTTATAGAGATAAGGCAATTGGATAACATTAATTTCAGGAACGAAGTTAGCGACCGGAGCAGCGGACACACGGGCGAAACCAAGCTCACCGACAACCATTGCTTCAAGAGCTTCCGGTTCGGAACCGTACAAGGTACCGCCATAGTAAACATCAATTTCAATACGGCCATTGGTTTTTTGTTTAACCAAACGGGCAAATTCCTGGTCAGCTAAAGTGGTCGGATAACCAGCGATGTGAACTTCACTCAATTTGAGTTTGACCGGCTTGGTTGCTGCCGTTGCGCCAATCGCCATGATCAGCACAACAACGAGAACGACTGCAAATAATTTTTTCATTGATGAGATCCTCCCTTTGAAATTGTTTATTTGTTTCACTGCGTTATCGCAGCAAAATCCGTAGTGAAAAAATGGGCTTCAGAAACCGGAAATACATTTTGGTCTAACTGGCATAATTCTTTTAGCGAGGTAAAACATTGATATTGGACTATGCCGTTTTTTTGTAACATTTTCTTAATCAGAAGTTAACTTTATTATACTCGGCTAAACTATAAAATACAACTACAGTTACAAAACAATTTTTACGGGAAAATATGCCATTTCGTCTGATTTTGCACAATTTTTGCTGCCATTTCTGTGGCAAACCGTAATATATGATATACTAATAGCCGACAATATAAATAAAGTCTGTTTGCCGTTTCTTTTTAAATAAATCGGTAACATTTTAGAAACACTTTAGGAGAATTTAGAAACGAAACAAACTTCAGAAGAACCCAGGAAGGAGGGAAACTCTTGCAGCACTTGATTTTACTGCGCCATGGCGAAAGCGAATGGAATCGAAGCAATCGTTTCACCGGATGGACCGACGTAGATTTGTCCGAAAAAGGAATCCAGGAAGCCCGGCAGGCCGGACAACGATTGAAAAAAGCCGGTTATTCGTTGGATTTTGCCTTTACTTCTCTTTTAAAACGCGCAATTAAAACCCTGCATTTTGTCTTGGAAGAGATGGATCAGCTATGGATTCCGGTTGAAAAATCCTGGCGGTTGAACGAACGCCATTACGGCGCATTACAGGGCTTGAACAAAGCGGAAACCGCCCAAAAATTCGGGGAAGAACAAGTACGGATTTGGCGGCGCAGTTATGATATTCGTCCGCCGGCGCTGGAAACCTCCGATCCCCGTTATCCAGGATTCGACCCGCGTTACCGCGGCTTGACTCCGGCCGAACTGCCGTTAACCGAAAGTCTCAAGGATACCGTCGATCGGTTTCTTCCTTTATGGGAAAGCCGCATCGCTCCCGAAATTGCCGACGGCAAAACCGTGATCATCGCCGCCCACGGTAACAGCCTTCGGGCGTTATGCCAACATTTAGATGGGTTAACCCCGGAACAGGTGCTAAATTTGGAGATTCCCACCGGCGTTCCGCTGATTTACGAGCTTGATTCCGATTTGAAGCCACTTAGCCACTATTACCTTACCGATTAAAATTTTTAAAACCGTACGCATAAATCAAGGTTAAACGGTTATGATATTAACGGTGGCAGCGCAAAAAGGAACGGTTGATTGATCGTTTCGCGCTAATCGTCGTACCTACTGACACCGGTTTGATCATCTTTTAAACCGGTGAATCGACGGTTCATACAGTTCCCATCCGGCCCAAAGGGTTTTATGGTATGGCGAACGTACTGAACGAAAACATCAGTAGGCCACCACTTTATTTTCCCCGAAGCCGGATAAGCATCACTGTTTGACATGCTTTCTCCCCCGAAGCTCCAAATCCCTGCACGATTTCATTGGTAATATCCGGTTTATAGACGATTCCTACCATTTCATGCCATTGTCCGTAGGTCATTTTCCGGAAAGACACATATTTTATACCAAGAGAAAATTTACAGGAATTCAACATCAGCCATTATTTTCACCGTTTCATCCCCGCCAAACCAAAATCCGACAAGCGCCATCATAAGAAAAATCAGTTGGCAATCCTGCCAACTGATTTCTTTTTTTCCAATATTTTATCCACGTACTCACCGTCTCCGTCGGCACCTTGGTTTGCCCAAAACCTCCGCAAGAATCACCCCTCTGAGCAAATCCGTCCCTTTTTCAAATAAAGGAAAGCTTTTCTCCACCGGTTCAGCCGGTTTGTCGGCGGAAGCGGCACCTCCCGGCTTTACAGCGGTTTCTTCCGGTTTTTTCCCGGGCGAAACCGTAGCATCTTGTCGTAAAGACGGCTTTAAAAAATGTTTCTGCGGTTTACCGTTTTTGCGCCGGTTTTCCATAACATCACTCTTTCTTGTCCGGAGCATTCTCCGGTTTGGTCATGGCGGAAATGGCCCCGCGCATTTGGGTGTCGGCGATTAAATTTTGTAAATTGTAATAATCCATGACGCTCATTTTGCCTTCGCGTAAAGCGGCGGCCATCGCTTTCGGCACTTCGGCTTCGGCTTCAACCACTTTGGCCTGCATCTCTTGGACCGCGGCTTTCATCTCCTGCTCATAAGCAACCGCCATCGCCCGGCGTTCTTCGGCTTTGGCCTGGGCAATCCGTTTATCGGCCTCCGCTTGATCCATTTGGAGTTCGGCTCCGATATTCCGGCCCACATCCACGTCGGCAATGTCAATGGACAGAATCTCAAAAGCGGTTCCGGAGTCCAGTCCCTTGCTTAAGACGGTCTTAGAGATGGAATCCGGATTTTCCAAAACATCTTTATGAGATACCGACGATCCGACGGTCGTCACGATTCCTTCGCCGACCCGGGCGATGATGGTCTCTTCTCCGGCACCGCCCACCAAACGGTCGATATTAGCCCTTACCGTCACCCGGGCCCGAACTTTCAACTCGATTCCGTCTTTAGCAATGGCCGAAATATTGGGAGTCTCTATCACCTTCGGGTTGACGCACATTTGAACCGCCTGCAGGACGTCACGGCCTGCCAAATCAATGGCTGCTGCCCGTTCGAATTCCAAATTGATATTGGCGCGCTGGGCTGCGATGAGGGAATTGACCACCCGGTCTACATTTCCGCCGGCCAAATAATGAGCCTCCAATTTATTGATGGAAATGTTCAATCCAGCTTTGCTGGCTTTAATCAACGGATTGATAATTTGTGAAGGGACAACCCGGCGCAGCCGCATGGCAATGAGCGTTAAAATGTTGATGTGAACCCCGGCGGCAAATGCGGAAATCCACAGTCCCAAGGGTATAAAACTTAAAACCGTTGACGCGGCAATGAAGAAAAGAATCAAAACCATCATGATTCCAAACAATTGATAATCGCCCAAAAATATTCCCCCTTACTCGATTTTCAGCTTCAGATTCTACCATCTGATCATGGAAGAACAATCTTCGCATACTGCACAATGTCAACATAATGTAATTAATTATTCGCGACGATCCATCGATTTCCTGTCCATTCAATTTTTTATTCCGAAGATCGATATCTATTATTTGTATCCATAGCGCATTGTAGATCGGGAACAGCCTTGGTATAATAAGGTAAATTCGATTTTCAACGCCTGCCGGCGGCCCCGAGGTATTTATGGAGATCATTTACCGTTTGGTCAACCGATTCGACGGTACTTACACGACGCGGATAGCTGCCAATTTTCTTCAATTCCTCCGGGATTAACTCCCTGAATTGATATGCCGGCGCCGATCCTGTAGCCGTCGATCATGTGGCCGCCCGGTTAATGGGGTTAAACCCCGATGATATCGAGCATATTACCTTATCGGAAAAGATCGGCCTCGGTACCAACGATCCGGCGAGGATCGAAATCTGCGGCGCATCCCTGGAAAAGACCAGACGGCGTTTTATTAAAAGTTCCTCCCACCAAGGTGATTTCGGTCAGAGTAACCGGGAGTGGCTCATTGCCGGCCCGTTCCCGGCCGACGGCATTGCCGATCCCATGGCCCATCCGTTCATTGCCGACGAAGACCGGGTGCAACCGCTTCCCAACCGAAACGGCTGAAGTGTTCCCATTTATTTCACTGACGGCTGCCTGGATATGGGGGATTACTTCGCAAGAACCGAAAAGACTCCGCTCCCCGCTAAAATCGTGGGATATGCGTTCACCCTATTTGACGTTCCCCGGGAGCAAGAAGCGGAATTTTGGATTGGAGATAAAGCCATACGGATCTATTTAAACGGGAAACTCATTTATGACCAGTCCCAGCCCAGCCCTTTCCCGAAGGGAACGTTATTCAATAAAATCATCCGTGCACGGATAAAAGCCGGAGAAAACCGGCTGCTGGTCAAGGTCTTTCAAAGCGAAGGATATTATCATTTCTCCTTAAACATCTGCGAACCGGAACCCAATCCGAATTTCAACGGCAACCGGATCTGGGGATTAAAATTCAGGCTGCCGGAACTCTGACCATTCGAACAAAGAGGCGTACCTTAGTACGCCTCTTCCGCTTTATACTTTGATCCCGATCATCCGGTAAAATTTCAGAAACGCCTGCGACATTAAGCCGGTAACATTGGGAATCTCCACTCCCACCATCATTAATCCCGCCAAAACGATGCCGCAGACAGTCACTGCTCCGACCACCAGAAGTTCTTTCCATTGTTTGTCGGCAATTAACCGCGGTGCGATGTTGGCCAGATAACCAATTAAAATGATGAAAATAACGATCAATTGTCGTCATCTCCTTTCTTGGGCAATTTCCGGATCAAAGCCACCACCAACGTTGTCAGCGGAATAATCACTTGAAAAGGAAAGGCAAAAACCGGATAAACCAAACTGCTAAATTCAAAATTCTCCGATACCATTGAAAAATTGATCATTCCGAGCATTCCCATTAAAAGCCCTAACGGCAAAACCAACGGACTGTAGGATTTCAAATTAAACAACTGGGCGATCCCCAAGGCACACCCGTAAAGCAGGACAGCAATTTTTAAAAAACCCATCATCAAAAAATTCACACCGATAATAATCTCCAAGCGGGTAAATACATTGGCAATGTTGATTAATCGTCCCGATTGAAAACCCGAATACAGAAAGAGCCGGGCCGTATCCCCCAGGACCCCGATGGTCCGAATGGATCCGATGAAAAAATATATACCGGCCAAGAACAAGGCTTTCAGCGATCGGTTCAATAATTCTTCAGGCTTATTAAGGGTCGGAAACACCATTAAAAAAGCCACCGTTTCCCCAAAAGGAAAGGATCCGGCCATATGAGCCGCCCATAAAACTTTAGTTACCGGCAAGCTGAAAAAAGGTTGAAAGTTGGTCCATTTTATCTGCATACTTAACATCCCAAAGATCATCAGATAAAAAACACATAACAACGTCACCATTCCCTGGCTGCATCGGGCAATCACCTCAATGCCCTTTTTAACGCCGTAAATGATCACCAGGCAGTTGACCAATACAATCATGGAAGACGGTGTTTGGACCAACATCGTCAATTTAATGAAATCATGATAGTCGGTGACGACCAACGAGCCTAAGTGGAACAAGTACCCGATAAAGGCCAAAGCCACCAAACTGCCGAAAAACGGACCGTAAACCTCTTTGGCGATCTCCACAAAATTCTTCCCGGGAAACCGGGACATTAATGCGGCATACAGTAACATGAAGACAAAGCCTTCCGCAACGCCTCCTAAAATCGCTATCCATCCTTCATGTTCAGCCCATTGCCCCGGGAATAACAAAACAGCCGATCCAAACAAAAAACCGGCGATTAATGTGGTCAACTCCAAGCCGTTAATTTTTCCTCTTTCAAGTTTCAAGCGATTGCCTCCTATTCAATGAGCAGGCAACGGTATCAGGGTTTCCCCGATTAACCTGATCTTAGCCTTCACGTTCACTGAAAACTTAACTTTCGGATAAAGCTCTTCCCACTTGGGTTCCATCGTCCGCCAGCGTTTATGATATTTTCGGTTGAACGCTTCACCGATACCGAAAATATCCGCCTTCATTCTCCGGGAACATTGGATAGTATGCACTATTTCCTTTTGAATCTCTTTTTCAGCCCATTGTTGAAATTCAATCATTTTTTTGGGTTTCGCATTTTCTCCGCCCAGTTGTTCGCCGAGATTGCAGATGGCTTTGACATGGATATGGACATGCATCCCGTCACCGTCCAATACGGGATGAATCTTACTGGATGCTTGTACGATTTCAATGCTTATTTCGCTGCCGTCACTTGACGGCAAACTGATAATCCCGCTTTTGACTTTACCGATAACCCAAAGCAGTCCCCGGGTCTCCTTAGGTTCAATCCTGCCAATCTGCTTCCCCTTTCGAAACACGGCGGTTCCGACCAACTGCAATTTTTGCTCCTCCCCTTCTCCGACGACCTTAATCAACGGAGCTGTAGCGGATTTGGTATTGCTCATCAGGTCATTGACAAATTCCTGTAAAGTGACGGGATACGCTTCCGAGGTTACTCCGGTATTGTTCATCATCCCATTAATAGTCTGGGCCGATGCTTTTTCCAGATTGGGTTTGAAGTTTAAGATATCTTTCAAATCCCCATCGGCCACCAAAATATATTGATGGGGCCGGGGCTCCGGATTCCGGACAAAAAAGTCCAAAAATTTATCTACCCCCGCTTTAACGGCCCCCTTCCCGAAGATAATCACCATATTATGGGTCCAGTTCACCCGCCGGCTGATTTGAAAACTGGCTTTCCGAACCGCTTCAAAAACCGTCTTTCCCTGGCTCTCAAGGATAAATGACGCTTTCTGGCCTCCCTGACCGGTGCTGCCTCCGCCTGATTCTGCCGATTTCATCTGGCCCGGCCTGATCACCTGAGTGATCAGCTTGACTTGCTTCTGTTCCATGTCATAATCCAAGCCCGCTGCAAATGCCAGCGCCAATTCGTCCAACTCTTGCCGGTCCCAGCACCCGCCGGCCAATAAACAGACCAAAACCGCCAAAACCATCCAGCCTTTTCTCAATCTCAGCCCACCTCAACTTCGATCATCATCATGTCCCTCTTCAGGAACTTCCGGCCGAATCCGCATTGCTTGCCGGATCCGATCCGGCGAATCGATGGACTTGGGACGGGTCCACATCATCCAGATGGGCACACGGACAGCCACATCCTTCAAATCCGCCGGTACTATCGGGGCGACAGGAGCCAAGAAAGGAACTCCGAAAGAACGGAGCGACGCAAGATGGATGTAAACGAAAATGAGCCCGTTAATAATGCCCAAAGCACCAAAGACGCCGGCCAAACAGGTAAAAACCACCCGTAAGAATGCAGCGGATTCCACCTGTGAAGGGACTAAAAACGAAGCGATAGCCGTCAAAGCCACAACGATAACCACCGGGGCGCCCACCAGCCCGGCGATAACCGTAGCTTCTCCAATGACCAATGCGCCGACAATGGATACGGCCTGGCCCACCGGACGGGGCAACCGGATCCCGGCCTCCCGCAGGATTTCAAAGACAACCCCCATGCCTAAAGCCTCCACAACCGCAGAAAAAGGCGTCCCTTCCGTGGCTGCAGCCATTGAAATCAGCAAATTGGTGGGAATAAGCTCTTGATGATAACTGGACAGCGCCACATATACCCCGGGCAATAACACACTGGTGAAGAAAGCCAGGTAACGGATCCAGCGCATGGTATTGGCGTAAAAAAGTCGGAAATTATAATCGTCAGGGCTTTGAAAACTCTCCCAAAACAAGAAGGGGACCGTATGAACCACCGGGGTTCCGTCAACAATGATGGCCACCCGGCCTTCCATAAGTTTGGCCGCACATACATCCGGTCGTTCGGTGTATCCTACCGTAGCGAACGGGGAGAAAGGGGCATCATCGATAAACTGGTCAATGGATTCGGTGGACAAAATTCCGGCCGTATCGATCCGCCGCAAACGTTTTTTGACCTCTTCCACCAGCTTATCCTCAGCCACTCCTTGAATATAGGCCACACAAATTTCGGTGCGGGTTTTTTTCCCGATTTTCATGGTGTCGAAACGGAGGGCCGGATGCTCAATCCGCCTTCGCAACAATGCTGTATTGGTCCGAAGAGTTTCCGTGAAACCGTCCCGAGCCCCTTTAACGATGACCTCCGTATCGGGTTCCGAGATTCCCCGTTGTTCCCACTTTTTAGTGCTTAACAATAAGGCCGACGGTTGTCCGTCGATCAGCAAAGCGGTGTCCCCGGTCAAGACCCCTTCAAGCAATGTTTCCATCGTTTCCACCCTTTTGAGGCCGCCCACCGCCAGAAACGATTTTTCCAACACATCCAAATCCACCGGCCGTTCCAGTTCGATCCGAAGCAACGGCTGAAGGATATTATCATTAATCATCTCCTGATCAACAAGGCCGTCAATGAATATTACCCCTGCCAGGACCGGAGCCGAACGGCCAATCAAAAATTGACGGTTCACCACATCCGAACCGTTTCCCAATTCATCCATAATATGTTTGAGGTTGTGGGTTAAACCGGAATCCAGCTTTGTAACGGAAGATTGTTTAACCGGACTTCGTTGACGCTTGGCTAATGCATTAAACAACTTGGCAAGGTAACGAATCACTGGCGTCCTCTCCCAAGCTTATTTTTAACTATTATGCACATTATCAGCGACTATATTTACCATTTTTGATAGATTTTCCTTACTTCAATGAATCCTAAAATAAAAACCTCCCGCTGAAATGCAGGAGGTGGATTTCGAATTATGGGTACTGGGTTCCGGCTACAAGAGCTCTAAGATAGTTGACAGTTAATAAATTTATAAATCAGAAGGGAATCCCTTGGTATCATAAAACTGTAAATCATGGTCCCGAAAAAAGAACTGTCAACTGCCCAACTGTTTATCGTGCCAGCTTAAGCACTTCCAAAATATCCTCCGATGTAAACTGACTGACGGCGCCGACGGAAGTGAGCCACGGTTTCATGGCTTTACGGGCCATCTCTTCCAAACGGTCATCCGGGACGCCCAATTCCGCCAAGGTTACCGGCATGCCGATCTGCCGATAAAAGTGCTCTAGACGGCGGATGCCTTCCCAGGCGGTCCGTTCCGGCTGATCGAAGTCATAGTCCACATCCCATACCCGGACGGCAAATTTGATAAACATATTGAGATTCCGTTTAAAAGTATATTTCATCCAGGCCGGAATAACCACAGCCAACCCGGCGCCATGAGCCACATCATAGATAGCGCTGATTTCCTGTTCGATCATATGGGCGGCCCAGTCGCCGATTCGTCCGGTACCGAGAAGGTCATTATGGGCCAAGGTACCGGCCCACATCATCTCCGCCCGAACAGCATAATTATCCGGCTCTTTGATGGCGATCAGGGTATTGCGAATCATGGACTTAAGGGCTCCTTCACACAGGCGGTCCGTCAGGTCCACATCGGTCACATGGGTGAAATACCGTTCCATAATATGGGCCATAATATCCACCGCGCCGCATGCCGTTTGATACGGCGGCAGAGTAAAGGTCAATTCCGGATTCATGATGGCGAATTGAGGCCGGTTAAGCTCCACATTTAAGCCCCACTTATACCAGCCGTCTTCGTTGGTAATGACCGCGCTCTTGCTGGCTTCGCTGCCGGCCGCAGGGATGGTCAGCACGACCCCTTTCGGCAGAGCTTCCGCGGGAACCGCCCGATTGGCAAA